>Ga0209375_1002572_pt1 | contig 12980 bp, 11 predicted proteins | sample GraSoiAngelo_131_FD_185888 | JGI IMG/M metagenome (GOLD analysis project Ga0209375, IMG submission 185888) | Grasslands soil microbial communities from the Angelo Coastal Reserve, California, USA - 14_0929_02_30cm (SPAdes) (version 2) | ecosystem: Environmental > Terrestrial > Soil > Grasslands ... | reverse complement strand
ACCCGCCTCGCCGCCGAGCGGCTGATTGACGTGCGTGATGTGGACGCTGCGTAGGCTACTGGCACTCCCACGGACCGACCGGCAGTTGCTCGCCGCCGCCGGGCTGTTCGTCTTCGCCGCGCGCGTGAGCCTCCGGCTGCTCCCCTACGCCTTCGTACGGCGCGTCGCCGCACGGCTCAGCCACGCTGTGAAATACCCGCGCTTCCCGGCGGCGCGCATCGCCTGGGCCGTAGCGGTGGCGAGTCGGCGCGTGCCGGGTGGCAAAAACTGCCTCGCCCAGGCGCTCGCTGCTCACGTGCTGCTCGCCCGGCACGGCCTCGCCAGCCGGCTGCGGCTGGGCGTCGCGCGCACGCCCGACGGGCGCCTCGACGCACACGCCTGGGTTGAGGCTGAGAGCGACGTGCTGGTAGGTGCGCTGGGCAGGGCGCGCTACACGCCCTTCCCCACGACCGCAGGAGACGGCCCGTGAGCGGCATCGCGGCATTGCTCCGCCTCGACGGCGCGCCGGCCACGCCCGCCGACGTCGAGCGCATGGTCGCGACGCTCGCGCATCGCGGCCCCGACGGCGCCGGCGTCTGGTGCACGGGCCCAGCGGGCGTAGGGCACCGACTGCTGCACACCACACCTGAGTCGCTGCACGAGCGCCAGCCTCTCGCAAGCGCCGCTGCCTGCCTCGTCCTCACGGCCGACGCGCGCATCGACAACCGCGCCGAGCTGATCCGGGCGCTCGACTTAGCCGAACCGGCTACCGCGATCACCGATGCCGCGTTGATCCTCGCGGCGTACGAACGCTGGGGCGAGCGCTGCCCAGAGCGTTTGCTCGGCGATTTCGCGTTCGCCGTCTGGGACGCGCGTCGCCAGGCGCTGTTCTGCGCACGCGACCACTTCGGCGTCAAGCCGATCTACTACCACCACGCGCCCGGCCGGTTGTTCGCCCTGGCCTCCGAGATCAAGGGCCTGCTCGCGCTCGCTGAGGTGCCGCGGGGGCTCAACGAGACCCGCGTCGCCGACTACCTCGTGCCGCTGCTCGAGGACAAGGCGATCACGTTCTACGCCAGTGTCGTCCGGTTGCCGCCCGCGCACCGGATGACCGTGAGCCGCGACGGTGTGAGGCTCGAGCAGTATTGGGCGCTCGACCCCGGACGCGAGATCCGCATGAAGTCAGACGCCGAGTACGCCGCGGCGTTCCGCGAGATCTTCACCGATGCGGTGCGCTGCCGGTTGCGGAGCGCATTGCCGGTGGGTGCGATGCTCTCGGGTGGGCTGGACTCGTCGTCGATAGTGTGCGTGGCGCGGCGGCTGCTCCGAGAGCATCACCTTGCACCGCTGCACACGTTCTCGGCGATCTTCCCCGACGTGCCGCAGTGCGACGAGCAGCGCTACATCGCGGCCCTGGTCTCGGAGGGCGATGTGGAGCCCCACTACGTGCGTGGGGACCTGCTCAGCCCCCTCGTGGACATAGACCGGGTGCTCGCGCACGAGGACGAGCCGTTTTACGCCCCCAACCTGTTCCTTCACTGGGAGCTGTATCGCGCAGCCCAAGCCGCAGGCGTACGCGTCGTGTGCGACGGCGTGGATGGGGATACCACCGTGTCGCACGGCTTGCTGCGGCTGGCGGAGCTCGCGGCGAGCGGGCGGTGGCCCACCTTAGCGGCGGAGTCATTCGCCCTATCGCGGCGCCTCCAGCAATCGCCCTGGAGGCTGCTGTGGCGCAACGCGCTCCGTCCCTTCCTGCCGCAGCGTGTCCGCGCGACCTGGCGCTTGTTACGCGGGCGCTCGCCCCTGATCAATCGCGCCTTCGCCGACCGGACCGGACTGGCGCAGCGGCTGCGCGCGCTCGACCCAGAGCGTGCCCCGCCGCCTCGGACGGCGCGCCAAGAGCACTGGCGCCGTCTCACGTCCGGGCTCGTTCCCTTCGCGCTCGAGATCGCCGACAAAGCCGCCGCGGCGTTCGCGATCGAGCCGCGCTACCCCTTCTTCGATCGACGCCTGGCGGAGTACTGCCTGGCGTTGCCCTCCGATCAGAAGCTCCGCTCGGGCTTCACGCGGCTCGTGCTGCGCCACGCGCTCAACGGTATCCTCACCGACGCAGTGCGGCGCCGGGGCGACAAGTCGAACCTCGCCCCCAACTTCAGACGCGCGCTGTTGCACTTCGGACGCGCCACGCTCGAGGATGTGATCGTGGGCGACGGCTCGGTGATCGCGCCATGGGTGGATCTCACCGCCCTCCGGCAGGTGTACGCGCGCTACGCTGCCGGTGGGGCCGATGATGCGGCCCTTCCAGTTTGGACGGGAGCGACCCTCGCCCTGTGGTTGCGCAAGCAGCGCTCCCCGACGCACGCTGCACGCAGCACGATCAGGCCCGCGGACGTGACGCGGGACTCCCGTTTCGCACCCGACCCACTGAAAGGAGAGCCATCCCATGGAACAAGAGAAGGAAGTCCGCACGTCGAACCCCGGCGAACCGGCACCAGTGGCGCAGAAGCACGTCTATAGCCGCCCAGAGCTCACGGTTCACGGACCGGTTGAGAAGATTACGCAGAGCATCAACGCTGGTGCCGGCGACGGGATCTACGGTCCCTCGTGACGAGACAGCGGTCGCAGGCACCGTAAATGGCCCTGTGCGGCGGAACGTACAGGGCCTACGGCCTCCTGGTGCGGTCCGCGCTGGCCCTGCCGGAGCTGGAGCCAGACGAAGGCGTACCCGAGGTTGAGATTCGCCTCGGGCCCGCGGTCCGGTCGGAGAGGACGCGAAGCGATGCCAGCGTCCGCGCGACCGCACGGCGGATCCGGCTGCGGTGGGGCAGCGTCGGGACCTTTACGGTGCGCGAGGGTCGCGAGATCGTGGTGTGCCCCGCCCAGGACGCAGACGAGCGGGCCGTGCGCCTGTACCTGCTCGGTCCAGCCCTGGCAGCTCTGTTGCATCAGCGGGGGCTGCTCACGCTGCACGCCAGCGGCGTGGCGGTGGACGGCGCTGCCATCGCGTTCCTAGGAGCCTCCGGCTGGGGCAAGTCCACCATAGCCGGAGCCCTCCTCGCCCATGGGTACGCACTGGTGGCCGACGACGTGATGGCAGTCGACTTCTCCGGAACCCGCCCCACGGTGACGCCCGGTTATCCCCTGCTCAAGCTCTGGCCGGACGTCGCCGCGGCGCTCGGGGAGCAGCCCGACAAGCTGCCGCGGCTGCGCTCTGATCTCGAGAAGCGCGGCTGTCGCCTCGAGCGCGGCTTCGCTCCGGCAGCGCTGCCGCTGCGGCGGATCTACGTGCTCGGGGAGGACGGCAGGCCGGCGTTCGAGTTGCTCCGGCCGGCCGACGCGATCATCGAGCTCATCCGCCATACCTACGGCGTCCGTGCGCTCGCTCCCGTCCAGCCCGCCCAGCGGTTCCGGCAGTGCGGCAGGCTGGCAACGGAGGTGGCGGTGCGCCGGCTGCGAGTGGCGCGGTCTCTCGACTCTCTCTCCGAACTCGCCCACGTCGTCGCAGAGGACGCGACCCACGCCGCCTGAGGAGGAACTGCTCCTTTGCTGCGCGCGCCCACAGCTCGACGCGCGGCACGCCGACCGCGTCGCCGTGGTCGTGCACGCGGGCCTCGACTGGGAGCGTGTGTTGGCACTCGCACGCTCGCACGGGCTCATGCCACTGCTCCACCGCCACCTCAGCCTGCAGGCTGACGGCCTGTCCCAACCGGTTGCCGCTCGGCTGTGCGCCGAGGCGCGGGCTGCGGCGCGCCGCAACCTCGATCTCACGGGGGAGCTACTGTCGCTGCTCCAGCTGATGGCCGGGAACGACCTTCCGGTGATCCCCCTCAAGGGGCCGGGTCTCGCCGTTCATCTCTATGGTGACCTCGCGCTGCGGCCCTGCGGTGACCTGGACCTGCTCGTGCGGCCGCCCGACATGCCCCGTGCCGCCCGCCTGCTCGTCCAGCGCGGTTACCGCGCCGAGCCGGCGCTGAGCCGGGGTGCTGCAGCGGTTCTCCTCACGTCACAGCACCATCAGCGCTTCGTACGCGATCCCGGACCAATCGTCGAGCTGCACTGGCGGTTCACGCAGCGGGAGTTCCCGTTTTCGCTCGACCCCGAGCGGGCGCGCGCGCGGCTCACGCCAGTTCGTCTCGGGGGTGCCACGGTGCAAATCCTGGCACCCGAGGACCTCCTCCTCTACCTCTCGGCTCACGGTGCGAAGCATCTCTGGGCACGACTCCTCTGGGTGGGCGACGTAGCGGCGCTCACCCAGAAAGGGACCATGCACTGGCCGGATGTCACCACGCGGGCGCGCTCGCTTGGTGTCGCGCGCGCTGTTCGCTTAGCGCTGGTCCTAGCCCGTGACCTGCTCGGCTCAGACATCGCCGGCGAAGTGGCCGAATGGGTATCGCGCGATGCCGCCGTCTCCAGGCTTGCCGCGCTCACGCGCCGGCGGCTGTTTATCACGGACCGACTTCCGGCGCAAGGTTGGGAGCGTCTCGGCTTCTACCTTAAGGCGCGCGAGCGCTGGCGGGACAAGGCGCGCTCTGCGTTCCACCTCGTCGCTACTCCCACCGTCGCCGAGCTGACGCTCGTGGCCCTTCCCCTGGGACTGCGCCGGCTCTACTACTTGCTCCGCCCGCTGCGCCTCGCCGCGAAGTACGCGGGCCGGCTGTGGCGCGCGGTTCGGGTGCGCACGGTCAAGGACCTCCTCCTCCGCCACTAGAGCCAGCGCTCGCCTGCTTCAGGACGCACAGCGGCCGAGTTCGGACTTCAGTCCGTCATAACCCCGCCGCGCGAAGCGGTACCGTGGAGCAATGCTTTGCCTATGCACCGGAGCCTGATACATTCATCTTGGTCGCCGGACCGAACCCCGCGAGGCATCGTGCCGGTCACGGCGAAGCTGTCACGCAAGTTCTACGAAACGTTTGGGGACGAGATCGCCAACGACCTCGTGGACTGGTTCAATGCCGTGGACGCCACCTACCGCGCCGATTTGCGGGAACTGAACGAGCTCAACTTCGCCCGGTTCGACGCCAAGCTCGAGCAACGCCTGGCAGAGCTAGACACGAAGTGGGGAAGCCGCTGGAGTCAGTTCGACACTAAGCTCGAGCAGCTGGGATCGAGCCTGCGGGTGGAGATTCACGCGGCGCGAGCAGATACGGTCAAGTGGATGTTCGTGTTCTGGGCACCGACCGCCATCGCGGTCATCGACCTCCTCCTCCGCCGCTAGGGCCTGCGCCACGCGTCCTTCAGCACGCACGGCGACCGAGTACGGACTCTCAGTCCGTCATAAACAAGCCAGCTTCCCCCCCCTCGTGGCCCTCCTAGGGCTGATACGCTTCGTTCGTCCCTACGATGGTGATCAAGAGCGTGTTCTCTCCTCCTACGGCGTAGAGGACACCACCTACCACGCCGACGCCGAGGCCTTCACGCGGGGTCAGCATCGACGCCTTCGTCGTCCACGTGTCCGACACTGGGTCGTAGGCCTCGACCGCGCTCACGGAGAAGGAGCTGCCGCAGCCGTATCCTCCTACGGCGTAGAGGACACCATCCACGACCCCGATGCCGAAGGCCTCCCGTTGGGTCGGCATCGGCGCCTTCGTCGTCCAAGCGTTCGCCACCGGGTCATAGCTCTCGACGACCGTCGAGCTCGAGCTACAGTTCCCTCCTTCTCCCCTTATAGCGTAGAGGACACCATCCACGACGCCGACGCGCAGGTCTCCACCAGCGGTCGGCAGTGACGCCTTGCTCGTCCAGGTGTCTGTCACTGGGTCGTACCCCTCGACCCTGTCCCCAGCGACGCCGCTGCAATTGCTTCCTCCCACGGCGTAGAGGACCCCGTTCGTGACGCCGACGCCGAAACGCGCACGCGGCGTCGGCATCGACGCCTTGGTCGTCCACGTGTTTGCCACAGGGTCGTACGCCTCGACCACGCCCAAGAAGGGGCCCGGGCCCGGCGCCCCCCCGAAGGGGCAGTGGTAGAGGCCGTCCTCTCCGCCTACGGCGTAGAGGACGCCGTTCACGACGCCGACGCCCAGGCCTCCCCGCCGGGTTGGCATCGACGCCTTGGTCGTCCAGGAATTCGCCACCGGGTCGTAAGCCTGGACCACTGCTCCTACCGCGTAGAGGATGCCGTTCATGACCCCGACGCCGAACTCTACATCAGGGGTCAGCATCGACGCCTTGGTCGTCCAGCAGTCCGTGCAGGGCTCAGTTGCGCTGCGGCAGGAATTCAGGAACAGTACGGCAATCGTCGCTAGGAGCACCTGTCGTCGGCTGCGGAACGCCGAGTGACGAGCGGTCTTGATCGTGAGAAGATCGAGTATCGCCAGACGCATGGCGGTGTCGCCTCGACGGCGGCGGTGACTGGTACCGTCTCGGTGCCGCACCCTTGGACGTTACGCCAAGGTCGACCTAGGTGCCAGGCGGGTTTTGTTTGTGCTGCGACCTTCGACCCGGCCGAGCCAGCGGGAAGCCCTGCTCGGCCCTGTCTTCTTAAGGGGGAGGACCCTGCAGTTCTGTGGTAGACGGACATCCGAGCCATCGTCGCTCAGAGGTCGGGGAACTCCGCTCAAACGATCGACCAGGAATCCACCCTCCAACGGCGCGAAAACGCGCGCCACCGCGACGGACTGAAGATCCCGCGGTTCGCTGCCCCTTGATTTCAACAGTCCAAGACGGGTGGTCGCTCCTGCGCTCAGTCGAAGCCGTTCCGCTGCGGGGGTTGGCGGGAACTTCAGAGCGGCGGAGACGGCGTGCCTGTCGCGCCGACGTAACACCAGCACAACCCGTGTGACCTCTGTCACTCCCGAGACATTCCGATCACACGTACAATTCCCCGATGTCCGACACCCCTCCCCACCAGCCCCACGCGCCCCGCCTCCTCATCGCGAGCCATCATGCCGAGGCGGGGCTCGCACTCAAAGAGCTCGGCGAAAAGAACGGCTACACCGTGCTGCGCTGCTTCACCGCCACGCAGACGCTCGAGCGCGCCCGCACCACGCGGCCCGACGTCATCGCGCTGGATGACTCGCTGCTCGACGCCGATCCGCTCGAGACGAGCCGCGCGCTGCGCGACGACCCGCTCGTCGGCGCCAGCACGCCGATCCTGCTCGTCACTGGCCAAGCCGCCACCCCCGAGCACCACCGCGCGCTCCGGGCCGGCGTGTGGGAGTTCCTCCCCTACCCCTTCAACGTCGACGAAGCGGCGGCGCGACTCCACACTTACGTACTGTTCAAGTTCGAGAGCGAGCGGGCGCGCGGCACGGAAGCGGTGCAGGACGACGCCGGCCTCTACACCACCCGCGGGCTGGCGCTGCGCGCCCAGGAGCTGACGCTGCAGGCCTTCCACCACGGCGCCGCGCTCGCCTGCGTCGCGCTCGCTTCCGTTCCGACGAGTGATGGGGACGGCGCCGCGGGCGTCCAGCTGCTTGCCCGAGTGCTGCGGGCCAGTGGCCGGCGCTCCGACGCGATCGGCCGCATCGGGCCAGGCGAGTTCGCGGTGGTGGCGCCCGGCACCGACGGCGTCGGCGCGGTCATGCTGGCGCAGCGTGTCGCCCGCGCCCTGCGCGCGGCCTCCGGCGACGCGGCGCCACCGCTGCGCGCGGGGTACGACGCCGTCGGCAACACCCGCTACACTCCCGTCGAGCCGAAGCACCTGCTCGCCCGCGCCACCAGCGCGCTGCGCCTCGCCAAAGGCGACGCGGCGGCGAACTGGATCCGGGCGTTCGACGCTTAGCGAAGCTCTGCACAAGTGACGCGAAGTCGGGCGTGGGGACTAGCACGCGTCACACGCGAGGACGCTCGGGCGGCACATCTGCACCGAAGCATGGGCGATACCGACGCTTCTGTGCCCGCCGTGCGCCCTCGCGTGTCGGCGTGCTAGCCCCCACCCCCGACTTCGCGTCACCTATGGAGAGCTTCCCTAGGGCGTGAAGAACTCGCCCATCCCCGGCGCGCTAGCCGCCGCGCCCGGCAGCGTCTTCAGCCCGAGCGCCTGCGCGGCGAGCCGCAGCAGGCTCTCATGCTGATAGACGGTGGACGACTGGTAGCCCCGTTTCACCTTCGGCCCCACCAGCACGCAGGCGACCCGCCCGCCCCCGCGGGTGTCGTCGCTGCCGGCTTCGTCGAACACGATGACGAGCAACCCGTCCTTTTGGAACGTCGCGCTCTCGATCAGCGGGGCGATGTTGGCCTTGAGCCAGGCGTCCGCCGTCGCGAGCGAGCAGTCATGCGCGTCGTTACAGAGATTGGGCGCGACGTTCGAGAAATCGGGCAGCGTGCCGTTCGCGAGATCCGTCGCGAACTGCGTGAACGGCACCAGGCGGCTGCGCTGCGCCGGGTCGTTCACGACGTCCGACAGCAGTGCGAAGACGTTGTGCTTCCGGGCATAGTTCCCGACGTCCCCGCCGGTATACCCTACCGACGGAAGGTCTTCCGCATACGACTTCCAGGTCTTGCCCGCCGCCACCAGCTCACGCACGATGTTGTCGACGTTCTCGATGGTCGAGGAGCCGTCGTCGTTCGTGAGGATCTGGCCCGTCGCCAGCTCGAAGTAGTTGCCGATCGACGGGTGGGTGTCGGCGTAGTATTGGGTGGCGAGGGCGTACTGCTGCGCCAAGCCGTTCAGATACGGCATCGCTGCGTTCCCGATCACTTTACTATAATCGCTGTTCTCTTCCACTACGATCACCATGTGGCCGACCGCTGGAATCGGGCCGGGCGTACCGCCTCCCCCACCGCCCCCGCCTGGGCCTGCAGGTGTCGGCGCTTCATTGCACGCCAGCGCCACCAAGACCACGAGCGCGGCCGTGGATCGGAGCAGCGGGGCGCGCAGCTGCGAGTGATCCATGATTACCTCCAAACAGGGTCGGTTCGGCCTACCCCGCACCATACGCCGGGTTTCGTGGCGCCGCTGTTGCATTTGTGCCCCAATCCTGAAAGACGTCACGAAAGGCAGTCGCGAAAAGACGTCACGGAAAGGCGTCGCGCGAGGACGGTTTTTCGTGACGTATTTTCGTGACGTCTTATCGTGACGTCTCTCCATAACGTTAACTTTCGATTATGCCTTTCATAACTCGCCGTCATTTCATCTTGAGCGCCGCCGGCGCCGTAAGCGCCGCCGCCCTGGGCGACGCTTTCCTTATAGAACCCACCGCGATCGACGTGACTCGGCACGACGTCCCCGTGCCGGGTCTGCCGCCCGCGTTGCACGGTCTACGTGTTGCCTGTCTCACCGACGTACATCTGAATGGGGGCGTGTCACCCGCCGCGCACGCCGCGCTCGAAGTCCTAGCCCGCGAGCGTCCCGACGTGGTCGTGCTCATCGGAGACATCTGCAATCACGAGGACGACCTTCCCGTGCTCACCGCCTGGGCCCGCGATGCACGCGGCACGGCGGCGACATACGCCACCTTCGGCAACTGGGAGCACGACGCCGGGATCGACCGCAGCACGGCGGAGCGGGCCTACGCTCAGGCGGGGGTCGAGCTGCTGTACAACTCCGCCGGTCGCGCCACCGTGCGTGGCGCGACACTGACCGTCGTGGGCCTCGACGACCCGGTGGTGGGCCATCCCGACCTCGGGGCGGGACTGGCCACAGTCCGCTCGGGAGATGCGGCGCTGTGGGTGGTGCACGCGCCGGGCTGGGTGGACCAGGTACCCCGCGACGTCGCTCCGCAGCCGGCGGCGATCCTCGCGGGCCACACCCACGGTGGCCAGATCCGGCTGCCGTTCTGGACCCCCTACACCCCCAGGGGCAGCGGGCGGTTCGTGGCGGGGTGGTACCGCGACACGCTCAGACCGCTGTACGTCTCGCGCGGCATCGGCACGATCACCTTGCGGGCGCGCCTGTTCTGCCCGCCTGAGCTGCCGATCTTTACCCTGATCGGATCTTGACGGGATAGGCGCAAGCGTGAGCTCTCAGTGGTGTGTCTGAGCCCTTAGCGACAGCATGGGTGACGCGAAGTCGGGGGTGGGGGCTAGCACGCTGACACGCGAGGGCGCACGGCAGGCACAGAAGCTCCGGTATCTCACCTGCTTCGGCGGAGATGTGCCGCCCGAGCGCCCTCGCGTGTGACGCGTGCGACGCCCCCACCCCCGACTTCGCGCGACTTGTGCAGAGCTTCGTTAGTGGTGTGCCTGCGCCCTCAGTGGTGTGCCTGAGCTCGCAGGGGTCTGCCCTGAGCGATACGCCGTCAGAAGATCTTCGAGATCGTGTAAATCGAAATCGGTATGCTCAACGCCGCCGCCACGTAGCGCAGCGCGTCGAGCCCGGCCCCGCTCTTCGTGGGAACCACCACCTCGTCGCCAGGCTGCAGCTGCAGCTCATCGAGGGTGCTGCCTGCCGCGACCGCCCGCCGCAGCGCATCCCCCTTCCAGAGCGTCTTGCCGTTGCGCGCGATCTGCAGGTCGGTGAGCTTCGCCTCCTTGGTCGAGCCCCCGGCCGCCATCAGCACCGCGGAAATCAGCGCATCGGCCGGCACGGTGTAATATCCCGCCTTGTTCACCCCCCCCGTCACCGCCAGGCTGATCAGGGGTCTGGCGTGCACCACCGGTTCCTTTATATAGCGCCCGATCTCGCCGCTCAGGAATGGCTCCAGCTCGGTACGCAGCACCCCGTGCAGCGACACCACCCCTACCCCCGGTAGCGTCAGCTCCTGCGAGGCGCCGACGGTGAAGGTATCGGTGAGCTGCTGCTCGGGAGACTTGACCGCGTTCCTGTCCGCCGCTCCCCCTCCCCCGATCCCCCCTCCAACCACCCCGCCCCCCGGCTCCTCGACGGCGATGAGCAGGCGGTCACCGACGCGGAAGTCACCCTCCTCGAGCCGCCGCACCACGTAGCTGGTCTCTGCACGCACCCATTCCGGGGAGAGCTTCCCCAGCTTGCCGGACTGCGCCAACTGGCGTAGCTGGCCGAGATGCTGCTCGAGTTCCGGGCGGGTCGCCTTGAGCCGGTGGACGGGCGTCTCCTCGGGCAGCTGCGCCGCGCCCATAGCGGGGGCCGCCAGAGCAATGGCAGTCGCGAGGGCCGCGATGAAGCCCCCGATCGGATTCATCGGACGCATTGGTCTACTCCACTGTGACGCTTTTGGCGAGGTTGCGGGGCCGGTCGACGTCGCAGCCGCGCAACACGGCGATGTGATAGGCCAGCAGCTGCAGCGGAATCGTGGTAACGATGGGCGAGAGCAGCGCGGCCGTCTCCGGGACGCGCAGCTGGTGGTCCACGAGACCGCTCAGGCTGCCGTTGCCCTGCGTGGTCACCGCGATGATCCGCCCGCCGCGTGCCCGCACCTCCTGCATGTTCGACAGCACCTTCGTGTACACGTCGTCCTTCGGAGCCACGAACACGGCAGGCATGTTCTCGTCGATCAGCGCGATGGGGCCGTGCTTCATCTCCGCCGCGGGATAGCCCTCGGCGTGGATGTACGAGATTTCCTTGAGCTTGAGGGCTCCTTCGAGCGCCACCGGAAAGTTCACGCCCCGGCCCAGGTAGAGGAAATTGTGTTCTCGCGCGTAGCGCTCAGCCAGCCGCTTCACTTCGGGCTCGAGCTCGAGCGTGCGCTGCACCAAGCTCGGCAGCTGGGCGAGGCGGCACACAAAGTCCCGCCCTTCCTCCTCCGTTAGGCCCCGCTGGCGGCCCAGATGGAGCCCCAGCAGGGCCAGCGCGGCGATCTGCGAGGTGAACGCCTTGGTGGACGCGACACCGATCTCGGGGCCGGCGTGCAGGTAGATGCCCCCGTCGGATTCCCGCGCGATGGTGCTGCCGACCACGTTCACGAGACCGAACACCCGCGACCCCGCGACGCGCGCGGCCCGCATCGCCTCGAGCGTGTCCGCCGTCTCCCCCGACTGCGAGATCGCGATCGTGAGCGTGTCCGGGACCGGGAGGGGCCGGCGGTAGCGGTACTCCGAAGCGTACTCCACCTGCACGGGGATGCGGGCCAACTCCTCGATCAGCGCGCGGCCGACGAGTCCCGCGTGCCACGACGTGCCGCAGGCTACGATCGTGATGCGGCGGATCTGCGCGCACGCCTCGGGAGTGAGGTTGAGCCCGTTGAGGCGCGCGGTTCCCTCGGCGAACAGCAGGCGCCCCCGCAGCGTGCTGCGCACCGTCTCGGGCTGCTCGCAGATCTCCTTCAACATGAAGTGCGGGTAGCCGCCCAGCTCGATCGCATCGAGGTCCCACTTGATGTCGTCCACCGCACGCACCTGGACGTGCGACTCGCTGTCGATGACGTGATACTCGTGCGGGGTCAGCACTGCGATGTCGCCGTCGTCCAGATAGACGACCGAGCGGGTGTGCGCGAGAACCGCCGAGGCATCGGAGGCGACGAAGCACTCGTCCGCGCCGATGCCGAGCAGTACGGGGGACCCCTGGCGCGCCACCACGATCTTTGCCGGCTCGTCGGCAGACATGACCGCCAGGCCGTACGTCCCTTCCACGTGGCCGAGCGCGGCGATCACGCGCTCCTCGAGGGTCGCGCCGGACGCGTCCTCGATCAGGTGAGCGAGGGTTTCGGTGTCCGTGTCGGTCCTGAAACGGTGCCCGTCCCGCTCCAGCGCGGCGCGCAGCGCGTCGGCGTTCTCGATGATGCCGTTGTGGACCAGCGCCAGCCGGCCGCCACAGTCGCTATGGGGATGCGCATTGCGTTGGTTCGGGGCGCCGTGCGTGGCCCAGCGGGTGTGGGCGATGCCGCTCGTGCCGAGGATCGGCGCCTGCTCCAGCTGGCTCTGCAGCGCGTGCACCCGCCCGGCGAGCTTGGCGACTACGATCCCGGCGCCGTTCTGGACCGCGACGCCGGCCGAGTCGTACCCCCGGTACTCGAGCCGCCGCAGCCCGTCGACCAGGATCGGCGCGGCCTGGCGCGCCCCGACGTAGCCGACGATGCCGCACATGCTAGACACCCTCCTCGAGCGAGGACTGCTCGGGCGGTGCCGGCGGCTTGAGAATCGGCGCCGCCCGGTCGAGCAGTCCAAAGCGCGACAGCTCGCACAGCTTCGCGAACAGCCGCTCG
>Ga0209375_1002571_pt1 | contig 12983 bp, 9 predicted proteins | sample GraSoiAngelo_131_FD_185888 | JGI IMG/M metagenome (GOLD analysis project Ga0209375, IMG submission 185888) | Grasslands soil microbial communities from the Angelo Coastal Reserve, California, USA - 14_0929_02_30cm (SPAdes) (version 2) | ecosystem: Environmental > Terrestrial > Soil > Grasslands ... | reverse complement strand
GAAAGGCTCGCGCCTTGTGTGTACTGTATCGACATTGTTGACACACACCTGAATCTATGACAGCATGTCGATACAACGTAGATACAGCAGAGGTCTTAGCAAAATTGCTAAGACCTCTGTACAGGGGGTAATGACGACATGAGGACCGTGGTGAGAAAATGGGGCAACAGCGCCTCGGTGCGAATTCCCGCCGCTGTCATGCAGGCGGCGCATCTGGATCTAGACGAGGCCGTTGACGTGCGCGAAGAGTCCGGCCGCATTGTCATCGAGCCAGCACAGCGCAAGGAATATGATCTGGCCGAACTTGTGAAGGGGATTACTCGTGAGAATTTGCACGACGAGGCCGATTTCGGCAGACCCGTTGGCAAAGAGGCGTTGTAATGGCGCGGTCCCGCGTGCCCGACGCTGGGGACATAGTGTGGATCAGCTTCGATCCACAGACTGGACATGAACAGGCTGGGCACCGGCCCGCAGTTGTGCTGAGCCCCGCCGTCTACAACGCGAAGACGAGTCTTATGGTTTGCTGCCCGATGACGACGCAGATCAAGAATTATCCCTTCGAGGTGGTGATTGCCGGGGCGAGCCCAAGCGCGGTTCTGGCAGATCAGGTCAAGAGCCTCGATTGGCGGAAAAGCCGGGCCAAGCGCGCCAAGCGCAAAGGGATGATATCGGCGGCTGAATTGGCGGAAGTGCGCGCTAAAATTCGGACGCTAATAGGATAAAGCTCCTTACAAAAGCGCAGCCCATTCGAGAACGGCCACGTGGTCACAGTTGGGACCACAATTGGGAAATTGGAGCAGAGATGAATCTCGCAAATGCTTTGTATTGGGTCTGATCCTCAGTCGGCGTGTTCACCATCGGAATGGGCAGCGGCATGCTGAATCCAGGGGACCTGCGCAAAGCGACCGGCCCGGTCTTCGACATCTTCTCCATCTTCGACTCATTCACTGTGTTCCCGTGGGCAGAAATCAGCCATCCAACCGGCGGGCGGCGGCGTCCACCTTCGATTAGCGGGGGCAATCTTCACCGCGGCGGCAGCACTTCCGCGAGCTTACCATCCTGAATTCCCCGCGTCTGATAAAATGCGACGGCGGAACCTTTCGCACCAGGCCTACGTATCCTGTGACGTGAGGCGCCCATGCGAGACCTGATTCAGGACGTTCGGTACGGCCTGCGCGTTCTGATCAAGTCGCCCGGCTTCGCCGTGGTCGCCATTCTCACCCTCGCCTTGGGCATCGGCGCCAACGCTGCCATCTTCCGACTGATCGACGCCGTTCGCCTCCGCACCCTCCCCGTCAACGATCCCGATCGTCTGGCCATCGTGCACATTGATAAGAAGCATTGGGGCTCTGGCAATTTCAATGGACCCTACGCCGAGTTCACGTTTCCACTGTGGCAACAGGTGGAGAAGCGGCAGCAGGTCTTTTCGTCCATCGCAGCCTGGGGAGGCGGAGCGGGCCAACGGCTCAATCTCGCCAAAGGCGGCGAAGTGGACATGGCGAATATCATTTGGACCAGCGGAGAGTTTTTCGACACCCTGGGCGTTCGGCCGATGCTCGGACGGCTGATCTCGAGTGAAGACGATCGTCAGGGATGCGCCGGCGCGGTCGACATCAGCTACGCGTTCTGGCAACGGCGATATGGCGGCGCCACCTCGGCGGTGGGCCAGACGCTGACCCTCAACGGCCATCCCTTCCCGATCATTGGAGTAACGCCGCCCGGTTTTTATGGCGTCTCGGTAGGCGACCGTTTCGACGTGGCCCTTCCGATCTGCTCGGAGCCAATTATCGGAGGGCAATTCAGCCGCATAACGGGAGAGAGAGCCCGCGAAAGCTGGTGGCTCTCGGTGTTCGGGCGTCTCCAGCCCGGTTGGGACTTGAAGCGCGCGTCGGCCCAGCTTGCGGTGATCGCCTCCCCGTCCCTGCAACAGACGATTCCGCCGCAATACGACGCTGAAGGCGTGAAACACTACCTCGCCTACAACTTCGAGGGGTGGCCCGCCGCTAACGGCTTTTCGCAGATGAGGCGCGACACCTCCGATCCTCTTTGGCTCCTGCTCGGCCTTTCCGGTTTGGTGCTGCTTATTGCTTGCGCGAATCTGGCAAACCTGATGCTCGCTCGAGCCAGCTCGCGGGAACGCGAAATTGCCGTGCGCCTCGCGTTGGGCGCATCGCGCGCAAGACTGATCCGCCAGTTGCTTTCCGAAGGCGCGCTCCTGGCGATCGCCGGAGCGGTGTGCGGAGGATTTCTCGCGGCTGCGCTCAGCCGGTTCCTGGTGGCCTTCATCAGCACGGCGGGCAACCCAGTCTTTCTGGACATGCCCACTGACTGGCGCGTGCTCGGGTTCTCCGGGGCCCTCGCTGTTCTCACCACCCTCCTGTTCGCACTTGCGCCCGCGCTGCGCGCCCGCAATGTCCCTCCCGGCGCGGTGCTGAAAACGGGCGGCCGTGGCATGACCGCCGGACGCGAGCGCTTTCGTTTCCAGCGCGTCCTGGTCGCATCGCAGGTGGCGCTTTCGCTCGTGCTGCTCGCAGGAGCCCTGCTCTTCGCACGCAGCCTGCGCAATCTGATGACCCGCAACCCGGGCTTTCAGCAGAACGGCGTCGTTGCGGCCGATCTGGATTTCACACGCCTGAACCTCCCTGCTGCGCAGCAGGAGCCGTTCACGGAAAATCTGCTCGAGAGCATTCGCGCGATTCCTGAAGTCGCTGCTGCCGCAACTTCGAACCGCTTCCCTGTCAGCGCAAACACCAGTAACGACTGGATTCTCGACGATAAAGGGAACCATCCGAACGGCGCGTCCTATGAGGATTACGTGAGCGCCGGCTACTTCCACTCTCTCGAAATTCCACTCCTTGCTGGGCGGGACTTCAATTCGAACGACACGGCCGGTTCCCCGCGCGTCGCCATCGTGAATCAGATGTTCGTGAAAAAGTTCTTGGACGGCGCAAAAAACGCCATCGGCAAGCAGTTTCGTGTCTGGGCCCCTCCGGGCCAGCCCGCGCGCTACTACACCGTCGCCGGCGAGGTGAAGGACTCCGTCTACGACGACATGCATGACCCGATGCAGGCCGTGATGTATTTCCCGCGGACTCAGCTTGAGCCGCCGTTCATCTATCCCGGCGCAACGTTTCTCATCCGTTCGCGATCCGGCGTGGGCGGGTTGCTGAATTCCGTGAAAGAGAGGGTCGGGGAAACGAGTCCGGAGATTGATATCCAGTTCACGGTAATTCACACACGGATCCGCGAATCCCTCGTGCAGGATGAACTGATGGCCACCCTCTGCGGCTTCTTCGGCGCTCTCGCCGTGCTGCTTGCCGCAGTCGGACTCTACGGCGTGATCTCCTACACTGTCGCGCAGCGCACCAACGAGATCGGCGTGCGCATGGCTCTAGGCTCCCAGCGGGCCGGCGTCATCGGCCTGATTCTGGGAGAAGTATCAATCCTCATCGGCATTGGTTTGGCTATCGGTTTGGCCCTCACGCTGGCGGGCAGCAAAGCCGCCAATTCCCTGCTCTTCGGTCTCAAACCGCGCGATCCTCCCACGCTTACTCTTGCCATCTTCATTTTGGCCGCGATCGGCCTGGCCTCCAGCTTTTGGCCTGCCCGCCGCGCTTCGCGCCTCGACCCCATGGCCGCCCTCCGCTACGAATAGGTCGCCAGATCGGCATGAGGCCGGGCCAATATGTGGTGTCGTCGCTAAAACGCCGCAATAGCCGAAAGTGATCTCTGAAACATATACACGACTCCTTTGTATGTTATTGATTTCAAATGCGCTCATAATATTGGCGAGGCACAGGCCCCGGCCCGCCAATCTGGCTCCCACCGCGATCACGCTATCCGAACTTACGAGACTCCTGAGCGATTCCTAGCGATTCCAGCGATTCCTGGCAGGCTTGCAGTGTCGTTCCGTTGCGAGTATAAGGTGTCAGCGTGAGCCGATAATCATGGCTTCGACATATTCGTTGCAGTACAAGCGAAGAGAGCGCCACATGATTCAGGCGGTTCAGAGTCAGGCTCTCGAGCAGCGCATCGGCCGAGGGTACCTGCTCCAGATTTCGGTTGTCTTTGTCGCCTATCTGGTCGCGGGCAAACTCGGCCAAGCTACCGCGAACATCAGGAGCAGTAATCTTGGGCCTGTATGGCCTGCGTACGGCATCGCGCTCGCTGCGATTTTGATTTGCGGGTACCGTGTATGGCTCGGGGTGGCCGCTGGGGCTTTTCTCGTGGCATTCTTCAGCCCCGTTTCTCATCTTGCTGCACTCGGGCAAGCGGTTGGAGCGACATCAGGAGCAACGACAGGTGCTTTCCTCCTCCGTCGCATTGCGAATCTTCATCCCTCGCTATCCCGCCTGTCTGATGCGCTCAGTCTGATTGCGCTTGGGGGATTTGGCAGCGCTATAGTGAGTGCCTCAATCGGAGTGTCAGTTCTCTACGCAACCCATGTGCGTGCTTATTCCGGCTTAGGTGCGGCATGGCTGGTCTATTGGCTGGGAGATGCTACTGGCGTCTTGCTGGTGACACCACTCGCGTTACGTTTCACCGATTTTCTAAAGCTCCGTGACCGGGATCGCATCGCAGAGCTTGCAGTTCTTCTGTTGCTCCTTGCGGCAACCTGCTTGGTCATCTTTAGCGATCTGCCTTTTATTCCAGTCAAGCTGCATGTCATGGCGTTTTCCGTACTCCCTTTCATAATGTGGGCAGCCATTCGTTTCGGCGTGGGCGTAACAGCATTGTCGATTCTGATGGTCGCTGCGATCGCTACCATTGAAACCGCCTTGGGGTCCGGGCCGTTCGCGAGCAACACTACATTCGTAAATGCTGTTCTGTTGGACGTGTTCTTCGGTGTGCTTTCAGTATCGGGCTTGTCATTGGCGGCGGTGATCGCCGAACGTGAGAATGCCGAGCGCGAGCGAGAGCGGGTCGTAAGTAAACAAGCGGCAATGGAAGCACGGCTTCGCGCCGATGAGGCCCTACGTGAGAGCGAAGAGAAACTCCGACTGCTTCTTGACTCCACCGCCGAAGCTATTTACGGAATTGATCTCGAACACCGATGCACGTTCTGCAACCCTGCGTGCCTCCGCGCTTTGGGATACGAGCACATTGAGCAAGTGCTCGGCAAGAATATGCATCAGCTGTTGCATCACAGTCGTGCGGATGGAACATTGTTTCCCGTGGAGGAGTGTCGCGTTCACCGGGTAACACAAACCGGGGAAGGAGTCCACGCGGAGGACGAGGTGTTTTGGAGAGCAAACGGAACAAGCTTCCCCGCTGAATACTGGTCCTATCCCCAGCGGAGAGGGCAAGAGGTGGTGGGGGCAGTGGTGGGGTTTATCAACATCACCGAGCGCAAACTGGCCGAAGCTGCGCTTGCAAACGTGAGCCGTAGGTTGATTGAGGCACAAGAGCAGGAACGTACCCGGATCGGAAGAGAGCTCCACGACGACATCAGCCAACGTATCGCAATGTTGGCCATCGAGCTAGAACAACTCCAAGAAAGCCCTCCCAACCTATCTGATGTTCCTACCCGTATGGGCGAACTGCGGAAGCAGACCTCGGAGATAGCCGCTGATATTCAATCCTTGTCGCATGAGTTGCACGCGGCAAAACTGCAATATTTGGGTATTGCTGCGGCAATGAGAGGCTTCTGCCAAGAGTTCGGCGAGCAGCAGAAGGCGAAGATTGACTTCCAAACCCACGATTTGGCCAGTCCTTTGTCGCCGGACATTTCTCTTTCCTTCTTTCGGGTACTGCAGGAAGCCCTGCACAATTCCGCGAAGCACAGTGGGGTACGACACTTCGAAGTACGATTGTGGGGAACATCGGATGAGATTCATCTCCCAGTGAAGGATTCCGGCGCAGGCTTTGACCCCGAAGCGGCGAAGAAGAGCCGTGGTCTTGGGCTCATCAGCATGGAGGAGCGACTGAAACTGGTGAACGGAACCCTTGCAATTGAAACGCAACCCAAGGGCGGCACCGTGATCCATGCTCGCGTCCCGCTCGGTTCAAAGAGCGATTCCGTACGGGCGGCAGGATAAGAACACCGACTTCGCCCGAGTTCGTCCCCCCGGGCCGTCACAACTCACAACCAAGATGTGTGTGGATCAGACAATCAGCGTAAATTCAGCACGGAGATGACCTTCCATCTCCCCGGTTATGAAGGTCTGGACAAACCCACCGTATGGATATTTCCAGAGGTCGTGGTTTGCTTGGATTGCGGTTTGGCGGAGCTTACCGTTCCGGAAGCTGAGTTGCCTACACTGGCAAAGGGCGCTACGGCCTAGGCTTTTGAATCTGCCTAATAGCCTAGTTGCCTCCATGAACGGCCGAGTGTTCAGCACAGATTCTCTCGCCGATGTGGCTTTCCTGTTCGCGGTCAAGAGTTCCCAACACATACCCGCAGAGAGTATTCACGTTGTATTTTTTGGCTAACTCGCCCCAAAGGTATTCGAGCTGAATCGCCGCATCCGTATTACCTTGTGCCCACAAGGTAGGCGTGCACTCTCAACCAGCCGCAACGCGAGGATGCTCTCCATCCGCCGCCTTGCTCGCTTCCACGACGAGATCATTCACAAGTTTCGCAAATTGAATCGGGGAGTGTGTGTCGGGAACATCCAACTGGATATAGCGTTTTCGTTCAACCGCAACCGAAACATCCACCCCATATGCCTCCAATCTCTGAAGAAGACTAACGCGATGTGACTCGGTGGCGACAACGACAACTGCCTGCCCAGCCTTCAGGGCAGATTTGATAAAGCGAGCAAAACCGTCCACAAACGATGTATCGTCGGAGTAGAATTCAACTTTGTGGCAAGGTCTGGTCGCCAGGTTCTGTGGTGGGAGCCGTGCGAAGACCTTCTCGCGATGAGGACGGTCGGCGGCGCGCTCATCTTTATGGTCGTTGAGATCATGACCAGCCAAGCTGGCACTGACATACCGCTTGCCCCTCAGGACGGCTTCCACAGCAGGCAATAGTTCGCCCGCGGCGTCCGACTTGACGACATAGCCGCCTGCGCCTATACGCAAAGCTTCTTCTGCGATGTCCCAAGAGCGATTTTCGCTTATGAAGAGAATTTTGGACTTCGGGGAAAGCTCTCGGATTCGGCGCGCGGCTTCGATTCCATTCAGTGAAGGAAGCCCGATGTCGAGCAAGATTAGGTCTGGGTGTAGTTGTTGGGCCTTCCGAACCGCTTCCAATCCGTCCAATGCCTCGCCCATGACCTGCAATTCCGGTTGCTTGTGGAGCCTCGTTGAGACGAAACGACGCCAAGGCTCGTAATCATCTACCACAAGAATACAAATGGTTGATCCTTCCATGGCCATCCCCTCCTACTTCACAGCCCGTCTTCGACGATAGTCGCTGAACAGGATGTAGTCGGTTTCGCAAGGAACCGTCACCGTGCGGGTCTACGGATCGGGGGGCGGAAGGATGCGAAAGAACGATTTAATAGGGCCCGACGCTGCTGAATTCTACCAAGATAACTCTTGTTCGCCCACAGATTTCAGGATCGTTGTTTCCGCAATGGTAACAGTTCAGATCTCTGGGCTGGACAAATTCCGGAGAATGAGTTAGCTTACGCTGGATGATTGCGAGCACCGCTCGACGAGTTGCTGCGAAACTCCGCGGCTCGAGCCTTCCCCGATCCTCGCTAAATTTTTTGCGGCGTGAGTTGGAACGACTCCAGGAGAAGTTCAAGAAACGCAGCGAACGTATTGCCGAACTGGAGAAGCAGGTCCAGGAGAAGGAGAAAGAACTAGCCGACGCCCAGAAGAAGATCGCCGAGCAAGAAAAGCAGATCACCGAGCAAGAACGACAGCTCGCCCTGCGCAAGAGGAACTCCACAAACTCTTCCAAGCCCCCTTCCTCCGATGGTTTGGCCGGAGAGCAAAGACCGCGCGGCCGCAAGCACAAGAGCCAACGGAAACCCGGCGGCCAGCCCGGACACCCAGGGCATCATCGCCCCCTGATTCCCACGGCCGAGGTGAACGTCCTAAAAGTGCTGCTGCCGGAACGCTGCCAGCACTGCGGGCGAAAGCTGCCGCAAAAGTCCGACCGAGTGACAACGGAGGGGGAGCCACGACGGCATCAGGTGACGGAGATTCCGGAGATTAACCCGCACACTACCGAGTATCCGTGTCCCCAGGTGGTCTGCGAGCATGGCCAAAAGACCACCCAGGAGCCGCTGCCGGAGGAAGTCCGGGGGAACTTTGGACCACTTGACGGCGCTGATCGCCTACTGGACGGTGGTTTGTCGGGTGCCGCGACGGCTGGTGGAAACGATGCTGGCCGATGTGCTGGGCCTGGAAATCAGTTTGGGGAGCACTCAGAAAGCTTGGGGCGTCAGCCAGGCGGTCGCGCAGCCCTGTCAGCAATGGCAGGAGCAGTTGCCGCGCGAAGCAGTGCGGAACGTGGACGAGACGGGTTGGCGCAGCAACGGCGACAAGCGCTGGATCTGGACATTCGTGGCCAAGCAGTTCGTTTTTTATGCGGTGGCCTCCACGCGGAGTGCCGCAGTGCTGGTGGCGCTGCGGGGAACGGTTTTCCGCGGCATTCTCTGTGGTGACCGGTTGCCGGTGTATTGCAGCTACCATTCCGGCCGCATGCAGCTGTGTTGGGCGCATCGGAAGCGGGATATTCTGGGGATTGCCGAGGATGCGCGGAGTCGTTCGGCGCAGCCATTTGGCCGGGACGCGTTGGCCGTGGTGGCCCGGCTGTTTCGTCTTTGGTATCGGTTTCGCGGCGACCTGCGGGATCGGCGGGGGAATCCGCAGCCGATCAATCGGCGTCAGCTCCTTCGGAAATCGATGCCCTTGCAGAAGAAGCTGTTCGCCTTGGCCGAGACGCACTTGGACCACGCCAACAAAGAAGTGCGGAATCTGGCCACCGCGCTCTATGTTCACTGCGAGCGATGGTTTACCTTTCTCGAAGTGAAAGGCGTAGAGCCTACCAACAATGGGGCGGAACGGGCGCTGCGGACGGCGCTGCAATGGCGCAAGATCTGTTTCGGCAATCGCCGTCGCAGTGGAGAAATCGCCACGGCCCGCTTACTCACGGTCACCCATACCTGCAAGCGGCAGCAGCGTCACGCGCTGGGCTATCTCAGGGAAGCGGTACAATGCCCTCGTCGCCGGATTGCTGCACCCTCTCTGCTCCCACGGCGGATCTGACCCCTGAACCACTAGGATTTCCGATACAATTTCCATCACCTACCACCGGCCTTTCACCGCCCACCCGTGCGGATGGTGCTGTGAGTGGGGTTGATGAAGCGGAAGCAAGATTCATGCCCATGACGCCTTTTGTCACGCGATTTCCCGAACTCGGGGCACGAGAAACCCGCGCCCTACGGGTCACCGGGAGAAAAGAATTGCCGGATGGCGACTATGGTTTCCTTGAACTCTATTGCGACGAACCGGGTTGTGACTGCCGGCGGGTGATGATTGACGTGCTCCGCGAGGATACCGAGGACAAGATTTGGGCCACTCTCAACTATGGCTGGGAGAATGTGGAGTTCTATCGACAATGGGGGCGTTGCTCCAGCGATCGGGAGGCGCGGGCGATGAAGGGTCCCGTGCTGGATCCGCTGAACCCGCAAACCCAGTACTCGCAGGTGCTGCTCGAGCGTTTTCGGATCTTGTTACAGTCACCCGACTACGTGCAGCGCCTCATACATCATTACCAGATGTTTCGCACCGCGGTGGAGAAAGAACAGCTCGAGAGAAACATCGGGAAGCAGCATCGAAATGTGCAACAGAGTTTGCGTCACTCCAGGTACTACCGCAAGCCTTAAACAATCGCCCCGTAACCGAGGGAGCTGAACTGTTACACGCAATGAATTGGGGAAAGGCTTTGCTCACGTGCATTCCGAGCGCGATGAGTGAGAACGACACGCTCGGCATAGATGATGGCTGGCCGAGGGCAGCATGAACGGATGGCATGCTCTTGCAACAATCCTGACCGTGATGACCATGCGAGGGGCAACGCATTGAATTGCAGCACTGCATCGCCTGCTCGGGCGTAGTCATCCCTACGCCATCGAGCGCATAGCTCGCGAGAGCCACGGTGAGTACCGCGATCAGCACCCGTCCAGCAAAGCGCATAACAATCAGACCCGAGACCCCCGGTCTGCGCGTCAAGATAGGCTGCTGGTAGAAAGGGGCGCGAGCAGGACGAGTGAGCCGCCTCCGGCACGATAGGGGGGGCTGCCCAAGCCCTTACCACTACCGAGAAGAGACAACCCGTCTCCGGGACGAGGAAGCGTCTTGAACCGATGGAGGCCCGGCCAGCACATCTCCACAGTGTCAACCTACCACCGACAGGAAAGAGAACCACTTAGGCCGTATCGAACATCCTCTCTACAATGGTTACAGCAAAGAGAACAACTGAGGCCATATCGAACATCCGCTCTACCGATGTCATACCATGCAGGTTGTCCAGTATAACTGTCATTTGGCGGGCAGTCGGCGATCCACATTGGGATTTGCTGGCTATTTGGAGGAAGCTACATTCGACAATGACTTCATCTCTATTGGATCGTTCTCAATATCCATGCCTCCGCGACAGTGTGTATCTGAATCAAGCATCGTTGGGACTGATTGGCCAGCCAGCAGTCGCTGCGATGCACAGCTTCCTTGAGAATGTGGCGAGGCACGGCAATCTCTATATGTCGGACAGCGATGAGATCAACTACGGGCATGCCCTCAGGGGAGTTGCCGGCAGATTGTTTCATAACGATCCATCACGCATCGCCATTCTTGCGGGTGCGAGCGAACTGCTGGGACAATTTCCTTTGCTATTTCGTCTCAAACCCAATGCCACAATTCTTGCAGTTTCCTCCGACTTTCCCGCAGTCACTCGCCCGTGGATTCACCAGTTCTATTTTGAAAAAATCCGTGTTCGTTTTGTCGATGACCTTCCTGATCGTGATCTGACAGACGCGATCATTAACGCCATAGACGAAACCACGGGTGTCATAGCCGTTAGCAGTGTGCAGTACGCTACAGGCACCCTCGTGGACGTTAGTCGCGTGGCCAGAAGTGCTCAGAAGGTGGGCTCATTCCTGATCGTGGACGCGACCCAAGCGGCCGGTGCAATGCTGGTGGATACCTCGACGCTCGAAGCTGATGCGGTAGTTACCAGTGGTTATAAGTGGTTGGGCGGACATGGGGGCGTCGCTTTGGCAGTCGTGTCTGAGTCCTTACTTAAACAGCTTCCGATTTTGCCGGGCTGGATGGGCGCCCCTGATCCTTTTGACCTCGACGCTAAATCAGTTTCCTTCGCGTCCGATGCTCGGCGCTTCACGCAGTCCACCATGTCCTATGTCTCCTTTGCGGGTCTCACTGTTTCTATCGAACAGCTGTTATCCCTGGGGGAGTACCGCATCGAAGCGCACGCACGTCAATTGGCCGCGATGCTGGTTGATGGCGCTCGCGAATATGGCTGGGAACCGTTTCATGACGTCCATGGTGTGGCCGCATCTCCTCACATCATTTCGCTCGGACACGGCCGAAAACGCGCACGGGAAACCGTGGAGAAACTCCGCGACCAAAGGATTATATGTTCGGCCCGCGGCGAACGGATCCGAATTTCCCTTGCTCCTTACAACGATGCAAGTGACGTGACGAAGCTTTTTCAGGCGCTCGCAGGGTTGCAGTCCGAATGAACTCCAGGGAGAACCTTCAAGGGTCTCGTCTGCGTTCGTCGTCAGGCGACGCCCTCGACGATGCGGACCTCGCGCTCGACGGCGCGGCCCAGGAGTTTGACGGCGGCCTGGTAGGCGGCGCTCTCGTAGGTCTCGATGGCCTTTTCGACGGTGTCGAACTCGATCATCACGGTTCTCTGCTTCAATCCGGCTTCGTAGGCGCGTGCCGGAGTGCCGCGGGCAAGCACGGTTCCGCCGCCGGCTTGAATCACAGGGGCCGCGACCTTGGCATATTCCACCAACACTGCGGGATTCCAGACTGACCGGTAGAATGCTATCCAATATCCCTTCGCCATGAATTGCTCCTCACTTTTTGAAATTTAGAGATTCGATTGCGCACCGCTTCCCTGCTCACTCATGCCGGAGCGCCACCAGGGGATCCACCTGCGTCGCTCTGCGGGCAGGAATGTAGCATGCCGCTACAGCCACCACCGCCAACACGGTACTGACGAATAGAAGGGTCCAAGGGTCTCGTGGGCTGACGCCAAACAAAAGGCTGGATAAGATTCGCGTGAGGGCCAGAGCGCCCAGAACACCGATTACGAGGCCGGCTCCGGTTACCGCCATGCCGGTCTTGAGCACGAGCATCAACTGCTCCCAGGTGCTTGCGCCGAGGGCGGCGCGAATGCCGATTTCGTGGGTGCGATGGGTGACGGAATAGGAAATTACGCCATACACGCCAACGGCGGAAAGCAGGAGAGCCAGGCCGGCAAACGTCCCCAACAGAACGGTGCGCATGCGGTTTTCGCCGAGGGACTCCGACTTGATTTGCTCGAGGAGCTTGATCTCGGGCAGGGCTTGCAATTTGTTCAAATCCCAGATTGCGGCTTGAATTGATTTAATGAGGTGGTTGGGATCCATTGCGCCGCGGACTACCAAGGCTTGCTCCGGACTGGGGCTTTGTTTGTAGGAGACGTACAGGCCCGCGCAGGTGTCGCCGAGGCCGCAGGCACGCTCGCCCTCAACCACTCCTACAACTTCCCAGGCGATCTCTGGCCCGAGAGCTGGCTGGCCGGGAACGATCTCCTCAATGCGGATGCGCTTGCCGACGGGCTCTTCACCGTTAAAATATTTTTTGACCATGGCCTCGTTGACGACAGTGACGGGGGCCGTTCCTGCGGTATCGGTTTCCGCCAGCCAGCGTCCCTTCTTTAAGCGCATTCCGATAGCGGCAAGATACGACGGACTGACGGGCTTGAAACCGGCGGCGGGACGTTTGGCAACCTCGACAAAGGGTTGGCCCTCGATGAGAAACGGCATACCGTCGGGCCAGCCTTGCAGGGG
>Ga0209375_1002561_pt1 | contig 13013 bp, 7 predicted proteins | sample GraSoiAngelo_131_FD_185888 | JGI IMG/M metagenome (GOLD analysis project Ga0209375, IMG submission 185888) | Grasslands soil microbial communities from the Angelo Coastal Reserve, California, USA - 14_0929_02_30cm (SPAdes) (version 2) | ecosystem: Environmental > Terrestrial > Soil > Grasslands ... | reverse complement strand
CACCGCGGCCGCGGCCAGGCCGCCGGGGACCGAGGGGGCCGTAGTATCGAGGGCGGCTTGAGTGGTCGCGCTCGCCGAGGCCGATTGGGCGGAAGCGTTTCCGGCCGCGTCAAGGGCCTGAACGGTGTAGGCGTAGCTGGTGGAAGCCGCGAGGCCGCTATTTTGATACGTGGTCGCTGCTCCCAGAGTGGCAAGCAAAGCTCCAGCGCGGTAGACGCGGTAGCCCGTTACGCCCACGTTGTCGGTGGAGGCGCCCCAAGAGAGATTGATCTGTGAAGAAGAGACCGCGGACGCAAGAAGTCCGGTCGGCGTCGAGGGGGCGGTCGTGTCCGCTGCTGCGGGCGTAGCTACCGAGACCGCTGGGACGGTCCAGCCCGAATAGTTAGGGACGGCGTCGGCGGCGCTCACGCGGTAGTTGTAAGTGGTCCCAGCGGTCAGGCCAGTATGCTGGAATGACTTCACCGTCGTGTTTGCGATCATCGCGTCGTTGAGATAGACCTGATAGCTGGTCACCGCGACGTTATCAGTAGAGGCATTCCAGGTCAGATTGATCTGAGTGGCTGAAACTGCCGTTCCGGTGAGCCCGGTGGGGACCGAAGGGGCTTGGGTGTCGGGGGCGACTTGAGTGGTCGCGCCCGCCGAGGCCGACTGAGCGGAAGCGTTCCCGGCCGCGTCGATGGCCTGGACAGTGTAGGAGTAGGTGGTGGAAGCCGTGAGGCCGGTATTCTGATACGTGGTCACCGCTCCCAAAGTGGCGAGCAAAGTACCGGCGCGGAAGACTCGGTAACCGGTTACGCCGACGTTGTCGGTTGAAGCGGCCCAGGAAAGGTTGATCTGCGAGGCCGAAACGGTCGTGGCGGAAACTCCAGTCGGGGTCGTGGGGGCGGTGGTGTCAACGACTGGAGCGACAATTGTTTTTAGAAGGATGGCAGCGTTGAAGCCGTTCAAGGAGATCGTATTCACGATCGGAATGGAGTCGACCAAGGACAACAGATTGCCGTGCGTGAGCTGCCGGCTCGCTTGCGGCAGAGTCACCGAGGCCACATTGGTGGGGGTCGGATTGACATACACGTAACCCTTCTCGAACTCCCTCGAGTAGATATTCACCCCGCCGATCCTCGTAACGACGTAGGAACCCAGGGCCTTGCCCAGGTCAACGTTGTCGTACTCGTCATACCAAATGATCTTGTCGTAGCCGCTGTCTCCCCCGTGGAAACTGAAGTACGCGTTGCCCAGGACGTCGTTCTTGCCGAGGAGGAAGGATCCCAGCGAGTACCAAAGGGTCTGCCAAAAGCTCACGGGGTTGCCGTAGTTGTCCGTCCCGGTTTGGCCCGCCGCGAGCTGCGTGTGGCTGAGCATCGCGGCCTTGGTGTGCGTGAGGGCGGCCATCGTGTCGACCTGGAGCTTCCATTCCGACTCCTGGAAGAACTGGACCGCCCAGGGCCCCCACATCACGGCAAAGGCGCCTTCCTCAAGGAACACGTCCGGAGGATTGGCGTTGGCATCCAGAGCCAGCCACGCGGTGCTCCCGGCGGCCAACCGCGTCCCGCCCTTGTTGCACCACAGCTTCTGGCCGTAGCCATGCAGCCCCGCTGCGATCGCGCTGACGAAAGAATTCATGCCGACGGTCCATGCGGCAGCCGTGGAATACTTTGCGGGGATCGCGTTGTCCCCGAGCTCACCTGCGGTCGACACGCAGTCGTCGGCGTGGACGCCGTCGGCGACCCAGGGCTGATCGATGAGATCGGCCTTGACCGCCGTCAGCCAGTACGATTGATAGGCGGCGGAGCCGAAGTCCATGAGGTAGTTGAAGTGATTGGCGGCGGGGTTCGAGTAGACGACGCTGTAGATGCGGTTTCCCCCGGAATCAAGCAGGAATAGCTCGGGATGATCGCCGTTGAGGCTTCCCATGGGGTGCCCGCGCGAAACGTTGTAGCGGGCGAGGGTGTTGATGTAGATCTGGGGCATGGCGTCTTGGTCATTGTAGACATCCGGGCCGTCCACGTAGAGGAAGATCGGCAAGTTAGGATTGATGGCCTTGATTGCCGCCCAGGTGTTCGGACCGATCTGGTTGTAGCGGAAACGGTCGAAGTTGAGCAGATCGAATTTCGCGAGCCTCGCCGCGTCGGAGGCGACGAGCGTCGGGCCTCCGCCGTAGTAGAGAAGGAACGTCTGGAGAAATTTGCTCGGCGCGGGTTGCCCCGCGACAGGCAAGGCTACGCCCATGAGAAACGCAAGAGCGGCGCCGCGTAGCGTAACAGCGGCGCGTGCGCAAAGGACGGTGATTGCGGAAATCCAGACCTTGCCGTAAAGGTTCGATGGTTTCATGATGACCTCGGTGTAGTTGAGTCGCTACAACCAGTGGCGTCATCATGACAAATGCATAAATTTTTGGCGCTGAAGGAATGCACATCACTTGCTAGACCGTCTTCGAAAAACCTTAGGTAATCTTAGGGTTCGCCCTGATTCGAGAGCGGGCTCTAGGAGTTAAAGGTCAGCAGGAACAGTTCGTTGTCCTGGTGTCATAACTACAATCTAGTTCGAAAGAACCAAGGGCCCGCGAATCACACGCATCGCAGGAAAAGAGAGAAAAAATTCACGCTGGGAGATCAGTGTTTCCGGCAATCCGGATTCCGTCTTTCGTGCGGGAAGCGCCGCGACGGTCGCGGGATTCCGAAGAGACGAGCCGGCAATCAGTCAGCACCGATAGGCGGCGCAGAGGGAAGGTGCAAACCGGCTGGTGGCACGGGATGACATGAACGCGATCAAGCTTCGCGGACCGATTCGCGCGTGATCGCGAGGGAGCGTCTTCTGGCCAGCGTTTGGATGGTCCGATCGGACCAGACTAGGAAATCATCCATAAACGTCGCGCGGCTATCTTGCTGCTCTATGCGTTTGCTATTCAGGTCATTCGCCTACGGAATTCGATTCGTCTCGCCGAGCGCAGCGCGACGACTCGTCGCTGCGCTGATGTGCATCGCGGGAATGACGCTTTCGGGCGCGGCCTTTGGCCAGTCTCGCGAAACCCTCGGAGAAGGCGATTCCATCCGCATCACTGTTTTCCAGAACCCCGATCTGACAACCGAGACGCGCATCTCCGAGCGGGGCACCATCACCTTCCCCCTCGTCGGCGAGATTTCGCTCGCCGGACTTGCACCCGTTGACGCGGAAGCCCGGATCGCCGAGAAATTGATCAAGGGGAAATTCGTACTGAAACCCCAGGTCAGTCTCAACGTCGTGCGGGTGCGCAGCCGGCAGGTATCGGTGCTCGGCCAGGTCGCCCGCCCCGGGCGCTACCCGCTCGATGACACCAGCTCGAATCTGACGGACATACTCGCGCTCGCCGGCGGGGTCAGTCCGACCGGAGACGACAACGTCACCGTGATGATCAGGCGTAACGGCAAGACGACGAAATTGGAAATCAACGTGCCGTCCATGTATCGCACGGGTGATTTATCACGGAACCTTCAGCTGGAGAACGGCGATACGATTTTTGTGCAACGCGCCCCGGTCTTTTATATCTACGGGGAGGTGCAGCGCGCGGGCTCCTATCGCTTGGAGCAAGCCATGACCGTGATGCAGGCGCTCTCGCTCGGCGGCGGCGTGACGCCGCGCGGCACCGACCGTGGCTTGAAGATCCGACGCAAGAAACCGGACGGGACATTTCAGGCGATCGAAGCGCACCTGACCGATCCCGTACAGCCCGATGACGTGATTTACGTTCGGGAAAGCCTGTTCTAGGGAAGCGCGAGCGAGTTCATCGGACGCAACGCCGGCACATCGTGAGCATCCACCAATTTCTGTTAGCCCTACGCGCGCGCTTTGGCGTATTTGCGATATTGCTGAGCGCCACCGTATTAGCCGCCACCGCGGCGAGCTTCCTGCTACCGAAAACCTATCGAGCGACGGTGTCGCTGCTGGTGGACGCCAAGAACGAACAGTCGCTGAGCAATGTCCTCCCCCTGATTCTCCCGCAAGAGAAACTCAGCTACCTGCAGACGCAGATGGATATCATCACCAGCAAGAGAGTGGCGCGCAAGGTGGTGCAGGACCTGAAGCTCGGGGAGAACCCTTCGACGCGCGCGGACTTCGAGAAGGCGGCGGGAGGCTACGGATCGGTCGAGGACTGGTTGGTCGATAGCCTGCTCAGCAAGCTCAAGGTGGAAACCTCGCAAAGCAGCATCATCCAGGTCACGTTTTCATCCGCCGACCCCCGCCATTCGGCGGGGATCGCCAACGCGTTCGCCAAAGCCTACATCGAGACGATGCTCGAGCTGCGCGTGGAACCGACGCGGCAGGCGGCGGAGTGGTATGACGAACAGCTAAAGACCTTGCGGGCCAATCTTGAGAATGCCCAGGCGAAGTTGACGAATTATCTCCAGCGGGAGGGGATTGTCTCGGTTGACGAGCGCTCCGACGTCGATAGCACCCGGTTGGGAGCGCTGTCGGAGCAGGTGGTGAAGGCGCAGGAACAGACGTTCCAATGGAATGCCCGGGAACAGCAGGCGCGCGAATTTCTCAAACGCGGCGGGTCCCTGGACAGGCTGCCGGACGTTCTCGACAATCCGTTCATTCAGAGGCTGAAGACGGATCTCAACCAGGGAGAAGCAAGGCTGCGCGAATTGGCCACGCAGTACGGCAGCAACTATCCACAATACCAGCGTCAATTCTCCGAGAACCGGAGCCTGCGCGAGAAACTCGACGCGGAAATGAGGAAGGTCGCGTCGGGAATCGCGAGTTCTGCGCGCCAGAGCCGCCAGCGCGAGGCGGATCTCACGAAAGCGATGGCGGCGCAGCGCGCGCGATTGCTCGAGCTCAAGGACAATCGAAATGAATTCACGGTGCTCAGGCGCAATGTGGAATCCGCGGAACGGGCCTACGACACTGCCATGCAGCGCCACGTTGTCAGCCAGGTCGAGAGCCGTGCGAGCCAAACCAACGTTACCGTGCTCAACCCGGCAGCCGTGCCGGGGAAACCTTCTCTACCCAAAATTCCCCTCAACATCGCCCTGTCGGTGGTGGTCGGAACGATACTCGGTATCGGCATCGTGATGCTGATGGAGATATTCGACCGCCGGGTGCGCTCGCGCAGCGACCTGGATTTGGACGTCCCGCTGCTTGCCGTGCTCAATACCTGGCAGCCCGCTAGAGACCGTCTGCTCGGCGGGCCAAGCGGAACCGCACGAGCCTTGCCGAATCCAGGCTGAAGAATGCCGGTGAATCCCCAGGAGAATGTCTTGCCGATCGAAGGATCGGGGCGCGTCCTTGCACGTTATGACCGTCGCATCGGCAGCATTCTCGCGGAAGAGGGGAAGCTCGGCGTCGAGGGCATCGAGCAGGTCATGCAGTTGCAGCAAACGAACGGATTGAGGTTCGGCGAAGCGGCGCTTCGTCTGGGGTTGATTACGGAGGACGACCTGCGTTGTGCGGTCGCAAAGCAGTATGATCTTCCCCACCTGTTGCCCGGCAACGAAAGCATCAGCAACGAACTCGTTGTCGCCTACGAACCCTTTCACCCCCGCGCCGAGGAGCTTCGGGCGCTGCGGACCCAGTTGTTGATGCGTTGGTCGAAGGCCGGGGTCAGGCACCGGGCGCTGGCAATCGCCAGCCCGGGCTCGGGCGAAGGACGCAGCTATGTGGCCGCCAACCTTGCCGTGGTTTTTTCGCAGCTCGGCGAGCGCACGCTTCTGGTCGATGCCGACCTGCGCACACCGCGACAGCACCGGATCTTCAACATCCCAGACCGGGTCGGCCTTTCGGCGGTTCTTTCCGGCCGCGCCGATCGCGGCGCAGTGGCGCCCGTCCGGGAATTCGGGAGGCTTTCGCTTCTGCCGGCCGGCGCGCCCCCGCCCAATCCACAGGAGTTGCTGTCCCGTCCCGCACTCGGCGTTTTCCTGCAGGAAATGTGGACCGAGTTCGACGTCATCCTCTTCGATACGCCACCGGCGAAGCTCTACGCGGATGCGCAGAACGTCGCTTTCCGGGCAGGCAATGTCGTCATGCTCGCCCGCAAAGACCACACCCGTCTTGCCGATACGACCGGCGTCATCCGGGAGTTGAGCGATACGGGCGTTCGCGTGGTCGGGACCGTATTCAACGCCTTTTGACTCGCCTTGACCAGAATGTCCCTGGTTCTGGAGCGGCGGGTTTTCCCTGGGTTGGTGTTCGCCGGGATCGCGCTGCTCGGCGTTTTCTGGGGGCTCGTGGTCGCACTCACCGAGCTGAACTCACTGTACCTGTGCGCTGCGCTGGTCGGCTGCGGTTTCGTCCTGCGTGACTTTCGCATCGGGGTGGTGCTGCTCATCCTGCTGATGCCGATTTCGAACAGCCGCTTTTTTCCGCACGCAGTGCTCGGTATTAATGGCCTCAATCCGTTGAACCTGCTGCTGATCGCGACGCTAGGCTCGTACCTGCTTCACGGGATGTTCGACGGCAGCCTGCGTCGTTTCATGCCGCGCCCGCTGTTCTGGCTATATGTCGTCCCGATCCTGGTCGCCGGCGCAATAGGTTCGCGCCATTTGGGCGAGATCCCGACCTACCTCTTCAAAAGCCTCGTCGAGTTCGACAGTGTGACCGGCTACTTCCGCGACCACGTGGTCAAGCCGCTGTTGGTGGTGATATTCGCACTTTTGGTCGGCGCCGCGGTGTCGAGGGCCGAGAGACCGGAAAGGTTCCTCGTCCCCACGCTTATCTCGATCTGGGTGATGGTTTCGTTAGTGGTCGTGTTCGTGTTGCTGTCGGGAGCTTCGCTCACAGAAATGGCAAGGAGCGAGTCGCGCGACCTCCTCTCGCCGCTCGGGATGCACGCCAACGAACTGGGCCGCTTGTACGCGTGCGCTTACGCGCTCCTGCTCTTCACTTGGGCCGAGTCGAAGAGTCCCGGGTTCAGACTGGCGCTGATTGCGTCGATGGGGCTGGTGATGGTTGCGCTGGTGCTCACGTTCTCGCGCGGCGCCTTCCTGAGTTTCATTCTGGTCAACCTCCTGTTCCTGCTCTGGCGCCGCAACTTGAAAACCCTGATCCTTTTCGGGCTCCTGGCGGCCTGCGTGCTGTTCTTCCTGCCCGACGCAGTCTACGACCGCGTTACGACCGGGTTCGGACGCGGATTCGGAAGCGGGTCCAACATGATCAGCGCGGGGCGCGTCGAACACATTTGGCTGCCGCTCCTCCCCGAGATTCCGAAAAGCCCGATTTTCGGCCAAGGCCTAGGGTCGATACTCTGGTCCGAGCCCATGCGCAGGGGAGCCGGCGTAATGATTCTGGCGGTTGGGCATGCTCACAACGCGTACCTGGGGGCCCTACTCGACATGGGAATAGCCGGCTTGCTTCTACTGTGCGCCTATTTCGTCCATGTCTGGAGGGGCTTTCGCGCATTGAGCCTTGATCCAGCCTTGAGCCCGACCTTGCGCGGATTCTACGCGGGGGCAGCGGCCGGCCTGGCGAGCCTGCTGGTCTCCTACGCCACCGACAGCAGCCTCACGCCGGGTCCGGAGCAGGCCTTCCTGTGGCTGGCGATCGGAATGATGTACGGTCAACGCGCCAACAGGCCGGTTCACGAACCGAGCCGCAGCTCATGAGCGCGGAGCTCGAAGCACGCATGGGTGTGCCGACCGTGCACCGGCTCGGGCGGCGCGCCCTCTCCTTGGGCGCAGCGAGCACAATCGACTATGCCCTCCAATTCCTGGTGCCTGTGGTGCTGGTGCGTTTCCTCGATACTGCGGCTTTCGGACAGTACCGCCTGCTGGGGCTGGCGGTAGGGACGGTAATGGCCGTCGTTACCATGGCGGTGCCGGGAAGCCTCTATTACTTCCTTCCGCGCTCGGAGGGAGCGACCAAGCGGCTCTACATCAACCAGGCGCTCGTGTTTCTTGCGGCTGCCGGCCTGATTGCGGCGTGGGCGGTCAGCTCCTGGAATCCCTGGTTGCCAGAAACGATGCGCGGTCTAGCGCAGCACGAGGCGATTGTGCCCATGTTCGTGCTGCTGTGGGTAGTCGCTTCGCTCCTCGATCTGCTGCCCACGACCGAGGAGCGGGTGATGTGGCAGGCGAAGGCGACGGTCGGCCTTGCCGCATTGCGCGCCGTGGCGCTATCCCTGGCTGCCATCCTGACGCGGGAACTGGGGCCCGTGCTGCTGGTCCTGCTCGCGTTCGTGGCGTTCAAGGTCGCATTGCTGTTGGGCTACGTGGCGGCACATCACGGGCTGCGCGGGCCGATTCTGCGCTGGAGTGCGTTCGCCGATCAGTTAAGGTATGCGGCTCCGATCGGGGCCGCAGGCGCGCTGTACGGACTGCGGTCACAGGCGGACCAGTGGGTGGCAGCGGCGCTTTTCTCGGTGGGTATGTTCGCGTCGTTCTCGATCGCCACGGTGCTCGGCCCGCTCGTGCACCTGTGCCGTCAGTCGGTCTTTCACACGTTCCTGCCGAGCCTGAGCCGGCTTCAGGCCGCCGGTGACATTCCCGGCATGCTCAAGCTCAACAGCCGCGCCAGCGTCATGGTCGGGGCGCTCGTCTATCCGCTGCTCGCGTTCGCTTTCGTCTTCGCCGAGGAGATCGTGACGATCATCTACACCGCGGCCTACGTGGACGCCGCGCCGGTGATGCGGGTCTTCATCGTCGGCTTCGCGGGCCTCGTCGTCGATCTCGGCAGCACCATGCTGGTGCTGCGGCAAGGCGTGTTCATGATGCGCGTGAGCCTGGTTACACTGGCCCTTTCAGTTGCGCTCAGCTGGTTCTCGGCACATGCCTTCGGCCTGGCGGGGGCGGCGGTGGGCAGTGTGACCGCAATCTATGTCGACTACATTTTCATACTGCGGCGCCTTGCGCTCTGCACCGGGGTTCCGGTCCGGCGGCTGAAGGACTGGCGCACGCTCGGCATGTTGATTCTGTTCGCGGCTCTTGCCGCGGCGATCGCCTGGACCATGGTCGATCGCTATCTCGCTGCGGGCGGAGCGCTCGTTCGCCTGATCGTTGGCGGCGCGCTCCTCGCGGCAGTTTATGCCGCGATGGCGGCTTGGGTCGGAATCGGCCGAGGCTGGTTCGCTGCCATCCGCGATCCCGAGCACGGAATTTGAGCGGGGTCGTGTGCGAGTTTTTTTTGTCGCGGCCTCGTTGACCCACGGGGGGGCCGAGCGCCATTCGATCACGCTCATGAATCGCTTGGCTGAGCGCGCCCACGAGTGCCATGCGGTATATATCAAGAACGAGGACACCCAGCTCAATCGCATCCGACTGCGTAACGGTGGGGCCGTGCGGTGCCTCAACGCGGCCCGCTATTTCGACGCGCGCGCCCTGGCCGATTTCGCTGCATATATTTCCCGCATCAGGCCTTCGGCGATCGTTGCGGCGAATCCGTATGCACTGATGTACTCCGCGCTGGCGTTGCGTTTTTCGCGCCTGCGAGCGCCGCTGATTGTCACCTATCACTCGACGCGGCTCCTCAGGGCGAAAGAGCAGCTCCAGATGATGATTTATCGCTTGTTCTTCTGGACTTCGGATTGTTCGGTCTTCGTTTGCGAAAGGCAATGGCGGTACTGGCTGCGCCGCGGAGTGTTCTCGCGAAGGAACGAAGTGATCTACAACGGGGTGGATACGGAGGAGTTTTGCGACAAATGGAGTCCCGAGGAACGGCGGACGTTACGCAGTGCGCTCGGCTTTTCCGACGCGGACTACGTGATCGGCATATCGGCGGTGCTGCGCCCGGAAAAGAACCATGTGCAGATGGTGGACGCGGTCGCGATTCTCCGCAAGCTGGGGATCCCGGCCCGGGCCCTGATGATAGGCGACGGCGAGATGCGCGCAGCGATCGAGGCTCGCGCGCGCGAGCTCAATATCGAGAGCGATGTCGTGATCACGGGGCTCCAGCGTGAGGTCCGCCCCTACATCGCTGCCTGCGATGCCATGGCCTTGTGCAGCTTCACCGAGGCGTTTTCTCTCGCGGCGATCGAGGCCATGGCCTTGAGCAGGCCTCTGGTCCACGCCGATGTCGGCGGCGCGGCGGAAATGATCGTCCCGGGGTGGAACGGTTTTCTCTTTCCGGTGGGTGATACGAGAGCCCTCGTCGACAAGCTGGCGATCCTGGCTGACCGGGCGGTTTCCAGAAGAATGGGAAACAACGCCCGCGATGTGGTTGAAAGGCTCTTTTCGGAAAGGACGATGGTGGACCGCTACGAACGCCTGCTCCTGGATCTCTGCCGGGCCCGCTCGGGCGCCAGGGAGGCGATGGCCAATTGACGGTCCATCCGGACCATCCGGGGGCTCACAAACGCTACACAGTGAACTCCGACAATACCGTCGGTCCCGCGCCAGTGTTCATTCCGGGGCGCGCATCCGAAAGGACGGGGATGGCGACGACGTACGAAGCGGTACAAGAGCGCATCACGATCAGACCCCGAACCTGGCTCGTTACCGGCGTCGCCGGATTCATCGGCTCGAGTCTCCTGGAAACCCTCCTCAACCTGGATCAGCGGGTCGTCGGGCTAGACAATTTTTCCTTGGGGAAGCCGGGCAACCTGGTGCAGGTGAAGGGCACCGTCACCGAAACCCGGTGGAAGAATTTTCGCTTTATCAAGGGCGATATCCGCTCGCTCGATACCTGTCGCCAGGCATGCCGCTCGGTGGATTTCGTGCTGCACCAGGCGGCGCTCGGGAGCGCGCCGAAGTCGATTTCAGACCCGATCGCCGCCCATGACAACAACGTCACGGGGTTTCTCAACATGCTGGTCGCTGCACACGGTGCCGGTGTGTCGCGATTCGTCTATGCCGGATCGAGCGCAACCTACGGCGACCAGCCCGGGCTGCTGAGAGTCGAGCCCGAGATCGGCCGGCCGCTGTCGCCTTCCGCGCTGACCACATACGTGAGCGAGCTCTACGCGGAGATTTTCGCGCGATGCTACGGATTCGGCTCGATCGGGCTGCGCTACTTCAACGTGTTCGGTCCGCGCCAGGATCCGGAAGGGGCGTACGCCGCGGTGATCCCGAAATGGGTTGCCAGCATGATCCGCGAGGAACCGGTCTTCATCAACGGCGACGGGGAAACGGCCCGCGATTTCTGCTATGTCGACAACGCAGTCCAGGCGAATCTGCTCGCGGCCATGGTCGATGACGCGGCTGCCGTCAACCAGGTCTACAACGTCGCGCTGAACGAAAAGACGACTCTCAAGGAGCTGTTCGACATGATCCGCTCGTTGCTCGGACCGCGTTTTCCCCACGTGCGCGGGGTGCGCCCGATCCATCGCGCCTCCCGCGCCGGCGATGTGCGCACGTCGCAGGCCGACATCGACAAGGCAAAACGGTTTCTCGGCTACCAGCCGGCGTGGAGAATACGGCAGGGGCTCGAAAGGACTATCGAGTGGTATGCGGCGATGCTCGCGCCGCCGCGTTCGATCGACGAGCTACTGCTCGAGCCGCGAGTCAGATTCCACGGATCGTAGTGCAATCGGTCTGCCGCGGATCACGGACCGTTAATAGTTGGAGGGTAATAATCCGCGCTAGACAGGGGGGCTATAGGAAGGAGCAATCCATGCTGAAGATCGGAAGGCGTGTCGGCGCGACGGCGCTGCTTGCGATTTCCGGCCTCTCCGTGATTTCGACCCAGGCTCAGGCGCAACTGGGACTGGGCAGCCTGATCGTGACGATGACATCCCCGGATTCCGGGTCGCCTGTCTCCGGCACGGTCCCGGTCAGTGCAAGCGTAAGCATCATCGGTCTTATAACCGTCCGCGGCGTCCAGTTCAAACTCGACGGCGCCAACCTCGGCGCCGAAGACACGAGCTCGCCGTACTCGGTCTCCTGGAACACGACCACCGCCGGCAATGGCTCGCATACCCTGACCGCGGTCGCGCGGGATCTGCTCGGCGTTCAGTACACCTCGGATCCGCTGACGGTGACGGTATCCAACACCGCCCCGCCGCCTCCACCGCCTCCCGCGGACACCACGCCCCCGACGGTGAGGGTCACCTCGCCGGCAAACGGCCAGACGATATCGGGGACGTGGATGTTGACGGCGAGCGCCTCGGACAACGTCGGCGTGGTCGGCGTGCAGTTTCAACTGGACAGAGTCAACGGCGGCGCGGAAGACAGGACCGCGCCGTATTCGATCTCTTTCGACACGACCACCACGAGCGATGGCGTTCACACCATCACTGCGGTCGCGCGCGATGCGGCGGGCAACACCACTTCGGATTCGGTGACGGTCACGGTCGCCAACGGGTCTCCCGCGGATACCACGCCCCCGACGGTGAGCATCACGTCTCCCGTCTCCGGAGCCACTGTCTCCGGCACGACCAACTTGACGGCCAGCGCCTCCGATAACGTGGGCGTGGTCGGCGTGCAGTTCAGAATAGACAGCGTTAACTTGGGCGCCGAAGACACGAGCGCGCCGTATTCGATCCCCTGGAACACCGCTTCAGTGAGCGACGGTTCGCACACCATCACCGCAGTCGCGCGCGATGCCGCGGGCAACCACACCGAATCCACTACGGTGACGGTGACGGTGGACAACAATGCTCCGCCACCCCCGCCGCCGCCGCCGGGAGATACGACGCGCTTCGAGGAAACGGATCCGTCCGTTACCTACGCCGGCAGTTGGACGCAAGGCGACACGAGGAAAACCTGGAGCGGCGGGAGCGCCGCGCTCTCGACGACGCCAGGCGCGCAGACCACTTTCACCTTCACCGGGCCGTCGGTGAGCTGGATCGGCGGCCGCGCGGACAGCACCGGTATCGCCCGGATATCCCTGGATGGAACCTTCCTGACCGAGGTCGATACGTATTCGAAGACCGAGGAAATACGGGTGCCGATGTTCGCGGCAACCGGTCTGGCGAACGCGCGCCACACCTTGACGATAGAAGTAACAGGCCGGCAGAACGCGGCCGCGATGGGCGCATTTGTCGTCGTAGATGCGTTCGACGTACCCGCCGCAACGATCTCGCGCTTGCAGGAAACGGATCCGTCCATTGCCTACAGCGCCGGGTCCTTCGTCGCTCCCGACTGGGAGCCGTTCAATACGAGCCGGGC
>Ga0209375_1002560_pt1 | contig 13016 bp, 9 predicted proteins | sample GraSoiAngelo_131_FD_185888 | JGI IMG/M metagenome (GOLD analysis project Ga0209375, IMG submission 185888) | Grasslands soil microbial communities from the Angelo Coastal Reserve, California, USA - 14_0929_02_30cm (SPAdes) (version 2) | ecosystem: Environmental > Terrestrial > Soil > Grasslands ... | reverse complement strand
GGATAGAGCAGACAATCCCACATCGAGGTGATTCCATGAGCATTTATGGCGGAAAAGAATTGGCCAGCGCGTTTCGCACCGTGCGCAAGAACACCATTCAAGTAGCGCAGGACATTCCGGAGGACAAGTACAATTTCGTTGCCGCTCCTGAAGTGCGGACCATTTCGCGCATGTTGACGCACGTGGCCATCTCCACGCGCATCTGGGAAGAAGTGCACAAGAAGCGACTGACCACGCTGGTGGGCTTCGATTTCTTTGGGATGATGGACAAGTTCAACGTTGAGGAAGCCAAACCGAGGTCGAAGGCGCAAATTCTGGATCTTCTGCGAACCGAGGGGGAACAGTTCGCGGCGTGGTTGGAAACGTTGACGCCTGAGGTTTTGGCGGAAACGGTGACCGAGCCTGACGGGAAGACGGCGAAGACGCGATTCGAAAGGCTTTTGAGTGCGAAAGAGCATGAAATGCATCATCGCGGTCAGCTGATGCTCATCGAGCGCCAGTTGGGAATCGTGCCGCATTTGACAAAGCAATTCGAGGAAATCGTCGCAAAAATGCGCTCCGCGAAAGCGGGAGGATCGGCGGCTTAAGATGGCGCGAGAAAGCAGATTAATCGCCGCCTGGCACTCGCATCTAAGCGAAAGCCTGGCTGGCAGCAACACTAGCCGATTTGTTTCGTGCGGATGCCCTTCACCGGATGCGTGGTAAGCCCGCCCATGTGCCCGAGAAAGCGCGTCATGTGCGGCAGCTTGGGGTGGGCATCGAAGCCGCTTCATCCACCCACTCAGAGTGAATATAGAAAACCAGCGGATCGCGTAGCCCTTCGTAGAGATGGATGCGCATGCAGCCGGGCTCCGCGCGCGTCGGCTCCAGAAGAAGCTCCAATTCTTCACGAAGCTCTTGCTGCTTTCCCGGTTGCGGCTCAAAGCGAACAAATGCGTGAATGGGCAAGGCCGATCCTCCCGGCGTGTATAGCCTACCGGGCAGCAGGAGAAGCGCACCGAAGGGGCAGCCACTTTTCCGGCGGAATGAGCGCTTGCAGCCTGTTCCCTTCTTCTTCGGGGAGGATCATGTAGTGCAGCGGAGTGTCGGGCAAATCCGGTTTGGCCGGGCTGAGGATGGTTACAATTCCCACGCGCCCCGCAGCGCAACGGAAGGCAAAACCAACCAGAGTATCCGCGGCGCTATTCCACTCCCGTATGCCTAGGAGTTCTTCCCAGCGGCATTCGTGAAGAAAATCATAGTATTGCTTCAGGCGCAGTGGGCTCTGCCATTGTTGCTCAATGGTAATGGTGGCAAGAACAACATAAGAATGATCGCGGTAACCGCCGTCGCAGATGGGGCAGCCGTCCAGAGTGCGGCGCAGTTCGCGAGCGATCGCGCTTTCGGGAGAGCTTTCCGCGTCCTCAGCGACGCCGCTGACCTGGACCTCGCGCTCCCGTTCCAAGAGCCTCCGTAGAGAATCCCGGTGACCGCGCCGATCATCGGGTATTAGCACTTTCATAGACTTAGCACTTAATTGGACAAAGGGAGCCCCCAAAGCGCAATCCGCAAATCTATGCAATCGCAATAGGGCACTGTCCCTAATGGCGTGGGGAGCAGGAAAGACCCTCGACGGGCCCATGGACCAGCAAAACACTGACCACTCCCAGAACAAAACGAAAGGCCGCGTCTTCTCGCTGAATTGTGCAGGAATTCGTCGAACGAACCTTCATGCACCTTTGGGATTGTGTCCCGCCAGCTAACGATGTAGGGTATCGTGCGCATGGAAGACAAGAAGATGTCGTGATCAAATCCTGCAAGGAGACAGCAATCATGGCGGACGAATTGGAAAAGGAGCGTTGGACGCGGCGTGGTTTTCTGGGAGCGAGCTCTGCCGCGCTCGCAGCCGCGGGGATGCTGGCTGCCAACAATGCTGCGGGACAAAGCCAGGATTCGGCGCAAAAACCAGCGAACGACAGAAGACCAAGCGAGCCTGTCCCGAAAAACTCGGCGCTGGATGCCCAAAACTCGGACTCGGTCAATCCGCCGCCGTCCGACGCAGGCGGAGTGCAAACATTCAAATACCCGTTCTCCATCGCGCACAAGCGGCTGCACGAAGGCGGATGGTCACGCGAGGTCACGGTTCGCGAGTTGGCCGTCTCGAAGTCGCTCGCGGGCGTGAACATGCGCCTCACTTCGGGCGGCGTGCGCGAATTGCATTGGCACACTGCCGCGGAATGGGCCTACATGCTGTATGGAACGGCGCGCATCACTTGCATCGATGCAGACGGCAAGAGTTTTGTCACTGACGTGAAAGAAGGCGACCTGTGGTACTTCCCGCCAGGCATCCCGCATTCCATCCAGGGACTCCCGCCCGATGGCACCGAATTCCTGCTGGTGTTTGACGACGGCAACTTTTCGGAGTACGAGACCGTGTTGCTCTCCGACTGGATGGCGCACACGCCGCGCGAGGTCGTGTCGAAGAATTTCGGTGTGGCGCAAAACGCGGTTGAGAAAATGCCCCGAAAAGAGCTGTTTATTTTTCAAGCGGAACTCCCCGGACCGCTTGCGGAGGATCAACGCCTCGCCGCGGGAGCGCTGGGCGCCTCGCCAATTGATTTTGCATTTCGCACCATGCAGCATCCGCCGGCCAAGCGCACCAAGAGCGGCGAAGTCCGCATCATCGATTCAAGCAGTTTCAAAGTCTCGCAGAATATCGCCGCGGCTGTGGTCACCGTGCGTCCCGGAGGGATGCGCGAATTGCACTGGCATCCCAACGCGGACGAATGGCAATTCTTCATTAGCGGCAAGGCGCGCATGACCGTATTTGCCACCGGTGGCCGTGCACGCACAATGGACTTCGAGGCCGGTGACGTGGGCTACGTGCTGAAGACCCTCCCCCACTACGTCGAGAACACCGGCAACACGGATCTGAAATTTCTGGAGATGTTCAAGAGCAGCTTCTACCAAGACCTCGCGCTCTCTGAATGGCTGGCGCATACGCCTCCGGAACTGGTGGCGGCACACCTGAATCTGGATAAAGCGACCCTCGACGCGATGCCCCGTGGTAAACCCGTGATCCTGCCCGAGTAATGTGGGTAATCAGATTCTTCTAGACCATAGAACGGAATAGTTTCTCTCCCGAAACCTGAGGGCTTGTCTCTGCTTGGGTTCCAATGGTTAGGGGAATTTCCCGCCTGCGCTCCTCAGGTATTTCCACCCCCGGGGATTCGAGTATCCACCGAATTGTCCAGATGGCCGTCTCCCTCTATAGCTTACGCGTGCCTCAAGAAGCGGGTGGCCGAGAGCTGTCCCTTGGGTCCGTGCCTCCTTGAACAGTGGATGGCCACCCGCTTCGCCATAACCGCGAGACCGAGCCAGCGACTCGCGAAGGGTCCTCCTCAGCCCCATCGGAATTCGTGTCCAAAAGGAGATCTCGATGCGCAAACTCGCGTCCTTGTTGTTGTTTGAGGCGGTCATCTTGCTCATTTTGATTCCCATATTTTCGAGGAACCCCAGTCGCAGCGTTATTGCGCAATCTACGTTTCCCGATCCCGCCAACGAGCACGCCTGTCCAAGCCAGACTGGCGCAGGTGGCGGGGCGGAGGCGATTCCCGCCTTCGTTGGTCCCGGGACTGACGGTTTCAGTCCCAATCAAAGCCTGTGCCTGCCGCAATTGGCTCCCGTTCCCTCTGGTTCGAGTCCTCTGGCTTTCATCGTGGGAGGCGCTGAACCCGGCGACCGCGTCGATTCCCAGGGCACGATTTACGTGGAATCCATTCGCGGCGTGCCCGGAGGCGTTGATCTCTGGCGCTGGAACCAATCCATTGACGGAGCCCCGAACGCCAACGGAACCTTGCCCTTCAAATACGAAGGCCAGCCGGACAACTGCGGCATTTTCGGCCTAACCGGCGGCGGATGCGTGAATAACGTTGGAAGTCCCACGAACCTGGGCTTGGCTCCTGGAGGCGGCGATGCCGACATCGCAGTCAATGCGCCGGATCCGAATAATTCGGCAATCCCGAATCTCGCGTTTACGAGTTTGACCCTCGCGCCCGGTGTGACCGCCACGAATTCCAGAAATCGCGGCGACACGTTCTTTACACCTCCCAACGTTGTCGCCGCGCTGGTCCCCGGCGACGACCGCATGTGGAACGATGCTGTCAATGATGCCTCGACTGTTTACCTCGCCTACCATGACCTGGCAACCTTCAACATTAACGTCCAGCGCTCCAATAACGGCGGGCTGACTTACACAGCCGGCCTTGGTGAAGCCATCGATGCGGCAACCCTTCCTGCTGCTGGCAGCCTGGCGCCGACCAGCAGCGCCAATACCGCTGCGCAGATCAAAGTCGACAACAGCTCGTGCCCCAGCAGGGGAAACCTCTACGTGGCCTTCACCGCGCCCGACAATGCCATAGAAAACGCGAACACCGGACCTCAGCGCAGCGTATACGTTGGAGTCTCAACCGATGCCGGCCTGGGTGCGCCAACCTTCACCTTCACGGATCACAAAGTCTTCACCAGCCCCTTAGGGTCGCAGGGAGCTACTCACGGAAACAACAACATCTTCCCCGCCCTTGCGGTCGACAGTTTCGGCAACGCCTACACCGTCTGGTCCGACAATCAGAACATCTTCCTTTCGTCTTCTTCCAACTTGGGTGTCACATGGACTTCCCCAGTGCGAGTGAACAGCGGGCCAACGGTGAACAAGTCCAATGTATTCCCCTGGGTGGCCGCGGATGCCAACGGGCACGTCGTGGTGACGTGGCTCGGATCAAGCATTGCCGGCAACTCCAACGACGTCGCGACGATGCAACCGGCTTGCGCCGACGGCACTACCGATTGCTGGGCGCAGTGGAATGTCTATGCGGCTGAAAGCGTCAATGGCACTGCCTTAGTTCCTTCCTTCACGCAACATGCGGCCAGTGACCACATCATTCATTCGGGGACGATTTGCACCAGCGGTACAGGCTGTTCTGGCGATGATAGCCGCAGCCTCGCTGACTTCTTTCAAGTCGCCCTGGATCCACAGCACCGCGCCAATATCGCGTATGCGGACGACCACCTGGCCAGCCCGCTCTGCTCGCAGCAGACCCCCGGCCACTGCGCCAACAACGACCCGCAGTCTTTCCGCCAGGCCGTTCCCTATTTCACTTACCAAATCAAGCCCAACAAAAAAGTCATAACGACGGGCCTTTGCGCAAGATAATCTGACTCCCAAACGCCAGAGCCGGACTCCGACAGGGTTGGAGCCCGGCTTCGGCGTCTTTGCGAACCTTCAGACGCGGAAATACGTTCCGTAACCTTTTTCCCGGTGGCCAGTTATTATTCACAGAGCGATGAAGGCCACCGGACGCCCCGGAAGGAAAACTGCTTCGCCCAAAAGCACCCCGCTTCAGAAAGCGGGCGCTAACGCACCGGCGGAGGAGCGCCTCCTTGTCGAAGCGGCGCAAAGCGACCCGGCGAGATTCGATGCGCTTTATGAATTGCATTTCGAACGCGTGTACGGTTTTATCGCCGGCCGCGTGCACGATCGCGCCTCCGCCGAAGACCTGACTTCCGAAGTGTTTTACAAAGCGCTTGCCAATTTGAAGAGTTATGAATGGCGCGGCGTTCCGTTCGCGGCCTGGCTCCTGCGCATTGCAGCAAATGCTGTTATCGATCGTTCGCAACGCGCGTTTCGCGAACAACCTATGGCGGAGGACCCGCCCGATCCTGGCGTGCATCTCGATATACGCGCCATCGAATACCGCGCGCGGCTGTTCCGGCTCGTGGGTCAGCTTCCGGAAACGCAGCGGCGCGTCGTTCACGAGCGGTTCGTGGACCAACGGAGCATCCGGGAAACCGCCCAACGGCTTGGCAAAAGTGAGGGGGCCATCAAGCAATTGCAATTGCGCGCGCTCGAACGCCTGCGCGCGCAGATGGAGGGCCGCCATGCCTAAGCGTCCCCTCTACGAACAAGTGGACGAGGTGGTGCAGGCCATGCTGGTGTCCTTGCAGCCGCGGCCGGAGAAAGCTCCTCACCGCGACGTTGCGCCACTGGCAGCGATTGCGCGAGAGCTGCGCGACTTGCCACGCGAAGAGTTTCGAGCAACACTCAAATCCAACTTGCAAAGGAGAGCGTCCATGTCCACGAACGAAGGAGCGGAATCGTCAGCGGTTGCGGCTGCGAAGGCCGTCCATTACATGCGCCCGGGATTTACGTCCATCACGCCCTACATCATTGTGAATGGCGCGGCGGAGTTCATCGAGTTTCTGAAGAATGCATTTGCGGGCACCGAACGCTTGCGCGTTCCCATGCCGGACGGCAAGCTGATGCACGCGGAAGTGGCCGTCGGCAATGGCATGATCGAAACAGGCGATGCGAACGAACAGATTCCGCCCGCTGCGACGGACATTCATCTGTACGTCAAGGACGCCGATGCCACGTTTGACCGCGCTCTGGAGGCTGGCGCTACTTCGATCTACAGGCCGACCGATGACCATCCTTCCGGCGATCGCTGGGGCGCGCTCAAAGACCGCTTTGGTAATAATTGGTACATTGCGACGCCAAAAGGGTGGACCCCGGGGCCGGAAGGATTGCGCAGCGTTCAGCCGTATTTGCATCTTCGCGAGGCGCACAACATGATTCCGTTTATGGAGGCGGCGTTCGCGGCGGAGGACGTAGGCACGCACAAGTCGCCGGAGGGAAGGGTGCTGCACTCAACCATGCGGATCGGCAACGCCACGCTCGAGATTGATGAGGCCCACGGACAGTATCAGCCGAAGCCCTGCCACCTGCACGTCTATGTGCCAGACGCGGATGCCATGTATGCACAGGCCCTGAAAGCTGGAGCGGTTTCCATTGAGCCGCCCACGGACAAGCCGTACGGCGACCGGTCTGCGGCGGTGAAGGATCCCTTCGGGAATACCTGGTACCTGAACACATTTCTTGGGAAGTGAACGGGGACGAGGGAACGTTATTGGTAACAGCATTCCGCGTATCTAGCGGCGGCGCGAAACCGAAGCGAGCGCTTCTACGTCACATTGACAGCGAGTGGATTCCGTCAGTGGAGGTGGCCTATGAGGCTACTTGCACCGGCAGTGCTCCTCGTCATCGGCGGCCTGGTCAGCCCAGCATCAGAAAGCGAAGCGAGGCCTCTCCCGAATTCTTGTACGCCGCAGCAGTCCCCAGACCTTCAAGGAGCGAGTGCGCTCAATAGAGATTCCGCAGCCTCCCCTTCAAACGGCGCAAAACAAGCGACAGGCCAAACAATCGCGGCGACATCCGGCACTCCGCCAATTACAGTTCCGGCTGGCACAAAAGTCACGCTGGCACTGACCAGCCCGATTTGGGCCAAAACTGCGAAGTCAGGCGATGCCGTGTACACAGCCACCGCGTTCCCTGTGGCGAGCAACGGCACTATGTTGATTCCTCCTGGAACGTACGTACTGGGTCAGATTGACGCCGTCACGAAGCCTGGATGGAAGTCGCCACGCGCCCAGCTGCAAATTCACTTCCGCAAACTCATCTTCGCCAACGGTTACACATTTGAGCTCGTCGATGCCCCAGCACAAGCTGCGACCGCTACCGTGCACGTCGACGTGACGTCAAGAAACGACGTGCTGCTCGACAATGGCGCGCAATTCGACATGGTGGTGCAGATTCCCCTGGCGCTAGACACCACCAGAATCGCGGAAGCGGCACGCCGCTCGCGGCCATTGCCGGTTGGCCCCGCGCCATCCGCTTCCCTGTGCCGCCCGATTCCCGCCACACCCGGCACGTCAGACACCGTGATACCAGGAACCCCAGGCTCATCCGGCACACCAGACACCGTAATCCCTGGCGTAAATGGAATGCCGCCGACCGTGATTCCAGGGATTCCCCCCACTCAAGGAACACCGCCAACAATTATTCCTGGGACTCCAGGAACCCCGGCAATCCCATGCCCCGCGCGGCCTGCGGTAGCTTCCGGCCTCACCGGGCCACAAATTCACAGAAAGTCGTTTCAGGTGACCAGCGAGCTACAAGTTTCCGGCAAGAAGCTTGCTCCAGGAAGTTTCGAAGTGACTTGGATAGGTAAAGCCACAACCGTGCAAGTGGACCTCCTGCAAAACGGAAAGTCCGTTGCTCGCACACCGGCGCGAATCGTGGTTCTCCCCGAAAAATCAGCCACGGACAAGGTTGTGACTCGCGCGAACCCCGATGGCTCTAACTCCATCGCTTCGCTGGAGTTCGCGGGCGAAAGCTTTGCTGTCGTTTTCGATTGAAGCAACAAACACGCGGATCCAAAAAATGAATCCAACCAGGAGACAACCAATGCGAACGCTACTCATGCTGATGTTTTTGAGCGCGTTGCCGTGCCTGGCGCAAGAGATGCCCGGACCTCAGCAATCGCCAACGGAGCAACAGCAACAAGCTCCCGCGGCCCAGCCAGAAACAGCTCCACCTGAAGCGACGATCACCGTTCCCGAAGGAACGCGCCTGCAACTCGCGCTGGCAAACCCGATTCGCACGCGCGATGCCCACGTCGGGGACATCGTCCGTGCGGTGACGACTTTCCCGGTGACCGTGGGCCAGGATCTGGCGATACCGCAAGGAGCTTTTGTCGAAGGAAGCATCGTCAGAGTAGCCAAGCGTGGCTCGACGCGCTTTGACGGATTACAGATCGAGTTCAAGCAGCTGGTTTTCTCGAACGGATACATCGCCGCGCTCGACGGCTCCGTTGTCAACGCGAAGGCCATCGCGCCAGTCAAAGACCCAAGTCACGCAACTGCAGTTCTCCCACCGATGGCGAATGGACTGCAGCAAGGACCGACTCCCCCAACGCCTCCACCTCCGCCACAAATGGGGCTACCGAAAGGCCCGATCATCGCCTCTCTGGGGGGAACCGTAGCTCTGCTAGTGACAGGAATCATCTTCGGCCGCCGCCACGCTCGCGATCAAGCCAGGGATTTCGATACCGGATTTCAGTTTGAGATCGTGCTGCAGGCCCCGCTAACTCTCGACAAGGCGCGCGTGGCCGCAGCGATAAGCGGTTCGAGCGGCAACTGAACTGGATTCTTCGAAGATTCCATAAAGTACCGCGCTCTGCAAACGCAATTCGAAGAGGGGCTCCTCTTTCCGCCAGAAACCACAATCAACACTACTTTTGCGAGGTCGTTAGAAAGTGAGTCGCAGGCCAAGCTGGACTTCGCGCTTGGGGAACACCGAGGTGAAACCCAGAGGCCGACTCGGCGATACGGCGCTAGTCCCCTTCACGTGAAAAGTGGTGGAGCCAGCGCCTCCGGCCGACAATGGAAGACCGAATCCAGGTCCAACCACATTGTTGACGCTGGCGAAGTTGGTGCGATTGAAGAGGTTGAATCCTTCCGCCATCAGTTGCAGGCCAGCCCTTTCGCCAAACTTGAACTGGCGGGACAAGCGCATGTCAAAGTCCGCGTAGTTCGGTCCAAGCCCGGTATTGCGGCCTGCGCCGATGGGGCGGTCATTGGTGGAATGGCGGTCGCCGTTGACGTCGGCACCAGCGAGCAAATTAAAAGGATGCCCGCTGTTAAAACGAACAATGGGAGAAAGTTGGAAGCCAGAGAGGATGGCGCTTTTCCACGGGCTATGGATGATCGCCGCCGCGACAATCTTGTGCCGTTGATCAAAGTCGGAGAGCCCTCGTTCGGCAGACAAATTAGTGTTGTCTTGCGGCCCAAAGTCACTGTTGAAATCTGTCGAAGTGTCCAATGCCTTGCTATAGGTGTAGTTGCCAATGAGTGTGAAGTTGTTGCCGAATTGCTTCTTGAGTTCGATGATTCCACCCTCGTAAAGCGCGGAAGCCTTAGAAGAATACTGATCCGCCTGAAGAATCGCCGGGTTCACGAAGCAGTTAAGAATCAGCGCTCCCGCGCACCCCGGTCCATTCCATTTCCGGTAGGTAGCGGTGCCGCCGTTTGCCAACGGCACGCTCACCGTGGGCGCTGGAAGCGCATTTGTGTCAATGGCCAAGGGGAGTTTCACGGTGTGCGAATAGATGCCGCTTAGCGATATGGCAAAGCCCTTTGTGATTTCGCGCTCGACACCGAACGAAGCCTGTTCGGAATAGGGATTGCGGTAACCGGGCTGGCCGCTGAAAATTACTGTTAGCAAAGGGAGGGGACCGGTGTTGGAGACCGTGATGCCGAACTGAGTCAGATCCGCCGGCGTGATGCAGGCGGCAGCCCCGGTCGCCGGAGTCGTGCACGAAACTTTACCTTGCCCAAACAGCGTCTGGAAGATGCAGGCAGAGAGCGCCGTCGTCGCAGGGGGATTGATTCCCAGCGGAGGGCAGGGTGCGCTGATAGTCGCCGGTGCCAGCAGATTCGCAATCTGCCGGGCGTTATTAATATTGCCCAGCGTCTGAATGACATCGGCAATTTGTCCATAGATCTGAGAGTAGAAAATCCCGAACCCGCCGCGAACCACGGTCTTCTGATTCTTGAATGGATCCCAGGCGAAAGACATGCGCGGTGCAAAATTGTTTTTGTCGCTTTCCAAGGGACCGTACTGTGAGTCCAGTTCGTAGCGGAGGCCATAGTTTAAAGTGAAGTTATCGGCAAGTTTCCAAGAATCTTGCCAGTACAACGCGGTGAATGGCCGGGGGAAGGTATAGTTCGGATTGCCGAAGCCCTGCTGATAGAATTGCGGCACGCCAAAGGATCCGGATTGAATCGCGTTAATCGTGGCGGGATTCACGCCAGCAGCAAGACCGCAGGCGGCCGGCGTAGTCAAACACGGGCTGAGCAAGTTTCCCGGCAGCGGGCCAAAGACGAATCGCCCCGGGAAAAATGTATGTGACTCCGAGTGATTCCCTCTATACAAGAATTCGCCGCCGAATTTCATTGTGTGATGGGCCCGAACCAGGGTAAACCCGTCAATGATCTCCGGGCGGCGCAAGATAGTTAAACTGGGGAGAAAGATTTGCGTTCCGAAATTCCCGTAGCCTGGAATGTCGAGTCCCACCTCGGCTGGGACATTTGGAATGACATTAAAGGTCGAATAATTCCACTGCAGTTGCAGGGCATTCTGCGCTGACTCGGTGAACCGGTGGAACCACGCTGCCTGGATCGTATTGTCATAGGCGTGGATGGCGCTCCCGCGCGAAAAGCCGGTCAGGGATTGCACGTCCGGCGACTGCTCCAGGTCATGGGAAAAATTGTAGCGAAGAAAGAAATGGTTTTGATCGTTGAGATGGTGATCCAGCCGGCCGGAGGCCTGATACCTCCGCGTGTTGTACGGAATGACTCCGCCATTGTTTTCAAATTGATTGATGATGAAACCGCTGAGCGGATTGGAAGCAGGATTCAGGGTCAGAGTTCCGTTAAGGATTGCGGCACAAGTGGCCGGGGGCAGATTCGTAGTCGGGTTGGGCGGGGGCAGGCCCAGGTTTTTTGCAACGGCGGCACCTACTGGCCCACTCAGACAGGGCACGGAACCTGAATTCCCTTCCGCGGTCAACCCCGCGAGGATAGCCACCTGATTGTTCTGGGAATCACTCTGTGGGCGGAAAATGGAAGTATTCGTCAGCAAAGGTACAGCATTCTGCGCATCTTGCCGCAGACTCTCGAACGCCGCGAACAAAAAGGTTTTGTCCTTTTTGATAGGAAAACCCACAGCGCCGCCAAATTGCTGCCGGTTCAGCGAATTCTTCACGTTCTTGCCCTGCGTGTCCGGTGCCGCGGGGTCGAAGGTCTGGCCCGGTTGCAGCGCCTGGCTAATGGCGAACGGGTCGGCAGCATCCAAGACGTCATTGCGGAAAAAACCATACACGCTTCCATGGAGTTGGTTGGTCCCGGATTTCGATACGATGTTGATGACCGCGCCGCTCGCGCCGCCCAACTCCGCGGAATAGTTGCTGCGGTTGATTTGGAACTGATCCACGGCATCCTGGCTCAGATTCAGACGTGCGCCGCCGCTATCATCGTTGGCTTCACCTCCGTCTACAGTCACACTGTTTCCTCTGCCGTTGCTCCCGTAGAAAGAAAGGCCGCTTTGCGGCGTCTGTTTAACGCGGAACTCTAGGTTGCCAGCTAAGCGTGTGGAATCGGAGACACCGGGCATCAGCAAAGTGATTGTGACAGCGTTCCGGATATCGATCGGGAGCCCTTCAATGAATTTACCTGTGACAATGTCCGCTTGGTGCCCCCGCACTGTTTCCACAACCGGTGGTTCCGCGTGGACCTCAGCCCCGGAGGAAATCTTCATGCTGATATCCAAGACAACGGTCTGGCCCACGCTCACGGCTACGTCTTTCAGAATTTCCGTCTGGAAACCGGAGATTTTTGCGGTAACGCGATAAGTGCCTGGCGGGAGACCAACAAAATCATATTGCCCGTTCTCGTCCGTCGTGGAAGTATAGCGGACACCCTTTTCCGCATCCTCGGCCACGATCGTGGCTCTGGGCATGACACCGCCAGCTGGATCGGTCACCGTCCCTCGGATACTGCCCGAAGAGCCCACTCCCTGCGCATGCGCCAGACTGGTCGCCAGTGCCATGCAGACCAAAAGCAATATCCCCTTTATTCCGATAGGCTTCATAAGTCCTCCTAACCGGGCGTACGTATTCCGCATTCGATTTGGCCTTCCAGGGGGTGCTTCCGCGCATCATACATCCCTCCGGAGAAAGAAGGGGTTCATTCTTCTTAGCGGAGCCTGATCCTCTCATCGATAGTGCTGGCCCGGAGGATTACTTTGCACCGGGCCAGCCGCAGAGGCCTTGCTTTAGTCTTCGTCTTGGACTGAGATCCTTCTCGCCTCAACAGTTATCACGACAGGGAGGAATACACCGTTTGGTAATTGCAGCGATTTTTGAACCATGCGGATTTCCCGCGAGTTATTGTCGAAAACGAGCAACAGCACCGAAGTCCGGACCAACTGGCCCGATTCGTAGAACTTCAGCGTCGCGGTGCCTGTGCAATCTGCATTCACTGTAAAGGTTCCGTTGAAAGTCTCGTCGGCAAATCCACCGCCCACGCTGCGAGACTCTGCCCCGGATGCGTTTCCTGCTGAATCCAGAGTTGCTCTACCC
>Ga0209375_1002559_pt1 | contig 13017 bp, 14 predicted proteins | sample GraSoiAngelo_131_FD_185888 | JGI IMG/M metagenome (GOLD analysis project Ga0209375, IMG submission 185888) | Grasslands soil microbial communities from the Angelo Coastal Reserve, California, USA - 14_0929_02_30cm (SPAdes) (version 2) | ecosystem: Environmental > Terrestrial > Soil > Grasslands ... | reverse complement strand
CGGACGTCGCCGTCGAAGATCCCCTGGTCGACGCCGGGCTGATTGGCAGGCGCGGCGGCGATCTCGGCATTCTGGCCCTGCCCGAAGGAGCTGAACAGCCCACGGTCGTTGAACATCGTCGCGCTGACGAAGCCGCTGATAGTGAGCGTCTGTCCCTCACCGAACTTGACCACCTGCTGAGCTGAGGAGGTCCGTGAACCTCCGAGCATGAAGACCGCAAGAACAGCGAGCGTACAGAACGATGGCATTCGCGTGCGCATGACACCCCCTCCGTAAAAGGTGCGTACTGCGTCGACTATCCCTTCACGGCTCCCATCGTGAAGCCCTGGATGAAGCGGTCGATAAATGCGTTGTAGACAATCGCCAGCGGGATGCTCGTGAACAGCGCCGCCGCCATGAGCGCTCCCCAGTGGTACACGTCGCCCCGGACCAGCGCGATCGGGACTCCCAGGCTCACAGTCATCTTGTTCACCGAGCTGATGAAGGTCAGGGCGTACACGAATTCCTGCAACACCAGCGTGAAGCTGAACACGACGACCGTCAAGATCCCCGGAACGATCAGGCGCGGCGCCACTTTCAGGATTACCGCGAGGCGGCTGTACCCGTCGATCATCGCCTGCTCCTCGATTTCCCATGGTACCGAGCGGAGGAACCCCATCACGAGCCAGGTGCAGAATGGGATGGTCATAGTGGGATAAATCAGGATCAGCGCCCCCAACGAATCTTGCAGACCGAGCAGCGAGATGAGCCGCGAGAATGGCACGAACAGGAGGGTCGGGGGGATGAGGTAGGTAAAGAAAATCCCGATGCCCATCCGCTCGCCCCAACGGCCCACCAGTCGGGCCAAGCTGTAACCCGCCGGCACGGCCACCGCCACCGTGATCACCACGACCGCGACCACGACCACGAGGGTGTTCAGGACCCAGCGCGGGAAGTCCGTTTGCCCGAGGAGCAGTTTCACGTGATCGAGCGTGGGCGGGTCGTTGAAGATCCACGGGATGTGGCTCAGATCGGATGCGCCCACGTACAGGTCGCGGTTCTGCTTGAACGACGTGACGAGCATCCAGTAGAACGGGAACCCGGCAAAGATCACGATGCCCAGCGCCGCGGCGTACAGCGCCACGCGCTTCATCGCGCACCGCCCACTTCAGTACGATGGGCAAGCCGCAGCATCCCGATGGCGACGACGATCAGGAAGGGGAGCAGGAACACGGCGATCGCCGCTCCCTGCCCCAAGTCGGCGCCCAGGATGCCGCGCTGGAACGCGAGTGTGGGCAAGACGTGCGTGGTGTTGGCCGGCCCGCCGCCCGTGAGGATGTAGACGACGCCCAGGTCCGTCGCCGTGTACACCACACCGAACAGCACCGCCACCGCGACCACCGGCAGAAGCAGCGGCAGCTCCACCCGGAACAGGCGCCGCCAGAACCCGGCGCCGTCCACGATCGCCGCCTCGACGATCTCCTGCGGGATCGACGACAAGCCCGCCAGTACGATCACGGTCGCGAACGGAAAGATCCGCCACGCCTGCACGATGATGATGGCGAATAGCGCGAGCGCGGGATCGCCCAGCCAGTACAGCCAGCCGTGCAGCAGGCCCGCGGCCTTGAGCGTCCAGTTGATCACGCTGAACGTGGAATCGAAGATCCACGTCCAGGCGATCGCTGCGAGCGACACCGGCACGGCCCAGGGCAGGAGCAGCACGAATCGCGCGAAGCGCTTGCCGCGGAACGTGGCGCGGAACACCTGGGCCGCGGCCGTGGCGAGCACGACCACCAGCACCTGGGAGCCGACCGTGACTACGACGCTGTTGCGCAGCGCCCGCAGGAAGATCGGATCGCCGAGAATCGCGACATAGTTGTCGAGGCCGGCCCACCCGAAGCTGAGGCTCCCGGCGGTCGCGTTGCTGAAGCCGAGCACGATCGCGAAGGCGAACGGGACGCCGACCAGGAGGATCACATAGGCGAGGGCGGGGCCGAGCATCACCGCGCCCAGGAGATCCTCGCGATCGGCGAACGTCCGTCGAGGCGGCAGGACGCGCGTCATCCTTTGCGCCGCAATCCCGTTTCCGGGTCGAAGTAGCGCAGCGCACGCCGGGGCACGGCGAACTCGTGGGTCTCACCTTCCGGAATTGCGAGCGCGATGGTCGCCGGCAGCTTGGCGATGATCGTGGCATCGGACGTCGGTGCGCCGCTCCCCGCGACCGAGCCGTACACGTAGCGGTCCGAGCCCAGGTATTCCACCCGTCGCACGGCGAAGCGAAACGTACGCAGCTCCTCGGCGGCGCCGAACACACTCTTCGGGAGAAAGTGCTCGGGGCGAAAGCCGGTCAGCGTACGCGGGGGAAGGGAGGGGTCGCCCGTGTCGAGCAGGTTCATGGGCGGCTGGCCGACGAAGGTCGCCACGAAAGTGTCCACCGGATCTTCATAGACCTCCTGGGGCGTTCCGATCTGTCGCACCTTCCCGTGCTCCATGACCACGATGCGGTCGCCGAGGCCCATTGCCTCCACCTGGTCGTGCGTCACGTACACGGTCGTCGTCTGGATCTGGCGCTGGAACCGCTTCAGATCGTCCCGGGCCGTGTTGCGCAGCTTGGCGTCGAGGTTGGCCAGGGGCTCATCCAGGAGAAAAACCTTGGGGTCGCGCACGAGGGCGCGGCACAGGGCGACGCGCTGGCGCTCCCCACCGGACAACTGGCGCGGGTAGCGATCGAGGTAACGGGAGATGCTGAACATCTCGGCGGCCCAGCGCACCTTCTCCTCGATCTGCTTCCGCGGCGTCCGGCTCGCTTCGAGCGGGAACGCGATGTTCTGGAACACCGTGCGGTGGGGGTAGAGGGCGTAGCTTTGGAACACCATGGCGATCCCGCGGGCCCGCGGGGGCACGTCGCCGTCGACGCGCTGGTCGCCGATGTGGATCTCGCCCGACGTGGGTCGCTCGAGCCCCGCGATCATGCGCAAGAGCGTCGTCTTCCCCGAGCCGGAGGAGCCGAGCAGGACGAGGAATTCCCCGTCGCGGATCGACAGGTCCACCCCATCGACCGCGTGCAGATCTCCGAAGTACTTGCGTAGGCTTCGGATTTCGATGCCAGCCACCGTCGCCGCGCTAACTCCGAGGCTTCCGCCCGTGGGCCGTGGTGTCCGGCGGTTTCGCCAGGTTGACCGGCGGCGAGTAGATGATGTAGTACGGGCTCGGCGGCACCAGCATCGGCTTCACGACCTCCGGCGGAGGGCCTGAGGGCGGCCATGCCTGCCGGCGGGCGCCGCCGCCGCAGGCCGAGAGTGTCAGGAGAATACCGCTGAGAAGTGCACCCTGCGTGGGCAGTGCGACGTGCATCGTTTCCCCTTGGTAAACCGGTGTTGGACCCTTAATCAGAACGTGCGTCGTCCGACGGCGCCCCCTGGGCCAGCCAGTCGCGGAACGAGTCGGCCTGCTGGGACAGACGCCACTCCTCGAAGATCGACAGCGCCATGGCCCGCACCCCGCCCTCGCTCCCGCCGGCACCGAGGCACTGCTCGTGCAACCACGCCTCGAACGCATCGGGCTCGGGATCGGCGGCGACGGCCCGCTCGAGCAGCTCCCGCTTGATCGTCAGGCCGATCGCGTCGGGGGTCGTGTCGCGCTTGCGGCGCCGCCGTCTTCCCTCCGATGCATCGAGGGCGGCGAGCAGCTCGCCGCAGATCTGGCTCGGGCGCGCGTTCACGCCTCACCCTGGCGGAGGTCGGTGGAGGATGGTGGAGGTGCGGGAGGATGGTGGAGGCCGCGCCGGAGCAACCTCCACCAACCTCCACCAACCTCCTCCAACCTCCTCCAACCACGCATCGGCGGCTGCTCCACGATGCGGGACTCGATCAGATAGCCCGGTCTCTCCGGCCGCCGGTACCCGCGCTCGAGCGCCGCGACGTCCAGTGGGACCGTCGTCAAGTCGTCGAGCAGGATCGCCCATGGGGCGAGCGCGCGCACCGTCGTGACCCCTTTCACATACCCCTTGCAGCTGTGGCAGACCTCGATCTTGCGGGTCTGCTCGCCCGCCTCCGGCGTGAGGTAGCCGAGCTTGTCGTGATCGGTCTCGTCGCAGAACACGCAGCGCAACAGCGGAATCGCCCATCCCGTGCCGCAGCGCCCACAGCGCAGCCGACGCTGGCGTTCGAGCCCGGTGTACTCGGCCACGACCGGCCAAGCCCCACACAGCGGGCAGTAGCCCTCCCACCAGGTGGCTGGCAGCTCGCTCGCCAAGCGGCGGGCGCACGCCTGGAGCAGGGGCAATGCAGCCATCTGACCTAACACGCGGAGGGCATGCGGCTCAGCGTCTCCCGCCACGGCCAGGGCGTCGATGCGCGCGTCGTCGTGGCAGACCGCGGCTTCGAGCAATGCCAGCCCGTCGATTCGCCGCGGATTCACCGGAGGGGAGAGCTTCAGGAGGCGGCGAACCCAGCCCCGGGCCGCACGCCCGTCGAGCGTTACCTGGGTATGAGCCAACACGGGCGCCTTGACGGGTCGCTCCGCCACGGGTGCAGGCACGGCGGTCTCCCACATGGCGCTGTCTTCACTCTCACCGAGGGCCGCTTCCAAGAGGCCGAGCCACGCTTCGGACTCGGGGTTGTCGCGGCGAGCCGCGGCCACCCGCTCTTGGAGTTCTACGTTCCGCGCGTGCCGAATGCGGGCATTGGGCCAGAGCATTTCACCTTCACGGTGCGGCAGGGGGTTCGATAGTACATCTTCGCGCCCTGGTGCAATTCGGCGACGGCGTCGTGGTTGCCCGGATCGGCTCCGGGCCCACCCCCCCGCACACGCGAGGCCTCCGGGCTGGCGCAGCCCACGAGGCCGGTCAGGATCAGCGCGAGCCAACAGCCGCGTCTCGTGATCATGCTACATCCCGGCCGTCACGCGGTAGTGCTCGATTCCCTCGGAAACGAATATCGTCGCGAGTCGTAACAGGAAGCCGCCGAGGAGCACGAGTTTAGCGGCACTGGCTAGCGGCCGCCGTTGCAAGTGCAGCCGGAGCGGGGCGAGGATCCCCAGCCCGACGACCCCCACGAGCAGCACCAAGCCCCAGAACCCGATCCAGACCCGATTCACCGAGCCGAGGGACGCGAGAAACAGGACGAGCACGAGCAACTCGACTGCGAGCGCCTTGGTGTCGAACGCCGACAATCGGGCGAGCGACTGCTCGGTCGCGCCACGCCGCGGGGCGAGCAGAATGAGCGCGGCGGCCCCGGTCGACATGCCCGACGCGATGAACAGCGCGCCCAACCATGGACTGTCCGCCCAGATGGGGCGGTTCGTCACGGAGAGCAGGACCCCCGTGTAGCCGGCAATGAAGACGCCGAGCAGGCCGGCCAGGCCTCCGACGAGCTTCGCGAGCCCGCCCCGCACGGCGCCGCCCACCGCACGGAGTGCCGGATTGTGTAGCCGCCCTTCCTCCGCCATGCCGCCGAGGGCCGCCAGGACCGCGAACAGACCGAACAAAAGCAGCCCCCAGGCTCCGAAGGAAATGGGCGACCAACCCTTGAACATGACGGCTGGAAAGTTCGCGGACTGGAAAATCATGTGCCAGAACCGCAGCGGCCGTCCCAGATCGATCGTCAGGAGCGCGCCGGAAACGATCGCGCCGACGGCGGCGACGTTGTATCCGGTGCGGACGACGGGCCGGTCCTCCGTCCCCCCGAACCAGTCCAGGATGGCCGCAAGCAGGGAAGCGCCGCCGGCAATCCCGCCCACGAAAAAGTACAGGATGATGAACCAGGTCCAGTGCGGCGCGCCGCTAAAGAAGCTGTCAGACATTGCCCGCACCTCCGCCGCCGCGGCTTTGCTCGTCCATGCGCCGCTTCCGCAGGCCGACGAGCGCCAGCACGCCCAATACGGCGGCGCTCGCCGCCGAGAAGGTGGCACTCTTGGCGAGGTTGCGCGACGGCAGTTGTGGGTGCCGGGGCAGGCCGTAGACCTCGGGCTCATCGACCAGCAAGTAGAACGAATTGAGCCCGCCGAGCGCCCCATCCGGGTCGGCGCCGTAGAGTTCGGCCTTGACGCCCTGCGCCTTGAGCTGGTCGACGCGCTTATGTGCGCGCGTGCGCAGCTCGGTAATCGAGCCGAACTGGATGGAGTCCGTGGGACACGCCTTCGAGCACGCGGGCTCGAGCCCCACCTTGAGCCGGTCGTAGCAGAGCGTGCACTTCTGCGCCGTGCCCGACACGGGGTTCACGTCGATGACGCCGAACGGGCAGGCGGCGATGCACGCCCGACATCCGTTGCACACGTCCGATTGGATGACGACCGTGTCGAACTCGGTGCGAATGATGGCGCCGGTGGGGCACACCTCGAGACACCCGGCCTGGACGCAGTGCTTGCACACGTCGCTCATCATCAGCCAACGGCCGTCGTACTGACCCTTGAACTGCTCGATGAAACGGACGTGCCGCCAGTGGATGCCGTCCAACTTGCGGGTGTTGTCGTAGCTGTCGCCGGAGAGCTCCCCGATCCCGCCGTTCGCGGCCGGGAGCTGGTTCCATTCCTTGCACGCCACCTCGCACGCCTTGCAGCCGATGCACACCGTGGTGTCGGTGAAGAATCCCATGGGCTCCGGCATATCAGGCCCTCTCCACGTTGCAGACGAACGCCTTGCCCTCGTGGATCGACACGTTGGGATCGCCGACCCAGGACGTGAGATCGTTGACGACATCCCCGGTGGAAAGCCCCATCCAACCCCAGTGCCAGGGCATGCCGACGTGATGGATGGTCTTACCCGCGACCTTCATCACGCCGATGCGATCGGTCACCAGCGCCTTGGCGCGCACGTGGCTGCGCGGCGTGGTGATGATCACGTAGTCGAGGTTGTTGATCCCCTTCTCTTTGGCGAGCCCGCGGCCCAACTCGATGAACAGCTCAGGTTGGAGCTCCGAGAGCCAGGGCAGCCACCGGCTCATGGCGCCGGCCAGGTAGTGCTCCGTTAGACGATAGGTGGTGATGACGTACGGGTATTTCGGGTCGCCCACCGCCGCCGCGAGTGGGTTCCACGGCTTCCCTTGCGACCAGACCTTGTGGACCGGGCTCGACTGCTGCTTGGGGTACAACAGGTTCTGGACCGGGGACTCGTGCGGCTCGTAGTGGGTGGGGAACGGTCCGTCCACGAGGCCGCTCGGCACGAAGATCCACCCCTTGCCCTCGGGCCGCATGATAAACGCGTCCGTCCCCGAGAGCGGCTCCATGATGATGCCGTCCGGTTTGCCCTGGTGTGACGGCGGCATCGTCAGCGTAAAGTCGGGCACGTCATACCCGACCCATTTGCCGGGGGGGATCGGCTTGCCGGTTTTGGGATCGGGCGGGTTCACGAAATGCTGGTCCCACCACACCCAGCGCTTGCGCTCGCTCCACGGGTTGCCGTTCAAGTCGGCGGAGGCGCGATTGTAGATGTTGCGCCGGTTGGCCGGCCACGCCCAGCCCCACTTCAGGTGGGCGCCGGGCACGCCCGGCGGGTCAGGCTCGCGTCGCGCCGTGAGGTTCTGGTCCGGTGCCGGGTAGCAGCCGCAGTAGATCCACGATGCGCACGTGGTCGAGCCGTCGTCCTTCAGCTCGCCGAATCCCTTGAGGTGCTGCTTGGGATTTCCGGTCACGTAGCCGTTGATCTCTCGCAGTACCTTCAGGGCGCTGATCTCACCCGGATAGAGCGGCGCCTCGCCCGGGTCCGGATCAAAGTCCCAGGTGACCTTCTGCCACCCTTGGTCCCGCGGCAGCTTCGAGTCGGCGTACGCCTTCTTCAGGCGCTTCGCGAGATTGTGGTAGAACCAGCTGTCGGTGCGGCAATCTCCCGGCGCCTTGGCGGCCATCGAGTGCCACTGCAGCATCCGCTGGGTGTTCGTGAAGCTGCCGTCGTACTCGGCGATCTGCGTCGAGGGGAAGAAGAAGATCTCGGTCTTGATATCCGCGATCTTGGTCTCGCCGCTCTTCACTTCGGGCGCTAAGTACCAGTGGGTCGCGGTCTCCGTCAGCCAGTTGTCCTTCACCACGAGCCAATCGAGCTGCCGCAGCGCCCGGCGCGTGGCCGTGCCGTTGAGCGACGTGGCCGGATTCTGCCCCACGACGACGGCGCCCTTGATCTTGCCTTCGTTCATCGCGGCGAAGCAGGCGATGTGCGAATGATCGCCCAGGATCTTGGGGTGCCAGTCGTAGCCGAAGTCGTTTTCCGGCGTAGCCGCGTCGCCGTACACGGACTTGAGGTACGACACCATCCACTTCGGCCCGTTAGCCCAGTAGCCCGTGGGCGGCGTCTCCGCAGCAAGGTAATCCCGCAGCGTGTCGTGTGGCCGCACCGCTGACGGCGCGTTCATGTAGCCGTGGATGCTGTGGTACAGCGTGGGCACGTCGGTAGAGCCCTGGATCGCCGAGTGGCCGCGCAGCGCCATGATACCGCCGCCCGGTCGGCCCATGTTGCCCGTGAGCTGCTCGAGCAGCGCGCAGCAGCTGATGATCTGCACGCCATACGTGTGCTGTGTCCACGCCACCGCATAGGCGAATGCGGTCGTGCGGTCGCGCCCCGAGTTTTCGAGCAGCGCCTCGGCGACCTTCAGGAACTTTTCCTTCGGAGAGCCGCAGATCTGCTCTACCAGCTCCGGCGTGTAACGGCTGAAGTGTTTCTTCAAGAGCTGGAACACGCAGCGCGGATGCTGCAGCGTCGGATCGGTCTTCGCCGTGCCCTTGCGCAGCGAATGGAGCAGGTCGTCGAAGGAGCCGCGTTTCTTGATGATCTCTTCCGTGGAGGGGCCGGCCGGCTTGGGCCCGCGCTCGTACTGCCACGTCTTGTTGTCGTAGCGGCCCAGGTTGCCGTTGAACGGCCAAAAGTCGGGCTCCTTGTAAGCGGCCAGGCCGGAGAACACGCCGTCCAGGTCTTCGGTGTCTTTGTAGTCCTCGTTCACGATCGTGGCGAGGTTAGTGTAGTGGACGGTGTACTCCTTGAAGAACGGGTCCTTGTTCCACTTGTCGCTGTGCACGACGTAGTTGATGAGCCCACCGAGGAACGCGATGTCCGAGCCGGCGCGGATCGGCACGTGGAAGTCCGCGACCGCGCTGGTGCGCGTGAACCTGGGGTCCACGTGGATGATCTTCGCGCCGTTCAGCTTCGCCTTCATGGGCCAGCGGAACGCCACCGGATGGCACTCCGCCATGTTCGAGCCCATGACGATGAAGCAGTCGGTATGTTCGAGGTTGCGCGGGTACGTCGTCGAAGCGCCGCGACCGTTTCGTGCCCCCAGACCGGGGACGCTAGAGCTGTGTCATATCCTGGCCTGATTCTCGATGGCGACGACCCCGAGCCCGCGCCAGAACTTCTGGCACACGTGATTGAACTCGTTGTCGAGCGTCGCGCCACCGAGCGCGAAGATCGCGGGCGTCATGTTCACGAGTTTCCCGTTGGGGAGCTTCTCGATGAAGGTCTCGTCGCGCGTCTTCTTGGTCAGCTCGGCCACGCGATCCATGGCCCACTCGAGCTCCACGATCTCCCAGTCCGACGCGCCCGGTTTGCGGTGCAGCACCTTGGTGGCGCGGTTCGGATTCATGTGGAGCTGGTAGATCGCCGCGCCCTTGGGGCAGAGGGTGCCCTCGTTGTGCGGGCTGCGCGGGTCGCCTTCGATATTGACGATCTTGCCGTCGACGGTGTGAATGAGCGTCCCGCACCCGACCGAACAGAACGGGCAGATGCTCGGCGTCGTCTTGGCGTCCTTGATGCGCAGCTCCTGCGCTCGCGCCGTAGCCGGCGCGAGCGTCACGCCGAGCCCGACGAGCCCGCCGATCGCTGTCCCCGCTCCGCCGCTGGCCGTGAGCCGCAGGAAATCACGCCGACTGACCTGCATGGAATCCTCCCCGCTTGAAGATGGGGTTGGGCCGGACCCGATAGCGGATGATATAAGGATGGGCTTCTGAGGGCGCAACCCCCGGTCCCAGCGCCCCAACGCGCCGCGCGTTCGGGTCTAGCGGGGGGCGCGCGCGCGATCTAGTGTCTCCCGGATGCTTCAGCTACCGGAGCTCACTCCCGAGCACTTCGAGATCCTGGTGACGCGCGAGCTGCGCAAGATCGGGCTCGACGTTTCCGAGCTGCGCACCCATCGGCGGTCGATGCTCCCCGAGCCCGACCGGGGCTATCTCCTTGAGCTGAAAGGCGTACTGAGGCGCTCCGACTGGCAATGTCGCACCCTCATCGCCTGCCGGCGGCAGCTGAGTCCGATCGGATCGGTTGAGGTCGAGTCGCTCAAGGAGCACCTCCAGGAAGCGGAGGTCGAGGCCGGGGTTCTCTTCGGCGCGGCCGACTTCGATCCGATGGCCCTGACCGCCGCCCAGGACAGCCCGCTCGCTCTCCTCCGGGTCACGGACGGCCAAACGGCGTTCGACACGAGCGGGTGGGGCACACGGGGCCACTATCCCGCCTGGCTTCCCGCCTACTGCGCCCAGTCGGTAGGGCGCGATCCGCTGGGTCAGCTGCGCTACCAGCTGCTCGAAAGCGGGCAGGCGGGCGCGATCGTCGAACGGCTCCGCACCCCTAATAAGGAAAGGCGAGACGCATGACCGATGAGCGATCGCAGAAGGACGCGATGGACGTGCTCCAGGCCTTCGTGGACGATTACAACGCCCGCGCCCATCCGGCGATCCAGCTCGGCTCCGCGGGCGAAGCGGGCGGCGCGCAGCTGCGGCTGCGTTACAGCCCCGCCGAGGGTCAGGTCTCGATCTTCCACATGGTTGCCGTCAACCGCGACGGTCGCGCCGCGATCCTCGTGCAGCGCTTCGATGGACCGACGGCCGACACCGCCGTCCAGGCAGGTTTGTGGGCCTCGAGGCAGCTCGGGCGCCGGTAGTTTCGATACGCGAGCTTGGCACGTTGGGTGGCGCGGTGAGCCAGGCGAAGGCTGTGAACCGGCGAGGTCAGGTCGTGGGCACGAGCCGCGACAGCCTGGGCCGGACCAGGGCGTTCCTGTGGCAGGAGGACCTGGGGATCGTCGACTTGAAACCGCTCACCGGCGTGAACACGTCGGCCAACGACATCAACGAGAACGGCGAAATCACCGGCGGCGGGGACACGGGCTTCGGCGACTTTCACGCTTACCTCTTGTCCGAGGGTACGAGCTTCGATCTCGGCACGCTGGGAGGGAACGAGAGCGAAGCCTTGGCCGTGAATCGGGGGGGACAGGTGGTGGGGCACAGTCGGGTGGGCGGGGCAATCGTAAAGCATGCCTTCGTGATTCCCGAGCCCGGCAGGATGGTGGACGTGGGCAGCCTGGGTGGCGCGGGAGCGACCAGCATCGCGCACGACGTGAACGACGCGGGAGCGGCCGTGGGCTTGACGGAGACGCGCAGCGGGCAGCCGCACGCTTTTCTTTGGACGGCAGTCGATGGCATGCGGGACCTCGGCGCGCTTGGCGCGGCTCCCAGCATTGCCCTCGGGATCAACAATCGGGCCGAGGTCGTGGGTGGTAGCGGTCACGCGTTCCTGTGGACCGCCCGTGGGGGCCTGGTGGACCTGGGGACCCTCGGCGGGCGCACCAGTTGTGCCAACGCGATCAACGAAGCTGGCTGCATCGTGGGGGCCAGCCAGACCGGAGAGACCGACGCCCGCGGGCTCCCCGTCACGCACGCATTCCTCCGCACACCGGAAGGCAGCATGCTGGACTTGGGCACGCTCGGGGGCACGCACAGCGCCGCCGTCGCCCTCACCGACGAGGAGGGTGGGACCTTCTGGATCACCGGGCACAGCCACGATGCCTCGGGCCGGATGCGGGCTGTCTTGTGGGCGGTGCGACTGGGCTAACCCACCGTCTTGACGGCGTGGCCGAGAGCGCGTCGTTTAAGCTGCCTCGCCCGCTCCCGGGGACAAAAGCCATGACGTGGACCCAGGTCTACGATCCGCTGCACAATTGGATCTTCTCGACCCTCGTCGCTGCGTTACCGATTCTCGTGCTCTTTGGCTTGCTCGCGGGCCTGCGCGTGAAGCCCCACTGGTGCGCGATCGCCGGCGCGGGGACGGCGGTGGCCGTCGCCGTCATCGTCTTCGGGATGCCGTTCCGACTCGCGGGGATGAGCTTCGTCTACGGGGTCGGCTTCGGCATCGTCAAGATCGCCTGGATCGTCTTGGCGGCCGTGTATCTGTACGACGTGTCCGTTCACACGGGCCAGTTCGAGATCATGAAGGAGTCGGTCGCCGGCATCACCGCCGACCGGCGCCTGCAGCTCCTGATGGTGGCGTTCTGCTTCGGTGCGTTCATCGAGGGCGCGGCGGGATTCGGCGCACCGGTGGCGATCGCGGGTGCCTTCATGATCGGCCTCGGGTTTAAGCCGTTCCACGCCGCGGCACTCAATCTGCTCGCCAACACGTCGCCCGTGGCGTGGGGCGCCATCGGGACACCGGTGCACACGCTGGCGGCGGTGTCGGGCTTGCCGGAATCCGACCTGAGCGCGATGATCGGCCGCATCCTTCCCATCACCGGGATCATCGTGCCGTTCTGGCTGGTCCGGGCCATGGTGAGCTGGAGCGAGACCTTCGAGGTGCTGCCCGCCATTCTGGTGGTGGGGGTGTCGTTCAGTGTGACGCAGTACTTCTGGTCCAACCACGTGGACTCGAACCTCGTGGACATCGCGGGCGGCGTCATCTCCCTCTTCGTCACGGTGATCTTCCTGCGGTTCTGGCAACCGAAACGGATCTGGAGGCTGGAGCACGAGCGCGCAGCGCCCGCTGCGGCGCTTGGCGTGCGCCGGCACACCGCGGGTCAGATCGTCAAGGCCTGGATGCCGTTCGCCATCCTCTCGGTCTTCGTGCTCGTATGGGGTCTGCCCACCGTCAAGGGAGCGATGAACAGAGCCACCACTCCGGTCTGGGACGTGCCCTACCTGCACCTCGCGGTGACACGCGCCGCGCCGGTCGTAACCAAACTCACCCCCGAAGCGGCGCGATACGATTTCAACTGGCTCTCGGCAACCGGCACCGGGTGCTTCTTCGCCGCGATCGTCGCCGGCCTGTTACTCGGGGTGGGGCCGGTGCAGCTC
>Ga0209375_1002558_pt1 | contig 13017 bp, 19 predicted proteins | sample GraSoiAngelo_131_FD_185888 | JGI IMG/M metagenome (GOLD analysis project Ga0209375, IMG submission 185888) | Grasslands soil microbial communities from the Angelo Coastal Reserve, California, USA - 14_0929_02_30cm (SPAdes) (version 2) | ecosystem: Environmental > Terrestrial > Soil > Grasslands ... | reverse complement strand
GGGCGCTGGTGGCCGGACCCCCATCGCCAGAGAAGCCTTATGAGCCGTTGCCCGCCACCGTCGAGATAATTCCGTCGAAAGAGACTTTGCGAATGCGGTAGTTGCCGGAGTCTGCAATGAAAAGATTCCCAGCGCCGTCGACAGCTACTCCCCTGGGATCGCTTAGCCGGGCGTTGATGGCCGAAGCGCCATCGCCGGAGTAGCCAACGCGCGAGTTCCCTGCGACGCGCGTGAGCACGCCATTCTGCTGCTCCAGCTTAAAGACGCAGTTGTCGCTGATGAAGTACACATTTCCAGTCGCGTCCGTGGCGACAGCAGAAGCGCGGCCGATGGGGGCATTTACAGCCGCGATGGGTGTCGGTGGCGGCGCGCCGCCCGCAAACGTCGAGATCAGATACTGCTGCGCCCACGCTGCCGTCCCGCTCGCCAAAAGAACTCCCAATCCAGCTAAACCTCTAAATTTCATTTACCTTCTAATATCCTTTTGTATCTCTCCGACATTCGGACGTCCCTTTAGTATGGCTCAAATCTGCGTTGAAAACTTCCGTTGCCGATACCGGACTGCGCGTCTGCACTCCTCTTCCGCCGGGTAGTGGCTCAGTTCGATCTTGCCAATTCTTGCGACCAGTATTCCCCTCGCAGGCCTTGCAGGGGAGCAGAATATGCTCGGCCTAGACTAGAAATCTTGCCAAAAAAACTCGAACCCGCGACGTCCAGGGTCGAAAGACGTTTCCTAGCCGCGACCAATTCTGCCGCTGCTGGCCGATCGCTGCGGCAACTCGACCTAGAAACACGTCTATTTCGAAACCCCTGTAGTTATATGGTTTATTCAGACGCGTTCGATGCTCTTCCGAGTGAAGCCAAGGCGGCCATATACGAACGAATGTCGGACATCCTCTCGGGCAGAGACAAAAATCCGCGATATGGCAGATTTTCGGCGGTGGATCGCCAAGCCATCATCGAGATTTTGCGCGACACTAAAAAAGATCTGCCTACGACATTCGCCAAACCTAGCTGAAGACCGGAGAAGCAAAATGGAGAAATCCGCGGTGCATCGAATTGGAGGCTGGCCAGCCGACCGGGTGGTTATCGGTAAAATAATTTCGCCTACGTTAAGCCTCGCCAGAGGACTTACATGAAAAAACCGAGACGTTTTCTTAGTGCATTAACATCAACAGACACCTGCGAATCTTCAAGGGATGCCGGGAAAACATGGATTCTAGCGCACCAAGCGGATTCTGCGAACCCAGGAAGACATGCAACACCTCAGCCGTAAGGTCGTATTGGTCGTAGCCGCCGTTGCGATTGTGGAAATGCTTGCCGCAGCGCAGGCGCCAACACAGAAGCCGCAATTTGAAGTCGCCACCGTGAAGCCTACCAATCGTCGAGGCTGCATGATCCCACAGCCCGGGTGGTCGCTTCATGGTAGTCGGCCAATCCCTGAGAATCTTAATTGCTTATGCTTACCGCCTTAGGGTTCTTCAGGTCATCGGCGGACCAGCTTGGATGGATACGGACTTGTGGGAAATTCAAGCCAAAGCCGCAGAGGACAGCGTGCCGCCAAGTTCCCCCGCCGATGACAACAGCAAACCTGACACCATCGCGTTGATGCTCCAGTCACTGCTAGAGGAGCGATTCCAATTGAGGCTGCGCCATGAGATGCGAGACTTTCCAGTTTATCTGCTGACCGTAGGGAAAGGCGGATCAAAGCTCAAATTATCCGAAGATCAAAGTGACCATACCCCGCAGCCCCAAAGCGTTCCTATCGAGCAGCGACGCGGGATTATTCGCAGAACCGACGATGGCTGGATTGCCAATGCGGTGCGGTTGCGCACCGTTATCGCCGTTATCTCGCAGCCGCTTGGCCGTCCTGGTCTCGACAAGACTGGACTCGAAGGCATGTTTGATTTCAAGCTGAACTGGGTGAGCCGAGGGGCGGACCGCCAGCCGCGACCGACACGACTACTCCAACCGCGAGCGATCCTGAGGGCGGTTCAATTTTCACGGCAATCGACGAACTTGGCCTGAAATTGGAAGCCGCCAAAGCACCGCTTGAAGTGCTCGTGATCGACAGCGTGCAGAAGCCTTCGGAGAATTAGCCGGCCGCTGCGCGGTCCCTTGCAGAGCCGCCGTCTTTCTTAGGAGTGCTGAAGACGCCTCCGCCAGCCAGGATGGTTATAGGTATGATGACGATGAGCAAGAGGATCGGTGGGTGGCCTCTACCTCTCAACAAGTCATGAGCAATGTCCACGGAATAAATGGCTGCAAAAAATCCCGCATACGCCAACACCATAGCTTTATGGTTTCGGCGATCCAGCCTCGCGACCAGCCATCCGCTTAAGACACCCCAGAGCAGTAATTCAGAAAGCTGTACGGCTAGGCGTGGAATCGTCTCGCCCCAATCTCGACCAACTGCGGCATAGAATAGCTCCAAATTCAGATAAAAACTGAAACGCGATACATAAAACCAGAAACTCCAACCGTAAAGTACTGCACTTGCGATCAGTAACTTGTGGCTCCAGACTTCCTGGAAGAAACTGACCACGATAGCCGCCGCTACCTGCCGCCAGTACCAGACAACGGTGCGGCCTCGCTGAAACCGCTCATTCAGATCACCGATGAGGGCAGCATTGTTTGGACTGCTGCCGAAGTGACGCAATATCCATGCCGCTATTCGCGGCGGGTGAGCTGATCTCACGCCTTGCCTCCTTCCAGTTCCGGCAGACCATGCCACAACTTCACGAGAGCGCGTCGCGTCTCCCGCACTTCCCTCAGTCCTCTTCCCGTCACTCGGAAATATCGCTTCGCCCGTCCGCCGCGCTCCGGCGTCGCTTCGCCAAGCTCGGATGTCACGAAGCCTTTGTCTTCGAGTCGTTCCAGTGCGGCGTACACGCTGCCGATGGCTACGTCTCGGCCTGTGCGCTTCTCAAGCTCCTCTGAAATGGGAACACCGTAGGCGTTCTCACCGATGCGAATGAGAGCGAGCATCACCATCAATTCAAAATTGCCGAGTTGCTCCCGTTTGGTCATTTATTCAATAATAGTGAATAAATAATGAGGGCGCAACCGTTTTCAAAGGGTCGATGTGACGTGAGATTATGAGCAGGATAAAATCGCGACATGAGATTGCTCACTTACCCCATTTGTTTAATGTCGGTACTGTTGTTGTTCCCCCTACTTTCATCAGCCGCAGTTGTGCCCGACACGGTGACTTTTCAAAACGGCGCAATAACCCTTCACGGTCTGCTCTATAAGCCCGCAGGCACCGGACCATTCCCCGCCGTCTTGTATAACCACGGCAGCGCACCGGGCATGCTCAGCAACGAAGCCTTTGAAGCAATCGCGCCTGTTTATGTCGGGCGGGGATGGGTCTTCTTTGCGCCATATCGACGCGGGCAGGGCTTGAGTGCTTCGGCGGGAGAATATATCGAGACTCAGATCGCAAGCGCCCGCAGAGATGGTTTAGAGCGGGCATTATTGCTTTTCGTTACTGCATTCCTCTTAGTGGCGGCATTATTTCTCGTCTTCACGCGCAAAAAGCGCGTATGGATGCGCGGGTTTTGCATCGTGATCCTGGCCGTGCTGACTGTGGGCGCGGTGTGGTTGAGCGGTACTCGTGCAGCGGCGGCAGAGATGGTGCGGCTATTGGAAACTGACCACCTGAATGATCAACTGGCTGCTTATGATTGGCTACGGAAGCAAGACTTTGTTCAGGCTGATCGGATTGCCGTCGCCGGAAACTCATTTGGTGGGATTGAGACCGTGCTAGGGGCGGAGCGGGTTAAATATTGCGCCGCGATTGATGCTTCAGGTGGAGCGGAAAGCTGGACGCTTGCGCTTCAATTGCAGGCACGTATGGCCCGCGCCGTGCGTAACTCTCAAGCACCAATATTCTTCTTCCAGGCTGAGAATGATTACAACTTAGCGCCAAGCCGCACGCTTTCAGCAGCGATGAAAGAAGCGGGCAAGATATACGAGATGAAAATCTATCCTGCATTCGGCCAGTCCGTACCGGCCGGACATAGCTTCACATGGCGTGGAAGCTCGGCATGGGCCGATGATGTGTTTGCCTTCTTAGACAAACATTGCCGCCCGCCAGTCAAACCGGCATGACGATTGAAGTACGGAACGAGAGGGTGCAGGACGCCGCAGCAATCCAGCAAGTGCACATCGCGGCGTTTGGCGGCTCAGCCGAAGCTAAGCTCGTCCGGTTGATCTCCGAGCGGAAGAAAGCTCTCATCTCGCTTGTCGCCGTAAGCGACGACAGCGCGGTCGGCCATATCCTCTTCTCCCGAGTGACCATCGACAACGCACCGCCCACGTTCAACGGCGTCGGACTCGCTCCCCTGGCCGTATCGCCGGAGTTTCAACAGCAGGGCATTGGCTCAAAACTGATTTGGGAGGGGTTGGAAAGATGCAAGCAAGACGGCTATGACGCGGTGGTTGTCCTGGGTGATCCGGCATACTATTCCCGTTTTGGATTCGAGCGCGCGGCGGACTTTGGCCTCCAGAATGAATACGCCGCTTATGATGAGTTTATGGTGTTGGCTCTGCGTGATGGCGCGTTGAAGGAAGTGAGCGGTATGGTGAAATACCTGCCGGAGTTTCGGGAAGAGTGTTAGCCGCCAATAGGCGGTGTTAAAGGGTCGGTGTCACTTTGCCAGATTCATTTCACTGTCAGCAGGTATGTTAAACATTCGTGACTACAGAGAAACCGACCACGATGCGTCTTAAATCATCGGTGACTCGGAAGTTTTTCGTAGATTTGGAATGTCAGAATGTGACCGCCGTTTGAGCTAACGTCATCCTGGATTCGTACATCATCGAACACTCCCAGCTCGCGAAGTCGTTCGATGTCGCCCTTGATCGTAGGCTCACTGAATAGGTCGCCTGATTTTGTTTGGATTTGGGCCTTAATCGTTTCTGTTGCAATGCGCCTGTTTCCCGCAACACGAATTTCGCTGATAACGTCGCTATTGGCGACCGTGACCGACTTAACTTTTGGCTGCTGCTCAACGCTCTGCGATTTGCAACTAGAGCAGAGTAAAGAAAGGCAAGCAAAGCACCACAGTGCTATCTTCATCGTCGTCACCCAAGCGGTAAGAGCTTCTACCGATAATCATACACGCATGGTAGTCGTTTACGTCAAACCAGCCGCTTGAGCGGCTTGACCAGGACTCATGGCGTCTTCAGTGAATGCGCGTTTGAGCGCGGCGAGCTTTTCGGATGAGAGGCGTGTCATTAGGAGGATTTATCAAGATGCTCGTACACAGTATGCCAATGTCTTTAACCGTGCGTGCTAGAATTTCGCGTCCATATTAGGTCCATACTAGAAGGAGACATACATGCCCGAAAGACAGAGATCGTCGTGATCTTTCCATTTACGGAAGTCGCCGATGTCTCGTATCCGACGAATGCTTGCCGCCCACGCTGCATTGCTATCCATGACGGCATCGTCTACACGAATGGGGAACAAGACTGTAGTGCCGTCCCTGCGTTCTCGCTCAAAAGCAGTTTCGACTTCGTCTTCTACCCACGCGCTCTTGACAGAGTGCTCGGAGAGAATGACGAGCAGTTTGTCATGAAGGCGGATCGCATCATTAATGCGAGTGCGGAATCTGTCGCCGATCTTTAGGTCCTGAGTAGCCAACCAACATCGAATACCTTTTTGACGTAGATCGGCATACAAGCGGTCTGCGAAGTCTTGATCCTTTGTACTGTAACTGATGAAGGCAGAGTAAAACTAGATCGGCTGACCGATGCGGGAGCGGAAAAATTCGACGTGTTCCCTGGGCACACCTGCGCTTTCGAGAAACTTCTACTGTCCGAAACGCGGAGCGAGCACTGTCCCCAGTACATCAAACAAATGGCTTGGGAATTGGGCTTGGACATCGTCGCCTTCTCCGAGCGGCTTGATCCTAGAAATCCTCCATCCAGCGATTCGGTGATGGCCTGGATTGATGGCGCGGATACAGACTTTGCAGTCGATTCGCGAGTTGGCGATGAATACGCGAAGGCCGGAATCGGTTCTGGCGAGGTGAGAGTGCCGGAAGATTTTGCGGCCGAACAGGAGCAACTCGAATCAATCATCCAAGGCATACGGATCGCCTGGAGCGCCCATTACACGGAAGGGGCACTGAATCAGCGCATCCGAGAGGCATACGAAGCGAGGCATAGATAAGGAGGCAGCGGGCAGGGAAAACCAGCTACGGTTTAGATTTCTTCGTCGGCCTCACCTGTTGATGCTTTTTCGACGCGCCCGAAGGCGGCTTGCGAATACGTTCAACTTTCCATGTCCTGATCACTTGCGGATGTCGCGGCTTGTCCATTTTCATTCCACCAGTCGTATGTCCGGTCGCGTGAGGAACTGCTCGACAATCTGTCGAGCTTCATCAAACTCGTCATTCGGAACGAGGACTTTCACGCCGCCAGGTATGGCATACGGGTACATCCTTCCTAAATATTCATCCTCAAGCACGACTTGCATGCCGCTGCCTTCCAAGATGGATTTGAGCAGATCCGCCTGGACGCTATCGCCCTGGTAGACGATTGAAAAATCTTCGCGTGGCATTTCGTGATGGCTACTGTGCCGGTATTCGCAGTTCGTCAAACAACTCGGCCCGCCCCTCCGCCTGACTATACCTTTGGTTCTTCACTTTGATCCAGTATCGCGAAGGGCTTCTCCGTCACTTTGTAAGGCGCATCCTTCCGCTTCGCAACGATGCCCTCCAGGTCCATCCGCACGATCTGCTCGAACAGAAGACAGCCATCCGCTTCGACGTGATCGAGGCCTGACCGCCGTCACTCGGTTCCCAACCGCATCATCCATCGCCGGCCATGGTTAAAATTACTGTCCGCAGGCCGGGATTGTACACGGTATAGTCGGCCTTATTGAAGCCTGGTTTGTAGAGGGTCAATCATGATCTATCGCCTGCAAGTACAAGCGTCGGAGATCGTGATTCTGGAGAATGAACCATGAGACTAAAACTTGTTTTTCTTTTAGCTTTGATTTTCACGGCACTCGCGTCGCAATCAAGCTCACAGAACCGGCCAGACACATTCGCGCAGCCCGCCAGGGTTGAGGCGATGCGTAATCAGGGGTTGAATACCAGCAGGTCTGGATTTCCGGTGTTGCTGCCACGCGAATGGGGCCGGCTCGTCAGCGTTCAGAAGATGGACGCCACCAACTATTCGATGTTTCTTCAAAATGACGCCGGCGAGATCTATATCGTCAATCTTATTCAGAGAGGCCAATACTTTGATCTGAACACTTACGATAATGGCGGCACTGCATTGGTCATTAGACGTGGTCCCTGACGCGCGTTAAATTCCGATGCCATCATAGATCAACTCGCCTCGACCGCTTGCGATGTGGGCGAGGGCGCGGAAGCCGTCGATCTTCAGTTCGTAGATGAAGTCGGCAGAGTCGAACGGCCGGAACGGCGGGAGAGCCGCATGGGGCGTAGCTTGCGAGACAGCATCGTGAGGAGCATAGCAAAATAGTTAATCCTTGCGCTTATGGTCCGCCACTGAAGCCGCGTCCGTTGAAGGTGACTTTCATTAGTCCCGCAGTTGTAGGTGGTTATCCGGCACCCCGTCTACGTCACACGCCGATACCGCTCAAAATCCGCTAGGCTTACGCTGCTTGCGCTTCTGTTTCTGTGCGTTTCTTTTCCCCTCAAAGGCTCATGCCGAGATTCTTCTAATCACATTTCCGTTAAAAAGCTCTGGGACGTAGCTGCGCCATCACTGGCAGACGCGGGCTACGTAGCGCTGTCGTCAATTCTGACGCCAGAGGAATCAGCTCACTTCCGGGAATGCTCCGACTGTATCGACGCGCTTGCCAACATGGTCCGTGAACTTAATCCAGGGAAAAAGAAAACCGCCGCCAGGAAATCAGGCGGAGCTTTGGTTCCCTTTTAGGCCGCTTCTTGGCTGAATAAACGGGCGAACACGGAGCCAGCGCTGCCGAAACCGAGAATTTCCAGCGCGGTGTGCACTCACAGGTGGCGAAAAATTGCCCCACAACGTTGTTTCGACGGACCGGGTACACGCGCCAGCCGCATGATTCGTCTCTTCGCAACAGCGCATGTGGCGGCAACTGCACTTGTTCGCGTCGAGGGGTTGGTTCACCCACGCGAGTTCAGCGCGATCTTCTCGATGCTCGTCGTGCGGGTTCAGGGCATTCGGTGTCAGTGGTATCGTCTGGGTCCTGAACAAGCCAACACCAGAGAGAATATCCATCCAAGCAGAGTCCAACCCCATAGCAGATTCATTTTGATGATTTGTTTACTCTCGTGTCGTGGAGAATCAGCCAATACTATCCAGGTCGGAATGGGATAGATGAGAAGGAACAGGATCGTGCTGATGATTAAAAGAACGAGTCCGAGAATCCAATTGCCGCACATCTCGGGGGTTGCTCCGAAATCAAGTTTACGCCGCTTTCTACTCCGGCTCGATGACCGTTTTTTGCCAAGATATCATGCCCGCCGGTTCTGCTCGCCGTGGGCTGAGATTCACTTACCATTTCCACGTCCACGACCCTTTTTGTTGTTGCCGCTTCGGTTGCCTCTACCGGTTGGACTCACCACCTTGCATCCCTCGCCCATGCAAATTTGATTCAATACGTTCGACAGCCGGATTCCGGCCCGCATCAACTGCGTCTCGACATCGGGTACGTTGCCGTCCAGGTATTGCTGTGTCACGTCCACTGTCTCCTTCATTTTCTTAATCGCCCGGTCGCAGGTGCCCGGATGTGCATCATGATGAGGAATCATCAGCTTGTCGTACACATCTCTCCTGGCGAGATTATTCGATTCACGCGCCCAGCCAACCGGGGTGAGCGGGGCTACCTGTTCGCCGGCTTTAAATCTGTTGAAGAGCTGTAACGCGATGCTGTCCTCTGTGGCGTTCTCCTTCTTCAGCACCGCGCGGACTTCATCGTCGTCCCATGCGGCGTGAAGCTCTTTAGTCTCAAACGGTGGATGTAGAATGGGAGTAATCAGAGGATCGCAGTTTCCGCCCCGGTCACCATTGTTGGCAGCGTGAAGCGGCTGATGAATGTCGCCAACAAAGTGAATCAGGAAGGCAAGTTCCTGTGAAGTCATGGGCCTTGGTTTACTAGGAAGAGCGGCCATCTTGAAGTCCGATTCGTTCTTCTGAAGCCGTCGAGACATTTCCAAGATTCGATTGATGACGCAATTGTCGGCGGCGCATAAGGTGCCGATCGCAAAGGGAGCTGTTACCGGAACATCCACGAAGTGCCAGTCACCTGTCTCTGTCGCCACTTTGTTCAGACCGTCATCCGGCCAAGTGGCTGCAGTCGCCATTGCCGCTTCGAGACCTGAGTCATTGGTTTCGAGGATCGTGGCGAGCTTTGTGCGGGCGCCTGCCGACAGATTCTTCGCGGCTATCTTCGCCACGATTCTGTGACCCGGACCGCCCCACGCAAAGTAACCGGCGGGAAACATCATCAATGCGCTCAGTACGAGAACGCCTGTACGATTGAACATGGCTACCTCCGAAGGAGCGGCCCTAAATAGCCCTACCTATATAAGCGGCCCCAACAGTTGTAAGACCGTGAATGACCATGCGCGGCAGCGGTGCGCCATTTCAATCCTTCAATCGCTTGAAATAGAAGCGGACGATGGGATGATCGGTAACGATCCCGGCCAGTTCCCATCCCTCTTTCCCCAGCGCATTCAACTCTTCTTCACTTGGCGCTTCTTCTTTCGCGAGATTGCTCGTGAGGCGCTTGTATTGCCAGAGGGTTTTGTCTTTTACGTAGACCATCGGTGTAATTGGCATTTTGAAGTTCCCTCCGTCGATGCATCCCTTTTGGCCGCTAAGATTGGCATATCCAGTGCCGGCATTGTAGGCCTGGTTCGACCAGTTGCCTTGAATCTTCCACTGGGTGGTGGTGGTCGTATTGGAAAATGTCACTAGGGAGCTTCCAAACGACCATGCACATTTGTCCGCGTTCTCCTGCCCCGAGCTGTCGTACCAAGCATCGAGGCGAGGGTTGGTGCGCGCCTCCGAGATTTCGTGGCCCGAGACATTCGCCAGCGCCGCCAGCCCCTGAGAATGCAGTCCCGACGTATCCTGCGAGTCACATCCTGCGTCGCCATCAAGGTTGAAGAAGAACGCAAACTGCACGGCCGTTCCGTTGCAGGATCCGGCGCTGTGCCAGGCGCAGAATCCAGCTTGGCCGCGGGGTGTGTCGACGTAAACCGGGTAATATCCGTTTGCAACAGGATTCGAAATGACTTTGCATACCTCAGCCAGGATGGGCTCAGTCAGGCTACCACTGCTTGGCGCGGCGCTCAGGTCGATGATGTTGCCAGTGTAAGTGATAGTGTCGCTCACAGGTCCGCTTGTGTCAGTGTATTCGTCAGAGGTATCGGCGTAGGTCGACTTCCCGATACTGCGATAAAAGGAGTCAAGTCCAGTGAACTTATCACCTATAAACGTCGGGTTGTTCCAATTCTGCCCCCAGAAAATGGCGGTGGTCTGAGCCGTGACCATAATGTTTCCGCCATGCCAGATCAAGTTTGGAGAAACACTCGCGTCGGCCGTCCGTGCGCTTGGGTCGGGTGCCTGCCCTCTGGCCCAGTGGATTCCCGCCCTAGGCGGTTCCGGGTTTCCGTGACCTGATTGTGCGTCCTGCGCAAATAATGGAACGGATTCGAATGGTAATAGTCCAACAGACGTCAACACCAAGAAAATAATGCAGTTCTTCATTGGCTACTCCTCAACAAAACATTCAAATGGCCGCGGTATTATCCAACGGTGTCATGCCGACGTCTATGTGGCACCAAAGGGCTGTGGTAACAGGGGGACAAAGACGGTTCTTCGCGCAAAGTCATTCTGAATGGGACTGAACGAGTACCGATCTGCGGCGTGAAGAGGGATCGTTAACCGTAGACAATCGCCAGCAAACGGCGATTCTCAACGGCGCAGGTCAACCCGAAACCTTCGAAGAAATCCTCGATAAGGTCAAAGCCAAAGTTCTCGAAGAGCGCCGAAACCAGAACGCCGAGTAATGACATTTTTTCGGGAAAATTCGTGGCAAGACACGACGCTGGAGGTATCGGAATTGACCCAGCAAGTGGTCCGCGGCGGATGTGCTCGTCGTCGCGCTGTCCATGGCCTACATCGGTTTCGATGGCGTCATTTCAACCGAACTCGGCCAATTGCAGGAGGCCGCCGCTGGAATGAATGTCCTCACGATGAATAATACAAGCCTGCGGAATGGGTTTTACCTTTTCCTCTCCTTTTGCCTCGGCGGTATGCTTCTTGCCTAAGCGCTCGAACGTAATGACTCTCATTGACTGAGGTGGCCTGTGCATCGATTCCGTCTGAAATCTTGCGCGTTAGCTTTGGTGATCTGCCTGCTGGATTTTGGTTGTACCCACCGCGTTGTCAAAAAACTCGATCCTGCTCTCACCAACGCCGACCGCGAGGAAATCGTCGGTGTTACGACCAATCGTGGCGAGGACGTGAAATTCGATTCGCCCGGAGGCGCAGTGCGCAATGGCGTCGTTTCAGCGCGCGTTCGCGGCGCCGACTATACGATCAATCTGGCGGAGGTTAATCGATTGTGGGTGGCGCGCGTTGAAACATCGCGTGCCAGAACGATTGGGTTGGTGGCGGGATTGGCAGTGGGAACGATCGTTACTATCGCGGCCGTTGTCGTTTTGACGAAGCAGTCCTGTCCCTTCGTCTATTCCTGGGACGGCGAGAAGTATGCATTCGATGCCGAACCGTACGGCGGCGCGATAACGCAGGGACTGGAGCGCGACGATTATTCGGAACTCGAGCACCTGCGCCCGGATCATGGAACCTACCGGCTGCTCATGACGAATGAAGTGGATGAGACCCAGTTCACGAATTTAATGGAGTTGTGGGTCGTCGATACTCCAAGAGATGTGCGAGTCGTCGCCGATGAATCCGGCACGCTTCATTCGATCCGGCGCCTGCAAGCTCCCATTGCGGCAATCGATTGAGCAGGGAAAGACCTGCTTGGATGGCTACGCGACAAGGACCAGCTCATCTGGGAAACAGCCGCGGAGAGGAAGTTCGATGGCGCCCTTCGTGATGAAATCACTCTCACATTTCCAAAACCACAAGATGCCCGCAGCGCCCGCCTTGCCGTGAACGCAGGAACCGGACTCTGGGGCTCTTACATGATTAAGAAAATGGTCGAACTTCGCGGCCGTACGGCGCCGGCGTGGCTGGAATCGCTGAAGCCGCAGTCGGAAGGGTTGAACGCCCTTCATGAATGGATCGCCCGCGAAGACATTTATCGATTGAACGTGGAAGTCGAAGAGCCGGACGGCTGGCTTACGCGCGGTAGTGTACCGCCAGGAGGCCCTCTCATCGTTGAAGATCGCGTCGTTCAACTCGACGTCAGTCGTGTGCGTGGAGATAAGCTTCGCATTCGGATCAGGCCTCCAGCCGGCTTCTGGGCGCTGAATTCTTTTGGCGTGGATTATGATCAGGATCGCGTGCCGGAAGTCGTGCGAATCGCACCGGCTTATGCAAAAACGGGCGCCGGGCGCGATATCCGGGATGACTTGGTGTCTTCCGACAATCGTTACTATCCAATGCCGTCGAACACCGATCGCGCGGAAATCCGGTTTAAGGCGCCTCCCGAGAAGCCGGGCTTGAAACGCACGATCTTCCTCCACAGCCGCGGCTGGTACCAGTTGCACCTCAACACAAGCCGCGAGCCTGATGTGGAGGCGCTCGATGGCATCTTCAACCACCGGGACGGCGCCGCGGCCTTTGCAGCCAGGGAGTACGCAGCATGGAAAGCAAATCAAAACTGACGACGGTTCTCTGTGCGTCCGCCTGCGCCGCCATGCTGTTTGCGCAACCCGGCTGGACGCAGCGCCCGGTCAGTGCAGGCGTCCAGGTCCGATTCAGCAAGAGCGGTACGGATCGCCGTCTGATGGAATCGTCGGGTACCTTGATCTTCGACGACGCGGCCCGGAAGCTTGCTGTGAAATCTTCTGA
>Ga0209375_1002549_pt1 | contig 13044 bp, 12 predicted proteins | sample GraSoiAngelo_131_FD_185888 | JGI IMG/M metagenome (GOLD analysis project Ga0209375, IMG submission 185888) | Grasslands soil microbial communities from the Angelo Coastal Reserve, California, USA - 14_0929_02_30cm (SPAdes) (version 2) | ecosystem: Environmental > Terrestrial > Soil > Grasslands ... | reverse complement strand
GGAATGTACGCGCTCACCCAGCTGGGCCCGAGCGTCGACAGGAATTTGCGGCATAGCAGCGTCTTGCCGGTTCCGACCTCGCCGGTAATCTTGATGAAGCCTTCGCCGTTCGACACGGCGATCAGCAGGGTATTGAGCGCCTCCTGGATGCTGCGGCAGGCGAAGAAATAGCTGGTGTCCGGGGTAATGCCGAAAGGCAGCTCGCGCAGGCGGAAGTGCTTGAGGTAGTTCACGCTATCTCGGCGCCCGCAGCGAAGGCTGGTTGAGCGACTCCAGGCGGCCACGCGTCTGCTCGATGTCCTGCTCCCAGTTGCGGTCGGCCACGATCAGCGTGGGCTTGAGCAGGATCACCAGCTCCTTCTTGAGCGCGGTGCGATTGCTGTTGCGCAGAACGCTGTCCTGCGCCAGGCCGGGGATGCCGCCGCGCGAATCGCGCACGTCGAGGCTCATCAGACCGCCGATCGCGACGATGTTGCCGTCGGTGACGCGCACGATGGTGTCAGTCTCGCTCACCGTGCTCTTCGCCAGCGGCAGCGTGATCGAGGGATTGCCGCCGCCGAGGTTCACCACCCGGGTGCTTTCCGTGACCTCGCTGACCGCGGGGTGGACGTGCAGGATGATGTTGCTGGCCTCGTCGATCTGCGGCGTGACGTCGAGGACGATGCCGGAGAAAAACGGCTGCACCGTCACCGTCGGCGAGGTCTGGGAGCCGGCGGTGGTCGTGGTGGTGGTGGTGCTGACGTTGGTGACGAAAAATTCGTCGGTGCCGACCTTGAGCACGGCCTTCTGGTTGTTGAGCGTCGCGATGCGCGGGCTGGAGAGCACCTGCACGTTGCCTTGCGATTCGAGGAAGTTCAGCAACGCCGCAAAGCTGCCGGTCTGCAGCGCCAGCCCGAACACGGCGCCGGCGGGATTCGATGCGGCAAACGCACCCGTGGCAGTCGCAATGCTGCGTGTCTCGGTGTTGGCGAGAAGTCCGCTCGCCGCCGGACCAGTGCCGATTGCAGTGCCCCGCGGTGCAAGCTGGGTCGCGGTGCCGGCGTTGCCCGAGAGCTGCCCGACCGCGACGTTGCGGTTGAAGATCGCCCAGTTGATCCCCGCCTGGTATTCGCTCGACAGCGTGACTTCGATGATCTTCGCCTCGAGCATCACCTGGCGCTCGATCGACAGGCGCGTGGCGCGCAGGTACTGCTCCACCGCGCGCAGCTGCTGCGGGAAAGCCCGTACGACCACCACGCCCGATTGCGGCGTGACGATGACCGAGCGGCCTTCACCGGTGCCGACGATGGCGAGCAGCGCCGTGCGCAAGTCGGCCCAGAGGTCCGACTGCTGCTGGGTGGTCACCCGGCTCGTTTCGAGCGCCCGGCTGGAGCTCGTCGGCGCCGAGCCGGCGGCCGTCGGCGCGCCGCCCCCGCCGGTATCGGTGACCGCGCCTGAGGTCACGCGGATCTCCGTAGTGCCGCGGCGCTGGCCCGGCGGGTAGTTGACCTGGAAGACCCGGGTCTGCATCCCGGCGGGTTGCACGAAGATGCGCGTGCCTTCGACCCGGTATTCGTAGCCGTACAGCTCCCTGATCGCAGAGAGGGTCTCCTCGACGGTGACATCCTTGAGGCTCACCGAGATCACGCCGCTCACTTCGGGGTGCAGCAGGATGCTGTAGCGCGTGCCGGAGACGATGGACATGAAGACCTGCGCCGCGGGCGCATTGCTCACGTTCAGGTCGAAGCGCGGCTCGAGATCGACGCCCGCCACGCTCGGCATTCCCATCAGCACCGGCGGCAGCAGCGCGCGATCCAGCGCTTCCGGGCGCGCCGGGGGCTTGCGCTGCGCGGCGCTCGCGAGCTCGGACGAAATCGCCGGCAGGACGCCCTTCGGTGGCGGCGGTGCAGCGCAGCCGGCGACCAGCGCGAGCGAGACCGCCGTGGCCGCGAGCTTCATCGTTCCGTTTGTTCCTGGGCAGCCGGCGCACGCCGGATCGGCTTCTTCTCGATGTGCGGATACATCCTCAGCACCTCGCGCTGGCCATTTTTCCGCAGCACCGCCGAGGATTCCGTGACCTCGACCAGCCTGCCCTCCTGCCATACGCCGCCTACCGGTACGGCCACGCCGTCGATGAGCGCGAACTTGCGGCCCGGCGAGGTCAGCACGCCCTGCAACCTGCTCGCGGCCGGCGCGCCGGCTTGCTGTGCCGCATCGTCACGCGCCTCGAAAGGCCGCATCGGATCCGCCGAAGACTGTGCAGGCGACTGTGCCAGCGCGACGCCCGCGATCGCGAAAGAGAGGAACACCACGCAGGCGGCTGATCTTGTTTTCAGTATTGCGCACCTCCATGCGTACACGGCAATGATAAGCTTTTTCTGGGTTTCTTATGTCGCAAGCAAAGATCGCTGTGTACTGAGGGTGCGCACGACCAAGGTGAGCCTGACCTCGGGGTACTGTTCCACCTGCAATTCGACCCTTCCCCAGAGGAGCGGGGCCGGAAGACTTTCGAGCTCGGTCAGATACTGCACCAGGTCGAAATACGAGCCTCTCAAGCTCACTTCTACCCCGTGGCGGAAGACCTCGCTGCTCCCTTGCGATCCTTCCGGCCTGCCTGGCGTCGAACCGGCCGTTCCCGGCGTCGGTAGCGGCGTACTCGGGAGCAACCGCAGCGATTCCAGCTTGATCTGCCGGCTGCGTCCCAGCATCTGCCTGAGCAGCACCGGGAGCTCTTCCGGGGCGACAAACGCGCGCTGCCTGGCGGCGAGGGTTTTTTCGGTTTCCTTGATCTTGCGCTCGAGCTCGGCAATCGCCAGCTCGTCGGGATGCCGGCCCTGGGGCTGGCTCTCCTTCAGGATCAACTGCAGCTGCTCGCGCACCGACTTGAGCTGGCTTTGGTCGCGCGTGACGCGCTCGGTGAGCCGCTTCTGGTTGACCAGCGCCCGATCGATCAGGGTGACATGCGCCGTCACGACCACCACCAGAGCGACCGACCCGAACAGCATCGCCCGCTCACGCAGGCTCATGTCGTCGATCCGCGCAATCCAGGATTTCCAGTCGAAGCTCATTTCTTTGCCTCACCGCCCCCTGACGAAAGCACAAACTCGACGAATCGCGCCTGCGCCGCGGGCGTGGAGGACCCCTGGCCTGTGCGCGTAATTTCGAGGGTAGAAAAATCCTGGCCGCGCAGCCTTTCCTCCCGGCGCAAGCGCTCCAGATAGACAGGCACCAGCTCGGGCCGCGTGGCGCGCCCGGCGATGAAAGCTTCGCCCCGCTCATCGGAAAACCGGACCCGGGTCAGCCATACGCCGTCCATCGACAGGCGCGCCAGCGCCCGCAGCAGTCCGGAGTAGCCTTCGGTCCTTCCCAGCACCCCCTTGTCCATCGTCTGAAGCGCCTGCGTGCGCTCGTTGAATTCGGCCTCCAGCTTCTTCCTGCGCTCAGCCAGCAACTTGACGCGCGTATCGGGCGACTGCTGGGCGCCATGAACCTTCAGCTGCTCAAGCTCGTTTTGCAGTTGTCGGCTCGAGTCCGCAAGTCGAACCTCCAGCCGCGAGTTCTGCGCGGACAGGTAGAAATAGAACGCCGCCACGGCCAGCACCACCAGGCCGATCGCCTGCAGCAATGCCATCGCGGAAAGCAGCTTCTTCTGCTTGCGGAAGAGCGGGCTGTAGAGGTTGATCTGCTGGCTCACAGCGCCTTCTCCTCGACGCGCAGTCCGGCGCCGATGACCTTCAGCCAGTTCGCCCGCTCGTTCGCCGCCCACGCCGCGCCGGCCGGCGGCAATTGCACCACCGCGTCCAGATCCATCGGTTCGACCGGAAGATACAAGTGGGACGACAGATGCTCGCGCAAGCCGACTTCCCCGGGCAGCGGACCCAGCACCATGTGGCCCATGGCAAAGAAGGTGTAGGTGCGCTCGCAATGATCGAGCGAGCGCTGCGTCTCGACCAGCACCCGGTCGAGCAGCCGCACCCGGTCCTCGCCGGCGGACCCGACGAGTTGCGCCGCGGTGATATCGAGGCGCCGCGACAGGTACAGCTCGCCGCCAAAATTGACCGTGAGCAGCATGCCGTGCGCATCGAACGTCACCGCCACCACGCCGCGCCGCTCGGTCTCGTACAGCGCGGCGACGTTGCGCTGGGCCGTGTCGGGAATGTCGATCACCGCCAGGGCCAGGCCGGCCGTCTGAAAGCGCTCTACCGTCGCGCGAACCGTTTCCGTCTTCGCCGCCACGGCGTACATGTAGTGCACGCGCTGCGCGACGTTGGGCGGCACAGGCAGATCGAGCGCATCGATGGTGGCGCTGTCAACGTGATAGTCCAGCATGTCCTTGACGCGCCAGCGCAGCGCCGGCTTGAGCTCCTCGCGCTTCACCGCGGGCGCCTCGACCAGCAGAATCTGATAGTCCGCCGGTTTCAGCAACGTCGTGCAGCGAAAGCGATTCGCGCCGAATTCACGCGTCACCCGCTCGAGGGACTTCGGGTCCTTGGCATCCCACGCGCGCTCCTCGGCGAATTCCACCGCCGGCCGGGCGCCGGCCGGCCGCACGTAAGCAAGGCGCACCGTGTGCTCGCCCAGCTCGACTGCAAGCCAGCCTGGAGCGGTCCGGCCTGCGAATAAGCTCGGGAGGAGGTCTCTGATCACGCTATCCGGAATATATCCCCGAGGCGCCGGACGCGCTTAGCGCCTATCGAACGTCCAGCCTCGGCACCGGCGCAAAAAGAAACGGGGCGCCTGTTGCGGCGCCCCGCTCATAGGAGTGTTGCCCTCGTGTTAGGACCAGATGCCCGTGCCGACCCCGGAGACCACCGTGGTCGTGTTGCCTGCGCAGTCTGCAATGGTGATCTGCGTGCCCGGCGCCGCGAGGGTGTTGCCGATCAGCGGCACTTTGACGTGGACTCCTTGAATGATCCTTCCGGCGCCGCCTCCAATCACGCATGTCGCGCCTGGCAACTCTGCCAATACCATCGCGGGGTTAGGCACAGCCGTTGCCGCCCCTGCCAAGTTTCGATTTCTCGCTGCTGAAATGGCGATCGCGCTTTGAACTGACGAGACTCCCGCACCCACTGTAGCCGTCTGCGAGGCCTGCGAAAGATCGAGATAGCGCGGTACAGCAACAGCAGCAAGGATGCCCAGAATCACGATGACCATTACGAGCTCGATCAGCGTGAATCCCTCTTCTTGTCTACGCATCGTAATCTCCCTTTCCTTTAGTGGGCCGCAGCCCAGCGCGCCCCTAGCGCGCGTCGGCAGTTTGATTGACAACCTTCAACTTGTCAAGCACTTAGCGCCGCAACTGCCAGCTATTTGCAATCTATTGTCACCAGCGCAGCAAGGTCGCGCCCAAGCTGACCAGGACAAACAGGCTGCCGAGTGTCGCGAGCGCTCCTGCCAGCCGAGGATGCGCGCGGACGAATTCGTCCGGCGGGTAGCGCGGCGCTTCCAGGTTGGGATTCGCCAGGGGCGTGCCATATTGCCGGTCGGCCCAGCCCTCCACCTGTTTCAGCAGGCTCGGCCGGAAGCACAGGATGATCCCGGCCAGGATCGCGGCGGCGTTGCCTGCGATCAGGAAAAGCTTGAGTGAATCAACCGTCAACCGCAAAGCCGTCGGGCTGGCCAGGTCGCGGAAGATGCGCACCAGCGGCTCGGTGCCGAAGCCAAACGTCAGCACATCCAGGGAGTAAAGGGCGCCCGCGATCACCAGCAGCCCGACGACGCGGTGCCAGTGGTAGACCAGCCGCTTGATGTCGCGCGGCCGGTCGAGGACGCTGAATGCGTTGCCGGTGGAAATCCAGCGATTCATGTAAGCGTTCCATCGCAGCACGCGCTCGCTGTCGACGAGCAGCAGGATGCCGATCACGAGGCCAAGCGCGGCACCGGCAACCAGCGCGACCAGCAGTGTCTGTCCGAGAACTCCGACCACCAAGGCGATTGCAGTTTTCATTGTTTCTCCTTCCAGGAAAATGACTCGAGCGGCACCAGCTTCAGCCCGCGCACCGGATCCCGCCCGGGATCGAAACGGCCGTTGTGATCGACGTCCTCGTAATCCGCTTCGACGGCGAAGCGGGCGCGCGGCGGACCGCGCAGCGGTGTGACGAACTGGCTCGGGAACCGGACGATATAGACCAGCGCGCGGTCGCGCGTATCAAAGTACCACGTCCCCGGCTCGAACATCGCGGGATCGGGGCCGTAAAACTCGCCGGCGTAGGTCCCGGGCTTCTGGCTCAACCGAAGCATCGGATTGCTGCCGGGCGCGGCGTCGATGCGGTCCATCTGCCCTTTGGCCGCCGCGGCGGCAAAATCGATATAGAGCGCGCTGAGCAGCCCGGTGACCACGCTCTGCACCATCATCCGCTCGGCCTCGAAGCGCAGCGCCAGCAGCCGGTTGAAGGCGATGACGATGAGAACGCTGATGATGACAATGGCGATGAGCAGCTCGCGCGAGAAGCCGCGCTCATCGCGCACCGCCGCTGCCTCCCCGTGCCGCCGCGGCCAGGTCCCACATCGGCATGAACACGCCGAGGGCGAGGATCAGCACTAGAACCCCCATGCACACCAGCAGGATCGGCTCGATCTTGGCGGTGAGGCCTTGGACTTCGATGGTGACCTCGCGCTCGTACATGTCGGCGATCTCGGACATCAGCTCGTCGATTTCTCCCGTCTCCTCGCCGACCGCGACCATCTGCAGCACCACCGGGCTGAAGACGCCCGTCGCCACCGCCGCTCTGAGGATGCTCTCGCCGCGCTCGATGGCCTCGCGCATCTGCACGATGCGCGCTTCAAGGTACGCATTGTCCACGACCTCGGACACGATCGAGAGCACCTGCACGATCGGCACGCCGCTCTTCGCCGAGAGCGCGAAGCTGCGCGAAAACCTGGCGAGCGTCGCCTTGTGGACGAGCGACCCGATCACCGGCAGCCGCAGCTTCAGCTCATCCCACCTGTAGCGCCGCTCTTTGCCGCGCAGGTAAAACCGTGCTCCGACCACCAGCGCTACGGCACCCACGATCATCACCGGCCAGTAACCCACGAACAGATCCGAGGTGCCGATCAGGATCCGCGTCATGAGCGGAAGCTGGGCATGGAAGCTCGAGAACATCTTGCCGAACGCCGGGATCACGAAGATATTGACGATGAACATCGCCACCGCCACCGCAATGATGACCATGGTCGGATAGCGCAGGGCGGCACGGATGTCCTCCCGCATTTTCTTCTCGAAGGCGAAGAATTCGTAGAGCCGCATGAACACTTCGTCCAGGCGGCCGGTGACCTCGCCGACCCGCACCAGGCTCACCATGTAAGCGGGGAACACCTTGGGATGCTGGCGCAGCGCCTGGGAAAGCTCGCGTCCCGATTCCAGGCCCTCGCGCACCTCGGCGACGGTGCTGCGCAGCGTCGGATTGGCAGCGGACTGCTCCAGCCCGGAGAGCGCCCGGATGATGGGCACCCCGGACTTGAGCAGGGTATGCATCTGCCGCGACAGGAGCATCAGATCGGCGAACTCGACGTTGGGCTCGCCGAAGCTCAGCTGCAGCTTGCGCGCGGCGACGGCAACGGCGGCTTTCGCTTCGTTGATATGCACCGGCGTGACGCCGGTGCTGAACAGCTGGTCGGCCACTGCGCTGCTCGTCGGGCCTTCCAGGACCCCTTTTACAAGCTCGCCGCGAGCATTGCGCCCCTGGTAGGCAAACTGCGGCATGGTTCTATTCCTCGGAGTGGCTGATGCGCATGACCTCGTGCAACGTAGTGCGCCCGTTCGCCGCCAGCTCCGCGGCATGGTGCGCGAACGTGTGCCCCGCGATCTCTTCTTCCGCGATGCGCACGAAGGCGCCGACGTCTTCCTTGGCGGCGGCCTCGACCAGCCGCGGCGTCATTTCGAGCATCTCGTACACGCCGCTGCGCCCGCGGAAGCCGCTGCCGTTGCAATGGGTGCAGCCCTTGCCCTTCCTGTAGTCCCCCTCTCCCGAGCCGCCCCACCCGGCCTCGACGAAACGCCGCTCCTGCGGCGTGGGCGAATGGGCCTCGCTGCAGCTCTTGCAGATCAGCCTGACCAGCCGCTGCGCAATCACGGCCTGCAGCGAGGTCGCCACCATGTAGCGCGGCACGCCCATATCGAGCAGCCGCACCGGCGCGCTCGCCGCTTCGCGCACGTGCAGCGTGGACAGCACCATGTGGCCGGTGATCGCCGCGCGCATCGCGATCTGCGCGGTCTCGGTATCCCGCATCTCGCCGATCAGCATCACGTCCGGGTCCTGACGAAGCGCGGAGCGCAGCACCGAGGCGAAGGTGAGGTCGATCTTGTCGTTGACCTGGATCTGGTTCAGCCCCGCCATGCGGTACTCGATCGGATCTTCGACGGTGATGACCTTCAGCGCAGGCGTGTTGAGCTCGCTGAGCGCCGCGTAGAGCGTCGTCGTCTTGCCGCTGCCGGTCGGCCCGGTGACCACTACCATGCCGCTTACCCGGTGCAGGATTTCCCTGAAGCGCTCCATCATCGAGGCCGGCATGCCGAGCGATTCCAGCCCGAGCAGCCCGCTTTGGCGGCTGAGCAGGCGCATCACCAGCGACTCGCCGTAATGCGTCGGCATGGTCGAGATGCGCACGTCCACCGGCTGCTGGCGCACCAGCACGTTGAAGCGGCCGTCCTGCGGATGGCGCTTCTCCGAGATATCCAGGCCCGCCATCAGCTTGAGGCGCAAGGCGACCGCGCCGGCAACGCGCAGGTCGGTTTCCGTCTGCGCCTGGAGCTGGCCGTCGATGCGAAAGCGGATGCGCAGCCGGTCTTCCTGCGGCTCGACATGGATGTCCGAGGCGCCGACCTGGCTGGCGTCCTGGAACAGCGACTGCAGCAGCTTGACGACCGGCGCATCCTCCGCGCCGAGCGCCGCATCGAGAGCGCCGAAATCGACCGGGCTTTCGCCGAGGTCCTGCTGCAGCTCCTTGGCGAGCCCGCTGATTTCCTCGGTGCGCCGGTACACCCGGTCGAGCGCATGCGTCACCTCGCTCTCGGTCACCACCACCGGCTCGACGTCCTTCTTCAGGATGCGCGTCAGCTCGTCGAAGGCGAACAGGTCCGTGGGATCGGCCATGCCGACCAGCATCTTGGCGCCGCGCTCCTCGAGCGCTACCGCGCGGAAGCGGCGCGCCGCGACCTCGGGCAGCTTCAGCACCACGCCGGGGTTGAAGTGGTGGTGCTTGAGGTCGACGAACGCGACGTTGAGCTGCCGCGACAGGGCGCGTGCAATCTCTTCTTCAGCGACGAATCCCATCTCGACCAGAACGCGTCCGAGACGGCGCCCGGAGCGCTTCTGCTCGTCGAGCGCCAGCTTGAGCTGCTCCTGCGACACCGCTTTCTGCGCTACCAGAATGTCGCCGAGCCGCAGGCGCTGGGGTCGGCCCGCGGCGCGCACCGGTCCGGCGGTGGAACCCGGAGTGGCCATCGTGACGGGCAACTTAGCCTGTTTCCCGTCGGCTTACAAGTTGGATAATTGAATAGAATTCCGCGCCATGGGCAAAGCTGCAGATGCGCACAGCCGCCAGAATCCGAGCGCTCGTTATCGGCGCCTGCTCGATCTCTACCGGGAGATGCACGTGCGCGGCGAGCTGACGCGCGGCATCGCTCCCGAGCGGACTTTTCCCGGCAGCAGCCTGTTGCCCCAGGCGCATCACGTGCGCCGGCTGGTAGCGCAGACCGGCGCACGTTCGATTCTCGATTACGGCAGCGGCAAAGGCAGCCAATATCGCCCGCTGCAGCTGGCCGAAAAAGGCGAGGCGCGCTGGGGAAGCGTGCAGGAATACTGGGGGGTCGAGCGCATCGTCTGCTTCGACCCGGCCTATGAGCCATTTTCGCGGCCGCCGCAGGGCAGGTTCGACGGCGTGATCTGCACCGACGTGCTGGAGCACTGTCCCGAGCCCGACCTGCCCTGGATCATCGCCGAGCTGTTCGGCTTTGCGCGCCGGTTCGTGTTTGCCAGCATCGCCTGTCACCCCGCGGTGAAGCGCTTGCCGAACGGCGAGAACGCGCATTGCACCGTAAGGCCGCCGCAATTCTGGGCCGAGCTTTTTATCTCCGCAGCGAACAGCCACCCCGGCCTGCTATGGGAAGCCCGGGCTTACACCAAGGGCAGCGAAGGCGGCGATATCCGCCTGGGGAACGCCGCGGGCGCCGAGCTTTCACCTGTTGCCATCGCTTGACCTGATCCTGCAGGGCAGCGAATGGCTCGCTCGCGGGCGCGCCCGCGAAGCGCTGCGTTGCGCCGAAGAAGCGCTGCGCCAGGAACCGCACGATGCGGATGCGCTGTTCCTGCTCGGCGCCGCGCACTACCGCGACGGCGATCTGGCCGCCGCCGAAGCCCGTCTGAAGCAGGCGATCCAGGCGAACGGCAAGGTGGCGGTTTTCCACAGCACTCTGGGCAACGTCTACCAGGACCGCGGCGCGCTGCCCGAGGCAGTCTCGGCCTATCGCCGCGCCATCCGGCTCAAGCCGGACTTCGCGGAGGCGTACAACGACCTCGGCACCGCGTTCTTCGCGCAAGGCGATCCCTCGCGCGCCGCGCAGAGCTATCACCGCGCCACCGAGCTGCGGCCCGGCCATGCAGTCGCTTACGCCAACCTCGGCGCTGTGTATCGCAAGCTCGGTATGCCGCGCGAGGCTCGCCACGCCTTGCAGCGCGAGCTGGTTCTGCGGCTGCGCAATTTCTTTCGGCTGAAGAAGCGCCATCGGTCATTGGCAGAACTGGCGCACGAGGAGCTGCGTCTCGGCAACCCGGGGCTTGCCTTGCGCATCGGCCGCCGCGCCCTCGAGCAGGATGCGAACAACCCCGTTCTCGTGGCGCTTCTCGCCGCGGCATTGCGCGAGGATGGATCGGTGGAGGAGGCCATCGGCTGCGCGAAGCGCGCGGTCGAGCTGCGTCCCGCCGATGCGCGGTCGCGGGAACAGCTTGGCGGCTTGCTGCTCGAGGCGGGCTCGCCGCAATCGGCGCTGCCGCACCTGGAGCAATGGGCGCGCCTGCAGCCGCGCTCGCCGCAGGCTCTGCTGGCGCTTGCCGAAGCGCACATGGCGCTGGGCAATAGCGAGCAGGCAAGGCAATTAGCGCAACGCTTGAGCGCACGACTGCCGAGGGATGCCACCCTGTGGTTGAGGCTGGGCGAGCTCGCCTCGAAGCAAGGACTCGCGGCGCAGGCCGAGCTCGCCTTGCGGCAGGCAATCGAATTGGATCGCAGTTCGCCCGGCGCCTGGATCCGCCTCGGCAACTTGCTGCGCCTGGGCGGGCGGCTGGACGAGGCGAAAGCGTGCACCGAGCAGGCGGTGGCGCTCGACGATCAGTCTGCAGCCGCGCTCATCGCGCTCGCGCGGGTGCTGCGCGAGCAGGGCGAAACCTCCGCCGCGGTGGCGCGCCTTGAGCAGGCGCTGCGCCTGGAGCCGCAGGGCGCGCAGGCGCTGCAGCTGATCGGCGAGAGCCTGCGCTATGAGAACAAGATCGAGGAGGCGGAGCGGCGCTTCCGGGAGGGCCTGAAGGTCAATCCGGAAAGCATCCCGCTGCTGGGCGATCTGGCCCAGGTGCTCGGCGACCAGATGCGCTATGCGGAGGCTTTCGCCTGCATTGAGAAGGCGCTGGCGCGCGTGCCGGACGAGCCGCTCATCCTGGCAACCAAGGGCATCCTGCAGGACCTGACCGGCCAGGAAGCCGAAGCCGAGAGCCTGCTGCGCGCCGCGCTGCAGGCGGCGCCGGAGAACGTCGACATCGGCCACAGCCTGGCGATTCTCCGGCTGCGTCACGGGCACTTCGAAGAAGGCTGGCAAGGCCTCGAGCTGCGCCGGCGCAAGGAATATTTTGTCGGCCGCTACCGCAGGTTCCCGTTCGCCGAGTGGCAAGGCGAGCCGCTCGCCGGCAAGAGCATCCTCGTCTATCCCGAGCAAGGGCTCGGCGATGAGATCATGTACAGCTCCTGCATCCCCGAGCTCGTCGCTCGCGCGCGGCACGTGGCGGTCGAATGCGATCACAAGCTGGGAGCGCTCTTTGCGCGCTCGTTTCCCGGCTGCACCGTCACGGCGCGGCTGCGCACGATGGCTAACGACTGGGTCAATCACCTCGAGCCGCGGCCGGATTACCAGGTGCCGATGGGCTCGCTGCCTCTCCACTTCCGCCGCCGCGTGGAGGACTTTCCCCGGCATGGCGGCTACCTCGCGCCGGACGAACGAAAAGTGGCGGCGTGGAAACGCCGCCTGGACGCCCTCGGGCCCGGCCCCAAGGTAGGGCTTTCATGGCAGGGCGGCGTCGGCCATACGGGCAGGGCGCGGCGCTCGTTGACGCTGGAGCAGCTGCTGCCGCTGCTGCGCCTTGCCGGCGTGCACTTCGTCAGCCTGCAATACACCGAGGTCGACGATGAAATCCGCAATCTCGCCGCGCATCATGGCATAACCGTGCACCACTGGCAGGGAGCGATCGACGTCTACGACGAGACAGCAGCGCTGGTCTGCGCGCTCGACCGCGTCGTGACGGTATGCACGGCGCTCGTTCACCTCACCGGAGCGCTCGGCCGGCCGGCGATCGTCATGGTGCCGTTCGGCTCCGACTGGCGCTACGGCGCGCAGGGCGAGCGGATGCTGTGGTATCCCTCGGTGCGGCTCATCCGCCAGCGCGCGATCGGCGACTGGCCGCCGGTGATCGAATCGGTCCGCGGCCTGCTCCAGGGATGAGCACAGGGCCGGAATACGTATTCGTTACCGCGGCGCCTTTCATCAAGGAAGGCGCGCTGAGGACCAGTCCCAGCGCAGTGGCGCAGTCGCGAACGCTCGCTCCGGTGTCCGCGCTCATCGAGCTGGGCTACGACGCACGCGCCTACTCTTTGTGCGCGGAACATGATCTTGCGGGCTCTCTGCGCGACAGCAAAGCGATCGTGCTGGGAGACTCGCTCGCGGGCGAGGATCAAGGGCGGTGGTGTTACGCCGAGCTGCTCGCGGGCGTCGCGGCGGAGAAAGTGCTGCTCGATTTCGTTGCCGCTCCCCGGCCCGGTACGGCCCGCTTCGATTCTTATGCTGGCGCTTTCCCACGGGTCGCG
>Ga0209375_1002545_pt1 | contig 13055 bp, 7 predicted proteins | sample GraSoiAngelo_131_FD_185888 | JGI IMG/M metagenome (GOLD analysis project Ga0209375, IMG submission 185888) | Grasslands soil microbial communities from the Angelo Coastal Reserve, California, USA - 14_0929_02_30cm (SPAdes) (version 2) | ecosystem: Environmental > Terrestrial > Soil > Grasslands ... | reverse complement strand
GCGGTCATCGTGCGCGTCTGATCGTGATTGCGCTGGAAGGGCGCCCAGCGCCACGCCGGCTCGGCGCGCTGAAACTGCTCCACACTCGGGAGCAAACCGCCCGCTTTGCCGGTCCGCACTGCCTCCATCAACGCTTCGGATATGGGAAAGGCGAAATAGGCGTCGAGCTGGTCGGGATAGTATGTGAGAATCACGTCGGTATTGTCCCACACTTCGCCGATCGTGTACGACTGTGGGGCGATGCCGCGGACGTATTGGCCGAAGTCGCGCAGCACGGCGTGCGTCCCCGGGGTGTTGGAGACCTCGTTGCCCGCCTCGACCAAGTGCCGCACCGCATCGAGCCGGAATCCATCCACGTGCATCGAATCGAGCCAGAAGCGTGCCACCCGCTTCATCTCCTCGAGCACGGCGGGATTCTCGTAATTGAGGTCCGGCATCCCGCTCCAAAACAAGCCGAAGTAGTACTCGTCGCGCACCGGTGACTTGTGCCAGTTGTTGCCGGGCGTCTTGGACCAGCGATACCAGCCGCGATGCGGCGCCGTCGTGTCGCGCAGCGCCTTTTGAAACCAGGGATGTTCGCTCGAGGTGTGGTTCAACACGAGGTCGACGAGCACGCGGATCTTGTGCTGGTGCGCGGCAGTGACGAACGCCTTGAAGTCGTCGTTGGTGCCGTAATCAGGCTCGACCTTGTAATAGTCGGTGACATCGTACCCGTGATAGCTGGGCGACTCCGCGACCGGCATGAGCCAGACGCAGTCCGCGCCCAGGCCGGCGATGTAGTCGAGCTTCTGGGTGAGCCCCCGCAGATCGCCGATCCCGTCGCCGTTCGAATCGTAGAACGAGCGGACGAATACTTCATAGCAGACGTTCGGATGCGCCGAGACCTGCAGCAGCAGGGCGAGTATTGGTAGCATGGTCAGTAGCCCTCTGCCGTCAGCCATCTGCCATCGGTTTGCTGACGGCTGATGGCAGATGGCTGATGGCTCAAGGAACCAGCTCAAACACCGCTTCTTGCCCTTCGACCGAATTCGGACCGACAAACACCCGGAACGTGCCCGGCTCGACAACAGGCTTCATGTCGAGCCCAATGAACCAGAGATCGCGCACGGCCACCCGCAGATCCACGGCCCGCGATTCGCCGGGTTTTAGCGTCACCCGCCGAAAAGCCTTCAGCTCACGGAGGCGTGGCGCCACGCTCGCAACCTCATCGCGCACGTAGAGCTGGACCACTTCCGTGCCTTCCCGGCTGCCGGTGTTTGTGACTGTGATGGTCGCAGTGACCGTATCGCTCACGCGCGCGCGGGCGGTGTTGAGCTTGAGATTGCTGTAGCCGAACGTCGTATACGACAGCCCAAAGCCGAACGGATAGCGTGGCGTCACGGGGACGTCGATGTATTTCGACGTGTACTTGTTGTTCACATCCGGCGGCCGCCCGGTGTTGCGATGGTTGTAGTAGAGCGGAATCTGGCCGAGCACGCGCGGGAACGTGACCGGCAGCTTGGCGCTCGGGTTCACGTCGCCGAACAGCACATCCGCCGTCGCGTTCCCCGCCTCGACGCCGAGGAACCACGTCTCGACGATTGCAGGTACGTGATCCGAGGCCCACGGCAGGATCAGCGGCCGGCCGTTCATGAGGACGAGCACGACCGGTGTTCCCGTCGCCGCGACCGCCTCGAGCAACTGCTCCTGTACGCCGGGAAGATCGAGCGCGGACCGGCTGGCCGCCTCGCCGCTCATGTCGCCGCGCTCGCCGAGGACGAGGATGGCGACCTTGGCCTGACGCGCCGCAGCGACCGCCGCGGTGAATCCCGCCGTCGAGGTATCCTCGACGCCGGCACCTTGTGCGTAGACCACCTGCACTCCTGACGCCCGACTCCTGATTCCTTGCAGTACAGTCACGACGTCGGCCGCCTGCCCCTGCGTGTGCCAGGGGCCGAGCGGCTCTTCCTTATTGTCGGCGAGGGGGCCGATGACGGCGATCGTGCCGGCCCTGGGGTCGAGCGGCAGCAGCGACCGCTCGTTCTTCAGCAACACGATCGACTCGCCCGCTACCCGGCGCGCTATCGCCCGCAGCTCGGCGTTGGGGGGCGCGGTCCGCACCCGATAAGGATCGCGGAACAGGCCGAGGCGCTGCTTGGCGCGCAGGATGTGCATGACCGCGGAATCGACGAAGGCCATCGGAATGCGATTGGCGCGCAGCAGCGCGGCAATCGAGTCGGCATAGATACTGCTCTGCATGTCCATGTCGACGCCCGCCATGAGCGCGCGCCTCCCTGCCTCTGCTTGCGAGCCCGCGACGCCGTGCTGAATCAATTCCGCGATCGACGTCCAGTCACTCACTACGAATCCCTTGAATCCCCACTCGTGGCGCAGCACCGTGCCGGTGAGCCAGGCGTTCCCGGAGGCTGGCACGCCGGCGATGTCGTTGAACGCGGACATAAGACTGGCGACGCCGGCGTCGACGGCCGCCTTGAACGGCGGCAGGTAGATCTCGCGCATCGTGCGCTCGGAGATCTCTGTCTCGTTGTAGTCGCGACCCGCCTCGGCGCCGCCGTAGCCGGCGAAGTGCTTCGCGGTGGCGAAGATCGTTTGCTGGAACCCGCGCACGCGCGCGGCGGCCATCATCGACCCTAGAAATGGATCCTCACCCGAACCCTCGGCGATGCGACCCCAGCGCGGGTCGCGCGCGATGTCTACCATGGGCGCGTAGGTCCAGTTGATCCCGAACGCCGCGGCTTCCTGTCCCGCCGCGCGCGCGGTCGCTTCCGCGGCATCGGGATCGAATGAGCTCGCTTCGCCGAGCGGGATCGGGAAGATCGTGCGATAGCCATGGATCACATCGAGGCCAAAGAGCAGCGGGATTTTGAGCCGCGACTCGGTCACCACGATGCGTTGGACCGGCGTGGTGTTCTCGGCTCCGATGACGTTGAACAGCCCGCCCAACTTCCCCGCGCGCACCAGCTGCATCTGCTCTGGTGAGGCGCGCCCGTTGGCCGACAGCAGATTCAGTTGGCCAAGTTTTTCTTCGAGGGTCATGCGCGCGAGGAGAGAGTCGAGATTCTGCGCGGCGGCGGGTGTCGCCAGCAGTAGCGTCAGCAGCAGGCTACGCAACATTCCGAGTCTCCGGGCGCAATGAGCCTTGAAGTTACGGCTCAAAACGCGACAACGTGAAGGCCTAGCGTCCCGGGTGGGCGCGGGTGAAGTTACCGGCAACTGCCCCGATCTCACGGGAGATGATCCATGTTGCGTCATCGTTCTCTGTGGTTCGTCTGCATCAGTCTGCTGTTCCTCCCTCCGTCAGTCGCTGCACAAACCACCACCGGCACCGTTCGCGGCTACGTCAAGGATCAGAATGGGACAGCTGCCGCCGATGCCGAAGTGCAGGCGCGGCAGGTGGAGACCGGCATCGTGCGAAGCACGACCGCGCACGCCGACGGTTCATACATCCTTCCCGGCCTGACGCCCGGCAATTACGAGTTGTCGGTTCGCAAGATTGGATTCACTCCACAACGCCGTCAGGTGACCGTGCAGATCGGCGCGACGCAACTCGTGGACTTTACGATCCAGGCCGGTGCGGTCGAGCTCCAGGCAGTCACGGTCCAGGCGGCGCCCGTCGTGGAGCTCCGAACGTCGGAAGTCGCGACAAACGTAACTCCGCAACAGATCCAACAGCTCCCGACCCCGAGTCGGAACTTCCTGGATCTCGCGGCGCTTGCGCCCGGCGTCGTTGTCTCCGAGGATCGCGTCAACTCAATCGGGTTCCGTACCTTTTCCGCCGGCGGCAGCACCGCAAACCAGGTGAACGTGTTCGTCGACGGGACGAGTCTCAAAAACGACCTCACAGGCGGTGGAGTGGCGGGTCAGGATGCGAGTCGCGGCAATCCGTTCCCGCGTAATGCGATTCAGGAATACCGCGTCATCTCGCAGAACTTCAAGGCGGAGTACCAGAAGGCATCCAGCGCCGTCATTTCGGCGACGACCCGCTCGGGCGGCAACACCTGGACCGGGAACGCGTTCTTCGGCTATCAAAACAAGGGCCTCGTGGCGCTTGACACCCTTCAGGAAGCCCAGGCGCGGGCTAATCCCAACTTTGAAAAACCGGCCTTTACGCGCTCGCTGGTGGGGTTGAGTGCGGGCGGACCGATTCAGCGCGACAAGCTGTTCTTCTTCGGCTCCTATGAGGGCAACTACCAGGATCGGTCGAACTTCGTGAACCTCACGCCCCCGACTGGGTTTGGGGCGGCGCTCGATTCGGTGAACCTCGCGGGGTACAACGGCAACTTCACGTCACCGTTCCGCGAGACCCTGGTGTTCGGCAAGCTGACGTACGCGGTGAACGCGAACTCCTCTCTGGAAGTGAACTTCAACAATCGGCACGAGACGGATGTGCGGGACTTCGGAGGAAGCCGCACTCTCGCGGCGGCAAATGACTTCCGACAAAACGTGTCGATCGGACAGGTGAAGTACAATCGCGTCTCGGGCGGCTGGTTGAACGAGGCCAAGGTGGATTACTCCCGCTTCCAGCGAAACCCTTCACCGACCACTTCGGGGGCGATCGCACGGATCTATCACTACCAAGGCCAGGATGCGTGGCTGGGCAGCGATGTGAGCGTGCAAGACTTCATTCAGCGACGACTGGGATTCCGTGACGACCTCACCTACAGCGGCAAGCAGCAGCACGTGTTCAAGGGTGGGGTGAGCGTCGACCTGGTCAACTACCACATCAACAAACTGAACGACGGAGTGCCCAAGTTCGAGTGGGCCGACACGATCAACACCAACTGCTGGTGCAGAGGCGGAAATGCTCCCACGCTGGTCTACAGCTACAACCACCCGTACCAGTTGACCTATGCAACGGGTGCGGGTCTGGTTGATGTCAAGAACACACAGATCGGAGCGTACCTTCAGGACGACTGGTCTCCGACGACCCGCCTGACCCTGAATCTTGGTATTCGTTGGGACTTCGAGTCTCGAATGATCAACACCGACTACGTAACGCCGCAGTGGGTAGCGGATACCCTCACCCGCTACAACGACTCGTTACCGGTCCCGCTGGACTTGAGTCGCTACATCAGCACGGGGAGCAACCGCAAGCCGTTTTACGGGGCGTTCCAACCGCGGCTCGGCTTCTCGTACGCGCTCGATAGGGACAATGTCACCACGGTATTCGGCGGCTGGGGCCTCTACTACGACCGGTCGCTGTTCGACTTCTCGGTGGACGAGATCCAGAAGCTCACCCGGCCCACGTATATCACCCGCTTCGACAACGGCACCGCCACCCCTGGGGCGGTCCCATGGCAGAACAGCTATCTGACGGCTGACACCACCGCCGTCAGCAGCCTCGCGCGAAGCACCGGTCAGCCGGAAGCATTTCTGATCGACAACGAGACGAAGGCGCCGAAATCACAGCAGTTCAGTCTCGGCGTGCGGCGTGTATTGGGACCGTGGGTGGCCGCGCTCTCGTATCAGGGCCAGCGCGGTACGGATCTTTTCATGTACAACTCCGGCAACTTCGGGTACAATTCCGCCGGACTGTGCTGCACCAGCTTCAACATCGGGGCGCACGGGATCCGGAACATCATCTACTCCACGAACGACGGGAAGACCTGGTACGACGCGCTCTCGCTCCAGTTGGACCGCCCGTACCGACCGTCCAGCGGTGGGATCGGCTGGGGTGCCGGCCTCGTTTATACGTATGCGCAGCGGTCGGTGGCAGGCATCGATGTCCTCGGTGAGTTCGCTGGGTCTTTCCCGTTTGGATTTCCCAAGGCCAACGGGATCGCCAAGCACACCGACCTCGGCGGTAGCGACGAGCGGCACCACGTGGTCGGCAATTGGATCATGGACATGCCCTACCTGTTCGGGATCCAGTTCAGCGGCTTGATGACGCTCGGCAGCGGCGCCCGGATCGATGTCGGCACGGCCCCGCGTTTCGGCGGAGTCGTAGATTCCACGTACTTCCCGGGCGGATTCTCGCCGCCGCAGCGGAACTTCCTCTTCTTGGGTGGCTGGGCTTATCGGCGGGTCGACATCAAGCTTCGCAAGGACTTTCCAAAAATCTCCGGCACGAATGTGGGCGTGACGGTGGACGTCTTCAACGTCTTCAACTTCCAAAACCTGGGCGACTACAACATCACGGTTTTCCCGACACAACACGCCTTTACCGTCGGCCCGCCACGTCAAGTGATAAGTGATCCGCGACGCGCACAGATCGGCGTCGAGTACACATTCTGACCCTACGTCGTAGCCGTTTCACAGCTGCCGTCTTTGCCCTCGCCCTCGGAGCCTGTTCCCACAACTCCGGGGGCCCGGGCACCCCGCCCGACACCGTCGCTTTCCTCGATACCCTGCAGCACAAAACCTTCAACTTCTTCTGGGATCTGACGCCGGCTGCCAACGGCCTCACCCCTGACCGCTGGCCCACACCGTCGTTCTCGAGCATCGCCGCCGTCGGGTTCGCGCTCACCGCCTACCCGATCGGCGTGGAGCACGGCTGGATCACGCGCCCGCAGGCCGCCGCTCGCACCCTGGCGACCCTGCGCTTTTTCTGGACGGCACCGCAGGACTCCGCCGGGCCCAACACGACCGGTTATCGCGGCTTCTTCTATCACTTTCTCGACATGACCACGGGCCGGCGCTTCCAGACGGTCGAGCTGTCCACGATCGACACGTCATTGCTGCTGGCCGGGATCCTGTTCGCGGAGAGCTACTACAATCAGAGCGACACGACCGAACAGCAGATCCGCGCGCTCGCCGAGTCGATCTACTTCCGCGTGGACTGGAAATGGGCCGAAGCTCGGCCGCCCGCGGTCAGCATGGGCTGGCACCCGGAGAGCGGCTTCATCAACGCCGACTGGATCGGCTACAACGAGGGCATGATTCTCAACATCCTCGCCCTCGCCTCACCGACCCATCCCGCCGACTCGGCAGCGTGGAGCGCGTGGGTGAGCGGCTATCAATGGGGCAGCTATTACGGCCAGTCGTTCGTGCAGTTTGCGCCGCTGTTCGGCCACGAGTACTCGCACGTCTGGATCGACTTCCGGAATATCGCGGACGACTACATGCGCGGCCGCGGCATCGACTACTTCGAGAACTCGCGGCGCGCGACGCTCTCCCAACGCGCGTACGCCGTCGTGAATCCCGGCGGCTGGAGCGGCTACGGCGGCAGCGTCTGGGGCCTGACCGCGTGCGATGGGCCGGCGAGCAAGACGCTCACGCTGGGCGGTCGCAGCCGGCAGTTCCATACCTACTTCGCCCGCGGCGCCGCATTGAACGACGAACGCGACGACGGCACGATCTGCCCGACCGGCGTCGGCGGTGCCGTGCCGTTCGCACCCGAGTTCGCGATCCCCGCCCTACTGACGATGCGGCAGACCTACGGCAACCGCCTGTTCTCGACCTACGGCCTTCTGGATGCGTTCAATCCCACGTTCACCGCGAGCGGCCAGCAAGAAACCGGCACCGTCGATCCCACGCTCGGCTGGTTCGACGTCGACTACCTCGGCATCGATCAGGGCCCGATCCTCGCGATGATCGAGAACTTCCGCAGCGACCTCGTGTGGCGTGTGATGCGAGGGAATGCACACATCGTTCGGGGACTCAAGAGAGCTGGGTTCACGGGTGGATGGCTGCCATAATAGGGAATTGTGGATTGCGGATTGAGGATTGCGGATTCTGCAACGGAAGGTCGAGTGTGTCGGGACGCCTCAATGAACAAATCCGCAATCCGCAATCGGCAATCCGCAATACCGTGATCCCATGTCCACTCTTCTAGCGTCGCTAGCCGGTCTTCCCAATGCCGCCGAACCTGTGCCTGGCTGGGTGACAGGTGGTCAACCCACTGAACAACAGCTCAAGGCTTTCAAGGCGGCGGGGGGTGAGGTGGTGCTCGACAATCGCGACCCGATGGAGCCGCGCCCTTTCGATGAGCCCACCGCCGTGCGCGCCGCGGGACTGGAGTACGTCAGTCTTCCCATCATCCACGGCGCGGTCACGACCGATACGATGAAGCAGATGTACGCGGCTGTGAAAAAGCTGGAAGGACGCAAGGCGCTGCTACACTGCTCGAGCGGTAATAGGACGTCGGCAGCGTTGTTACCCTACTTGATGATTGAAGAGAAGATGGACGAGGAAGGTGCGGTGGAAACGGCGATGAAAGGTGGTCTTCGAAGCGCAGAGCTGATGGAATTGGCTTTGGAGTATGTCAGGAAGAGCTCTTCCTAAAAGCTCGCTCCTCAAATCCCCTCAGCGTCTCGGCGTCTCGACGTCTCTTGTGTCTCACGCCTTCGGTTCCTCCTTCCCTCCTGCATAACGGTGCCAGTACATCCTCATCTCACTGATCTTGCCGTCCCTAGTCTCACAAAAGATTGCCCCCCGTGCATCGACCGGTTCCCCGGTTCGCCGCCGCCGGAACGTGCACCGGAACTCGGTCGCAAACCACGGTCCCGCCACGTAGATCTCCCCTGACTCGAAGTTCGTTTCGGCTTGATACAGGGGAATGTCCTTCCAGTAGGCCCGGATCGCCGCCACGCCGCGGTCGGGAGCACTGAAGGGCGTCTCGAGAAAGACGGCGTCCTCCGAAAAGACGGCGCAGATGGCGTCGACGTCGCCACGCTCCCAGCCCTTGCCGAATGCATCAATCAGCGCTCTATAATCGCCATTCATGCGCGCAAATATACTCCTCGTCGCGCTTCTGAGTCTCAGCTGCCGGCCCGCGGCGGATGAGGGATTTACGCTGCTGTTTCTGGGCCGCTCGCCCGCGGCCCGGGTCGGCCGCTATTCCTGGGCGCCCGACGCGCCACACAGCCGGCTGATCGCGTTCGACGGAGACCTTCACGTCGTCCGCACCGTCACCGATCCGCGGATTTCCAGTCCCGTCGCCGTCGCGCCATATCCTGACGGCCGGCTCCTCATCACCGAGCGGACCGGTGAGGGCGTCGTGTTCGACACGGCGGGCAAGCCGGTGCGCGAGTGGGAAAGCCCCTTTCCCGCCTCGCTCTACGCGACGGAGGGGACACGGATTCTCGCCTCACGCTCTCCGTACTTCGTCCAGTTCATCGCCGAAGACGGCAGCATGCCACTCCTCTGGCTGCTCGACACGCTGGGGCACCGCCGTCAGGGCCTCGGCATCGCGCATGTACCCGACATTCGCTATCTCGCCCAGCTCGAGAACGCGGGTCCCACGGTGCTGTCGCACGACGTCGTGTACTTCGCCCCCCTCGTGCACGACGAGATTCTCCGCCTCGACGGAACGGGCTCGCCCGTCTGGCGCAGCTCGCGCGCCCTGATTCCGCAAGAGCGCGATCCCGAGTTCGTACCGGGGCACGAGCGGCGGGTCGCGTATGCGATGGTCAACATCGCGATGACGACGGGGCCCGACGGCCGGCTCTACGTGCTCGGCGGTGAGGATTCAGCGGCGACCCGATTGCGGCTCGACGTGGTCAACCGCGAGACGGGCCAGATCGTCGCAGCCCGAGTCCTTGGCACTCCGGCGACGGCGATCGCCGTGAACCGTCATGGCCGGATTCGCGTGCTCGATCCCGCTGCCCTGATCGCGCAGATGCCCACGCAGGGGCGCGATCCGTTCGCACCGTCGTTCGCCTTGCCCGACCTCATGGGCAAACCGGTTCGCGTCGCGGACTACCGCGGCAAAGTCACGCTCGTGAATTTCTGGGCGTCCTGGTGCGCGCCCTGCCGGGAGGAATTCCCGCACATGGCGGAGCTGTACAGCGAGTTCAAGCGGGCCGACTTCGACATCGCCGCGATTTCGGACGACGTCAGCGGCAGCAAGATGCGCGCCTTCGTGCGTGAATTTCGCCCGCCATTCCCCATTCTCGTTGGCGGCGGGCGCATGAAGGCGGCATATCATTACCGCGGGCTGCCGTACTCCGTGCTGCTGGACCGGCACGGCCGCGTCATCGAACGCTTCTTTGGATTCGGCGGCGAGAACGAGTTTCGCCACCTGCGCGACCTCATCGCGAGGGAAATCGATGCTGATTCTGCTGCTGCTCGCTAGTCTGCAGGCTTCCGCCGGCGACTGGCCCGTGTATGGCCACGACGCGGGGGGCGCGCGGTTCTCGCCGCTCACGCGCATCACGCGCGGCAACGTCGCCCGGCTGCAGGTCGCCTGGACGTATCACGCCGGCATCCCCGACATGTCGAGCATGTCGCACCGGCCACCCGCGTTCGAGGTCACGCCGATCGTGGTGGACGGTACGATGTATGTCATCACCCCCACGGGCATCGTGGCGGCGCTCGATCCGGCGACGGGAACGGAGCGCTGGCGCTACGACGCGGGCGTGAATCCTCACCGCGGCTACGGCGACTTCGCGAGCCGAGGCGTCAGCTACTGGCGAGACAGTCGCGCCCCGGCGGCAGAGAAATGTGCGCGGCGCATCGTGGCTGCAACGATTGACGCGCGTCTGATGAGTTTGGATGCCCAGACCGGCAAGCTCTGCGAGAGCTTCGGTGCGGGCGGTGTGGTCGACTTGCGGAAGGGGCTGCGCGTGGCGCCAGACGAGTTCGCGTTTTACGAAGTGACCTCACCGCCGGCGATTGTGGGAGACCTGATCATTACCGGCTCCGCCATTGCGGACAACACCAACCTCGCGCCCGCGAGCGGGGAAGTCCGCGCGTGGGACGTGCGAACCGGCGCGCTGAAATGGTCGTTCGATCCCATCCCGCAAGATTCGACCGATCCGGCGTTCAAGACGTGGGAGCGATGGAGCGCCCCGCGCACCGGCGGCGCCAACGTCTGGTCGGTGATTGTCGCCGATCGGGCACGCGACCTCGTGTTCCTGCCCACGACCACCCCCGCGCCAGACTACTTCGGCGGCCTGCGGCTGGGCGAGAACCGCTATGCGAATTCGATCGTCGCGCTGCGCGCCTCCACCGGCCGGATGGTATGGAACTTCCAGACCACCCATCACGACATCTGGGATTACGACAACGCGGCGCCGCCCGCGCTGGGCACGGTGACGCAGGGCGGCGTGAAGATCCCCGTGGTCATTCAGGTGCCCAAGACGGGGATGATGTACGTGCTCGAGCGGACGACCGGAAAACCGGTGTTCGCGGTCGAAGAGCGCCCGGTGCCGGCGAGCAGCGTGCCGGGGGAAGTGGCCTCCGCAACGCAGCCCTTCACCGCCGTGACGCCACCGCTCTCGCCTCTGCAGTACTCGGCAAACGACGCCTGGGGGCCCACACCGGAGGCGCAAGCGGCCTGCCGCATGCTGCTGGCAAGTCTGCGGAACGATGGGCCGTTTACGCCGCCCTCGCTGGAGGGAACGCTCGTTGTGCCCGGAAACATCGGCGGCGCGGCCTGGGGAGGCGTCGCAATAGATGAGACCAAATCGCTCGCGGTCGTGCCCGTAAATCGCCTTCCCGCCATGGTGCAGCTCTTCCGCCTCGAGGGGTTCAACGGCGACAGCCTGCGCGCATCGGATGCCCAACGTGGTCTGACAGATTTCGAGTACACGCGGATGCACGGCACACCCTACATTATGCGCCGGCGCCTGATCCTTGGTCCGACGGGCCTGCCGTGTGTGAAGCCCCCGTTTGGCTCCCTGGTGGCGGTCAGCCTCAAGACCGGTGCGATTGTCTGGAACGTTCCCCTCGGCACGATGGGCGGTTTCCCCGGCGCCGTGAATCTCGGGGGACCCATTGCGACCGCAAGCGGAATCGTTTTCATCGGCGCGACGCTCGAGCACGCGATCCGCGCCTTCGACGTCGAAACGGGGCGCGAGCTGTGGAAGGCGGATCTGCCCGCGGGTGCGCGCGCCACGCCGATGACTTATGAGGCGGGTGGGCGACAGTTCGTCGTGATCGCGGCGGGTGGTGGCGGTCCGTTCGGCGCCGGCGACGCGATCATCGCGTTTGCACTTCCGAAGTGAGCACCCTAACCTAGAGCGTGCCTGAGGAGACCGGTCCCCCGTCCCCCGTCCCCATTCCCGTCATTATCGATACCGATCCCGGGATCGATGATTGCCTGGCGTTGCTCCTGGCGCTCAACTCCCCCGAGCTCGACGTCCGCGGCATTTCGGTGTCGTATGGGAACACCACCATCGAGAACGCTTTCCGCAACGCGGTGGAAATTCTCCGCAAGGTGAAAGGCTCCCCCCCCCCCGGGGTGCGCGTGCCCCTCGGCATCGGCGCGCGCCGGCCTCTCAAACGGCAGCTCCAGGTTGCGGACGACACGCACGGTCCCTCGGGGCTCGGCTATGCGGAGCTGCCGCCGGCCGGCGTGATCCTCGATTACGTCCGCCCGCTCGAGCGCATGCTGCAGGCGCAACCCCAGCCGGTCACGCTCGTCACGCTCGGCCCCGTGACCAGCCTGGCCCTCGTGCTCCGCGCCAACCCGGCCCTCGTTCGCGAGAGAGTCAGCCGCCATGTCGCCATGATCGGCACGATCGAAGCCACGGGGACGCAGACGCGCTATTCCGAATTCAACGCATGGTGTGATCCCGAAGCGCTGGCGACCGTGCTCGCCGCCGAGATCCCGACCGAGATGATCGGGCTGGACGTCACGCGCAAGATCGTCATCAAGGGGAATGAAGTCGAACGCCTCGCCCAGAGCTCGGCCTGGTTGTATGACGCGCTGCGCTTCTACGTCGAATTCCATCGCAAGCAGGAAGGATTGGACGGCGCGGTGATCAACGATGTCCTCGCGATTGCGTACCTGCTGCAGCCCGACATCCTGACCTTCAGCGATTTGCGGCTGAGCGTCAACCTCGAAGACGGACAGAGCCGCGGCAGAACCAAGCTCGACACCAAGGGATCATTCACACGCGTGGCGATGGAGGTGCAGGCGCCACCGGTGCGGCGCCTACTGTTCGAGCGCGTGCTGCCCACTGGCGCGATTGCCGAGGAGGCCATGGCGTGACGATTCCACGGAAGGTGGCCGTGATCGGCGGCGGGGACATCGGCGTCGGCTGGGCGGCCCTGTGCGCGTCGGCCGGGTGGCCGGTGGCCATCTTCGACCTGAATCCGGCAACCATGGAACGCGCGTCGATCGAAGTCGAGCGGCGCACGCGCGCGCTGGTGGCCCTCGATCGCGCACC
>Ga0209375_1002540_pt1 | contig 13060 bp, 7 predicted proteins | sample GraSoiAngelo_131_FD_185888 | JGI IMG/M metagenome (GOLD analysis project Ga0209375, IMG submission 185888) | Grasslands soil microbial communities from the Angelo Coastal Reserve, California, USA - 14_0929_02_30cm (SPAdes) (version 2) | ecosystem: Environmental > Terrestrial > Soil > Grasslands ... | reverse complement strand
GCCCAGCAGCGGACGCTGACGACCCAGGGTGAGGTCACCCAATATCTCGCCACGCTTGGCATCGACTACGAGCGCTGGCCGCTCGCCCAGCGCGCCGCGGCGAACGCGCCCGCGGACGCGGTGCTCGCCGCCTATGCACCGGAGCTCGACATGCTGAAGGCGCGCGGCGGCTATGTGACGGCCGACGTCATCGACGTCACGCCGGCGACGCCGAATCTCGAGACCATGCTGGCGAAGTTCAGCACGGAGCATTGGCATGACGAGGACGAGGTGCGCTTCATCATCCGCGGCCGCGGCCTGTTCCACATTCATCCCCGCGAGGGTCCGGTCATCGCGATCGAAGTGGAGGCCGGTGACCTGATTCGCGTGCCGCGTGGGACCTGGCACTGGTTCGATCTGTGCGCCGATCGCGACATCCGCGCGATCCGCCTGTTCCAGGACAAGTCGGGATGGACGCCGCATTACACGGGCAGCGGAGTGGATCAGGGGTTTCAACCCGTGTGCTGGGGACCGACGTACATCCCGATCGCACGCTGACAGACATTCGAGCCATCCTGCTGGACATCGAAGGCACCACCACCCCTATCGCGTTCGTCCAGCAGGTGCTGTTCCCGTATGCGCGCGCGCGCGTGCACGACTATCTGGCGCGGCACGCCGACGATCCCGAGGTCCACGCCGATATCGAGCTGCTGCGTGCCGAGCACGCTGCGGAATCCGCCCACGAACCGCGTCTCCCACCGTGGGATCCTGAGGCGTACGTCTACTGGCTGATGGACCGCGATCGCAAATCGACCGGTCTCAAATCACTCCAGGGCCGCATTTGGGATGCGGGGTATCGCGGCGGCGAGCTGAAAGGCAAGGCTGAAGTCTATCCGGACGTGCGACCAGCATTCGAGCGGTGGCGGAAGGCCGGGAAACAGATCGCCATCTTCTCATCAGGCAGCGTCCAGGCGCAGCGCAATCTCTTCGCGAACACCACGGCGGGCGATCTGTCGGCATTTCTGTCCGGATATTTCGACACGACGACTGGACCCAAGCGCGAGGCGACCAGCTATCGAACGATCGCGACCGCGCTGGGGCATTCACCGCAGGGCGTGCTGTTTGTCTCCGATCTCGTGGCGGAGCTCGATGCGGCGCATGCCGCCGGCATGCGGACCACGCTGTGCGTTCGCGGGCCGGATGACCCGAACGATTTGCCCACAAGCCATCCTCGCATTCGCTCCTTTACCGAGCTAGCGTAGGCCCCCATGACTCTCGCCGCGATCATCGGTATCGTCATCGTCGGTTGGGCGGTCTTCACGTTCAACCGTCTCATTCGACTGCGCCAGCTGGGCGATAACGCGTGGTCGGACATCGACGTGCAGCTCAAGCGCCGCCACGATCTGATCCCGAACGTGGTCGCGGTCGTGCAGGGGCACGCCGGCTACGAGCGCTCCACACTCGAGGCATTGGTCGCCGCTCGCGGGCGAGCGGTGCAAGCCACCCAGGCGGGACCGGCGACGCGGGCCCGGGAAGAAGACCCCCTCGGCAACGCGCTGCAGCGCGTCGTCGCGGTCGCCGAAGCCTATCCCGAGCTCAAAACGGCCGCGAGCTTCGCCGCGTTGCAGGCGACGCTGATCGATGTCGAGGACCATCTGCAGAACGCGCGCCGGTACTACAACGCCGTCGTGCGCGATTTCAATACCGCGATCGCCCAGTTTCCGGCGGGAATCATTGCCGCGATGCTGCGCCTGCGCCCGCGGGAATTCTTCGGCCTCACGGATCCGTCGGAGCGCGCCGTCCCGAAAGTGCCGCTCGCGCTCCTGCTGCTCGCGCTCCCCGCGACGTCGCTCAGCGCGCAGCGGTCGTATTCCATCGAGAAGTTCGACGCCCGGATTCGCGTCAATCGTGACGCGAGCATCGATGTGACCGAGTCCATCACCGCTCGATTTGTCGGGTCCTGGAACGGACTGTATCGCACGATTCCGGTCAAATACCGGACGCCGCAAGGCCTGAACTGGACACTCGGCGTCTCGCTGCAAAGCGCGCAGGACGATGCCGGGAGAAGTCTGCGCACGGAGACGAGTCGCCAGGGGGCGTACATCAAGTACAAGGTCTGGATTCCGGGTGCCGCGAACGCCGATCGGACGCTCCTGCTGCGCTACCATGCGACGAACGGGTTGCGGTTCTTCGACGAGCACGACGAGCTCTACTGGAATATCACGGGCGACGAGTGGGAGGTGCCGATTCGTGCCGCCACGGCGGAGGTCGAGCTTCCACCGGGAACACCCGGCGTGCGGGCAATCGCGTTCAACGGCGTGTACGGCTCGACCGCACGCGACGCGACCGTCACGATCGACGGCAACATCGTCCGCATCGCGATGCCGCATTCTCTGGGATACCACGAAGGGCTGACCGCCGTGGTCGGGTGGGACAAGGGCGTGGTCACGGCGCCGACCGTCGCCGCGCGAACCGCGCAAGCAGTGCGCAGCAACTGGCCGCTGCTGATCCCCATTCCGGTGCTCCTGTTCGCGTTCGCCCGCTGGCGCCGCTCGGGCGCAGACCCCAGGCAGCGCCCCATCGCCGTGCAGTATGAGCCGCCGGCGGACATGACGCCGGCCGAGGCCGGGACGTTGATGGATAACAGTGCGGACATGCGGGACATCACGGCCACATTGGTGGATCTGGCGGTGCGCGGATACCTGCGCATCGAGGAACACCAGAACCCCAAGCTCTTTGGGTTGTTTGGAGGCGGTACCAGCTATTCGCTGCATCGCCTCAAGACCATCGACGGTCTCACACCTCACGAGGTGGCTGTTTTCGACGGCATCTTCTCGGAACACGGTGATCACGTGGAGTTGGACGAGTTGAAGGATGAGTTCTATAAGGAGCTCGATCCGATTCGGAACGCGATTTTCGACCGCCTGAAGGGGAGCGGGTTCTACAAGAATCGGCCCGACAAGGTGAAACAGCATTGGACCGGGATTGCGTTCGGCGTCGCAGTGCTCGTCGGCGTGGGCGGCACCGTTTTGTCCAAAGCGTTCCTGCTGACCCCGGTGCCGTTCGTCATCGCAGCGGTTCTTTCATTCCTCATCGTGATTCTGTTCGCGCAAATCATGCCGGCGCGCACGGAAATGGGGGCGCGCGCGCTCGAGCACGTATTGGGATTCGAGGAGTTTCTCCGCCGCGTGGAGGCCGAGCATTTGAAGCGCATCATCATCGGTCATCCGGAGCTGTTCGATAAATTTCTGCCGTTCGCGATGGCGTTTGGTGTGGAGAAACAGTTCGCTCGCGCGTTCGATGGGATCTACACGCAGCCGCCCCAATGGTACGTCGGTCCCAGCGTGGCGAACTTCAACGTCAGCCATTTCTCGACCAGCATGTCGCATCTGACGGTGGCGGGCACCACGTTGTCGTCGTCGCCGCGCAGCTCGGGAGGATCGGGATTTGGCGGCGGCGGCGGTTCTGGCGGCGGAGGCGGCGGGGGTGGCGGTGGCGCATTCTAACCCAGGAGATCGATGATGCAGCGAGCGTGGTCAACCGTGATCGCCGTCGTTTTGTTGCACGCTTGTCAGTCCACCGGAAACGCGCCGCCGAGCGGCTCGCGGACGTTTCCACGGAATGCGCAAGTCTGGGCCACTGAACCCGAGATCACCGCCGCCGACCTGCGCCAGCGCCTCTACCTCATCGCTGACGATTCGATGATGGGCCGCGAAACGGGAAGCCTGGGCGCCTTCAAGGCCTCCGCGTACGTGGCGGCCGAGTTTCGGCGCCTCGGGCTCGAGCCGGCGGGCGACAGCAGCACCTACTTCCAGACGGTGCCCTTCTGGGACGTCAAGGTGGATCCTCGTTCGCGACTCGTCACGAGCGGCGGCACCACCCTCCAGCTCGGGACCGACTTCCTTCCCGCCAGCTTCGCCCTGCCGCCGCGCGTGCTCGAGCAGGCGGCGGTCGTCTATGCCGGGTCGGTCGGTGACACCGCGCATCTCATCGCGCCAAGCGGGGCCGCCGGAAAGTTCGTCGTACTCGATGTCCCGCAGGGGTTCGATCGCCGGGCGATCGGACCGCTCGTTGGCCGGTATCGCGAGGCCAGCACGATCGGCATCGTCGCCCTCGACCAGCTCGGCAGCGAACAGATCGCGCGCATTCGCGAGGGCCGCCCAGTCTCCGATACGACGCGCAATCCTCGTGCGATCGCGTTGGTGTGGCTCAGCCGGCGAGCGGCGGCGGGCCTGCTCGGCAACGAACCCGCTCGAGTCGCGCCGGGCACCGCGACCGGCACCACGGTGAGCGGCCGTTACGACTTCACCCGCACGGCGGTCGCGTTCTCGGCGCGCAACGTGGTCGCGATTCTGCGCGGCAGCGATCCCGCGCTGCGCAACGAATACATCTCGCTGACGGCGCATCATGACCACGTCGGCTTCGATCACCATCCCGTGGATCACGATTCGCTCCGCGCCTTCAATCGTGTCGTGCGGCCGATGGGCGCCGATTCTCCCAACCGGCCGGCCACCAACGAGGAGCAAGTCAGGATTCGGGCGATCCTCGACAGCTTGCGCGCAATCCGTCCTCCACGCCGCGATTCGATCCGCAATGGCGCCGATGACGACGGCTCCGGCACGGTGGCGATTCTTGAGATCGCCGAGGCCTTCGCCGGCGCTCAGGGCGCCGAGCGACCGCGGCGTTCGATCCTGTTCGTGAGTCACACAGGCGAGGAAGCAGGACTCCTCGGCTCGCGCTGGTATACCGATCACGCGACGGTGCCGCTCGACTCGGTCGTCGGCGAAATCGATGAGGATATGGTCGGGCGTGGCACAGCGTCGGACTTCCCGCGTGGCGGCACGGGCCCCGGCAGCCCGACGTATCTCGAGGTGATCGGCGCGAAGCGGATTTCACGCGAGTTTGGTGAAATGCTCGAGGCGGCGAATGCCAAGCAGCCGCTGCCGTTCGTTTTCGACTACACCTACGACGCGCCGGGCCATCCGCTCCAGTACTACTGCCGCGCCGATCACTACAGTTACGCGCGCTATGGGATCCCGTCAGTAGCCTTCTCGCGCGGCGAGCACCTCGACTACCACCAGGTCACGGACGAGGCGCAGTACATCAGCTACCAGGACCTCTCCCGGGTCACGAAAATGGTGCACGACGGCGCGCTGGCGGTGGCGAACGCCCCGGAGCGTCCCAAGCGGGATGTGGCGAAGCCCGCCGATCCGCATGGCCCCTGCGTCCAATGAGCAGGAGCCTTACAGGTACTTGAGCCACCAATCGCTGCGCCGGGCTTTCAGCTCGGCGTACCAGCGGCTGGGGAAATACAGCAGCACGATCGCGATGGCCCAGACGAGGTAGAGGAGTCCCAAACTCCACGGGTAGCCCTCGGGCGCCGGTGGGTTCGCCATCGGATGATTCGTGAACAGCCACGGACTCACGGCCCCGAGGCGGATCGCCGACACCACAAGGGCGAGCGCGTGGATGAGCGGGATGTGCAGGACGTAATAGAAGAACGGCACGCGGCCGAAGGTGGTGATCCACTGCGCGACTCGCCCACGCGCGCGATCCAGCAGCGGAATCAGCGCGATCGTCGGGCCCAGCGTCATCAGCAAGAAGAGCAGCGACGCGGGGTACTTGGTCGTGTTGAGGAACGAGAGCAGGGCCGGCATCGGCGGTGTGGCACTCCACGGCCGCGGGTCGCCGTAGATGTTGAAGCCGCGCAAGAGGAGGAACAGCGCGGTCGCGCCGAGCCCGAGGCGTACACAGATCCGATTGCGGCGTGCCGGCTCCAACGACAGAACGGTGCCGAACCAGTAGCCCGCCGCCATCACGCCGATCCACGGAATGATCGAGTACAGCACGATCAACGGCGTCCCGTTGAGTGGCCCGTTGAAGAATCCGATGTACAGAACCTTCCACGACTCGCCCAATGGTAGTGCGCGCATCAGGGGTGCCATTACCGCGTTGTGCAACACGATGATCGCAACGCCGATGATTCCGACCGTCCGCGCGCGCGCGTGCACCATGGCCGCCATGATGATCATGCACCAGCCGATCACCCAGATGACGCCCGCCAGTAGGTAATTCGCGAAGTCGAAGTTGAACGTCCATGCGACGCGAAGTACCGTCAGCTCGAGCAGCACGAGCCAGATGCCTCGTACCAACAGGAAGCGGGACAGATCGGTGTGCTTGCGGCCGTAGAAGTACGCGCTCGTGCCCGCCAGGAAGATGAAGGCGGGCGCCACGAAGTGCGTCACCCAGCGCGTAAAGAATATCCCCGCCGTGGGGCCGCCGGCGGGGAGTCCCGAGTACACGCGGACATGGTCGATCGCCATCAAGATCATGACTGCGCCTCGAATCAGGTCGATCGAGGCGACGCGGGCGGTGGACGTGATGGGAGCAGCGGCGGCGGGTGTGGACAAAGGCGCGCTCATGCCGCGAACATGGAGCACATGGTAGATCCCGGCAAGTCAGAAAGCCGTCTGCGAATCGCGAGCCTCGGACTGACGTTGGTACTGGCGCTACCCACGTCGGCTCGACCGCAGGCGCTCCGTGTCGCGACGGCGAGCGCCAAGATCCATCTGAATGGCCGGTTGGACGAACCCGACTGGACGCGGGCCGACTCGTTGACTGACTTCCGGCAACGTGAGCCACGCGTCGGCGAGCCCGCAACCGAACGCACCGTCGTCAAGGCCCTCCGCGATGCGACTGCCCTCTACATCGGGGTACGCGCGTACGACGGCGAATCGCGCCGCATTCGCGCAACGCAACTGCGCCGGGACGCCGATCTGTCGAGCGATGACAACGTGCAGCTGCTTATCGACAGCTTCCGCGACCGCCGCAGCGCATTCGTGTTCGGGACGAATCCCAACGGTGCCCGCTGGGACGCCCAGCTGACCGACCTCGATAACCTCAACGAGAATTGGAATGGCATCTGGGACGTTGCAGTCTCGCGCGATGCTGCCGGGTGGACGGCGGAATTCCGGATACCGTTCCAGACGCTGCGATTTCGCCACACGGCCGGCTTGCAGCTTGGCTTCAACGTACGCCGCTTCATCCGTCGCAAGAACGAGCAGGACCTGTGGCGGTCCTGGGGGCGCGCGGAAGGGCTCTATCAGCTGCTGAAGGCGGGCGATCTAATCGACATCGGGCCGTTACACCGCGCCCACGCCGTAGAGCTATACCCCTACGTGCTGAGCCGCGTCATCGAACCGACGCACGACAGCGGCGGCGCCCGGCTCGCCGATGGCTTCGTCGGCACCAAGGCGGGGCTCGACGCGAAGGTCGCCGTCTCACCGACGTTGACCGCTGACCTCACGGCCGGGACCGACTTCGCCCAGGTCGAGGCCGACGAACAGGTCATCAATCTGACCCGTTTTCCTTTCTTCTTTCCGGAGAAACGCCAGTTCTTCCTGGAATCAAGCGGGCTGTTCGACTTTGGCACGCCGGGTCGCACGCAGGTGTTCTATTCGCGACGGGTCGGACTGGACAGCGCCGGCAATCCCATCCCGATCGTCGCCGGGGGCCGTCTCTACGGCAGACAGGGCCCGTGGCGCATCGGCGTGCTCGATGCGCAAACGGGCGCAAACCGTGCAACCGATGCCGTGGTGCGGGTGCAGCATGATCTGCTAGCGAGATCATATGTCGGGATTATTGGCGCGCTGCAGAGCATGACCGGCGCTGCTCCGCGGGGCACTGGTGGATTCGACGTGGACCTTCCACTCATCGTGCACGGTCAGAATCTCGAGCCGAAATTCTGGATCGCTGGCAGCCGGACTCCCGGCGTCAGCGACGTTCCGCTCGCCTGGCGGTTGTCCGCCGACAATCCCAACGATCTGTTCGACAATTTCGTCTCGCTCTATCGCATCGACTCCGGGTTCGACCCCGCCCTCGGCTTCGTGCGTCGGACCGGCATCTGGGAGACGACAGGTCACGTCGACTTCATGCCACGCCCGCATGTGCTCGGTATCCGGCAGCTCGATTTCACCGTCCCCATTCCGAGCTGGGACATCATAGCCAGTGAGAGGGGATCATTGGGGCGCACCGGCGACTGGCAGACCGCATGGTTCGAGTGGCGCGTGTTCGGCGGCGACCGCGACAACGGCGATCATTTCGAACTCAATTATCAGCGCTGGCTCGATGCGCCGACCGATACGTTCGACATTTTCCGCGGCGTCCGGGTGACTCCGGGACGCTATTGGTGGCCGCGCTACGAGGTCCAGTACGAGATGTCTGCTGCGCACCCGCTCAGCGTCGCAGCGTTCGTGAACTGGGGGCCCTTCTACGGCGGGCGTAGCGCCGACGTAGAGCTTCAGGGGACGTGGCGCGGCGGCGGACATGCGATCGTCGGCGCCAATGTCACCCGCACGGCGGCACGCCTGCCAGGCGGAGGCTTCACTGCGCTTCAGATGTCCACGCGCCTCGAGTACGACTTCAATCCCCGGTCGAGCCTGCTCGGGTTCGTCCAGTACACGAACGAGGACCAGCGCGTCGACTTCAACATTCGGTTCCACTGGATCCCGGTGCTCGGGGACGACGTGTTTGCCGTGTGGAACTCGGGGTACAGCACCAATCCAGTCACGCCGTATCGATTTCCGTCCACGTCCTCTTTCACGCGGCAGCTGAACGGTGCGTTCGTCGTGAAAGTGGTCCACCGGCTCGCTCCGTGATCCCCGGTGCGCTGCGGGCACTCCCACGCGACGGACTGTTGCTGCTGCTCCTACGGTTCACGCGACTGTTCGCTTACGGCGCGCTGTCGGTCGTGTTGGTCCTGTACTTGACTACGCTCGGGCTTCGAACTCAGCAGATTGGGTTACTGCTCACGCTGACGCTGGTGGGTGATACCGCCATTTCGCTGTGGCTCACCACCCGCGCCGATCGGATCGGCCGGCGGCGTATGCTCATTGTCGGTGCCCTCCTCATGGCCGCCGCAGGACTCGTCTTGGCGCTGACGCGCAATTTCCTGGTGCTCCTGATCGCGGGCACCATCGGCGTGATCAGTCCCAGCGGCAATGAGGTGGGACCATTTCTCCCCATCGAGCAAGCCGCTCTCGCCCATGTCGTGCCGGATGAAGAACGGACCGCTGTGTTCGGCTGGTACACCATGACCGGCGCGTTCGCGACTGCGCTCGGCTCCCTGGGCGCCGGGATGCTATCCCAAACACTCCACTATCGGGGCGTCGTGATCTTGTATGCGGCGCTGGGTTTGGTACTCGTGCTCGGCTTTTCGCGCCTGTCCGTCGCGACGGAGCTCACAGTGCCTCACCCGCGCGCCCGCTTTGGGGGACGCTCCCGGAGCGTTGTGCAGCGGCTCGCGGCACTCTTCGCGCTCGATTCGTTCGCCGGCGGATTCGTGGTACAGAGCTTCGCGGCCTACTGGTTCTATCTGCGATTCGGCGTGAATGCGGCAACCCTGGGAGCAATCTTTTTCGGTGCGAACCTGCTCGCGGGGATTTCCGCCCTCGTGGCTTCCCGGCTCGCTGCGCGCTTTGGTCTGGTTCGCACGATGGTGTTCACACACCTGCCCTCGAATGTGCTGCTCATCCTCGTACCGTTCATGCCAAGCCTGCGGCTCGCAGTGGCGGTGCTCTTCGCACGCTTCAGTATCAGCCAGATGGATGTGCCGACCCGGCAGTCCTATCTCATGGCGGTGGTGAGTCCGGAAGAGCGATCGGCAGCGGGCGGGATCACCGGGGTTGCGCGCACGATCGGAGCCAGTCTTGCACCCGTGTTCGCTGGGCTGCTATTCGCACAGCCGGCGTGGATCAACGCACCATTCTTCATCGCCGGAGCGCTGAAGATCGTCTACGATCTCGCGCTGTATCGAAGCTTCGTGCGGAACCCTTAGTTCCGTCTGATGTCCACGTTGTCCAACGCCGCCCGCAGCCCGCGAGCGAGCTTGAGCGCGTCGCCTTCGCCCCAAAAGTGCATGAACAGGAGTCGCGGGGACTCGTTCAGCATGTGGCTGTGCAGCGCAGTCACCGCGATTCCGTTGGCGCGCAGGGCGCGCAAGACCGGATTCACCTCGCTTGCGATCAGGACGAAATCTCCTGTCGTAGCCGCACTCGTCGCGCCCGTCGGCTGGATGTTGATCGCGGTGGCGACGCCCATGGCGGGTGGTATTTCCAGACTGTCCACGGTCACCGGCGCCCCGCGCGGAACACTGATCTGATAGACGCCGCCGTTGACACGGCCGTGAGCCCCGATGATCTGGGCGATCTGTGCCGTGTCCAGACTGAAGGCGGGTGGGGAGACCGGCGCTGGCGCGACAGAAGGGGTTCCGGTCCGCGCGAGTGCGTCGCGCACTGTCGTCGCCAGGGCCACGGCTCGTCCGCGGCCGAGGACGTGCAGGTACATCACGTGCGGCGTTTCGCCGACCAGGTGATTGTGCAGTGCCGTCTGCTCGATACCGCCGCGTTGGAGCGCATCGATGACGGGCCCCGCCTCGGATTCCAACAGCACCAAATCGCCCATTAACATCGCGAGGCTGTCCTTCGTCTGTTTGAAGGCCACCCAGGATCCCAACGCGAGGGCTGGCCGGACAGTGACCGCGCCAACTGTGACGTGAAGATCATTGCGCGGAAAGCCAACGCGGTAAGTTTCCCCTTGCAGACTGCCCGTCCTGCCTAGAGCGCTGTCCACCGCCCTCCAAGGCTGCTGCAGACTGAGAGTGAGGATGCAGAGCGTCACCACGATCATGGCGTGTCCTTTCCCGGATTTGTGAAGTCCGAACAAACATTGGATGTTGTACGTTCATTTACGACCTGAGGTCCAGACACGTGTGGCCGAACCCGATGTACGGGGGTAATCCTAGGACATGAACACCATTGCTCGCGTCACGCTCCTGCTTGGGGCGCTGAGTTTGATCGCACCCCGAGCCCAGGCACAATATTTCGGCCGCAACGCCGTCCAGTATGAAAACTTCCACTTCAAGATCCTGAAGACCCAGCACTTCGACATCTACTTTTACGATCGCGAAGCGGCCGCGGCGGAACAGTCCGGGCGGATGGCGGAACGGTGGTATACGCGCATCTCACAGGTCCTCCGGCATCAGCTCAGCGGCCGCCAACCGCTGATCCTGTACTCCGACGCTCCGGACTTCCAGCAGACCAACGTCCTCGGTGAGCAACCGGGTGAAGGAACGGGCGGTGTCACCGAAAGTCTCAAGCGCCGCATCATCCTACCGATGGGCGCGTCGCTCTATGAAACCGATCACGTGATCGGCCACGAGCTCACCCATGCCTTCCAGTACGACATCACAGGCGTCGGGCGCGGCAACCTGGCCACCGGCTTGAATCGCGTGCCGCTCTGGTTCATCGAAGGGATGGCCGAGTACGTCTCGCTCGGCAATGTGGATCCCAACACGACGATGTGGATGCGCGACGCGGTGCGGCGCGGCGAGCTGCCGAGTTTCCGCGACCTCGAGAATCCGCGGTACTTCCCGTATCGGTGGGGCCAGTCGTTCTGGTCCTATCTCGGCGGGACGTACGGCGACGATATCGTCGGCGCGCTGCTCCGGTCAGCCGGGCGGAGTGGCAACGTCCAGCTCGCGCTGGAGCAGATGACGCACCGGCCGGCCGACAGTCTCATCGCCGATTGGCATCGCGCGCTTACCGATGCGGCGAAGCCGGTCGCCCTGGCGACGGGCGTCACGTTGCCGGCGGACCGCGCGCAGCGGATGCAGGCGCGGTTGCTGCCGGCGTCCACCTCGGGAGCGCGTCTGCTCGTGAGCCCGGGGAAAGAGCAGCACTACAACCTCGCGCCGGCACTGAGCCCGGACGGTCGTCGCCTCGTCTACATGTCGGACGCCGGTCTGTTTTCCATCGACATCTACCTCGCCGATGCCGAAAACGGACGCACCATCCGCAAGCTCGTCTCGTCGACGCGCGATCCGCATCTCGAGAGCCTGCAATTCATCAACTCCGCAGGCGCGTGGGACGCCGACGGCAGCCGGTTCGTGTTCGGCGCCGTGGTAACGGGAGACCCGGCGCTGCGGATCGTGCGAGGCGACAACGGCGACCTCATCAAGGAGATCAAGTTCCCGTCGCTCGGGGAGATCTTTAATCCGACGTGGTCGCCCGACGGAAAAATGATCGCCTTCAGCGCGCAAGTCGGAGGGGTGACCGATCTCTTTACGTACGATCTGGAGCGTAGCGAGCTGCGGCGCTTGACCGATGATCCGTACGCCGATCTCGAGCCGGCATGGTCCCCCGACGGTTCGGTGATCGCGTTCGTCACCGACCGCTTCAGCACCTCGCTGGACGCGCTGTTCTTCGGCGACTATCAGCTGGCCGTCATCGACCCGCGGGCGAGCGGCTCCGGACAAATCCGGCAGCTCCCGCACCTGGCGCATGCGAAGCACATCAATCCGCAGTGGAGTCCCGACGGGCAGAGCCTCTACTTCATCGGCGATCCCGGCGGGATCAGCAATGTCTTCCGCCTCGCGCTCAGCAGCGGCGCTATCACGCAGGTGACGAATGTGTTCAGCGGCGTCAGTGGCATCACGTCGCTGAGCCCGGCGCTCAGTGTGGCGCAAAAGACGCCGCGGGCCGTATTCAGCGTGTATTCAGGAGGCGGCTACGCCATTCAGGCGATCGATGATCTGCACAAGCTCGAGGGTGGACCGGTGATGGACCTGCCCAAGACGGCCGCGGCGCTGCCTCCCCTCGATCGCGCCCAGATCGGCACGGGCATCGCGGAGCTGATCAAGGATCCCGGGCCGGGGCTGCCGGCGGAGAACACAGTCACCGTTTCCACCGCCGTGAAAGCCTATCATCCCAAGCTCTCGCTCGATTTCATCGCGCAGCCCAGTCTTGCGATCGCGGCGGACCGGTTCGGGACGTACGTCGGGGGCGGCATCACGCTGTTTTGGAGCGACATGCTGGGCGACCACAACCTCGTCACGATGGCCCAGGTCCAGGGTCGCATCTCGGATTTCGCTGCACTGGTCGCCTACGGCAACCGGAAGTCGCGGCTGAACTGGAGCGTCGGCGCGCAGCAAATCCCGTACATCCTGGGCGGTTTCGGTGTGTACCAGGATCCGAATACCGGAGTCTTCGTGGAGGAGATTCAACGCTTCAAGCAGACCAATCGA
>Ga0209375_1002539_pt1 | contig 13062 bp, 11 predicted proteins | sample GraSoiAngelo_131_FD_185888 | JGI IMG/M metagenome (GOLD analysis project Ga0209375, IMG submission 185888) | Grasslands soil microbial communities from the Angelo Coastal Reserve, California, USA - 14_0929_02_30cm (SPAdes) (version 2) | ecosystem: Environmental > Terrestrial > Soil > Grasslands ... | reverse complement strand
GAATATTTTCTTGGGCTGAGAAATGGCAGGCCGATCGAAACGCCGACATCGAGCTCGCTCACTGCTTGGCCCGCTTCGTTATATCGCTGGGCTTGAACATCGAGTGTCGGATCGGGGAACCACTGGCGATTCGCAAGCTCAAGGCGGAATCTTTCGGCTTCGACGCGGTTTTGTGCTCGCTGCATTTCCGGTCGTGCGCTCAGGGCTACAGCTTGCAACGCTTGCAATGAAAAGCGCGGTGGTTGAAACGGAATCTGAGATGGCTGGGCGAGTGGCGCCTGCGCTGGCCGATTCATCAGCACGTTGAGCTGCGATTGCGCGTCTGAAATTCGGCGGAAAATATCGGACTGTGCTTCGAGCAACTTAGCGGCGTCGGTTTGCGCAGTGAGCACATCGGCCTGACTGGCGTTGCCAACTTCGTAGCGCTGGCGGTTTACTTCGGCGAATTGATTGAGCAGGTCGACATTGCGTTGGTTTACTTCGAGCTGCGCATATTCGTTCGCAAGCCGATGAAAGGCCGCGCGGGCGCGAGAGAGTACATCGAGTTGTGTCCGGCGAAAATCCTCGAAAGCTGTGCCGGCTTCGGCCGTCGCTGCTCGTGCCCGGCTCAGATTTTTTCCTGAAATCGGAACTTCCTGCTGGAGCACGAAGCTCTGATCTGTGAACGAATTCGGCGGGATCGAGACGTAACGCGCGGCCCGCGACCTCGCCTGCGCTCTCAAATCCTCCCACGCGGCGGCTTGCGGCACGCGCGCCTTCATCGCCCGCCATTTTTCCTGCGCCGCTTTGATTGCCGGATTATTTGCGAGGACGACGTTCGTCACCTCATCGAGCGAAAGGCGGCCCTCTCGAACTGCACTATCATTATCTCCGGCCTGCGCAGTCCGAAAAGTTAAAGCTAAAATTAAATCAAATAATAAAAGGTAAGTTGTTTTCATTGATCCAAGAGAACGGTTGAAGTCCAAGCGTGCCGATGAATGGGCACACCTCGAGCGTCAGCGTCTCTGGATCAGATGAGAAACGTGCAGAGCAGCGCCAGCTGGGGCGGTGAGTTTGCTAATGGTGCTGCAGCCTGGAACCGGAACTGCTCAGCTCCGACTTCACAATTTGACAAAGGCAGCGCGGCGGCAAAACAGGTTGCGCTCAGTTGTTGACCCAAATCAGCTTTTGCCAGCGGCTGTGATGGCGGAGCTGTGTTCTTTGGCGATGTTGCGCAACAGGTTTTGTTAGCGCAGCAGCTTGGTTGACAAGCCTTTTGACTTGGCGCGTTGGTGAGGATGCATGATCGCGCGGCGAGGCCCACCGGAGCTATAAAAAGCGCGGTAGCCATCGCCGCTGAGACTATGATCCTGCTCAACATTGATTTGCGTATAGCACAAGTTAGACCACGCGTCGAGGAAAGCGTTCAGCGCTTCCCTACTCTCGTGTTCCTGCTCCTGCTCGCGATCGGGGACCATGATTACGATTACCAGCACGAGACGTCTCAGCCCGCTTTTGCAACGGGCCTTTGGTCAACCGCGAAAACTTTCGAGGTTGCGACCAATATGTTAGTTATAATTATGGAGAGCAGCGAAAAATGATTCATAAGGAGAGAACCATGAAAAGTGAAAATTTGGAAAGTGTAGCAAGAAAGCTTGTCGCAGCGGGCAGGGGAATTCTGGCAGCCGATGAAAGTTCGGGTACCATCGAAAAGCGATTGAAAAGCATCAAGGTCCCTTCGACGGAGGAGAACCGTCGCGCATATCGGGAAATTCTATTTACGACTGCCGGTGCAGGCGAATTTATCAGCGGAGTAATTCTCTTTGACGAAACGATTCGGCAGAAGACTCGCGACGGTCGCACTTTTGTGGAAGCGCTGGAGCAGCAGGGGATAATTCCCGGTATCAAGGTAGATAAAGGTGCCAAGCCAATGGCGAATTTTCCGGACGAGAAAGTCACTGAGGGTCTCGATGGACTACGCGAGCGACTGGCGGAATATCGAAAACTCGGAGCACGCTTTGCCAAATGGCGCGCAGTGATCACGATTGGCGAGAAAATTCCTACGCGCACATGCATAAACGCGAACGCGGAGGCGTTGGCGCGGTATGCGGCACTTTGTCAGGAATCGGATTTAGTGCCGATCGTCGAACCGGAGGTGCTCATGGACGGCACACACACGATTGAACGGTATTTCGAAGTCACGCAGCAAACGCTGGAAAGCGTCTTTCACGCTTTGTATGAGCATCAGATTGTTCTGGAAGGAATGCTGCTGAAACCGAACATGGTTCTTTCAGGAAAAGATTGTCCGCAGCAAGCTTCGGTAGAGGAAGTTGCCGAAGCGACTGTGCGCTGCATGAAACGCGTCGTGCCTGGCGCTGTCCCTGGTCTGGTGTTTCTCTCAGGGGGGCAAACCGATTTGCAAGCCACCGAACATCTCAACGCAATGAATCAGCTGCCTGGCCTGCCTTGGCAACTGAGCTTTTCTTTTGGACGCGCTTTACAAGCTCCAGTGCTCAAAGCCTGGAAAGGTGATCCGGCGAAAGTGGCCGAGGCGCAAGAGGCGTTCCATCACCGAGCGTTGTGCAACAGTAGGGCGCGCTTTGGCAAATACACCGCAGAAATGGACACCGCGAAGGCGGCATAGGGCACACAAGATTGCCCCACGAATGTGCAGCGTTGTAGCCACGGCGCCTGTGTCGCCGTGCTAGTGGATCAAACGGTGAGCGCCTCGACGGCGAGGCGGCTACGACGACTCTGTGCATGCAACGCTTACAGTAGCCGCCGTGGCCAACTCATTTAGACATCTCCAATGATCTACACCTGTCCGATGCATCCGGAGATCGAGCAGGATCATGCCGGCCATTGCCCTAAATGCGGAATGACATTGGAGCCAAAGACGATTGGGGGAGGGGACGAAGAGGAACAAAAGGAAATTCGCTCGTTGTCGCGAAAATTCTGGAGCGCGCTCGTCCTCACGATTCCGGTGCTGTTTATAGCGATGGGTCACGCAATTCCGGGACTGGACGTGGACGCGATGATCCCGAAACAAATTTCGAAATGGATCGAATTTGCCCTTGCAACCCCGGTAGTCCTTTGGGCTGGCGACTTTTTCTTCACACGCGCCTGGCGATCGATTGTTAATCGCAGCCTCAATATGTTCACGCTGATCGCCGTCGGCGTCGGCGCCGCGTATTTCTATAGCGCTGTTGCAGTACTCGCACCGGGGATTTTTCCGGAGTCTTTCCGGAGCAACGGTGAGGTCGGTCTCTACTTTGAAGCGGCAGCGGTCATCACCACGCTCGTCTTGTTTGGACAGTCGATTGAGGCAAAAGCACGCAGCCGCACCGGGCAGGCGATCAAGGCGTTGTTGAACCTTGCTGCGAAAACTGCGCATCGAGTTCGCGATGGCCAGGAGGATGAAATTGCAGTGGAACAAATTCAGAAGGGGGACTTCCTCCGCGTTCGGCCGGGCGAGAAAGTGCCAATCGATGGTGTGATTGTCGAAGGCAAAAGCAATATCGACGAATCGATGGTCACCGGCGAGTCGATGCCGGTTAGCAAAGCTCCCGATGAGAACGTGATCGGCGCAACAGTAAATCAGACCGGCTCGTTTTTGATGCGTGCCGAGAAAATCGGTTCGGAAACGCTGCTGTCGCAAATTGTCCAAATGGTGGCGGACGCGCAACGCACCCGCGCACCTATTCAGAAACTCGCCGACGCAGTTTCCGGTTATTTTGTCCCGGCGGTCATCGCCATCGCGGTGATCACGTTTGTTATTTGGTCGATCGTTGGGCCTGCGCCGGCGATGGCTTACGCTTTGGTAAACGCCGTCTCCGTGCTGATTATCGCGTGTCCATGCGCGCTCGGGCTTGCCACGCCCATGTCGATCATGGTTGGCGTCGGACGCGCTGCCCAAACTGGAATCCTGATAAAAAACGCGGAAGCCATTGAGACCGCTGAAAAAGTCACGCACCTGATCACAGATAAGACCGGTACGTTAACAGTCGGCAAGCCAGAAGTCGTCAGCCGGATTGGCACGGACACCACAGCTAAACGCGATGTTCTACAGATCGCAGCATCGTTGGAGTCTCATAGTGAACATCCGTTGGCGCGTGCAATTGCAGAGGCCGCGAAAAAAGAACAGATTGAGTTACATCACGTAACCGGTTTCGAATCCATCACGGGTGGTGGCGTAAGCGGTAAAATCGATGAGAAATCTGTCCTTATCGGCAAAGAAAAGTTTCTGACCGAGTCGAAAGTCACGATCTCTGAAGAGCTGAAGAACGAAGCCCGTCGCTTGCAAGAAAAAGCGCAGACGACGGTTTGGCTGGCGGTAGATGGAGAGGCAGTCGGCATTCTCGGCGTTGCCGATCCGATCAAAGAAACCGCGAGACAGGCGATCCGCCAGCTGCACGATATGCACCTAAAAGTCATCATGTGCACGGGCGACAATCGTCGAACGGCCGAAGCTGTTGCGCGTGAATTAGGCATCGACGAATTCAGGGCCGAAGTAATGCCAAATGAAAAGATCGACATCGTTAAGAAATTAAAATCAGAAGGCGCGATCGTCGCGATGGCAGGAGATGGAATCAATGACGCTCCCGCGCTGGCCGCTGCCGATGTCGGAGTCGCCATGGGTACGGGGACTGATGTGGCAATCGAAAGCGCCGGAATCACACTCGTGAAAGGCGATCTGTTGGGAATAGTCAAGGCGATGCATGTCAGTGGCGCTGTGATGCGAAATATCCGGCAAAACCTGTTTTTCGCGTTTATCTACAACGCGCTCGGCGTGCCGATTGCAGCTGGCGCGCTTTATCCTTTCTTCGGACTTCTGCTCAGCCCAATGATTGCCGGCGCGGCGATGAGTTTCAGCTCCGTTTCAGTTATCGCGAATGCGCTCCGACTGCGATCGATCAAACTGTGAACGAGTGAGGCCACCCATAGAGATGTAACTATTCGCTTCCCGACAGCGTGACCGCAGGATAAAATCTCTAGCGCGTTTCGCTTGAGGCATAGAAAACCCAATATCCAATCTTATGGTTACACGACTTATCATCGCCCTATCGGTTACAGTGCTTCTCCCGGCTATGCCGCTCCCAGCACAACATCCGCGGCCACAATCGCAACAGTTACCACAGATAACAACGAGACCTACGCAGAGCGGCATCCAGACGAAGGAGGTGAGCGAGGCTGATATCTCTGCCGGAATTAAGAGACACATTGCCAGCGACACCAAAAAATCGAGCGATAGAAAGTTTCACGTTAAGTATGGATCCAAAGATCTCGCGCTCGACTTAATCAAGGTCCATAACGATCGGCTCTCGAGTCTCGGCGGCGGCAAATATTTCGCTTGTGTCGATATGAAAGCTACCGACGGCACAATCTACGACATTGATTTCTTTATGACCGGACAGCCGAGCAGTATGAGAGTCACAGAAACTTCGGTTCACAAAGTTAACGGCAAACCACTTTACAACTGGAAAGAAGAAGGCGGCGTTTGGAAAAGAGTGCGAGCCTCATAACCGCGGTGCGGTTGTGCGCAATTAAGCTGTAGCCGCGGCCCTGTGGGCCGCGCGCAGGCGTTGCACAGCGATCCGGCTACAGGAAACCGGCAAGCGATGCGCTTGCCCTACCACGATTAGTCCGCCAGTTTCACGGTGTGCCGAAGACTTTCTTTATTACGACAGCGATCGATTACACTAACTCGCCACCGCACATCGGTCATGCTTACGAAAAAGTGCTGGCGGATGTGATCGCGCGCTATCATCGACTGAAAGGTGACAAAGTTTTCTTTCTAACAGGTGCCGATCAACACGGGCAGAAGGTTCAGCAATCCGCAGCCAAGGCGGGTGTTCCTCCTAACGAATTCGTCAAAGGCATCACACAAAAGTTTGTCGATCTTTGGAAACAGCTCGACGTGAAATATGACGAATGGGCGGAGACGACGAGCGAGCGGCACAAAAAAGTCGTTCAAGGAATTCTGCAGCGCCTGTTCGACGCCGGCCAAATCTACAAGGATAAACAAGCCGGCTACTACTCAGTCCGTCAGGAACAATTCTTGACCGACAAGGAGCGCGGTGCCGACGGTCAATTCGGTCCGGAGTGGGGGGAGATCGAGTTTCGGGAGGAAGAAAATTATTATTTTCGTTTGTCCCAGTATAAAGACTGGCTGCTCGCTTATCTCAGCAAGCGGGCCGACGCAATCATCCCAGATTTTCGTCAGATCGAACTGCGCAACGCGGTGGATCGACTGAGCGGCGATCTTTGCATTTCGCGTCCGAAATCGCGTCTCGATTGGGGAATCGAACTTCCATTCGATAAAGAGTTCGTTACTTACGTCTGGTTCGACGCGCTAACGAACTACATCAGCTTCGCCGGCTACGATCCTAAGATCGACAATTACGAGAGGCAACCGCAGGAATTCCGTGATCGCTGGTCGAAAGACACGCTGCAAATCATAGGAAAAGACATTCTGGTTCCCGCGCACGGCATCTACTGGCTAATCATGCTGCATGCGATTGGATTTCCCGACGCTCAAATGCCGCAGTTGCTGGTGCACGGCTGGTGGAATCTTGGCGGGGCGAAGATGAGCAAGAGCGCCGGGAATATTATTGATCCATTTGTACTGATTGAGAAATACAGCGCCGACGCGCTTCGCTATTACTTGATGAGCGATATCGTCACCGGCCAGGACGCAGACTTTTCCGAGGAGCGACTGATCGAGCGTTACAATTCTGACTTAGCGAACAACATTGGTAATCTCGCTAATAGAACCCTTAACATGATTGGACGATATCTACCTGATCGTCAGTTACGTCGGACTGAGGCACTCTTCGAAAGCCAGTCGCCGGTTGCGGGATTGCTTGATCGACTTTCGCAAAAGGAGATTGCCCGATCAGTTTCCTATTTCAAACGCGATATGGATGGCTTCGACATCTCGGTCGCGAATGGGATGCCTATCAACCTAACATTGTACTGTAATGGTGTAATCGAAGAGGCGGCACCGTGGAACTTGTCAAAACAAAGCGGCACGGAATCTAAAACACTTCTTGCTAGCGTGCTTTATCACATAGCTGAGACGCTCCGCATCATCGCGATTTTGATTTCGCCGGTATTGCCGAAAGCTGCGCATGGAATTTTCGATCAGCTGAATTGGAAAATGGAGTTGAGCGGGGGAGAACAGCGATTTTCGCTCGCCGATGCGGAGTGGGGGAGACTGCCGGACGGACATGTCGTGGGCAAACCGGTGCCGCTGTTCCCGAGAATTGAGGGCACGTGATTTGGAGGGACGACCTCTGTGTCGTCTCAAAAATTCAGGGACGGACGGAGCCCGTCCCTCCATGATTACCAAAATTATTGGGCGCATTCTTCGAAGGCAGCAGGTTCGCCGTGCAAGCAGGCGAGAACCTCACCCGCGAAATGGAGCGAGCCGGTGATCAAAATTGGTGCGGGGCGCGATTGAGCCTTTGCGAGCGCTTCATCAATCGATGCCGTAATGGAGTAGGGGAGTGATGGACTTTTGACGGATAAAACTTTTGCCAGGTCATCCGGCGAAACCGCGCGCTCACTCCGAATCTTTGGTAAAAGAACGTAAGCTGCGATTGGCGCGAGCGCTGCGCAGATTCCGGGCAAATCTTTATCGGAAAGAATTGCAAGGATTAGCGAGGCGCGTTGGTCACCGAAGGTTTCTCGCCATGTTTGGGCGAGAACTCGTGCAGCGGCTGGATTATGTGCACCGTCAATCACTATGCGATCATCCCAGTGTTGAAAACGTGCTGGCCAATCAACCGACGAAAGCCCGCTCGCAATGGATGAATCATCGATGTCGATCTTGGCGGCGCGGAGCGCTGCGATCGCCAGAGCCGCATTTTGTTTTTGATGCTCACCTGGGAGTCCAACACGAGATTTGTGATACGCGTCATGCACGAATTGCAGTGGAGCCTCGCATTCAGCGGCTTGGGCGTGAATCACTTTTTCGGCGTCCGAAGGTTGCGCCGCCGCAACGACCGGAATTTTTGGTTTGATAACGCCAGCCTTTTCCGTGGCGATTTTCTCGATGGTATCACCGAGCCATTGTTGATGATCGAGCTCGATCGGTGTGATGATTGAAACGTTTGGTTGCACGGCGTTCGTGGCATCGAGGCGGCCGCCTAGTCCGGTTTCCAAGATGACGATGTCGATTTTCGCGTTGGAGAAATGTTTGAGCGCAAGCGCAGTTGTGATTTCAAAAAATGTCGGATGCGGATCCCAATCGCGAACGAGATCGCGAATCGTCGTCAGGCCTTTGGCAACCGCGTCCTCGGAAACCATTTCGTTATTGATGCGAATCCGTTCGCGAAACGTGATGAGGTGAGGGGATGTGAACAGGCCGGTGCGATATTTTCGTGCCCGGAGGATTGAATCGATCATTGCGCAAACGGAACCTTTGCCATTCGTTCCAGCAACGTGAATGACCCGGCCGTCGCCAAGCTCAACCTGAAGCGCGGCGATGAGCCGCTGGATATTTTCCAGGCCGAGCTTGATCCCGAAGCGCTGGAGGCCATACAGCCAGGCGAGCGTCTCTTTGTAGGGAGAGAGTCGCGGCACGGAGGCCTCCCCGACTTTCACGATACAACGGAAAAATAACTGAGCAGCCGGCTGAGCTGTTCGCGCATCTTTTTGCGATGCACAATCAGATCGATCAAGCCATGTTCTTGAAGAAACTCGGCGGTCTGAAATTTTTGCGGCAAATCCTGATGGGTAGTTTCTTTGATCACGCGTGGGCCGGCGAAGCCGATCATGCTTTTCGGTTCTGCAATAATCACATCACCTAACGAAGCAAAGCTCGCCATGACGCCAGCGGTGGTGGGATTTGTCAGAACAGAAATGTAAGGAAGCCGTTGTTCAGCATGACGCGCGAGAGCGCCGCTCGTTTTAGCCATTTGCATCAAGCTCAACATTCCTTCGTACAAGCGAGCGCCACCGGAGGCGGCAATGATGATGACCGCGGAGCGTTCGGCGGTTCCATATTCAATCGTGCGGGTGATTCTTTCGCCGACAACTGAGCCCATCGTGGCAGCAAGAAACCCGAAATCCATGACGGCGATTGCGACCTTATAGCCGTCGAGTATTCCGTAGCCGCTGATCACGGCGTCAGTCAAGCCAGTGCGCTCCTGGTAATTCTTGAGGCGATCCTTGTAAGTCGCCATCCCTTGAAAGCGCAAAGTGTCGACGGATTTCAGGCCGGCATCCATCTCCACGAAACTTTCCGGATCGAGAAGATTGTCGATCCGTTCCTTGGCCGATTGCGCGAAATGATAATCGCAACGCGGACAGACGCGCTGATTCTGGGCGAGCTCGATTTCAGGCACAACTTCAGAACAGCCGGGGCATTTCTGGAAAAGACCGTGTGGGATATCGCGTTTCTTCGGACTTTCCGCCTTGATCGCTGGTTTTTTGAAAATTGCCATGGGAATTACGCGCGCGCGGCCGTGGCCGCATGAACGGAGATCGCACCAGCACCTTTCAAAATGCGAGCGCACTCGTTCAGGGTCGAGCCGGTTGTCAGAACATCATCGATCAAAAGCACGCGTAAATCTCGCACGTTCGTGTTTTTTCGTAAACGAAACGCGTTATGTAAATTTTCCATGCGTTCAGTGCGATCAAGCGCCGTCTGTGTAGTCGTGTAGCGAATGCGCTCAAGCAGCGGCTTGGATTGGATTGAGATCTGGGCACTTAGCAATTCCGCAAGCAAGCTCGCCTGATTAAAACCTCGTTCCCGTTTGCGGGCCGGATGCAAAGGCACGGGAATAATAACGTCGAATCGACGGCCGCGTAGCCGAGGATCGTCGAGTGCTGCGGTGAGCCAGCGTGTTACCAGATGACGGAGATGGATCTGGCGCCCGTACTTAAAGTCATGGATAATCTGGCGAACGATTCCGCGACTGCGATACGCTGCGACAGCAGCGTCAAAATGAATCGTGCGATGAGCGCAGTTCGCGCAAATAAAGGTGTCGGTGATTGCGCCTTCGAACGGTTCCGAACATTTCCCGCAGAAAGGCGGGATGATGCGCGTGGTCTTTGCCTTACATTCTTCGCACAGGTAGTCGTCCGATCCGACTATCGCCGCGCAGATCGTGCAGACCGGCGGGTAGAGGAGCGACGCAATCGCGCGCAGACCACTAAACTTTGCCAGCGTCGACATATCTCAACCAGCTGCGCATTATCACCCACGTCAAGCCGGCAATGCCCAGCGGCACAATTCCCACGAGCAGATTTTTTCCCAGCCACGGCAACTCAAGTATCCCTCGGTGCGCGACACGATTGAATGCGCCGGCGGCAAAAATCCAGCCAGCGTGTAGACCTATTGGCAACCAGAGCGAGCGAGTGCGCACGCGCGCATCGGCCAGAATCCAGCCGATGAGAAATAATGTCGTGAACATGGCGGCTACCGACATAGGATCTCCAAATCGTGCGAATGAATGGGCGATGGAATTTAACCCCGACGTCCACGTTACGATTGTCGATGTTCGCTCGGGCGCCTTTAGAAAATGAATGACTGAAAAGATAGCGGAGGTCGCAAAGATCGACGCGTACTGCCGGCCAGTTCTCAACAGCACGCCCAAAACTACTCCGCGAAAGAATGTTTCTTCAATCACTGGGACGGCGATTGAGGCGGCCACGGTTTTTTCGAACGCGATCCACGCGAAGCTGTGGCGTAACGAATAGATGTGGAAAGCGATGAACAAAACACCGCAGCAGAGCAGGGGAATCACCGAAAAAAGAATCCCTGCGAAGAGGTCGGGTGCCATCTGTAAATCGGCCATGCTTCTCGTGTCGGTGAGGTAAAGGAGCGGCCAAACTAATGCTGTAGCAGCAACGAGGATTGCGCGATGAAAGAAAGTTTCGAAGTCGACCGTCGCGAGAAAAGGGAAGAAACCGTGGGCTATCATCCATTGCCCTGCCCAAAAAAAGACCGGCGCGATCAATGCGCCGAAAAGAATTGTCGCGGCGAAATAGGCCGCCAGTCTAGCTGCGTCTTTCAATGCTGCTAATGTAAGGTTTCCCTGCGATGCCGAGTCAACATATATGGACGGAGAAAGATCAACACGGAGAAAAGCGCGAAGTGCGCGCGACCAAATTCGGCGGCGCGTGGCGTTTCCAGTCCAAAACTGTTGGCGAAACTGAATGGACTTATTACGATTTTCCTCTTCTCCAGGATCTTCTGAGGTTGAAGGAGATCGTTGCGCGCAAATATCAACGACGCCGCGCGTCCATCGAAGACGTTAGCTCGATTGAAAAACTAATCGAAGAGCAAGGCAGTAATGAGTGAGTGGAACACCGAAGAACTGATCGATAGCGATAAGCGATTCGTTTGGCACCCATTCACCAATATGCGCGAATGGTGCGCTCCCGAGCATGAACCGCTGGTCTTGGTGGAGGGTCGCGGTGGCATTCTGCGCGACAGCCGCGGCCGCGAATACATCGACGGCAATTCATCAATCTGGACGAACATCCACGGCCATAATCATCCGCATATCAATGCGGCGATTCGCCGCCAGCTCGATCGTGTAGCGCACACTTCCTTTCTTGGTTTTACTAACCCCGCGGCAGTTGAACTCGCGCGTGCAATTGTCGATCTTTTCCCAACAGACTCCTTAAGCAGAGTGTTTTTCTCAGACGACGGTTCCACTGGAATCGAGGTCGCCTTAAGGATCGCCGATCAATATTGGCGACTGCGCAATTCGCGAAAACATCAGTTCATTGCGTTCAAGAGCGGTTACCACGGAGATACGGCGGGCGCGGCCAGCCTCGGCGCGGCTGCGATGTTCCATATCGGACCCGGCCACTGGAATTTTCCCTCGATTCAAGTTCCTAACGTAAGAGCCTTGGAAAGACTTTCGCCAGCGGAGCTGGCGAAGATTGCCGCCGTAGTGATCGAGCCGCTCATTCAGGGAGCCGCTGGGATGCAGCTTTGGTCCTCCGGGACCTTGCGGGCCGTGCGTGAATGGTGTGATCGTACCGATACGCTGCTGATTGCCGACGAAGTCATGACCGGTTTCGGAAGGACCGGAAGGATGTTCGGGGTCGAACATGAATCAGTGATTCCGGATATGATGGTTCTGGGCAAAGGCTTGAGCGGAGGTTATCTTCCACTTGCTATTACTTTAGTATCGGAAAAACTATTCTCGATTTTCGATGGGTCAATCGTCGATGGAAAGGGTCTGGCTTACGGACATAGCTACACCGGCAACGCACTCGGTTGCGTTGCAGCCAAGGCGAGTCTGGACGTTTTTGAAAAAGAAGGCGTCCTGGAAGCATTGCAGCCAAAAATTCGACACCTGACTTCCGAGCTCGCCGGACTAGCGGATATTCCTGGCGTGACTGAAGTGCGGCAGTGTGGATTTATTGCTGGGATAGAGGTAGCAGAATTGCCAGAAGCTCCCTTGGCAGATCAAGCTGCCGAGATTTGTATCGCAGCCCGGAAGCACGGACTTCTCACGAGGCCGATTCGGAACGTCATTGTGCTGATGCCGCCATTGTGCATCACCACTGACCAGGTGACGCAGGCGGTCGAGGCGGTTGGTACGTCAATCATAGAAGTTTGCGGCGGCAGGTCGTTTAAAGAATGAGCGGGTAGATGTCGAAAAAGTTGCGCCTTGACCAAGTTCTAGTTGCCAAAGGCTTGTTCCCTAGCCGCGAGCAGGCGCAACGAGCGGTCATGGCCGGGGAGGTCAAAGTCGGGACTCGAATTGCCGCAAAGCCTTCTCAACTTCTCGAGCCGGATGTCGCCATCACGGTGAAGCCGACGCGGAAATATGTCGGACGCGGCGCTTTGAAGTTGGAAAGTGCTCTGAATTATTTCAAGATCGACATACACGGGAAAGTCGCACTCGATATCGGGGCCTCGACCGGCGGTTTTACCGACTGCCTCCTTCAACGGGGGGCCGCGAAAGTTTACGACGTGGACGTCGGGCATGGGCAATTGGATTGGAAACTTCGAACCGATCCGCGGGTGATCGTCCTGGAAAAATTGAATGCGCGTTTTCTCTCTCGCGAGCACATTCCAGAACCTGTTGATCTTTGTATGATCGACGTCTCATT
>Ga0209375_1002537_pt1 | contig 13076 bp, 13 predicted proteins | sample GraSoiAngelo_131_FD_185888 | JGI IMG/M metagenome (GOLD analysis project Ga0209375, IMG submission 185888) | Grasslands soil microbial communities from the Angelo Coastal Reserve, California, USA - 14_0929_02_30cm (SPAdes) (version 2) | ecosystem: Environmental > Terrestrial > Soil > Grasslands ... | reverse complement strand
GCTCGGATGGATCTGTGACCACCGAATGAGATTGCCCATGACGGGAGCCTAATCCCCCGTTTTGACAGCTGTCTGTCGCAGCCTCAGGCGCTCGGAACTTCCTCTTCGATCTCGTTGCGGTTGGACCTATTGGCCGGCGCGCCTTCGGCCGGGGCCGCGACCTGCGCCGGGCCCGGTAGGCGGATGATGGTCCAGTCCTCGGCTTTCTCGGCGCGGTCGGCGAGCGACTCGTCTTTCGAAAAGAGGATGACCTGGTGGTCGAGCCGGCCCAGTTCGTCCATCGCCGCGCGCAGTCGGCGTCGGTCGGCATGGACCAGTGCCTCGTCGAGCAGCAGCGGCGGTGGCTCAGAGTTTCCACCGATGATCCTCGCCAGGGCCAGCCGCTCGAGCAGGTAGATCAGCGAGCGCGTGCCGAGGCTGAGGTTGTCAACATCCTTATAAGTACGCTGATCCTGCGTCCGCACCTGCAGCGCCAGGTCTTCGCCGATACGCACATCGCGATAACGGCCGTTCGTGATGGGGGAGAGCTGGCCCTGGAGTTGTGACTTCAGCCTCGGGATCACGGCGCGCCGGACAGATTTCGCCGCTGCCTCGAGCGTCTCGATCGCGAGGTCGTAGGCGTGAGCCTCGGCTTCGAGTTCCTGCAGTTGCTCGCGGCCAGTCGCGATCTCCTCCTCGAGCGCGGCGACGTCCCCGGTCTGGGTCAGCCGGTCGTTCAACAACTCTTCAGCCCGAGCCCGTTCTTCCTGGGCTCGCTCCTTGGTGGCGCGGTGCTGGTCGCGCTGCCGTTCGAGCTCGGCCAGCGGCAGCGCGGCGAATTGTGCGACGGCGGCCGGGTCCACTGTTGCGCTGATCTCCTCCAGCTGGCGCGTCAGATCGTCGACAAGCTGTCGCAGAGACGCGCCCTCGTCATTGGTCGCGGTCCCCCGCCGGGCCTCCAGCTCGGCGAGCCGGGCGCTCGAGGCGCGGTACGCCTCTGCGTGGCCGACGCCGGCATCCCAGGCCTGGGCCGCGCGCTCCATGTCGGTCTCCTCGATGCCTGCCGGTGCGTAGACGGCGGCCAGTTGACGCCCGTAGTCGTCAGCCTTGCTGCGCTCGGCGATCGAGCGCTGGCCGGGCGCCCGAAGTTGCTCCAGCTGCGCGTCGTACTGCTCGATCCGGGTGCGGACCTGTTGGGCCGTGCGGGCGGCCTCGCAACTGGAGATGAAATCGCGGGCGGCGCCCAGCGCCTCCCGGCGGTCGAAGCCCAGCTGGTCGAGCAGGCTGTGCAGGTGCTGCCGGAGGGACTCGCGCCGCTGATCCAACTCGGATTCAGCGCGGAACGCCTGCTGCGATCGCTCGCTGGCGGCGTTCCAGGCGAGCGTGTCCTGGGCGAGCGACTCGATCTCGCGCGCGGTCTCGTCCACGGCCTCTTCGGTGGGCGCCGGCTGGGGAAGGCCCCACGAGCCGACCAGCTCGCGCAGGCCGCGCCCGGCAATGTGCGCCCGTTCCTCCAACTCGCTGGCCTGGCGGTCGAGTTCGAGGCGGGTGGCGTCGTAGCGCACCTTCTGCAGGTGCTCGACCAGGGCCTCCTGGAGTTCAGCTGAGCTCCGCACCCCCCAGGGCTGGAGGATCTCGCGGCGTTTGATGCGCGCCTCGTCCTTGGCACGGAGGCGGCGATCGACTTCGCGAACGGCCGCGCCCCGCACCCAGATGCCGATGCCGGTCGACAGGACGCCCATGCCGAGCAGGAAGAACGCCGCCCCACTGAGGGGCAGCGGCATGCCCCCTTGCAGCGCCAGGAACGCCACCAGGATCGCCATCGCGGTCAGCAGAAGGCCGCCCAGCATGGCGCCAAGGAAGGTGCGCTGCCGGCTCCGAGCCCGCTCTGCCATCGCTTCCTCGCGTCGCATCGCCTCCTCGGCTTGCTGGCCGGTCTTGATGACGTCGGGGACTTCCTTGTAGCGGGCGATGTCGTGCTTGAGCTGCTCCAGGCGCGGCGGGAGCTCGGCGCCGGCGCGGCGGCGCGCCTCGAGGGCGACGTTGTGGCGCTCCCGCCACTCGGAGAAAACGCGCTGGAACTCCATCTGACGCGCGGGCCAATCCAGGTTGTTGCCGATCAGGCCCGGGTGCCGCTCCGCGATCCGCCGTGCGTCCTCCGCGGCGGTCTGCGCGCGGAGGTGGACCTCGGGCGCCTGGCTGTCGGCGACGTTGAGCGTTGAGAGGAGCTCGCGGACGGTGGGCTCCTGGGCGAGCGCGACGTGGTCGATGCCACGGGCTCGCGTTTCGTGACCCTGCGCCTCGGACTCCAGCTTCTGGCGCTCCGTGTCGAGTTGTTGCACCTGGGCGGTACTGTCGGCGGCGCGACGTTCGAAGTCCGCCTGGGTTTCCCGCGTTGCCCGCAGGTGGCTCCGCAATTCCTGGACCTCCGCCTGCCGGTCGAGTGGGAACATCGCGAAGCGGGTATGTTCCTCCTGGCGGCCGCGTTCTTGCGCGATCGCCTGCTCGAGTGCCTCGACCCGCTCCAGCCGGTGCCGGGCATCCTGAAGGCGGGATGCCAGCAGGGCCGCCTCCAGCGTCAGCACGATGCCCAGCTCGGCCTCGGTGAGCGCCGAGACGGTCTCCCGCTTCTGGGCGAGCTCATCGACCGCGGCGCGCGCCTGCCGCGCGGCGGCCAGTTGTCGTTCCAGTTCTGTCAGGCGAGCCTCGAGATCGTGCAAGGGGCCGGAGCGCCCGCGCGGCTTGCCGATGCGATGGGTCCGTTCCTGGCGCAACCGATCGAGGACCTTCTGTGCCGTTCGGTCCGGATGGGCCGAATCGGCCAGGGCGATAATCGCCTCCTTGATGGTGCCGGCGTCTTCCAGGCGCTGCACCTCGCTCCGCGAGATGCACGCCGTGTTCGTGTAGATATCGCGGCTGACACCCAGTAGCTGGCGTCCCACCTGCAACCCGCCCGATGCATCGTGGTCAAAGCGGTCGCCGAGCTCGGCGCCAGTGCTAAGGTCGAACACGCGAACCGTCTCGGCGTCGAGATCGCGCTCGACGCGGAGCTGGGTCCCGTCCTCCAACACGACCTCGAGCGCCAGCCCGAAGTTGCCGCCTTGCCATGGGCGCCAGCGGTCGGCGCGCTCCACCAGCGCTGAATGGGCGCGATCGCCGGACTGCAGCCCGTAGAGGCCAGTCACGATGGCCTCCTGCAGCGTCGACTTGCCCGCCTCGTTGGGTCCGACGACCAGGTTCATCGTCGGTCCGAACCGCAGCTCCATGCCTTGCAGCGTGCCGAAGCCTTCGATCTCGATCCGGGTTAAGCGCACGGCGGCCTCACCACGGCGTCCACCCTAACGTCATTCGTCGAAGGCATCGAGGGCGAGCTGCAACGCGCGGCCCACCGCTTGCTCCTCCTGGCGAGACCCCTGCTTGTGGTCAACCAGCTTGCGCACCATTTCGCCGCGGCTGGTGAACTCCTGAGCGGCGGCCGCGAGGTCGTGCGACACGCGCGAGTGGTCGCGGAACTCGAGATACGCGAGCCCATCACTGCACTCCTTCGACAGTGCCTGCGGATCCAGGACCAGGGGAGGCGCGCGTTCACCAACCAGCGTGGCCCGGATGACGCCGCCGTCGAGCTGTTTCTCCTCCCGCATCGCCATCACGGCGTCGCGGACATGGTCGAGGCTGGTCATCCCGCTGACATCGATCGTCTCCTGGGCGAACTGCCGCAGGTTGATATCTTCCAGCAAGACCTGAACCGTGGCATCGTCACCGATCGTCAGCAGCGCCGTGCAATGACGCCCGGATTCGTTCCAGCCGAGCGGCTCGGGGCTGCCGGCATAGGTGATCGACTCCGACGTCCTGGCGTCGTGATAATGGCCGAGCAGCGCGTGACGGAAGCCGGACTCCTGGACCTGGGCGGGCAGGATGGGCTTGTAAGGGGTTACATCCTGCGGCACCTGGCTCATGTCGGAAGCGTGGAGCAGCAAGAGGTGCGTGCCCTCCTCGCGTCGGGCGAAATCGCGCAATGGCGCCTCCGGCACGTCGGAGCGCATGAAGCCCGCGGTCCAGATGTCGACATCGGCATAGCGGTATGGTCGCAGCTCTTCGTGTGTCGCGACCGTGACATTTTCGGGCCAGCGGAGGTATCGGTACGGTGAGCTGGGCACGGCCGGATCCGCGTGACCGGGCGCGATCAGCACCGGCAGCCCGGCGTCGCCCAGCGTCTGGATGATGAAGCTTGCGGTGTCGCGTGTGACGTGATCGTGTTCGAAAAGATCGCCACCGCAGGTGATCAGGTTGGCCTGGGCCTCCCGGGCGCGTTCGACGATCCGTTGGAGGGCGGCGCGAAGATCCTCGCGGCGTCGCTGCGCACCGACGCCGTAGAGGCGCTCATTCGCGAAGGATCGATCAAGATGCAGGTCAGCGAAATGGAGCAGGCGAAGGGCCACAAATCCCCCGTAACCACGCGAATTGAGCCTGGCGCGATGGCATGGCAAGCGCGAAAGCAGCGCCCATTATAAAGGTTGGGCTGAGTTTGTTCCGAATCAGCCGGAGCCGCGATAACAGCGCCTAGACTGAGCGACGAAGTGGGCTCGTTCGAGAAGGGGGATCGCGGGGCCCGGATCCTCAAGATCCAGACCCTGCTCCAGGGCAATCCACACGGGTTGACGACCGGCGAGATCGCGCGCCGCACCGGCGTGAATCCGCGGACCACCTATCGCGACATTCGGGCGCTCGAAGCGATGAATGTCCCGGTCTACGAGGACGACGGACGGATCGCGATCGACCCGAACTACTTCGTGGCCCCCGTCAAGTTCACCCTGCGCGAGGCGATGGCGCTGCTGATGGGCGTTCGCCTGATGCACCGGCATCGCGACCAGGCCGATCCGGATGTCGCCGACGCCTTCACCAAGTTGGCGGCGGTCCTCCCCGCGCCGGTTGCGGAGTACGTGCATGCCACCGTGCGCCAGATGGCCGATCGTCCTGCAAACCCGGTGTACTCCCGCGTTCTCCAAACCGTGGCGCTCAGCTGGGCGGGGCACAAGGCGGTTCGCATCTGGTATCCGAGCGCGAATCATGAGGTGAAGCCGCGCGAGATCGAACCCTATTTCCTCGAGCCCTCGCTGATCGGGCACAGCAGCTACGTGGTGGCGCGCGATCGCGGACTGCGCGAGATGCGCACCTTCAAGCTGGAGCGCATCACGCGCGCCGAACCGATGGCGGAGACCTATCAGATCCCGGGGGAATTCGACGTTAACAAGTACCTCGCGGGCGCCTGGGGGATCTTCCACTCCGGTGAGCCGGTGGAGGTGCGCCTGCGCTTCTTTCCGCCGGCGGCCGCGCGGGTGAGGGAATCCATCTGGCATCCATCGCAGAAGCTCAGCGACGGGCCGAGGGGCTCGGTCAACATGACGGTCACGGTGACCGGCACGCTCGAGATCACTCCCTGGATCCTGGGGTGGGGCGATGCTGTCGAGGTTCTCGCCCCCGCGGACCTGCGCAAGAAGATAAGCGGCGTCGGGACGAAAATGGCGTCACGCAACAACAGAGGAGGCCGACGATGAACATTTATCAGGCGGTCGCGAAATTAAGGCCCACGCGGATCTGGGACGGGGTGCTTGCGCGGACGGTGAGCGGCGACCGGCTTAGCATCGGCTTCGTGGACATCGATCCCGATGTCCAGGTTCCCGAGCACCGGCACGAGAACGAGCAAGTCGGGTTCGTCCTCCGCGGCTCGGTGACCATGGTGGTCGATGGCCAATCGCGCGAATTACGGGTAGGGGAGACCTACACGATCGCCAGCCAGCTTCCCCACTCCGCGACGGCCGGCGCCGATGGCGTGTCGGTAGTGGACGTCTTCGCACCGGTTCGCCAGGACTGGAAGGACAAGCCCACCGTCGCGCCCTTCCCCGGACGCTGGCCCTGAGTTAGAAGAGGCCCCGATACTCCCCGCCGTCGACCGCCAGGGTCGTTCCGGTGATGAAGCTGGCCGCGTCGCCGGCCAGGAAGACGACCGCGGCCGCCAGCTCGTCGGGGCGGCCGTGGCGGCCAAGCGGGATGTTGCGGATGCTCCGAGCCGTATACTCCCGCGGGTCGACGCCGAGCGTCATCGCCTGGTGCTGGTTCTCTTCCCTGATGCGGTCGGTCTCGAAGCGACCCGTCAGGATCGAATTCACCCGAACCTCTGGGGCAGCCTCCTTAGCGAGGGTCTTACCCATCGCCACCACCGCCGGCCGCAGCGCGTTCGACAGCACGAGGTTGTCGACCGGCTGGTGCGCGGCGATCGAGGTGAGGTTGACGACGGCGCCTCCCTTAAGCCGCAGTGCCGGCAGCGAGGCACGCGTCAGGCGAACTGCGCTCATGAACACCAGGTTGAACGCCTCCACCCACGCCTGGTCGTCGAGCTCCGCCACGGTGCCGAGGATGGGCCCGCGCGTGTTGTTGACCAGCACCTCGAGGCCGCCCAGCGTCATGACCGCCCACTCGACAAGGTCGCGGCACTGGTCGGCCTGCCGGACATCGGCGACCCGCGCCACGACGTCATGGCCCTCGTCGCGTAGCGTCTGGGCTGCGGCCGCAATGCGTGGCTGATCGCTGGAGGCGATAACCACGCGACAGCCTTCCGCGGCGAGCGCGCGAGCCGTGGCGAAACCGAGACCACGGCTGGCGGCGGTCACCAGCGCCCGACGCCCGCGCAGTCCGGTTTCCACCGGGACATACTAGGAGGGCGCGATGGTCTAGACGGCGACGCGCGGCTGCTTGCCGCAGGCAGGGCAGGGCGTCCCCGCCTTGAGTTCGGCTCGCTTGAAGGCGTGACCGCCGCAATGCGGGCAGAGGGCGCCGGGTCGCAGCGCATGGGCTTGCTCGGCTTTCTGCATGCGCTCGCGCAGATGGCTGTCGTCTTCCTTTTCGATGAATCGCGGATCGGTGGGCGTCTGCGTGCTCATGCGGCCTTCAACTCCTGCGGCTCGAATTGCTCCGGCCGCAGGCGGTCGCCCAGCGCGCGCCCGATGACTTCCGGATGCAAGTCGATCCCGCGCTGGAAGGGATGCACGCTCAGGATGGCGGGCACTGTCCGGTTGCCCAACGTCACGTCGAGCACGCGGCCGTGCAGCGTGGTCATCGGACCCCATCCATCCCAGGTCTGCATCGTCCGCCACCACAGATGGCGGGCCAGCGGACCGCCCATGGCGACGACCAGCTGCGGGTTGATGCTCGTCAGCAGGCTCTGCAGGTGCCGGTCGACACACTGGTTGAGAGCGTCATCGGTCACCAGGTCCGGATTTGCCGTCGGACAGCGGACCGCCCAGGTGTGGAAGGCAAGGTCCATCACGTCGTGCTTCTCCGGTTTCTGCCCCAGCCGGCGCCGCGCACCCAGCAGCACGGCACGCGCGTACTGGTAATAGGGCTGCGGCGTATCCGACGTCATGTGGTGCTCGAGCCCAGCCTCGTGATCGAGCCACGCGGTGAAGGCTTCGTTGCTGGCGCTGGCGGCATCCAGCGGGCTGGGGCTGATGAACACGATCGGCGCCTGCGGGTTGCCGAAGCCGACCTCCGGCCGGCGGAGTGGCAGCGCGAGGCGTTCGCAGGGGCTGTCGGCGCCCCGGCCTGCTTCGGCGACCGCGCAGCCGTGCAGCCGCTTGAGCGCGTCCGAGCCGAAGAATTGCAGGTACTGCTGGCCCTTGCTCACGCTGTGAAAACGACGCCGGGTGGCCGGTGAAGCTTGCGCCCCGGCGACTAAGATTTCTCCGTGGCCCAGGTCCCCGGGATCGATGTCACCCAGCTTCGACAACGACTCGAGACCGTTCCGGCGCCATTCCTCCTGGACGTCCGGGAGCAGTGGGAATATCAGGAGGGTCACGTGCCGGGCGCGCAGCTGATCCCGCTCGGGGAGCTGGAGCACCGTGTCAGCGAAGTTCCCCGCGATCGGCCGATCCTGGCCATTTGCCACAGCGGGCAGCGGAGCTTTGCGGCCGCTGCCTACCTCCAGCGGCTGGGGTACACCTCGGTGAGCAACGTTGACGGCGGCACCGCCGCCTGGATCGAGCGCGGCTTCCCAGTGGATAAATAAGCCGCCCGACAGACAGCTGTCAAAACGGGCTGCTTGACTTTGCGCATGCAGCCAACCACCATTGACACGACCAACCGTCCTTTTCACGTCCTGAAGGAGTCCAAGTGAGCGTCCTCGAACTGGTCCTCGTGGTGTTGCTGGTGGCCACCCTGCTGTGCCTTTTCGCCTTGGTCATCCGCCGGCCAGCCGCTGCCAGTCCATCCGATGCCGTCCTGGCAGCCCTGAGCGACCTGGGCGCGCTCAAGTCGCACGTCGAGACCGTGAGCAATCAGCAGAGCGCGATGAACCAATCCCTCAGCATGGTGCAGACGGCCGTCCAGGGTGTCGAGACCAAGGTGCTCGAGAGCTCGGCCGGCGTTCGTGACGCGATCGGGAAAGACCTGTCCGATGCGCGCATCGCCATGGAGCGCCTGAAGGCCGACGCCGAGGAGCGCCGCCGTATGGAAGAGGACGTGCAGGCCTCTGCCCGCCGGATCGAGACCGTCCTGCTGGGCAGCCGCACCCGCGGTGCGGCCGGCGAGAACATCCTTCAGGACGCCTTCCGGCAGTTCCCCGCCGAGATGATCGATATGAACTTCCGGGTCAACGGCAAGGTCGTCGAGTACGCGCTCGTCCTCGCCAACGGCAAACGGCTGCCGATCGACAGCAAGTGGCCGTCGCCGGAATTGCTCGACCGGCTGAGCGACGGCTTACAGGAACCGGGGAAAGAGACGGCTCTCGTCCAGGAGATCGAGCGAGTCCTGCGGCTGAAAGTCCGGGAGGTCAAGCAGTACATCGACCCGGCGGCAACGCTTGGCTTTGCGGTGGCCGCTGTTCCCGACCCGGTCTTTAACGCCTGCCGCCGCGCGCACCTGGAAGCCTATCGCGAAGGCGTCATCCTGATGCCCTACAGCATGACGATCCCCTACGTGCTGGCCCTCTTCCGCCTGCACCTGCAGTACGCCAAGTCGATCGACCTCGAGAACCTCGAAGGCTACCTGCAGCAGATCGACGACAACGTCGCGTCGCTCGATCGCCTGCTCGAGAACAGCATCGCGCGCGGCAGCACCATGATCCAGAATGCGTTCACCGACGCCAAGCGCAACCTGGGGCAGATGCGGGGTGCGTTGGCCGCCATGCGCGCGGTCCCGCAAGATGCCTTAGGCCAGGAGCAAGAAATCGACCACGTCGAGGAGCCCGACCTCCAGTTGCTAATCTCCCGCCGCGCCTAAAGGGAGGCACAGTCCTCGGCGCAGGCGGCGAGGCGGCGCGGGTCCGAGGAAGGGGATCTGGGCATCACCGGCAGAGGCGACGGCGGCCGATCTACAGCCGATTGCGTTGGGCCTTATGCGAGGCCCGGTGTGCGCGCCAGGCGCATCACGAGCATAAGCAGGAGGAGGAAGCCGCCACCGACGAGCATCATCAGGGTGCTCGGCTGTCGTCGATCACGAGCTGGTCACTCGCCAGGGCGGTGCCGCCTTCGTTTGTCACGGCGACTGAGTAGGAGCCCTGAGCCAGGTTCTCGGGCAGCTTCATGAGCAGGTGATTGGCATCGGGCACCTGCACGGTCGTCGCCGGCCGCCCGCCGACCTGCACGGTGGTGGCCGGGGTCAGGTGCTGGCCGAGGATCATGATGTTGGGGAGGACGGCCGGGTTGACCTTGACCGGATTGAGCTGGAAGATCTCCGGCGGTAAGGCCCTGGTCGCCCTGGCCGGGGCCGGTGGAGTGGTGGGACGCGCGGGTGCCGTTGGCCTGGTGGCGGCCATGGCCGGCACGGTCATCAGGACAAGCACCGTCAGGCTCGCCAGACCAGCTGCCGCCACGCGCCGCAGTGCTGTCATGAAATTCCTCTACTACATCAAACGGGGATGGCGGGATCGGGCGTCTGGCGATTCGGCCCATCCGGTCTGCGCAGACGGCCGTAGCTGTAACCCGCAGCGCAACAAAAAAGCCCCTGCCCTTCCGAGCAGGGGCTGACGAGCGACTGGTCTAGCGGTTGCCGCCTCCCGGCCAGGTCTGCTCCGGGGGGCGCTCACCGATCTTGATGCGCTCTGCGCCGCCGCTCGACGAGCCGGACTCGGACTCGCTGCCCATCCCGGGCTCGCTGCCGAATCCACCGAACGACGGCATGCTCGGCGGCTCAGCCGGCCGGGCCACCGGACGTCCGCCGCCCACAAAGGAGCTCGACGGTTTGGGGGCCGCCGCGGGCGCCGGAGTCGTGGCGCGGGCCGCCGGCCTGGGAGCGGCTTTCGGCGCCGCAGCCTTGGCCGGTGCGCTCTTCCGCTTGGCTGGAGCGCTTCGCTTCGCCGTCGCGCGCTTGGCCGTCGTCTTTTTGGTGCCGGACCGCTTCGCGGTGCTCTTCTTTGCCGGGCTGCGCTTGGCGGTCGACTTCTTGCCGCCGACCCGCTTGGCCGTCGAACGCTTGGCGGTCGACTTCTTCTTAGTCGAGGATTTCTTCTTCGCTGGCATTTTTCCTCCCTCGGATGCGCGACGCAGAGTTCGCGCGTGGTTCAGGCGGATGAGGACCCGCTGCTGTTACCTGCGATTTATAGCATCGGCTCTCCGCAAAGACAAGCACTTCCCCATGTGGTGCATCAGTAGCCGATGCCGCTGCTGGTGCCGAACGACCGTGTCCCCGAAGCGGGCCTCGAGGTTCAGGCTGGAGTCCGACCACGAGGTCTGCCCGCCCATCGTCCATCGCGGCGCATCGATCGCGGCCGGAAGCGTCATGCCCAGGTCGATCACGTTGCTGATCAGCTCCAGGTTGGTCTGGACCCGCCAGAACGACCCGGGCCCAGGCTGAAGCAGCCCATCCGCTTGTTGAGCAGGATGCCCGGGTCCCCCGCCACGACGCCGTTCCCGGCGTAGAGGCTGTGAACATACGACACCACGTTGCGTGCCTCGTCGACCACGCAGAGATATGTCGACGGGCCAGCTCGGTCCCTCAGCGTGTGTTCAGCCAGCCCAGCACGGTCGCGAACAGGGAGTCGTGCTCGAGGTCGACCGTGATCGCATGGCCGGAGCGCTCGAACCAGACGAGCTGCTTATCGGTCGATGCGATGCTGTCCACGATATGGGGCGCGTTGGCGACATCGACCGTCCGGTCGCGGCGGCCGTGGGTGATCAACGCCGGGGCCGTGATCCTCGGCAGCTCGCGGTCGACGACACGCAACAGCCTCATCAGGCTTTCGATGCAGACAGTCGGCCGGCGCGCGTAACTATGCAGAAGGCGCATGGCGCTCGGGTCGCCGAGGTCGACGTTGCCGCCCGGCACGTGCCAGCGCGCCACGTACTTGAGCCCGCGAATTAGCTTGATGCGCCAGTCGCGGAAGTAGACCGGCGAGCTCATCGCCCCCATGGTGACGATGCCGCGCACCTCTTTGTGTGTGGCCGCCAGGTGAAGGGCGAGGGTCCCGCCCAGTGACTGCCCCCCGACGAACACCTCGGCGCAGTCGCGCCCCAACTCCGCCAGGGCATCCTCGGCGGAGCGCACCCAATCCGGCCAGCGGGTCGTGGCCATCGCCTCGGGGGTCAACCCGTGTCCGGCGAGTAACGGTCCCATGACGTCATAGCCGCGCGCGGCCAGGAACTGCCCCATGCCGCGCATTTCCGGGGGAGTCCCGGCAAAGCCGTGGATCAGCAGGACACCCCGCGTCCCACCGCGAAAGCGGAACGGCTGCAATTGCGCCGGCTCAGCCGGGCTGCTCCAGACGGATCTCGTGCCGACCGCCATCAAGTTCGCAGTGTATCGGCCCGCAAGTTCGCGCCGCCGCGTCCGGTTATACGGGCCGGGCGAGGATTCGCCCGTCGGTGGGAAACCACTGACCGAAGCTGGGGGTGTACAGGGCGCATGGCAATCATCGGGTGGCTCGTGGCGTTGGCGCTGGGTATCGTGCTCGCTCTCTTTTCCGCGGGAAACCAGCAGTCGGCGGTGATCAATGTTCTCGGCTCCACCTACCAGGACATTCCCACCTGGGTCGTCATGCTCGCCTGCGCCGCCATCGGCGCCTTGATGGTGCTCGTCATCAGCCTGGTCGATCGGGTGCGCTGGTTCATGTCCAGCCGCTTCACCAAGAAAGTTCTCACCGAGCACAAAAGGATGATCATCCAGCGGGACAACCGGATCAGCGAGTTGGAGCAGGAAGTGCTTCGGCTTCGTGGAGCTGGCTGAGGCAACGATGACGCTCAAGGCCTGCCCGCAGTGCGGGTATCGCTATAACGCGCCCGAGAACCAGACGTGCGGTAAGTGCAAGGGCTGGCTCGGCGGTCCGGTGGCGGCCACCGCCGTCGTGGCGCTACCGCGGCGTTCGCTGATCCCGCGCACGCTGCCCGAGTTTGCCTGCTACCTGGCCGTTCCCATCGGGGCGTTGCTGGGCTTTCCTAACCCGATCGGCGCGGTCTTCGGCCTGCTGATGGGCGCGCTGCTGATCAAGGTCGTGCGGCTCGACATGGAGCGCTTCTCGAAGGGGCTGCTCATCGGCATCGTCATCGCCGGCGTCTTTTTCGTCTACTTGATCTTCCTGCTGATCTTCAGCGTTCTGTTCAGTCTGCTTGAACCCGTCCTTCAACCGTTGGTAGGGCGCACCTTCAAGCAGTAGCGGCGGCCGCGGTGAGCTCCGTGCGCCGCCTGGTCCGCCCCGCCTTGCTCATCGTGCTGGTGATCGCGGCGATTCCGGCAACGCTTGGTCCGGGCTCGGGGCGCCCGGTCGCCCAGGTCGGCCAGCCGACGCCGAAAGCCCCGCCGGGCCCGTCGCCGAGTGCAACGCCACCCACCCCAACGCCTGACCCAAAGCCGGCACCCTTGACACTCGATATGGCCGTCGGTCAGATGATGGCGGCGAGCTTCGGTGGGCCCACCATCACCGAGGGCCTGCGCCGGCTGATCCTCGATCAGAAGGTCGGCACGGTGCTGATCTTCGGCGACAACTTCACCGATGCTGCCAGTCTCCACCGGTTGACCACGGAATTGCAGCGACTGGGTCGCGACGCCGGGCTCCCGGCGCCGCTCCTCGTCGCCGTCGACGAAGAGGGTGGCCGGGTCATGCGGATCCACGA
>Ga0209375_1002535_pt1 | contig 13082 bp, 11 predicted proteins | sample GraSoiAngelo_131_FD_185888 | JGI IMG/M metagenome (GOLD analysis project Ga0209375, IMG submission 185888) | Grasslands soil microbial communities from the Angelo Coastal Reserve, California, USA - 14_0929_02_30cm (SPAdes) (version 2) | ecosystem: Environmental > Terrestrial > Soil > Grasslands ... | reverse complement strand
GGCGGATTTGTCTCGCCGCTGGTGATCGAACGACTGCGGCGCGCGCTCGTAATGATCGGGATCGCGCGCAACGGGATGCCGCAAACCGATCCGCCGCAAACGTTCACGGGTCCCATGGTGACGCTGATTAACGAATTCTCCGCGTCTGATGGCGATATTTTTCCGTATCGGTTTAAAACGCTCGGGCTCGGCAAACTCATCGGCAAACGCACCTGGGGCGGTGTCATTGGCATTCGCGAGTCGCTGCCGCTCGTCGACGGCGGCCAATTCTTTAAACCGGAATTCGCGATCTACTCAAAAGACGGCGAACAATGGATCGTCGAAGGCCACGGAGTCGATCCCGACATCGTCGTCGATAATGATCCCGGGAAAGAATTCAAAGGCGAAGACCAGCAACTAGACCGGGCGCTCCAGGAAATCCAGGACGAGCTCAAGACAAAACGCTACGAGCTGCCATCGCCGCCACCCTGGCCTAATCGCAACCCCGCTGGCGGAAGCTGACAAGCCGCGCTGGCTCGGAGTCGTCCCGGACGAGCCTCCAGCGGTTGCTTTAATCTCTCGCCTCTCCCCTTCGGCAAGGGGAGAGGATTGAGGTGAGGGGTTTGAACGTACAAGCGCGATTATTAAAATGAACCCTCACCCTCGCCCTCTCTCTTATTAAGGGCGAGGCGACCCAATGTGCATCCAGCACCTTCTGATGACTAACCACAGCCATCCCGTGGCATTTGCGTCTCGCCAACATCTACATTGTTTGCTAAAGCGCGGCTGTGAGATTGGAAGCCATTAACGCATTAGCACAGCTCATCGCTGCCATGGGTGTGATCGCGTCGCTTTTTATCTCGCCGCTCAGATTCGGCGAAACAGCCGCTCGTTCTGCTCTGCAGCGAAATAGTGTTGCAGGCTTTAAACGCAACCGCTTAACTTGAAAACACGCGACACGGCGTCGAGGCGCGAAACCTAAGAGAGAGAGAGGATTGTCCGCATTTCAGGAGGGAAAATGGAGCACGCTTTTCCCAACCGAAGCGAAGCCGGCCAGCTGCTTGCTGAGAAACTCGTCAATTATGCGGGTCGCGATGACGTTATCGTGCTAGGGCTGCCACGGGGCGGTGTACCGGTGGCGTTCGAAGTCGCGCAACGGCTCGGCGCGCCGCTCGATGTTTTTATCGTGCGCAAACTTGGTGTTCCCGGCTTCGAAGAACTGGCTGCCGGCGCGATAGCTTCCGGCGGTGTGCGCGTTTTGAACGAAGATGTCACGCGCGCGATACCACATGCAGACGAGATGATTGAAGCTGTAACGGTTAGGGAGACGGCCGAACTTGAACGACGCGAACAAATCTATCGCGAAGGACGTCCCTCGCCCGAGCTGCGCGATCGAACCGTGATTCTCGTGGATGACGGATTGGCCACTGGAGCAACCATGCGTGCCGCCGTTAAAGCGCTGCGACAGCGCGGCGTCGCAAAAATTGTCGTAGCGGTGCCAGTCGGTCCGCCAGACACTTGCCGTGAGATCGAACAAGAAGCCGATGAGACAATCTGCCTGAGCACGCCCCCATTCTTTCAGGCCGTCGGCCAGTATTACGAAGATTTTTCGCAGACCAGCGATGAAGACGTGCGCGAGTTACTAAGCCAGGCCGCGCAAGATATGTCCGAGCGAAACCAAACGAATCAGCAATGACGGACGCCGAACTTGTTCGCGAAATCGCGCAGCCACTCTCCGGCGGCTCCGACGATTACGATGCGCTGCTAGAGCTGATCGGTAATGCGCGATTTGTCCTGATCGGCGAAGCGACGCACGGCACACACGAATTTTATTCCGAGCGTGCTACCATTACGAAACGGCTCATCGGTGAGAAGGGCTTCTCCATCCTGGCCATTGAGGCGGATTGGCCAGATTCAGCCCGCGTTCATCGTTACGTGCGCGACGACACTATGGCCAACGCCGATAAAGCGCTTTCGGGTTTTCGCCGGTTCCCTACGTGGATGTGGCGCAACACCGTCTTAGTGGAGTTCGTCGAGTGGTTACGTGGTTTTAACAAAAGTGTCGATCCGAAGCGAGCGCCGGTCGGATTCTACGGAATGGATCTGTACAGCCTGCATGCGTCGATTGAAGCGGTGCTCAAATATCTCGAGAAAGTCGATCCGGAGGCTGCAAGACGCGCGCTTTTGCGATACTCCTGTTTTGATCATTTTAGCCGAAAGCCGCAGGAGTACGGCTATGCCACGACGGTGGGGGCGATCGAATCCTGCGAGAACGCAGTCGTCGAACAGTTGGTCGAGTTGCAGCAGAAGGCGACCGAATTTTTAAGCCGCGATGGCGAAGTGGGCGCGGAGGAATTTTTTTTTGCAGAGCAAAACGCGCGCCTGGTGAAGGATGCGGAACAATATTACCGGGCGATGTTCCGCGGGCGCGCTTCTTCGTGGAACTTGCGCGACCGGCACATGGTCGAGACGCTCGAAAATCTGATTGCGCATCTCAATGGTAGCCGGCAATCCAAAGCCATTGTTTGGGCGCACAATTCCCACCTTGGCGACGCCCGCGCGACGGAGATGAGTCATTATGGAGAAGTGAACGTGGGCCAACTCGTGCGCGAGCGATTTGGCAAGGATGCTGTGTTGATCGGATTCACCACTCATCATGGTACTGTGACCGCAGCATCAGATTGGGGCGCGCCCGCGGAGCGCAAAAGCGTGCGGCCAGCTTTACGGGGCAGTTATGAAGAGTTGTTTCACGAGACCGGTTTGCCTTGGTTTTGGATCGATTTGCGTGGCGGCGGCCAGATAGGTGTCCTGCAACAGCGGCGGATCGAGCGCGCAATCGGTGTGATTTATCGGCCGGAAAGCGAACGGTTGAGCCATTATTTTCATGCGCGGCTCCCGGAACAGTTCGATGCCATCATTCACATCGACGAAACGCAGGCAGTTGAACCGCTGGAGCGAACCAGCATTTGGGAAGAAGGCGAATTGCCCGAGACGTATCCATTCAAAGTCTAGTAAGGCCGTAATTTGCTCATGCTCTTACTAGAAGAAAAGCGACGCGAGGGCGCGTGCGCACTCCTAAAGCTTTCGCGAAACGGAAACCCATCTGCCATAAATTTTGCACGAAGTGCTTTCGGAGTGCGATGCGTCGTCGCATCGCTTTCATCGCGTGATTAGAAAGGTAACAGTAGTACGAATAGATGAGCGAAGTACAAATTCAGGCCGGGCACGCAGTTCTCTCTGCAAACTTAACAATTCCCGATAATGCCGTTGGGCTCGTTCTCTTCGCGCACGGCAGCGGAAGTAGCAGGCACAGTCCGCGCAATCAATTCGTCGCGCACACGCTGAACGATGCCGGCCTTGCAACGCTGCTTTTTGATTTGCTCACGCCGAAGGAAGAGGCACTCGACGTGCACAGTCGTGAGCACCGATTCAACATTGGTTTGCTCGCCGAACGCCTCGTCCATGGCACAACATGGGCAAAACAAAAGGAGCAAACACGCGATCTGCGGGTCGGTTATTTCGGCTCGAGCACGGGCGGAGCTGCTGCTCTGGTTGCAGCGGCTGAGATTTCAGAAGATGTCGGCGCTGTGGTTTCACGTGGTGGACGCCCCGATCTCGCTGGCGACGCATTGCCAAAAGTCAAGGCGCCGACATTGTTCATCGTCGGAGGCAACGACGACATTGTAATCGAACTAAACGAAATGGCGCGCGATCAAATGCGCTGCGAAGTAAAGCTGGAGATTGTTCCCGGCGCGACGCATCTTTTTGAGGAACCGGGGACGCTGGAACAAGTCGCCAAGCTGGCAAGCGATTGGTTTTTGCTTCACCTCAGCCGCAAATGACGAATGCCGAATGGCCAATGACAAAGGAATGACCCGCCTTCGCGGAGCTACGGCGCGGCAGGCGAAATCTGAATGACGAAACAGTTTACTCGCGCGTTCTTCGTCATTTAAGCATTTGGACTTCCTTCGTCATTTGCCAACCGCGTCCGTAGCGAAGCGAAGGCGGGTGCTCCGTCATTCTTCTTTGTAGGTGACCACCCTGCCCCACAAGCTTTTCGTCCCCCAAATGCCGGCACGCAAACATTCCAGTTGCACGATTTGGCTGTGATCGACAAACAGGTTCACATCTGCGCCGTAGTTTTTGATGTACCACGCGAACACATCCGGATCGGCGGCTTCGAACATCAGCTTTTCCATACCGATTGCGTCGATGAACTTTGCCGGCACATCGGTGCGCCACGGATCAACATTTTCCGTGATGCCTTCGCTTTCGATCATGATGATCTCCGCGCCGGCTTCGAGAAATTGCTTTGCTTGCGCGACCGCCCAGTTCGGATCACGGGTACCCTCTGTTTTTAATTCTTCTGCCGCTGTTGCGCCGCCGGCACCGAATTGAATCCCGACTTCAGGTTTTGCTTTCAACCCCGATTTGCGCACCAATTCGATAAGCCGCAGCCAATCATCCGTCGAGGTGGAGACAAACCCGGCCGAAATTTCGACGATGTCGAACCCGAGCCGTTTGCATTCGGCAACGTACTGCCGCACGGCGTCGCCTCCTTGGATAAGCACCCGCTCGATGAAGCCACCTGTGGAAACGAGCACATCGTGTTTATTACAGAGCTCGATGATATCCCGCACAGCCCGCTCGGGCATGAGTGTAAACGAGCCGCCGGCGAATTTTAGCGAATCGACGTACGCTCCCATCGTCTCGAATAAGTCCTCGAGATATCGGCGGCCAACTACGGAGTAATACGGTCCGCGAATTTCCGTTAAGCCGCGCTTCCGCGGTTTAGGTTCCCGTTCGTTGATTCGCAAAAACGAAAAACTGCGTTCGCGTTCGTTCGCCTTCATTCGCTCTCTATAGGGAACGGAATGGAATACGCGACTGGCCGTCTCGGTAGCGCACGCGGCTCGCGTGCAAGTGCCAATGCGGTTCGGACTTTCGGCGTCCCGCCGAAACAGCCTTCATTTGATTTTTGGTCGCTGAACATGTTTTGAGTTGGCAAGGAAAGCTCGCGATCGCGAGGACGCGCTCGCCAGCGGCCGAGGCGCATGCGCTACCCAATCTACTGCGTGAAATACAGCACGCTCGATGCACGCCAGCTCGGACTGAAGACACATGTCGTCGTCGATGGCTGCCGTGGAATCGATCTTGAGCCCGGCGACATCGGACGCGCACTCGATGAAATGAAACGCGCCGGTGCAGTTCTCCTCAAAAGCGGCGAGCTGTAGCCGGAGTCGCTGACTCCGGCAGCCGCGGTGACCGCGGCTACAAACTGGACCGACAACGCGGTTGTCGCGCACCGCCAGCCAGTTTTCCTCAAACGTTGTTTGTGAGCAAACAGGTTTGGCGCGCATGTGGCGCGCCAAACCCATTACCGGTCAGAAGTCGAGTCTCCTCGCCACGGCCGGAGTAGTTTGATTACGGAACCCGTGTTGCTACTCCCTCGAACACTGCTGGCATTGGACCGGTCTGGATCATCCACAGCTGCTTGCCGTTCGGCTCGACGAATATGTCGAAGCTTGCGCCTCCCGTAAATGAGAGCGTGCCCGTGCAGTCGGTGTTCACCGTATAGGTTCCCACCGATCCGCTGGAATGGATGATCGTACCATTTATGCTGACCGTGGCGAATGGGCTGACTAGCGTGCCATCCCCGTTGAAATCGATGCCTTCTACGATGGCTTTTGGTACCGCCACACCGCCAACAATATTCCACCCATGCGTGGCGAACAGATACGAGCTGCGCAGAGTGTGCACGCCGCAACTTTCCCCACGGCTCTCCGCCCGCGCGGTGCCGGGGTTGCCGATCGCCATTGCGACGATCAGACCGACCACTGCACACGCGCAGAGGAAGAAGGTTGTGCTGTTCTTAACTAATTTTGTTTTCATAAGTTTTATTTCCTGCTGTTGTTTTGGCCTTCTTTGGCTCCCCACCGTGAGGAGCCATTTCCGGCCGTTCAGTGATGTACAGAACGGAAACCAGTTGGAGGTTATGCGGAAACTTGTAGAGGCGGCCGTGCCGGCTGCGAGAAGACGAGTTCCAAGGTGCAGGCGATAGGCCCGCCACCACAGCTGCTACTTCAGCGGGGACTGGTCTCGTTGTTGCGGCTACGATCTAGGCGAATCGCGCGTCACCGCAGCCGATCCATATGGGTTCTGAGCTGGTCCTGCTTGGTTAGAATCTTTTCTTTAGCTGGACGTACCAGAACCGGCCTTTGATCGTGGTCAGCGATTCATCGTAGCCATTCTCGAAGCTAGCGGCGCCGAACGGCGGTTCTTCGTCGAACACGTTCTGCATTCCAAGTGTGATCGTCGTATTGTTGAGCCACCACCTCCAGTTGCTGCAGCCGTACTCCGCGGTGGAAACGGGCATCACGTTTTTCTCCTTGCTGTCCTTCATCTTCACGTTCTTACTGCCACCTTTTGCCAAGCCGGGCACTTCGGCTGTAGGTGGCGGCGGCAGGTTGAACGTGTACGATGCGATCAGATCCAGCGTAGCGTGCTCGCGCACTTTGCGCGCGCGCTCAGGAAAAGGAGCGGCGTTATCTCCTGGACCGCCAGTTCTAGGCATATTTAGCTTCGGCGATCCTGTTAGACTAACATTGTCGTCCTCGTATTGGCCGATCCAATGGACGATCGCACCAATATCAAAACCCTGCATCCATGTATCAACCGGCCCGTCGTAGAACAGACTAAAATTCGCTCGATTCCAAGGCAGCGAACCGGTCAGGTTGAATCCCGGCGGCAAAACCTCACCCCCGATACCGAACCGTTTGCTCTCAGGGTTAACCTGAAGCTCAGCTCGAGAGAGCCAGGTGCCATTGGCCGTGAATGTGAGCCGGCCGAAATCGCCGTGGCCAAAAATCGAAGAATCCAGAATATAGATCGCTTCGTAGTCGAGACCTTCAAAAATCGCGCCGGAAAGGTTTTCGTTAGGATCGATGACTAGCGTAACTGCGCCCCTGTCTGGTTGACCATTCGGGAGGGGCGAAATACCGGGTGGCGGAGGCGTCCGAAATACCAAGCCGGGAAGATCGGCCTCGATAATGAATTGCGCGCCGAGGGACGATATGAGCGATCGCAAATCAATATGCCACCAGTCGGCGCTCACGGTTAGGCCCCTGAGCCATTTCGGGCTGTAAACGATCCCGTAAGACCATTCATAGGCGACTTCCGGTTGCAGCTGGGGATTTCCACTAACGCGTTCCTCGATCTGGTCGGGGGTCAACCTTGAAAACGGATCATTCACTGACGGGAAGTTCTGCGAGCCTGCCGGCGTAATCTCGAATAGTGTTGGCGCATGGAACGCTTCGGTGTAGCTGCCGCGCAAGGTAAGTGCGCCGATATACTTGGGGTCAATCGGCTGCCAGCGCACAGATACCTTCGGCTTCTGCCCGTTATACTGGGAGCTGGTCGCCGGCTGGTATGGAGTTAGAACTGTCGAAGTATTCTGACTGTACCATTCCTCCCGCTCGGCGAAGTCAACTTCGAAGCTGTAAAAGCCGGGAAAATTCCATGTCGGGCTGGTGAAGGGGACCCGCACCTCCTGGTAGATTGACCAGACATCCCGGTTCACGCGGAAGCCTTGCCCATCCACCGAACCAATCGAGTTAAACGTCTGATTTAGCGGGTCGCGATTGCGCGTCATTCTCTCCCCGCAATACTCGGCGCCGATCGCAAATGAGACCGGTCCTGCCGGGAGATTAAACAAGTCACCGTTGATGGTTATGTAACCTAATGGTAACTCGAATTCGCCGGTATTTTGCAGCGTAACATAAACTCTGGCTCTGGCTGCCTTGCTGTTACGGCCAAGGAAGCCAAGGAACGGATTAAAGGCCGTAGCCGGATCAGTATCCAGGAGGGCCTCCCGCAGCCCAGGCTGGCTGACCTCACCTACCGACAAATCCTGTCCCTCGTTCCGGGAATAACGGAATCCGGCTTCCCAGTTCCAAGTATTGAAATAATCGCCGAATTCTCCCATCTGTCCCCTGAGTCCGACGTCGAAGAGACTATCCCGATAGGTGAACTTTTCACTTCGCTTACCGGTGTCGTTAATGCCGCGAAACCGAACGTCCGTGGTGACGGGAGTTGGGACTCCATTAACATCCAAAGTCGTATCGGGAACCGTGAACGGGTTAAACGGATTCGAGATTGGCACACTAATGCCGGCAGGACTAAAGCCGACGTTAGTGCCTGGGACCTTGAATGGGTCCGGCACAAACGGCACAGCCGCCAGGGACGCATCGAAATACGAGCGGACATATTTAAAGTCGGCGAATAGCACCAGGTATTTGTCACACAGATCGCGCGTGAAGGAACCGTAGAAGGCTTGGCGATCCGCCGGCGGAAGAGCTGGAGTGAAAGCGGCGAAGTTAAAGAAGAAGTAATCGCCGCCGCCCTTGAAGTCAGGATATATACCGAATACGGGGGTAATAATGGCAGTGGGCCTTTTGTAGAATGGAGAAGTTGCCGCGTTTGGAGCTGAGTGCGGTGGCGGGCTGTTCGCACTGAAGAATAATTTGGGCGTTAAGCGGAACCCTCCAACGCGGCCAGGGAAATTCCCGCTGCGAACATCGAACCCCCCCAAAGGTATTTCAAAAGCGTTACTGGAGATGTACCGGTCGCGGCTGAAAAGGCCACCGGTACGTTCCCAGAAATCGGCAATGACCACAATGTCGGTCTTGTCATCACCCGTGCCGGCTTTCAGCCATGCCTCCCACTCGCCCATGTCGTTCGACGCTCCCAGGTTTGTGTTCCCGTAACTGCCCCCGATCTCCAAGCCGCGGAATTTGTGGATCAGAAAGAAGTTGACCACCCCCGCAACCGCGTCGGAGCCATACACAGCCGAGGCGCCATCCTTCAGGATATCGACGTGATCGATCATGGGAAAGGGAAGAAGGTTAATGTCCACGCCCTGGCTAAACCCGGCGACGCCTAACGAACCAAAGGCGACACGCTTTCCGTCCACCAGCACCAGGGTTTCCTTGGGCAAGGATCCGCGCAGGTTGAATTGGATTGTACCGTCACCACCATTGCCCATGTTCAGGTTGACGGTTCCGCCCGCCTCCTGTGGCAGAAAAGTTTGCAGGTCTTGTGCGTTGCGAATGCCCAGCTTTTCGAGGTCTGCCGGACTATACGTATCCACCGGATTAGGACCCGTCTCTGCTGCGGTCGGAATGTTGGAACCAGTAACGATCACTCGTTCGACTTCTGCCGTGCCTGCGGCTGAAGCGGCGCCCGGCTGCGAAAACGGCAAGGGATTCTGACCGAATGTGACCGAGGGCTGGATCAAACGCATAGCCGCCAAGCTCCATCCGGTACACCAGATTAATGGTCGCTTGATGAAACGCTCCTTTCGCTAAACTTCCGGTCGTTTAACAAACTGCCCGACAAACAACAAGTTTCCTTTGTAAGTGCAATTCGCGTCTGGTACTGTTGGTTCAATTGTCAGTTTGGGTTTATTCAAGGCAACTGCCACTTGTTGTGGCTGCGACCCTTCACCTTAATCCCCCTTTGGCGCGAGGGAGGCGAGGATCTCCTCAAACAACTTCTCGATCTTCCGGACGCTCGGCGAACAAATTCCCCGAATTCACAATGTGTATTAATAGACCGTCTTCGGTTCCAGCCCTGCAAGAATCTTCTGGAAACGCGGATTGCTTCGGAGCGAATCCCATTCCCGCCGCAGACGAAGCTCAGCGAGCGTGATGCTATTCGGCCAACCGGGTAACTGGCCGCGCCGGGCGTGGAAAGGAGACGCTCAATGAGCGTGATTGCTTGGTCCGGCTCGCCAACAAGCGCAGAAACCAGCGCCAGATTGGCCGCACCGATGGCGCCATGAAATGCATCTTGGCTTTCTGGCTCGAGTTCGAAGGCTCGACGACCTTCTCGAATGGCATCCTCCTTCCTCCGCATGAAGGCGTAGAGTAATCCTAGTTGAGATACTCCGCGTCCTCCGTCCCGGCCCCCTGTCGCCGCACGAAGCTATAGATAGGTCGCCAATAGGTGCGGCAAAGCGTTTCGAGCGCGTCTTGCGCAGCAGGCGATTCGCCTTGCGCTTCCAGCACTACACTCCAATGAGTGGTGGCAAATGCGAGCGCTCCGCTCTGCCTGCTCAGGCCGATCGCATTCTGTGAAACCTCGTCATCACCGGCAGGCACGCTGCGATCCGCCACTCTGGATCGCAAAGCCGCCACGCTGCTGAGGCGTGGCGGCTGATTGTGAAGTTCGGCTTTCGCCAGCGGTTTAGGGTGACACCCGTGTTACCGTCCCATCACAACACCGCTGGCATCGCCGCTCCAACTGCTACTGTTTCACCATGGAACCGCCGACTACGATGCCGCCGGTGGGGTCTGTGCCCACATACTTGAGCTGCCTTCCGCCATCGCCCATCACGAAGTGGCGGCGATGGTCCCCCGGCAAAGTCATGGTGCCGGTACCGTTCGCATTCACAGTATAGGTCCCGGTGACATTCTGACTCCAACTCGCATTGAGTATGGCGCCGCCACCGAAGTTAAAGACCAGGCGTGCCGTGAAGCCGCCTGCGCCATCGAACGTATACAAGCCCGCTTCGTCCACTGGCCCATAGACGCTTATGGGCGGGGGTACGGGTGGTGACCCGGGGCTTACTGGAGCAAAGCCCGAGAAAGAGTCGGCGTAACTGCCGTTGAGGCTACTCAGATCATAGGCTTGGGCGCGCGGGAGGGAGACTTGCATGATTAACGCAACTCCCGCCAGTGCCAGGACCGACCTGAAGAGCCGGGCCTTCGACATATTGGGAATGCTTCTTGTGAACATAATGTTTTGATTTTTCATAAACTAATTTCCTTTTCTTGTTTTTGCCTTCATTGGCTCCTCGTCGTGAGAAGTCAGTCCTGGCCGTTCACTGAGGTACAGAACGGAAAGGATTACGAGGTTACGCGGAGAATGCAGAAACTTTAAGAACCACGGATTACGCGGATATCACGGATGGATCCTCGGGTGCCGCCTGACACAGACGCCCTACAATCGGACATGCGATTCGTCGCGCTCTACGAATCCGTGCTATCAGTGCAATCCGTGGTTAGCTTTATTTCGGTGCTAACGAACTAACGATTTTTTCGAAGCGCGGATCGCCTCGGAGCGGATCCCACCACGGCATCAGTTTCAGTTCACCATAGCTGACGTTGCTGGGCGGATGGACGGCGATGGCAACCTGCTCGCAGGCGAGATCTTTTTCTCCAACCCACGCTGCGATCACCGCAAAGTATCTGATGAGGTACTGGCCAACGAGTGCATCTTTCTCCACTGGTAAAAGCTCCAGTGCGCGGCGGCCTTCTCGCAGCGCTTCCTCTTTTCGGCCGAGGCCGGCGTCGATCATGCCCAGCACGCACCACGACGGGCCGAAATCCGGCTGAGCCGCGACGATTTTCTCCTGCTCCGCGTGCGCAGCGGTAAATGCCGACTGCGCTTTCTGCTCGTCGTTGGTCATGCGTGCGATCAGGCCTTCGACAAACGGACGATTTACTTGAACTTGGTCAACTAGCCAAATTTCATCGTCCCTCAGCGCGCTCAATGCTTCCTTCGCAGCTGTGGCGTCACGTTCGGCCAGTGCGCAGAAGAGCCAATCATGAGCGATAGCTGATGTTCCAGCAGCGGGATTTGTCGCCCGAATAGAGTCGATTGCCTGATGCAATGGGCGGGTATTAGCGTTCACATCCAGCTCCCAGCTCGGAAGAGCTAGTTTCATAAAGACGTCGTCGGGTTCGGCGACAGCTAGAGCGCGGGTCAGCCATCCCTTTGCTTCCGCATAGCGGCGAAACCTCGCGTAATCCGATGAAAGGTCCTCGAGCGTGAGTATGTCACGCGGGTCTAGCTCAGCTGCGCGTTCCAGATTTCGTCTGGAGTCTTCCCAGTGCCCTTGCCGTCTCTGGATGAAACCCATCATTTGAAATATGCGCGCGTTGTTGGAAAGAGTCTGGCGAGCGACTTCCAGTTCGGCCAGCGCGCCGTCATAATCGCCATAACCTCGATAGAGATGCACCGCTTGTGCGAAGTGCGCTTCGCCCGAATCCGCCTTCAGACGAAAAGCGGAATCGATCGCGTCCTTCGCCATGGCCAACCGCGCTGGGGTACGGTCGATCCCATCGAAATAAATCTGATCATGGGCGAAGGCCAGTTGGCAATACGCATCCAGAAACGATGGGTCGCGCGCGACAGCCCGGTTCAGCAGATCGACAGCCTGCATGAAAGAATCCGCGACCTTGGCGCGCGAATACAGATCGAAGGCAACGAGATCCCCGGTCGGTTTGCTCGCAATAGCGACTTTCTCAGCGGGTGTAATTTTGGCATGAAGCTGGTTAGCGACTTTTTGCGCGATCTCGCTTTGGATTGTGAACAGGTCATTCAAATCGCGGTCGTATTGTTCAACCCAGACGTGGGTATCAGTCCGCGTGTCGATCAACTGCGCGTTCAAATGAAGATGCGTACCGGTCCTGCGAACGCTGCCCTCCAGAACATGCGATACCCGTAGCTCGTTACCGATCTGGCGCACATTTCGTTTGCCGCGGTACTCCATGACGCTGGTTCGGCTGATCACTTTCAGGTCGGCGATTTTCGCAAGCTTGGTCAAGATGTCGTCCTGCACGCCATCGGCAAAAGCCGCGTTCTCTTTCTGCTCGTTCAGATTTTCAAACGGCAGCACGGCGATTCCGGTTGTTACCCGACCACGGATCAATTCACTTCTCCAAACGATCCAGCCGCTCGCCGCAGCCAAAGCAACCAGAGATGCTGCCAGAAGCGCGCTGGTTGGATTGCGCCGCACCCATTTCCTGCCGCGGGTGAAAACTCCTGTGCGCCGGGCCTGAATGGGTTCGTGTTTTAGCCAGCGCTCAATATCTTCAGCCAGCGCGAGGGCCGAAGAATAACGGCGCTGCGAATCTTTCTCCAGACACTTCAGGCAAATTGTTGAGAGATCGCGATCTATTTTCGGATTTAGGAGGCGCGGTGACCGCGGCTCAGTATCCAATAGTAATTTGATCGTCTCATAGGTTGTTCCACCGGCAAAGGGCGGCTGGCCGGTGAGCAATTGGTAAAGCACTGCACCAAGTCCATACACATCTGTG
>Ga0209375_1002514_pt1 | contig 13148 bp, 7 predicted proteins | sample GraSoiAngelo_131_FD_185888 | JGI IMG/M metagenome (GOLD analysis project Ga0209375, IMG submission 185888) | Grasslands soil microbial communities from the Angelo Coastal Reserve, California, USA - 14_0929_02_30cm (SPAdes) (version 2) | ecosystem: Environmental > Terrestrial > Soil > Grasslands ... | reverse complement strand
ATTATCGACAGCGTCGCCGGGTTTTCCTGGGACATTCCACCAACTCAGGCCGGAGGCGAATACACGGTTCGCATCTCTCATCCTGCGGCCGATGGCCGGGCTGAGCGCAAGTTCGACATCCGTGCTTACCGTGCTCCGCGACTCAAGAGCCAGATTATTTTTGTACGCGATGGTTATGGCCCGGGTGACATGGTGGCCGCTAATCTGCATGTCGAGCGCGCCGAAGGCGGTGTTCCGTCGGGAGCCAGAGTGTCGGTCAGCGCCCGGATTGACGGCGAAGAGACCTGGAAAGGTACGGCCACTGTTGATAGCTCCGGCAATGCCGGCGCCAGTTTCAGGCTGCCCTCAGCTATCGCGCGCGGTGAAGGCGTCATCGCGATGATCATCGAAGACGGCGGTACTGTGGAGACCGCCACGAAAACCATCCCGATTCTTTTGCAGACGCTGGACCTGGCGATCTATCCGGAAGGCGGCGATTTGATTGCCGGTCTGCCGAACCGCGTCTATGTTGAAGGTCGAACACCGGCCAGGAAGCCTGCAGATATGGCCGGTGTCGTTGTCAACGCGGCGGGCCGGGAAGTCGCGACGTTCCGCACCGAGCATGAAGGCCGTGGCCGATTCTCCTTCGTTCCTGCTAAAGGCGAAACGTATTCCCTCCGCATCACGGAACCGGCCGGTATCAAGACGGTCTTTGCGCTCCCGGCGTTGAAAGCATCTGGTGTCGTCATTTCATCGACGTCCGATATCACACCCAGGCTAAAAGACGTCGTGGTCCGTCTCGGCGCTACATCCGATGGCTCGTATCTCATCGTGTTAAGCCAGCGAGGAAAGGAACTCGCTCTCAAACCGGTCACGCTGCGGGCGAATCAACCAGCGGATTTCACACTCGCTGTTCCGAAGTTTCTGGATGGCGTGATCGTGGTTACGGTTTACAACGACCGCATGTCGCCGATGGCCGAGCGATTGATCTTCCGTCAGCCTGAACACAGACTCAAGGTGCAAGTCGTTCCAGATGGGACCGACTATGTTCCTGGCGCCAAGGTCACGTTGCGCGTGAAGTCCCTCGACGATACCGGCAAACCCGTCAGCGCCATGGTTGGCCTCACGGTCACGGACTCGAGCGTTCTGGAGATGATCGAAAAGCGTGAACAGGCTCCTGCTCTACCCGTCATGGTCCTGCTGGAAAACGAGGTCCAGAATCTGGCGGATGCGCATGTTTACCTCGACGAAACGAATCCCAAAGCTCCGCTTGCGACCGACCTGTTGTTGGGTACGCAAGGCTGGCGCCGGTTCGCCACTGCAGGAACAGGATTTCTCAACGGGTCGGTCACGGATGCGAGCAATGCACGCATTGCGGGCGTCACCGTTCGAGCGATGAACACCACAACCGGCGAGGTTCTCACCGCAGTCACCAACGAGACCGGTGCATATGCTTTCTCCAACATCAAAGCGGGAACATACCGGATGAGCGCATCGTTGCCCGGGTTCCAGACAATGACTGTAGGATCGCAAGTGGCCCATGACCGTTCCGTGCGGCAGGACTTTCGGCTCACGGTCGCTGCGCTGAATTTTGCCGCCGCTAGGGTGGAAGCTGCCGGAGTGGCAGGAGTGAGAGGTGGATTCGCTCCTCCTCCTGCTGCCGCGCCAGCGCTCGTTAAGGAGGAGGACCGCATGCGCGCTCTTCCGCTCAACGACAAGGATGTCTTCGACCGTCGCGACCTTCTACAGGCGCCGATCGCGCAGATGAAGGCGGTGGCTCGAGACGAGGCCTTCAGGCGCGCGAACATCGAGAACATTCGCGAATACGCGCACACGCTTCGGCCAAACTGGACCGAAGGTTCGCGCGTCGACTTCGCTGAAACGGTGTACTGGAATGCGGGCGTCAAGACCGATACGGCTGGTCTTGCCACTGTCTCGTTCAACCTCAGCGATTCGGTAACATCATTCCGAGTTTTGGCCGACGGGTTCGGCCGGGAAGGCACGCTGGGATCGAGCGTGAGCGAGATCTCGTCGGTGCAGCCCTTCTCTATCGAACCCAAGATCCCGCTTCAAGTCACGAGCGGCGATGTGATCCAGCTTCCCATTGGCATGATCAACGGTATGAGCCGGGAACTACGCGGTGCGGAAGTGACCGTCACTGGCCCCGGCGGCATCAAGTTCACGCTGGTCGCCAGCAATCCAACTACACTCGGGGCCAAAGAGCGCACGCGCCGCTTCGTGCAGGTTGACGTTGGCCACGAATTCACGGGCCTTGCCAAGCTGACGTTCGACGCCAAAGCCGGCGCGTATCGCGATAGCGTGGGCCGCACGCTCGATGTGCGGCCTCTGGGTTTCCCGCACGAGAGTTCCACGGGCGGCGTGCTGGAGCGCAACGGGTCCAAATCGTTCGAGTTCACGCTTCCCGCCGACGTTCTCCGCGGCAGCCTGTCCTCGAGCGTGTCGGTATATCCGACTCCGCTTGCCAGCATGACGGACGCGCTTCAGTCGCTGCTTCGCGAGCCTTACGGCTGTTTCGAGCAAACCAGTTCCACCAGCTATCCAATGGTGATGGCTCAACAATACTTCCTCACACATACGGGCGTGGATCCCGCCACCATCGAGAAAGCCCGAAACCTTTTGGATGTCTCCTATAAAAAACTCATCGGGTTTGAATCCCGCAGCAAAGGCTACGAATGGTTCGGAGCCGATCCGGGTCACGAAGCCCTTACAGCGTACGGCCTGCTGCAGTTCACCGACATGTCGCGCGTACGCGCTGTTGACAAGGACATGCTCGACCGAACCCGCGCGTGGCTGCTTTCGCGGCGCGAGGGAAACGGCGGGTTCAATCGGAACGCGAAGGCCATCGATAGCTTCGGCGGCGCTCCTGTGGACACGACCAACGCTTACATTGTCTGGGCTCTGATCGAATCCGGAGAGAAAGGTCTGGATAAGGAGATCGCGGCTGTGAAAGCGTCCGCCGTTTCTACAGAGGACAGCTACATCGTTGCTCTGGGAGCCAACATTCTGGCGGCCACGGGCGACCGCGCGGGAGCCCGCCAGTTGATGGACAAGCTTGTCAAAAAACAGGGGACCGCCGGGAATGTCATGGGCGCGGTTACCAGCATTACGCGCTCGGGCGGAGACGCTCTGGCAATCGAGACGACGGCGCTTTCCGTGCTGGCCTGGATGCGTGAGCCCGCATATGCGGCCCAGGTCCAGAAGGGCCTGCAGTGGATCGTCGAATCGAACAAGAGCGGCCGCTACGGCTCGACACAATCCACGGTTCTCGCACTGCGCTCCATCGTTGCCTATGACAACGCGAACGCCCGGCCCAAAGCTCCAGGCCGGATCATTCTCAGCGTCGATGGCAAGACCGTCGGCGCACCTCTCGCCTTCACAGCCGGCAGCCAGGGAGCGCTCGTCATGCCGGATTTCACCAGCCAGCTCGCGCCCGGCAAACACGCGGTTGCGCTCAAGATGGAAGACGGCTCGAGTATGCCTTTCTCGATCAGCATCAAGTACAACAGCCTGCTTCCCGACTCTGCTAAGGAAGCGCAGGTCGGTCTTCAAGTCGTTCTCAAGGATTCACAGGTTCAGGAGGGAAGTGTCACCGAAGCCGTCGTATCCATCGCCAACAAGAGCGATCAGGCGATCCCCACTCCTGTGGCTATCGTGGGAATTCCAGGTGGTCTGGAAGTCCGGCACGATCAGCTCAAAGAACTGATTAAGTCCGGCAGGATCGATGCCTACGAAGTCATCGGCCGGGAAGTCGTCCTCTACTGGCGCTACCTCAAGGCCAAAGACACGTTCGATGTTCCGCTGAGCCTTGTTGCCGCCATTCCCGGGTCCTACACCGGCCCCGCCAGCCGTGCGTATCTCTATTACACGGACGAATTCAAGAACTGGGCGCCGGGACTGAAGGTGAACATCACACGCCGCTGAAGTCTCTCTATATATATCCCCTCCTCGCAGAGGAGGGGATGGCTGCGGCATCAATAAAAGTCGCGAAGCCACCGAAGAAGCCGCAGACGGGCGCGAAGCGCGAGCGCGATAGCGCGAAGCCCCGATCGGCGTACGCATGCGGGCCGGCGCAACCATCGTGCCGTCCACGGTTCCGCTTTGACATATCGGCGAAAGGCGTGGTATGTCTTGACATATGACTGAACGAACAACTATCCGGCTTCCTGAGGATCTGCTCGACCGCGCCAGGCGCAAAGCCGCTGCCGAGGGCCGCACTCTTACGTCTCTTATCGAAGACGGGCTACGGTTGATCGTGACGGATACTCGCAGTATGAAAAGAAAACGTATCTTTCCACGCGTGAGCAAAGCCAGCGGGGGCCTGATGCCCGGAATCGACCTTGGCGCCGCGTCCGCTTTGCAAGAGATGGATGACCTGGAATACGTGAAGCGATTGAAGCGCCAATGATTTTGCCGGATGTCAATGTCCTGATCTATGCGTTTCGGAAAGATATGCCGCAACACAGGCTTTGCCGCGCATGGCTCACCGGGATCATATCCGGCGAAGTCCCCTTTGGCGTGTCGCCGGCAGTGTTGAGCGCCGTGGTTCGGATCACCACGAACCCTCGCGTCTTCAAGAGGCCGAGCCCTGCCGAAGAGGCGTTCGAGTTCTGCGACGATTTGCTCGGACAACCGCACTGTAGCGTCGTCGATCCCGGCAAGCGGCACTGGCAGATATTCAAACGCCTCTCCATAGAAACCCGCACCCGTGGTTCGCGTCTCACGGATGCTTGGTTCGCGGCTCTCGCCATCGAGTCGGGCTGCGAGTGGATCACGCTCGACAGCGATTATGCGAGATTCCCAGGGCTGAGGTGGCGAACGCCCACGGAGCCCACCTGAGCAGCACGAATCGGGGGGCACAACGCGCCGGATTGGGAATCGACGCATCGGCCGGTCGGCATACGGAACTCTGGACGCACGTGCGGCAAAAGCACGGATCCGGCGCCGGTGGATTGGTCGTGTTCAGAGCCATTGGGTTGACGGTCTTGGCGTTGGGCCGGGGGCCACATTGGGGCGCACGTGAGGGCAGTCTGAGACACTACAGAATTTTCCGGCCACGTCGGGCGGATGAATTGCGGCCAGGATTCGCCCTGCCGTTTTTCGGGAAGAAAACCCGGCTAACGGCGGCTGACGGGCGTCACTATATAGTAACGTCATGGCAAAGAATGTTGTCCGCATTTCGGATTCAGTAAACGTCGCGACGCTCGATGTTACTGTCTGCGAACCGAATGTCGCCTTGAGCCGTGACTATAGGTCCCCTTCGTGGCGGCCCGGTAACTCCACACGGCCTGTCCGGCAGAGTCCACGGTGATTGTCTTGGTCGCCGTACCCCGTTCGGTTTTGTTACGGTGAATAAGACGGAAGCGCCCGATGCCGACGACGTGCCCTGCGTCACGGTTGCGTGAGCGACACGGTGGAATTGCTTTTGAACGGCCCACTCGGAACGGACAGTGTGACGCTGATTGGAACGACTGGCGGCACCACCGTACGGGACCGGGCGCCAGCGTACTTTAGCAAACGGCTCCGGCGCGTCCGCGCTCTCTCATCGGAAGATCTGGATGAGTTTCTGGAATCGCTTATCGAGCGCGGCCTTCTGGGCGAACCCGATGCCAGCGACGTCTGGCGTTCGGATCTGGTGGTCCGGGGCCGTCGCCGCGATGACGGCGCCGAGGTCTAATTGGTTGAAATATCGTGGGGCGTCGATCCCACGGATGTCCTGCGAGCCGCACGAAGAGCCGGGATGGCTTCACGAGGACCGACAAAAAATTACGTTTCAGCGGGAATGCCTACGAACAGATCGCCCACGCGGCAAAAGAACGAGGGCAACAGCGGTGTGGTGAGCGTGTCGGGTTCGGCGAACGTCGCGATCAACTCCAGCCGCGCATTCCGGCGGCGAAAGACTTCGACCCGCCTCAGGCGCCAGTCGGCGATCCAGTATTCATCGACGCCGCGGCGGGAATACAGATTCAGTTTGGCTTCTCTATCCCGTTTTTCGTTTGCCGGTCCCGGCGACAGGACTTCGACGATCAATTCTGGGGCAGCACAAAGTTTTCCATCCGGACCGAATATTGTGGACATCCGCCCGGAACTGAGCCAAACCACATCCGGCGCTACGTCCTCGTCGTCCGCGAAAATGAGCCCGGGCGCGATTAAGGCTCGACCTTCCCCATGTTGCGATGCTTGGTGAAGCTTCACGACAATCTCTCCACAGACCATCTGATGGTACGCGTGGGGTTGTCTGGACACGTACAGTTCTCCATCGATGATTTCATAACGCTTCCCGTCGTTCTCGGGAAACGCTGCGAGGTCAGCGGACGTAAACCGGTCAGTCGCTCTCATTGGGCCTCTTGGAGGTGAGTTCTCAACGACAATATAGCATGAGCGACAGAGGCTTAGCACAGCGCGGCCGCAACCGATGCGCCAAGCGCCAAACAATAGGAATGCCTGAAAGACGAAGTGCTACCTGTAAAGTCGAGCAGGTTGGTGTGAGCTGGCCAATCAACTCCGCGCCGTGGACCTGCGGCCCGGCGAGCTGGTCCCGTTTCTGGTCGATCTCACGGACCGGTTCAGCCGGGATACACACTCAGTTGCACACACACAAATGTTGTGCTTAAGATTTTTCTCAGCTTGGCCTAGAATCGGGCTATGGACGAACTCTTGAACCGAATTACATTCGACAAGAACGTTCTTGCGGGCAAACCCCTGATCCGCGGGCTTCGGATCTCCGTCGAAATGATTCTCGAGCTCCTCGCGAAAGGCGCGACGGAACAGGAAATCCTTGAGGATTATCCGCAATTGGAGCTGGCCGATATTCGGGCGGCCCTATTGTACGCACATACCTTGGTTGCCCACGAAACCGTGCTTGAACGGTAGTTGCGCAACCAATCTTCTCAATGAAATTTCTACTTGACGTGAACGCCCGCGGAGCCGTTGCGGAATGGCTACGCGCCAAAGGTCACGATATTGTCGAAGTCGCATGAAGAAATAACAGGATGGAGGACCCGGACAAGTTCAAACCCGCCGATTCAATTTCCATTCCCCTTTACGCACGTCAGCCCAGGCGGGCAACATCGAAAATGGAAAGAACCAATTTAAGGCGCGCGGCTGCGTGAGCTGCCACAGCTATTCGGGCCAAGGGGGGCGCCGGTGCGCGCCTGGCGCAAAACCCGATCACCTTCCAGGCGTTTCTAAGCTACGTGCGCAAGCCAAAAGGTGCGATGCCTCCGTTCGGGAACCAAATACCCGAAGCGGAGCTGGCGGACATCTATGCTTTTTTAAAGTCGGCACCGCCTTCCCCCGATCCGAAAAGCATTCCGCTACTGAACCAAATCGGCTAGTTGACCGATGACGTGTACGCCGCTTCCCTCCGCCCTGTCGTAATTTCAAATTCATCGAAGTAGGATTTCTGCAAGCCAATTCACTTGATTTTGACTAACGTCCTCATGAAACTGGTCAAAAAGGTGGAGGAGCGCAAATGTATTTCAACACAAAGTCTTTGTGGATCAGCGCGGTAATCGTTCTCTGCGCCGGCGCGCTCAATGTGAACCTCGTTCGCGCTCAGGCAACCGCAACAATCTTGGGTACGGTCATGGACCCGTCGGGAGCGGCAATTGGTGGTGCGGTGGTCCAGCTCAAGAACACGGGAACCGGCATCACGCAGAACGCTATTTCGGATGAACAGGGACGATACCGCTTTCCCGAGTTAGCCATCGGAGAATACGAGGTTCAGGCGTCGCAACCGGGCTTTCAGACCGTTATCCATCAAGGCGTCAAGTTGACAGTCGGTAGCAATCCGGTTGTCGACTTCAGACTCCCGCTGGGTCAAACGGCGGAAACGGTTTTGGTAGCGGCCGCAGTCTCGCAAGTAGAAACACAATCGACCGGCTTCGGTGCATTCGTCGAATCGAAGCAGATTACCGAGTTGCCGCTGAATGGACGCAACTTCACCCAGCTTATAACGCTCGCCCCCGGTGTGACGCAGATTCCGCTCGGCGCGCCTGGCGCGGGCAGTACCTTCTATGGCAACGGAGCAAAATATTCGATCTCAGGATCGCGTCCATCCGGACAGGCATACCTGCTCGATGACCAGGATATGGTGAACTTCTGGAACAACGGTCCCGGTGCCGGCGGTTTGGGAACGGCGCTCGGAGTCGAAGCCATCGCGGAGTTTCAGGCGCTCACCAATACGTACACCGCACAGTTCGGGGGCAATGGTGCCGTCATCAACGCCTCCAGTCGCTCCGGCACCAATGATTTTCACGGATCTGCATACGAATTTCTTCGCAACGACAAGCTGGAAGCGCGGAATTTCTTCGACACGGTCGTCAAGCCGGGCCACAGGACAGCGCAACCTCCGACGTATCGCCAAAATCAATTCGGTGTGAGCGCCGGCGGTCCGATCAAAAAGGACCGAATGTTTTTCTTCGGGAACTACGAAGGATTGCGGAAGAAACAGATCGTCAGCAATGTAGTTGTCGTACCGGACGCCTGCGCGCGCCAATTTCTCTCGACGCTGCCCAATGGCACCTGCGGTGCCCCTGTTACGGAGAACGCGAATCCGGCAGTCCGGCAGTCGGTTCGAAACGTGATGGCGTTGTACCCAATGCCCAACTACGTATCTGAGCTGTTCGCTGCGAATGGAACTGCTTCGGCAACCGGGCAAGCGCTCGTGGACGATCCGAATACGGGCGATCAAAATTATTTTTTGGGCCGGATCGATTACCAGGTATCGGACAAGAGCTCGATCTTTTTCCGGTACATTCTCGATCGCGCCAACCGCGATTTCACGACCAACATTCCATATTGGCCCGAACTCGATCGCACCCGCGATCATTTTGTCAATTTGGAAGAGCGGCACGTTCTCTCGCCGAAGCTGGTGAACTCGTTCCACGCTGGATTCTCGCGGACCTACGAAGACGCGTACGTCTACGGCAGCCCGATCATATTGAATGGAGTCGTAGCGCGCGGCACGATCGCAACACCAGTGACTCCCGGCGGGACGAGTCCCGGCGTCCATCCGATGCAGTTTTTTGGCAGCGACCCGGCAAGCCAGTTCTATGCCGTGAGTACTGCCGGGCAAGGGATTCCGCGGGAAGACGGCTCTGTAAACGTGGGCAGCGGCGTCACGACGATGGCAGCCAGCGCGACGCTGCCTTTCTATCTTGTGCCGAATAAATTTTCTTTCGGAGACGACCTTATCTGGACCTCGGGCGCGCACAGCATCAAGATCGGCGGAAAGGCAACCAAGCTTAAGGAAAACACCTGGGCTCCGTTTCAGGTTGCTCCGCAGTGGGTGTTCCCCAACTTGACCGCCTTCATGCAAGGCAATGCCAACACTCTCAACGGACAGGTATCGGATGTTCAGAATCCGGGAGCCGATTCGACGAAAGACTATCGCTACTGGGTCTACGCAATGTATGCCGACGATCAATGGCAGCTCACACGAAAGCTCACATTGAACGTGGGCCTGCGCTATGAACCGGCGAGCATCATCAAATCGGTGCTGCACGAGCAGTACAACCTGATTCATGCGCCATACGGCAAGTGGGAGCCTGTTCTTCAATCCACGGCGGTGAACCCATCGCTGCACAACATTGATCCTCGAATCGGTCTGGCCTGGGATTCGTTCGCCGATCACAAGACATCCGTCAGGGCAGGATTCGGTGTTTTCCATAGCGTGCTTTACTCTCGCGACACGAATCACTGGCTCCAGCCTCCGTTCTTGACCACAGCACAGACGACAAGTTCAAACCCGCCGATTCAATTTCCATTCCCCTTTACGCACGTCCCGCGCTCCACGGGTACGTTTATACCGACGGATGGCACGCTGAGCTGCACGAACTGCGATTACTTTGGGCGCGATACGACTCCATACCAAATGCAGTGGAATCTGAATGTCCAACGCGAAGTTATGAGTAATACCGTGGCGACCATCGGCTACATCGGTTCGCATGGCGTCCACCTGCCTGCGCAGAAGGATTTCAATTATCCGATTCCCTTCACTGGTCCTTCGGCTAGGCCGACATTCGGAGCATTGAATGCGACCAACACCGCGATCGTTGCAAACCAGCGATTAAATCCCGCCTATGCGTACCTTCAAATGATGGACGCAATAGCGGACGCTCATTATCACGCGCTGCAAAGCAGTCTGAATCATCGCTTCAGCTCTGGCTGGCAAGCCCAGGTGACGTACACCTGGTCGAAGTCGATCGACAACAGCTCTGGTTCATACGGGCTGGATGGCGGCGGCGCCATATACAACCCGACCGATGCGCATGCGGACCGGGGGCTGTCGAATTTCAACCGGACACAGAATTTCCGCGTAAGCGGCATCTATGATCTGCCCTTCAAGACGAACGGTCTTCTTGGAGGCGTCATCAGCGGATGGCAGTTCACGAGCGCCTATACCTATCTGTCGGGCGCCCCGTTCGCGGTAGGCACGATTACGAACCGCGTGCACAACAGTCTCGGTGCGAGTGCCGCGCGGCCGGACGCCGTTGCCGGATGCGATCTCTACAAAGGCTACGGTCAATTGCATGGAATTTGGTTCAACCCAAATTGCTTCGTGCCGGCGCCATTCGGTACGTATGGCAACGCGGGACGAGACACGATCATTGGTCCCAATCTGTGGAATCTGGATAGCTCACTCGCAAAGGACTGGAAGATCTCGAGAATTTCCGAGCAGCTCCGTTTGCAGTTCCGCGCTGAGGCGTTCAACGTCCTGAATCACCCCTCGTTCCAGAACCCGAATGCGGTGGTCTTCAATGCGAACCTGGCCACGGCCAATCCCGCGGTCCCGAGTTCCGGAGTTTCGCTGAATGGAAGCGCCGGCAGGATCACGGCTACTAACAGCCAGCCTCGGCAGATTCAACTCGCGCTGAAGCTGTTGTTCTGAATTCCCTTCTCACTGTAGCTTGGCGAAACTCTCCTTTTCGTTCTGGGCCGGTTTGTCTCCTCCAACACAACCTTCTGCCGACATATTCTGGTCTCGGTGCCGTTGAGGAGTTCTGAGCTTATTGAAAGAACGATTCGTCGATCTTGACACCGGAATCTTTGACTTTGGCGTCGAGTTGGCGGTTGAGTTCAGCCGCAGTGAGATTTTGCCGGATGACATCGCGCATTTCCTCGAACGTTTGTACCTTTCTGTCGGTGATGCGAAAGATATGAAAACCAAAAACGCTTCCGACGACATCGCTGATGTCGCCTGGCTTCATCGAAAATATGGCGTCATCGATGCTCTTTTCGGCGCGGCCCTTTGGAATGTATCCAACAGCTCCACCATGGTCCTTGACGGCGATATCCTGCGAATACTTTCTCGACATCTCGTCCCAGTCGGCTCCCATGTCCAGCATGGCCTTGATTTCTTTGGCTTTCTTTTCGGCCTGCTCGTAGGGTAGCCGTTCCACATTGGCGTAGGGCGTTATGGGACTATTTCCGTTCAGGATAAGAATGTGAGACAGGCCAATCTGAGTGAAATCGTCCAGGTGACTCTCATAGTAATTTCGAACCGTTTCCTCGCTGATCGCGGCTCCGATTTCACGCGCATATTCCTGGTAATAATTTAGTCGCGATTCGTATCCCGTGCCGACGTCTATTCCCTTCCTGCGGGCCTCGCTCGTTAAAACCCAGATCCGCACGAGCTCACCAACCAGCCCCCTGCGGTTGTCCGGATCTGCAAAGCGTTGCCGGTCTTGTGGCGGAAACGTTTTCACGATTTCTTCAAATTCTTCTGCGGTAATCGTCCAGTCACCCGAGGAAGCAATGATGCGCGGGGTAGCCGCCGGACCTTGTAAAATGCCCGAGAGCAATAACATTGAAAGCAGATGGGAAACGATTGACATAAGGCACTATCGTACTGTAAAATCAACGGGCTAAAACAGCTGCACGTCACCCGCTACAGTTGCAAAGCCTGCCGCTTGGCCCACATATCACCATTGGGCCATTCTTCGAATGCAGCATCAATTCTAGAATGGCTCTGGTGGGTTATGGGACAAACCATTAGTGTGAAAGATGAGGTTACGATACCCGGTTTTACCGCATTAAAAAGGTTGGTGCTGCGCAGGATCGCTCGCCGGTCTGACGCCACTTGAACATGGCGCGCGGCAGCATGACGAGGCTGAAGGATTTTTTGTCCAAACACGAGGAGCTTGTTCGTCGTTCTTTTTTGCTCGCCGTCCTTCTTGCTTTGCCGGCAATCGGCGTCCTTCGCTCGAAAGTGAACCTTGAAGACGCCGATATCTGGTGGCACCTTCGCACAGGTGAATGGATTCTGAGCCATCACATGCTTCCGCTCACCGATCCGTTTTCACTTCACGGTGCGGGTAAAGAATGGGTTGCTTACAGCTGGCTGTTCGAAGTACTCGTGTTCCGCCTCCAACAATGGTTTGGTCTATCCGGAATCCTCTACTATAACGTCGTTTTAAGTATCGCTATCACGGCCGCCGTATTCACGCTGATCAAACGCTTTGAACCCGCATTTATCAGCGTCGTCGGCCTTGCTGCAATATCGATTGTCTCCATGTTGCCGGTGCTTCTAGCGCCTCGGCCGTGGCTCTTTACAGTTCTCTTCTTCACGATCGAGCTGAAGCTGCTGCTCGGTGCAAGGGCGACGGGAAATAATCGGGCGCTCTGGTATTTGCCCTTTTTGTTTGCACTTTGGGCAAACCTGCACATCCAATTCGTCTACGGTCTATTACTGCTTGGAGTAGCCGCCGCTGAAAGCTTCGTGACGAAGATTCTCCACAAGTTCACAGACCAGGTGGAAGAGAGCGCTTTCCATCCGGCTCGAATGGCGCTGGTGACGCTGGCATGCATTGCGGCGACACTGGCGAATCCTTATCACTACAAAATCTACTTCCCCGTGCTCGACTATATGGTTCAGCAGGGCTTTTATGACTTGGTTTCCGAGCTGCAAGCACCTCAATTTCGCACATTATGCGAGTGGCTCATGCTCGGCATTGCCGTAGGAACATCATTCATCTTGGGCCGGCGCCGAACGATCAACGCGTTTTTCGTACTTCTGCTTCTCATGGCAGTCACACTGTCTTTCCGCTCGAGGCGCGACATGTGGCTCGTGGCGGTCGCTGCCGCAGGCATTGTTGCCGCCTCGAGCTCGAACTTCTCCGTTGCGTCCCAATACGTGCTCTCGAGAG
>Ga0209375_1002511_pt1 | contig 13160 bp, 11 predicted proteins | sample GraSoiAngelo_131_FD_185888 | JGI IMG/M metagenome (GOLD analysis project Ga0209375, IMG submission 185888) | Grasslands soil microbial communities from the Angelo Coastal Reserve, California, USA - 14_0929_02_30cm (SPAdes) (version 2) | ecosystem: Environmental > Terrestrial > Soil > Grasslands ... | reverse complement strand
GGCGGACGGGGAGCCGCTGACGGCGGCGATTCTCGACTACAAGTCGCTCAGCCGGCAGCTGATCAACGACGTCGTCTACATCCCGCTCTTCTATACGGTGGACGCGTTTCTATTCAAGCCCTACGTCCTGGGCGCCGGCTCCAACAACATGTTCGACTACTACTGGGATCAGATCCAGCTGACCGCGCACTAGTCTCACGCCCCTCTCACCTGGGGGGAGGGAAAAACCAGTCCACGCCCCTCTCCCTGACCCTCTCCCCTGAGGGGAGAGGGGATCTAGAGCTGGCCTGCGAAGTGCCAGGGAGAGGGGATCTAGAGCTGGCCTGCGAAGTGGCAGGCGGCGAAGCGGCCGCTTTCCTTCATCTCCAGCGGTGGCTCCACCTCGGAGCAGATCTTCTGTGCGATCGGGCAGCGCGTGTGGAACCGGCAGGCCGGCGGCGGATTGACCGGGGAAGGTATCTCGCCCTTCAGGAGGATTGGTTTCCGGGCGGCTTCGAGGTCGGGATCCGGGACCGGCACCGAGCTCTCCAGCACCTTGGTGTAGGGGTGCAGGGGCCGGTCTCGAATCGCGTCGCTCGGCCCGATCTCGACGATCTTGCCGAGGTACATCACTGCGATCCGATCGCTGATGTGACGCACCACAGCCAGCTCGTGCGCGATGAAAAGGTACGTCAGGTTGAACTGCGTTTGTAGGTCTTCCATCAGGTTGACGATCTGGGCTTGGATCGAAACGTCAAGGGCGGACACCGGCTCGTCCGCGACCATAAAGGTCGGGTTTAGCACCAGGGCTCGCGCAATTCCGATGCGTTGGCGCTGGCCGCCCGAGAACTCGTGAGGATAGCGGTTCACAAAGCCGGGATTGAGCCCGACCACCCGCATCACCTCCTGCACCTTCTGCTCGGCCTTGCGTCCCCGCGCAACCCTGAAATTTCGGAGCGGTTCGGAAACTATGTCGCCGACCGTCATCCGCGGGTTCAACGATGCGTACGGGTCCTGGAAGATCATCTGGACCTGCTGCCGCATGCGCCGAAGCTTTTCGCCCCGCAGCTTGGTCAGATCGGTGTCCTTGAAGTAAATATGGCCTGAGGTCGCCGGCTGCAGCTGGACGATCACCCGACCGAGAGTCGACTTGCCGCAACCTGACTCGCCGACGAGCCCGAGGGTCTCGCCTTGCTGGATCGCCAGGCTCACATCGTCCACCGCGTGTACCACAGCGCGCCCGAATGCCCCGCCCGTCGGAAAGTGCTTGACCACGTTCTCCACCCGCAGCAGCGGCGACTTGATCGTCGGATCGGTCGCCGGCGTCACCGCGGACTGCTGCATCAACTCTGCATTTCAGGGTTCGGGACGTTCTTCATCAGCACCCAGCAGCGTGCCAGCTGCTCGGGATCCACCTCGGCCAGCGGCGGCTCCTCGGTGAGGCACCGATCGACCTTGAACCGACAGCGAGGATGGAACTTGCAGCCGGTCGGAAGCTTGCCCAGGTCAGGCGGGACGCCTCTGATGGACACCAGCCGCTCCTTGCCGACCTCGTCCATCCGGGGCATCGACCGCAGGAGCGACCACGTGTAAGGGTGCTGCGGATTCTTGAAGATGGCGCGCGTCGGGCCTTGCTCGACGATCCTGCCGGCGTACATGACGATGACCCGGTTGCACAGGCTCGCCACCAGCGCCATGTTGTGGGTAATCAGGATCACCGCAGCGCGGAGCTCACGGCTGATATCGCGCAACAGCTCGATGATCGACGCCTGGACCGTCACGTCGAGCGCGGTGGTCGGCTCGTCCGCGATGAGCAGCGAGGGTTCGTTGGAGACCCCCATCGCGATCATCGCGCGCTGCCGCATGCCCCCGGAGAACTGATGAGGGAAGTCTTTGATGCGCTCCTTGGCGGCCGGGATCCGCACGCGCTGCAGCATTGGGACCACCCGATCGCGGGCTTGCTGGCCGGTGAAACGCCTGTGAGCCGCCATCGCCTCCTCGATCTGAAACCCGACACGAAGCACCGGGTTCATCGAGGTCATGGGGTCCTGGAAGATCATCGCCACCTCGTTGCCGCGGAACTCCCGGATCTCGTCGTCAGTCATCTCGAGCACATCGTTCTCGCCGTAAAGGATCCGGCCGGTGATCTTTCCCGGCTCGGGCACGAGGCGCAAGAGGGAGAGCGCCGTCATGGTCTTGCCTGAACCGGACTCCCCGACGACGCCCACGATCTCGCCGCGGTCGACGTCGAAGCTGATTCCGTCCACCGCCCGCACCAGCCCGGCAGACGTCGGAAACTGGACGTGCAGGTCCTGAATACGCAGGAGCGCGGCCAGGCTAGGACACTCTCCCTAACGCCTCATGCGTGGGTCGATTGCATCGCGGAGCCCATCGCCCAACCAGTTGAAGGCGAGGACCGTCAGCGACAGCGCGGCGCAGGGCGCGAGCACGATGTGGGGGGCGATCTGCAGCGCCTTGTAACCTTCGCTTGCCATGCGGCCCCAGCTCGGCGATGGCGGCGGGATGCCGAGGCCGAGAAGGCTCAGGAACGCCTCGAAGATGATCGCGGCCGGGACGAGGTAGGTGGCCTGGACGATGATCGGCCCGAGGGCGTTCGGCAGGATGTGGCGCGAAAGGATCATCAGGTTGGGGGTGCCGATTGTGCGGGCGGCCTCGACATATTCCCTTTCTCGAATGCTCAGCGTCTGGCCGCGCACCAGGCGCGCCATCCCAAGCCAGCCAGTGAGGGCGATCGCCAGGATGATGTTGAAGAGGCCGCGCCCTATGAGCACCACCAGGATCAGGGCGACGAGCAGGTCGGGAACGCCGTAAAAGATATTGATGGTCAGCGAGATGAGCGCGTCGACCTTGCCTTTGAAGAAGCCGGCGAGCATCCCGAGAATGATGCCGGTCAGGGATGCAAGGAAGCTCGCGCCGACACCCACGCCAAGCGCGATGGCAGCTCCTCCCATGACCCGGCTCAGGATGTCGCGGCCGTAGTCGTCGAGGCCAAGGGGATGCAGGAGAGAAGGGCCCGCATACGTCGTGCCGAGGGCTTGCCGCCAGGTCGGGTAGGGCGTCCATACGATGGATATGAGCGCCGTCACAAAAAAGATTGCGATGATGACCAGGCCGACGACGGCGAGTCGGTTCCGTTTGAGCCGGCGCCAGGCATCCTGTCCGAGCGAGCTCTGCTCCGGCAGCTCGCTGATAAGGAACTCCTGAGAAGCTTCGACGGTTGAAGGAACTGCTGCCATCAGTAACGAATCCTTGGATCAAGCACCGGATAGATGAGGTCAACCGCAAGGTTGGCGAGGCCGATAAGGACGGCGTAAAACGTGAAGACGCCAATCACAATGTTGTAGTCCCGACTCAGGATGCTGGATACGAACTCCTGGCCGAGTCCCGGGATGCCGAATATGTACTCGATCACCACCGAGCCCGTGATGATGCCGGTGACGAGTGGGCCCAGGATGCTGATCACGGGTATCAGGGCGTTGCGCAGAGAGTGGCGAAGGATCACGACTCGCGCCTTCAGCCCCTTAGCCCATGCCGTGCGGACATAGTCCTGGCGGATCACCTCCAGCATGCTGGCACGCGTAAGTCTGGCGACGATGGCCGCGTACGGCAGGCCCAGTGCCAGCGCCGGGACGGGGATCTGCTCGATCTTGCCCCAGCCGATGTTTTCATAGACAAGACCACCTGTCCACGCATAGAAGCCGGAGACGGTGAGCAGTATCAACAGAAACGCCCAGACAAAGCTGGGCACGCTGTAGCCGACCACTGCCGAGGTCGAGGCGACGTAGTCGACCCATGTGTTCTGCCTGATCGCCGCGATGGTTCCGAGTGTCAAGCCGACGCCAATCGTGATCAGGACCGCGGCCAGCCCGAGCGTCACGCTCACCCTGGCCTCCCGCAGCAGCAAGGGGGTGATCTGCACGCCCATGTTGACCAGGGACTCTCCCATGTCGCCATGCGCCAGGCCCTGAACCCAGAGCACGTACTGCTGCGGCCACGGAAGGTCGAGGTTGTAGTGATGGAGCAGTGCCGCTTCGGTCGCCGGGTTGTTGCGGCGCTCGCTGGCAAGCGCGTTGCCCGGCAGCTGGTGGATCCCGATGAAAACGATGGAAGACACGACGACAGCGGTCACTGTGATGAGCACCAGCCGCTGCGCTGCATAGACCAGCGTTCCCCGGCTCACGGTTGTTTTGAACGATACAGCAGAAGGGGGGTCCGCACACCGCGGACCCCCTCAGCTGCCTGTCGGAAAGACGGTCTAGTGCTGCAGAAGCTTGATGCCCTGCCAGCCGTAGTCGTACAGCCCGTTGTAGCCCGCGCCTCTGACGTATGGCTGGACCAGGTAGGGCTGGGTGCCGTAGTCGATGGTCATCCAGACGACGTTGTTGACGAGCATCTTCTGCGCCTTGACGTAGTCAGGCACAGCCTGCTCGACTGGCTTAGCGTTGGCGGCGTTGGTGATCGCGTCTTGGTCGGGGTTGCAGTACGCCTCGTCGTTGCCACGCCCAATCGGCGCCTGGGCGCAGTTGAAGAGGTTGTCAAACCAGTCCTGAGGGTGGTCGTAGTCGATGCCCCAGCTCTCACGGCCGAGGATCACGATCTTCTTCTTGCGGTCTCTCTGAAGGGTCGGGAAGTCGGACGGGACCAGCTTGACGTCGATGCCGAGGTTCTCCTTCCACTGCGCCTGTAGGTTCTGGGCGCGCTTGTCGTTGGAAGGGCTCGTGTTGTAGCGGTATTCCAGGTTCTTCACCTTGCTGCCGTCCGGGTCCCACTTCTTGTACAGGTCCTTGGCAGCCTTGGCGTCGAACTTGGCGTAGGGGTCGCCGTTGTCGCCGAGGTATCCCTTGAAGCCCTTGACAATCGGGCCGCCAAAGGCCGGCTGGCAAGTGATCGCGTGCGCGCACGCGATGTCGGCGAGCTGGTTGCGGTCGATCGCCATCGAGAAGGCGCGGCGACCGTCGAGTCCAGGGTCGCTGGTGCTGCTCCCGCTGTTGGTCGGGTCACCAGGCTTGGCACCGGGTTTGGCAGCGAAAGGCCCGGTGACGAAGTTGAATCCAACCGCGGTCGAACGTGCTCCCGGATAGATGGTCAGGAGCTTCGACTTGGTGGGGTCGTTCTTGTAGCGGAGAACGTCATCCGGTCCGGCGGGTGAGTTGGCCATTCCCTGGAGGTCGTAGCCGCCTGACTCGAATTTCTTGACCTGCGTTGCGGCGTCGACGTGGAAATCGGTGTGCACCTTGGTGATCTTCCCGGTGTCACCGCCCCACCAGTTCTTGACGGCCTCGAAATCGATGGATTCCTTGGCCGAGTAAGCGCTGACCTTGAAAGGACCGCTGCCGATGTAAGTCTCAGCCTTTTCGGTCCAGTGCTCGTCACCGGCGGCCTCGATGACTTTCTGGTCGAGGACCTCGCTTGCGGTTGGCATCGCCAGCTGAGTCAGCCAGTAGCCGGCCGGTGCGTCCAGCTTCGCGACCAGGGTGTAGTCGTCCGGGGCGGACAGGCCCGAGATCGTCTTGGTCTTGCCGTCGGAGACGTCCTGTGCGCCGGTGATCGCGTAAAGGTTGCTGGCATAAGCGTCGTTGAGACGCAAGGTTCGCGTCCAGCTCCAGATCCAGTCCTTGGCGGTGATCTTGTCACCGTTCGAGAACTGCATGTCCTTGCGGAGCTTGAAGGTCCAGGTCTTGCCGTCTGCCGAGATGTCCGGCATGCCAGTGGTTCCGTCCGAGATGATCTTCAGGTTGTTGTCGAACTTGTACAGGCCGGTGAAGACCTCGGACAGGAATGTGATGTCGACCGCGGAGTCTACGTGCGCCGGGTCGAGGCTCGTCGGGTAGTCGATGATGGCGAACCTCAGGGTCTGGTCGGCGGCAAGGGTCTCAGAGGTCGTGCCACCTCCGCCGCCGCAGGCCGCGACCAACGAGACTGCTCCCAGCGCGCCGGCGAGGGAACGGAACAAAGCGCTTCGCGTCATACCACCTCCTACGAAACACGGCTCGAGGAGGGCGCGCACATAAGGAACTTCGCCTTCCCCGAATCCATCGCCCTCTTCCCGGTTGCCCGGGGCGAGAGTGCGCCGGCGACGGATCGTGGCCATCTTCCGATGGCCCCGCTACTCCATCGTCAGTTTTGAACTTTGCTTCACCGAAGTCAAGTTTTAGAGCGAATTTGGCCCTCCGGAGGGCCAAATCAGGCCCCAAACGGCTTCCTGGGCTAGTGCTTCAGGATCCGAAGGCCCGTCCAGTAGTGGTCGTAAAGCGCGTTGCCGCCCGCACCCTTCACGTACGGATGCACCAGGTACTGCTGCACCCCATAGAGCAGGCCACCGAAGACTGAGGTGTTGGCCAGCAGGGAGCCGGCGACCTTGTAGTCGGCGATCCCCGAGCCCGGGGTGGCCGCGTCAGCTGTGGCCACGATCTTGTCGAGGCTTGGGTTTGAGTAGCAGGACCCCGACGAGCTCGCGCCAGTGACAAACAGGTAGTCGAACCAGTCCTGAGGGTGGTCGTAGTCGGCGGCCCAGCTCTGCCGGAATATCGGATAAGCGCAGGCGCCGTCGCGCTGGTCGAAGAACGTCTTGCGGTCCTTCTCCACGCATCCGACCGTCACGCCGAGGTTTTTCTTCCACTGCGCGGCGAGGTTGTCGCACACCGCCTTGTTGAAAGCGTTGGAGTCGTAGGTGTAGTTGAGGCCCTTCACCTTCGCCCCATCGGGGTCCCACGCGTGGTATTCGGCTTTGGCCGCGGCCGCGTCGAACTTCACCCCGTGGTCCGCGCCATCGCCGAGGTAGCCCTGCAAGCCCTTGCTGATGACGCCACCGGTGGCTTGAATGCAGGTCGTCTGCTGGTTGCAAACCGCGGCCACGAGGGCTTTGCGGTCGATGGCGGTGCTGAAGGCGTGACGCCCGGCGCGGCCTTCGTCGATGCCCGCGAACGGCCCCGACTTGAGGTTGAACCCGATCCAGAACGTGATCCCGAGAGGGACCAGCGCAAGCTGACTCCGGAGCTTCGCGTCGCTCGTGTAACGGATCGCCGCAACCGGCGCGAGGCCCTGACGCCCGAAGCCGATCAGGCTGAAGACCCCGGCTTCGTACTGCGTGACCTGGGCCAAGGTGTCGGGCATCACCTCGACATGCACGTGAGTCAGGGCGCCTGTCTTGCCTCCGTACCATGCGGGCACGGGTTCGAAGTCCATGCTTTGCCCGGGCGTCCTCGCCGTCAAGCGAAAAGGCCCGCTGCCGACCAGCGCATCCGCCTTCGTGAACCAGGCGTCCTCGCCCGCCGCCGCGATGACCTTTTGATCGACGGCCCAGAACGGCCAGAGGCCAACCTCGGTCAGGAAGTAGCCCGCTCGCTTGCTGAGGGTGACGTTCAGCGTGTGGTCGTCGGCTTTGGCCAGTCCGCTCATCTGGGTCGCCTTGCCCGAGGCCACCTCCTGGTAGCCCGCGATCACGGCGAAGAGGCCCGCGTAGTCGCCCTGCTTGCTCGCGGCGCGGTTCCAGCTGTAGATGAAGTCGCCGGCCGTGATCGGGTCTCCGTTGGAGAACCGGCCGTTGGTCCGGATGTGAAACGTGTAGGTAAGGCCTTCCGCCGACACGATGGGTTGGCCGGTCGCCAGGTCGGGCACCTCTCGCAGCTGCTGGTCGAACTTGTAGAGCCCTGAGAACACGTTGCGGAGAATGTCGACGTCGGCCGCGCTGGAGATCAGGGCGGGGTCGAAGTCGGCGACGTCCTGGGCGATCGGAAAGCTCAATGTCTGGTCGGACGCCAGGGGTTCGGGCGAGGGGGCGGGGCTGCCGGTGGGGTTGCAGGCCGCGATCGCCATGGCGAGGAGACCCAGTCGAGCGCTCAAACGCACCCGGCGAAGGCTAACCAGTGACGCGATGCTGTGCCACGTGTCCGCGGCGCGCTCAAGGCACCGCTGACGCCAAACGAGCCGAATTCCGGCGCTCGATAAGCGCGGTTGGATACAACGAGGCGAAATTGGTGTTCTGTTATGGGGCACCGATTGGCCTCTCGCTTTACGTTCGCGCTCGGATCTGGTTTCGTTTTACTAGCGGGGTTCACCGCCTGATGCAAGCAAGAACAGCGGCCAGGTCACGGCCGGCGGTCTGGTTGGGATCGGCGGCGGCGCTCGTGATCGGGCTGCCGATTCTTCTCTGGGGCGTGCTGACGAAGACGACGCCCGAGCTGCAGTGGTTCGTCGCCCTGTGCGACGGCGTCGCGTTCGTGTGCATGGTGGTGGTGGCGCTGCTGGGCTCCCTCGACGCGGAGCTGCGACAGAACTGGCGCTCGCTTCCGATCGTCTTCGTCGCGTGCTCGACGGCGGTCATGTGGGCCGGACACTTCGCGGTTTTTCCCGGCGACGTCCCGGCGCTGGCCGGTCAGCGGTTCAACCAGGCCACGTCAACCCTGTTTCTCACCATCAATCTGCTAATGCCTCTCATGTTGTCAGTGGCATTGCTGCAGCGGGGTGGCGCGCTGGCACGGCCGCGAGCTTTCATCGTCGGCGCCGTCACCGCCGGCGTGCTCCTCGGACTGCTCGTGATCGCTGTGTCGGTCGCGGTGGGTCCAAACCTTCAGACGGTGTCGCCGGCCGGCGAGTTTCTCGAGTTCGACGCGCCGGTCGGCGTCGCCGGACTCATCCTCGCGCTGCTCGGACTCCTCGCCTACTCAGTCGGCCTGCACGGGGATGAGCGCATCGCTGGTGGCGTGCTCGGCGCCCTGACCTTCACCGCGCTGAACTCCATCTCGCTGCTGTACCTGCACGCCCGATACACACCGTCGTGGTACGCGGACCACGTCCTCGCCCTGCTTCCGTTCGCGGCGCTGCTTGCAGGCCAGCTGTGGCTCTACTCGGCTTCCGTGCTCGCTGAGCGAAGCGCCGCCTCAGCGGTTGCGATGGCCTCGGAGCGGCGGCGGATCGGCCTCGACATCGCCAAGGCGATGGCCCGTGAAACCGATCCGATGCCCGTTGTCGACCGCTTGCTGAACGGCGTCATCGATGCCCTGACCGCAGATCGGGTGACGATGCTGAGGCTGGTGCCAGAAGGTTTCGTAGTCGAGCACAGCGTGGACCGACAAGGCCGGAGCGCGAACGTCGGCGTGGTGCTGAGTCTCGACTCGGTCGTTGCCGGCAAACGCAAGGTGGTCAGCGAGGCGGTCGAGCGGCAGCGGCCGATCGTGCTTGGCTCCTACCGTGTCATCGGCCTCGACAGCGATGCGGAGGAAGGGCATGCCGGAATCCTGCGCAGCGTGGTCATGCCGCTGGTTCGGGGCGGCACCGTAGACGGTGTTTTGATCGTCGGCCGTCGCACGCACCGGCCTTTCACCGAAGCCGATGTCGACCAGCTCGCGGAGCTGGGTGCGATCGCCGCACTGGTGATTCGAAACTCGCGCCTGCTGGCAGACGCGGAATCATCAAGTCGCGCCAAGAGCAACTTCATCAACCTCGCCGCGCACGAGTTCGGTACGCCGATCGCGGTCATCCGGGGCTATGTCGACATGATCGCCGACGAGACGTTGGGCCGGTTGACCAGCGAGCAGCGCGGGCCGATGGACGCCATCCGCGCCACGGCGGCCGACCTGGCCGAACGCGTGGACCAGCTGCTCATCGCCTCGCGGCTGGAGGCGGGAGTGTCGCCGCAGGCTGTGGATTCGGATGCCACAGCTGATCTTGGCGTCGTTGTGCGTGAAGCGGTGGTCCGGGCCAAAGATCGCGCGGCCCTCATCGGCGCGGCGATCGAAATCAATATTCCGGCGGTTCCCGTTGTCGCGGAAGGAAGCGCGAGGGACATCGGCATCATCGTCGACAACCTACTGAACAACGCGATGACGTACAGCCGCGGCCCGGCGCAGGTGAGCGTCAAGGTTGCCGGTGGTGAATCGCCTGAGATACGGGTCTCTGATCAAGGTATTGGAATTCCGGAGGCCGCGAAAGAGCGAATCTTCGACCAGTTCTACCGCGTCGACGATGTCGATTTTGGGTATCCCGCCGGAACAGGCCTCGGTCTGTACATCGGCCGGCGCCTGGCCGAGCGCCATGGCGGACAGCTGCTGCTGGAGCGCTCGAGCCCGGACGCGGGGAGCGTGTTCACGCTGCGCCTGCGACGACCGAACGCCTAAATTCGTAGCAACGCATGCCGGCTGCGCGGCTGGACCAGCTGCTGACCGGCGAGGGCACCCCATAGCAAAAATGCGATGACTTGGGGTACAGGTCTTCCGCAAGACTCGTCAGCGTGAGGAAGCCGAGATCGACCGCGCAGAAGCCGCAATGCGTCGGTGCATGGTAGAAGGACACACACCGGAGGAGGACTCATGAGCAAGCGGAAGACCTGGGGCGAGCTGCGTCAGCGGCGACTTGAGAAGCCGGCTGCCCGAGCTGGCTACCAACACGCCCAGCTGGCGTATGAGCTCGGGCGTCAAGTTCGAGAACTTCGTGAAGCTCGGGGGATTAGCCAGCGCGAGCTTGCCGAACGGATGCACACGACCCAATCGGTGATCGCTCGCATTGAGGGGGGAGGGAGCAAGCCCAGCATCTCAACGCTCGAACGAGTAGCCAAGGCGCTCGGAACCTCGGTCGATATACGTTTCGGTAGCCCTGTAGCGGCTGGATATTGATACGGCACGCATAGAATTCCGGGTCAGATGCGGGTGCGCCTTGGTCCGCGGCTGAGACTCTTTCTCTGGATGTTGGCCATCGCGGTTCTTATCGCGCCAGTCGCCTACGGACTCGTGGGAATCGCGTACTCGCGGGTCGTCTACTTGTTCATCGTCGGGCCGATCTTCGCCGTGCTGTGGTTCCCGATGGGGTGGGCCGCCAACCGCTGGTTGACACCGGTGATCGCGGTTCGGTTTAGGCGAACTTAGTTGTGTTAGGCGCGATGGCGAGCGCGCAGCCTCGTCTACCCGACTGGTTGAACCCGTGGTGGAGTGAGACCCGCGAGATCCACAGCCCGATGGACGCTGAGGCGGCGCGAACTGCCATTGCTAATGCAAGCGGCTTCTTAAAGGGATCGCTTGGGAAAGTGCTGATTGCTCGCTCGCTCACAGTCTTTCGGGAGTCGTGGTGGCATCTCCGCAGACCATGGGTTGTCGCCCAGGTCACGACTCGATCGGCCGACCCCGGCTCTCTCGTGGTGCTTCGTCTCGGCAGAACGTGGTTCCAGTCGGCATTCATCACGTTCTTCGCCATCTTCGCGCTAGGCGGCCCGCTGGTGTTCGTCGTCGGGGCCGTGGCGGCGGGCCATTTCGCCGCAACGCCATGGTGGACGTACCTGGGTTGGGAAGCTCAGGATGCCGCCATCTACGCTGTGTGCATGATGCTGAACAGCGCGGCAGTCCGTGGCGACACCGCCTGGTTGGTGAATCGAATCGCCGAACTCGTGGGCGGTTTGTCCGTCAGTTAGTCCGTCAGCCGCCTGGTTTGACGGTTTGCGCTCCCCCGCCGGGGCATCATTTCAATTCAAAATCGTGTTAGCCGGCGTAGCTCAGCTTGGTTAGAGCAGCGGTCTTTTAAACCGATGGTCCAGGGTTCGAATCCCTGCGCCGGCACGAATTTTTTGTGCAAGTTCGGCTGGGGGCGTCAAAAGGCATTCGGCTGATGGGTACACACCTTCGACTGATGCGCTACAGCTACTTCGGTTGATGCGTGACACTCTCGCGCATGAGGGAGATGGGCATGAATCCACGTGCTGATTCGGCTGAAGCACGACCAAGGCGTGGGTCGCATGAGGACCCGCTGGACAACAAGCTCAGGAGCTAGCTGACGAGTCGGTGCTCTTCCACGCCCCTCTCCCCGACCCTCTCCCTGTGGGGAGAGGGGGGTTCTATAAGACACTCCCGCGCATGGCCATGCGATACCCTCCGCGCTGAGATGCGCTGGACGGGTTTGTTCATGTACCTCGCGGTCGTGGCGGTGCTGACGCTCTTTCTGCACTCGCTGGCCGATTGGGCGTGGTGGGTGACGCTGTTGCTGATCGTGCTCTTGCTTCCGGTCGCCCTGGTCATCGGGTTTATGACTCGGCAAGAGGTGCGATGGTCGACCGTCCTTTCCTATCTATCTGTGGCGGCCCTGATGGGTGCGGTCGCTGCGCAGGTTGCGGGCGCGACGGCGGCTCGTGACTGGTGTCTCCTCATCTGGTCGGCCCTGCTCCTGGCGGTCGCAATCGGGTGTTCCTCACATCCGATGCGTCGTCCGGCATGGGGGCTGTTCGTCGGATTCTGGGGCGTCGTCGGTGTGCTGTGGCTGGTCGTGATCCAGGCCTTGGCGGTCGCCGGCGTCCTTGGCGGCGCGTCGTACACCTGGTGGGCGGCGTGGCCCCTGGCTTTGATCGGCATCTGGTTTCTCGTCGCCTCGGCGACCGGTTTCGGAGCTCGGCCCTTTGGTCCGATCATCGATTCCCTCGGCCTGCTGACAGGCGCGGCGTTCATTGCCATCACGCTCATGACCTGGACGGACCTGGCCGAGCTCCGGAGGGTGGTGGGTGTGGTCGCAGCCGCGAGCTACAGCCTCTGGGTCCTGGGCTTGGGATGGGCGCTCTGGGTGCTCGAAAGTCCGGCCGAAAACCGCGACGGATTCCGGTCCCACCCGGTGCCTTCGTCGGCGAACGCATGACACGCGCAGGGAAACGACTTCACCTTCGTCACTACGGTCAAGTGAAGAGTTCGTTTCGGAGAGATGTCGGTCGGGGTTCGATGGCGGCGGCCGTCGCGGCGGTGCTTTCGCTCGCCTCGGTGGTTCCTGCTCAGGCGACGGCTGACGCCCTCGACCAATCCCAAACCCTGACCCTGAGCTTTCAGCGCGGGATCGCCCTGATGGCGCAGACCTTCACCGCCGGGGCGACCGGCCAGCTCGACCGCGTGTCGCTCGCCTCCGACACCACGACCGGTTTTGCCAACATCAGCGTCAGCATCCAGAGCGTCTCTTCGATCCTCGCCCCCAGCGGGATACCGCTTGGGACGTCCGCCTTCTCGGGATCTGTGACTTGCTGCAGGCAGTTCCACAGCTTTGCTTTCAACCCGGCCATCTCGATCACGGCCGGCACCCGGTACGCGATCGTGGTCCGGGTCCTGGCCGGATCCTTCACGTGGTACAACAGCTCGGTCGTCGACGGGTACGCGGGCGGCCAGCTCTACGTCGCCTGCTCCGGTTGCGCATGGCTGACCGGC
>Ga0209375_1002508_pt1 | contig 13171 bp, 10 predicted proteins | sample GraSoiAngelo_131_FD_185888 | JGI IMG/M metagenome (GOLD analysis project Ga0209375, IMG submission 185888) | Grasslands soil microbial communities from the Angelo Coastal Reserve, California, USA - 14_0929_02_30cm (SPAdes) (version 2) | ecosystem: Environmental > Terrestrial > Soil > Grasslands ... | reverse complement strand
ACGGCCTGTACGGCCATACGGCCATACGTTCATGACACGAACCACGGTGCCAGCACCAGACTTACCACGCTCATCAGTTTGATGAGGATGTTCATCGCCGGCCCGGAGGTGTCCTTGAACGGATCGCCGACGGTGTCGCCGACGACGGCCGCCTTGTGCGGCTCCGAGCCCTTGCCGCCGAGCGCGCCGCCTTCGATGTGCTTCTTGGCGTTGTCCCACGCGCCGCCGGCGTTAGCCATGAACAGCGCCAGCATCACGCCGGTCAACGTCGCGCCGGCCAGCATGCCGCCGAGCGCGTACAGCCCGAGGAGCTTGCCCACGACCACCGGCGCCACCACGGCGGTGAGCCCCGGCACGATCATCTCGCGCAGGGCGGCCCGCGTCGCGATGTCCACGCAGCGCGCCGAGTCGGGCTGGGCGGTGCCGGCCATGAGCCCCGGAATCTCGCGGAACTGGCGTCGCACCTCCTCGACCATGCCGCCGGCCGCCCGGCCCACGGCCGTCATCGTCGCGGCCGCGACGAAGAACGGGATGCAGCCGCCGATGAACAGGCCGATGACCACCATCGGGTTGACGAGGTCGAGTCCGCCCGCGCGGATCCCGGCGGCGGTGGCGTAAGCGCTGAACAATCCCAGCGCGGTGAGCGCGGCGGATCCGATCGCGAAGCCCTTGCCCATCGCGGCGGTGGTGTTGCCGAGCGCGTCGAGGCCGTCGGTGATCTTGCGAACCTCCGGCCCCAGCCGGCTCATCTCGCTGATGCCCCCGGCGTTGTCGGCGACGGGGCCGTAGGCATCGACCGACATGGTGATCCCCACGGTGGCGAGCATCCCCACCGCGGAGACGGCGATGCCGTACAGTCCCGCGGCGTGGTAGGCGACGTAGATGGCGGCGCACAGCATCAGCATCGGCGCGATGGTGCTGCGCATCCCGACGGCGAGCCCGGCGATGAGGTTGGTGGCGGGGCCCGTGCGCGATGCCTCGGCGATGGCGCGGATCGGGCGGCCGGACGTGTAGTACTCCGTCAGCAGCCCGATCACCACGCCCGAAAGCGTGCCGGCGACCACGGCGGTGAACGCGCCCAGCGCGGGAAGCGGGGAGCCGTCGGGACCGAGCAGCACGGGGTCGACGCGCGTGGTGAGCCAGAACGCCGCCGCGAGGAACAGCCCCGCCGCGAGGAACGTGCTCCAGCGCAGCGCCCCGGCGGGGGAGCCGCGCTCGAGCAGCCGCACGGCGGCGATGCCGATGAGGCTCGCGACGAGCCCCGCGATCGTGTACAGCAGCGGCAGCGCGACCGCATCGACGCGGTTGGCCACGGCGGGGCTCGTGGCTCCGATCGCGATCGTGGCGACGATGGCGCCGACGTAAGACTCGAAAATGTCGGCGCCCATCCCCGCCACGTCGCCGACGTTGTCGCCCACGTTGTCGGCGATGGTCGCGGGGTTCCGGGGGTCGTCCTCGGGGATGCCGGCCTCGATCTTGCCGACCAAATCCGCCCCGACGTCCGCGGCCTTGGTGTAGATGCCGCCGCCCACGCGGGCGAACAGCGCGATGGACGACGCGCCCATGGCGAACCCGGCGATAATCTCGCTGAACGCGCGCCAGCCGGCATCGCTGAAAGCGTCGGCGAGGAACGCCCGCATCACCGCGCCGAGCCCCACGAGGCCGAGGCTCGCGACGGCGAGTCCCATCACCGCGCCACCGTGGAAGGCGGTGCGCAGCGCCAGCCCCTGTCCGTGCGCGCGCGCCGCCTCCGCGGTGCGTACGTTGGCGTGCGTGGCGGCCGTCATCCCGAAGAGACCGGCGAGAATCGAGCACAGGCCGCCGCTCACGTACGCCACGCCGGTGCGCCAGCCGATCGCCCAGGCCAGCAGCGCCGCGACGACCGCGAGGAACGGCAGCAGCACCGTGTACTCGCGCTTCAAGAACGCCATCGCGCCGCTGCGAATCAGGCCGGCGATCGCCTGCATGGCGGCCGAGCCGGCGGGCCGGCGCCGGATGGCGCGGTACAGGGCGAACGCGGCACCGAGCCCGCCCAGGCCGGCGACGACGGCGAGCAGGGGCAGGTAGGTGTAGGTCATGCGCTCCCCGCCGGCCGGACACCTTCCCGCACCCACCCGGCCACGGCGTCGAGCAGCTTCGGTTTCAGGGCCTCGAGCTGCTCGCGCTCTTCGTCGGTGAACGGCGCCAGCACGTAGTCCTCCCAGGCGACCTCGGGCGGCAGCGGCCCCACGCCGATGCGCAGGCGGGCGTACTGCTGGGACTGCAGCGCCCCCTCGATGCTCTTCAAGCCGTTGTGGCCGCCGGCCGAGCCATCGGCCCGGAGGCGGAACGTCCCGGCGGGGATGTTGAAGTCGTCCACGAGGATCAGGAGGTCCTTCGCCGGATCGAAGGTGGGATCGGCGCGGAGCGAGGCGAGGGCGGCGCCGCTGCGGTTCATGTAGGTCGTGGGCTTGAGAATGCGGACGGGGATGCCGTCGACGTCACCCGCGGTCGCCACCGCGCGCTCGGCGCGGCGGAACGGGGGCAGGTTCCACCGCGCGGCCACCGCGTCGGCCAGCCAGAAGCCCGCGTTGTGGCGCGTCGCCGCGTAGTCCGGGCCAGGGTTGCCGAGGCCGACGACGGCGCGCAGGGCTGCTAGCCCTTCTTTTCCTTGGGCTTGGGTTCCGCCGGTGCCTTCGCCGGGGACGCCTTCCCCTCCGGCGCCTTGGTCCCCTCCGGTACCTCTCCTTCGGCCCCTTCCTCACCTTCCTCCTCACGCGGCTTGCGGATCAGCTCGGGCTCGGCGACCTCGGTGGCCGCTTCGGGAGCCGGGGCGGCTACCTCTTCGGCCCGCGGCGGCACGACCGTCGCGATCGTGAGATCGGCACCGGAGAGGATCGTGGCGTTGGGGATCTGGAGGTCGCGCACGTGCCGCGAATGGCCGATGGCCAGCGGTGTGACGTCGAGCTCCACGCGGTCGGGGATGTGCTCGGGGAGCACTTCGATTTCGACTTCGCGCATCACCTGGTCGAGCACGCCGCCGGCGTTGCGCACGCCGTCGGGGGTCCCCACGAGGTGCACGGGGATCTTGAGGCGGACCTTCTCGCCGCCGCGGATCTCGTAAAAATCGACGTGGATGATGTCCGGCCGGATGGCGTGGCGCTGGATCTCGCGGATCAGCACGTTGGCTTTCTTCCCATCGACCGTCAGCTCGATGACGGTGCTCGCGGGCTCGACGCCGGTCAGCGCCTTCTCGAGGGCGAGCGCATCCACGGTGAGCGGCTGGGTGGGCCGGCCGTGGCCGTAGATCACCGCCGGGACCTTGTGATCCCGGCGGGTCTGGCGGGCGCCGCCTTTGCCGCTGGCGGACCGCGGTTCGGCGGAGAGAGCGATGACTTGAGCCATGTCTATTCCTCTGATGTCAGACGTCTGACGTCAGACGTCAATCGAACAGCGAGCTCACCGACTGATTCGAGTGCTCGTACCCGATCGCCTTGGCCATCAGGCCGGCGATGGACAGCACTTTCAGCTTTTCGAACTTCCGCTCCTCGGGGAGGCGGATGGTATTCGTCACCGTGATTTCCTCGAGCGGCGCGGCGCGCAGGCGCTCGACCGCCGGGCCCGAGAGCAGGGCGTGCGTGGCGAACGCGAAGATGCGCCGCGCGCCGAGGCGCTTCAGCGCCGCCGCCGCCTCGGTGATCGTCCCCGCCGTGTCGATCATGTCGTCGGGGATCAAGCAGTCCCGCCCTTCCACTTCGCCCACCACGTTCACGACCTCGGCGATGTTCGCCGAGGGGCGCCGCTTGTCGATGATCGCCAGCGACGCGTCGAGCCGCTTGGCGAAGCCGCGCGCCATGCGGGCCGACCCCACGTCCGGCGCCACCACCACCGGCTGCTGCAGCGCCTTCTGCCGGTAGTGCTGCACGAACACGGGCGCCGCGTACAGATGGTCCACCGGAATGTCGAAGAACCCCTGCACCTGGTGGGAATGGAAGTCCATTCCCAGCACCCGATCGGCCCCGGCGTGCGTGATCAGGTTCGCCATCAGCTTCGCGCTGATCGCCACGCGCGGCTGGTCCTTGCGGTCCTGGCGCGCGTAACCAAAGTACGGCAGCACCGCCGTGACCCGCGCCGCGCTCGCCCGCCGCGCCGCATCGATCAGCAGCAGCAGCTCGAGGTAGTTCTCCGCCGGCGGGTTGGTGGGCTCGATGATGAACACGTCGCGCCCGCGGACGTTCTCGTCGATCTTCACGAAGAGCTCGCCGTCCGCGAAGCGGCGCAGCGTGACCGCGCACAGCGGTTGACCCAAGTGCTCGGCCATCTCCTCGGCGAGCGGCCGGTTGGCCGTCCCGGCGAGGAGTAAGAGCTGGCTGCGCGAGATCGACAGATCGGCCATGCGAGCCCCACCAAAGTAGCCGGTAACCTGTACCAAGAGAAGGGCTTGGCGACGTCGGCTGGCCGGGCCGGGAGCGGCGCCGTATTGTACCCCGCCGCCGCCGTCCGCACCGCGTCGAGGGAAGGGGGAGGGAATCGTGGCGAGCGACCTCCGTGCCCGCCTGCAGGCCGCTCTGGCCGACCGCTACACGATCGAGCGCGAGCTCGGCCGCGGCGGGATGGCGATCGTCTTTCTGGCCAAAGACCTCCGCCACGGCCGCGTGGTCGCGCTCAAGGCGCTGCGTCCCGAGCTGGCCGCCACGCTCGGCACCGACCGGTTCCTGCGCGAGATCCGCCTCGCCGCGGGGCTCGCCCATCCGCACATCCTGCCGCTGCACGACTCCGGCGACGCCGCCGGCTGCCTGTACTACGTCATGCCGTACGTCGCCGGTGAGTCGCTGCGCAACCGGTTGGAGCGCGAGCCGCGCCTGACGGTGGCCGAGGCGGTGCAGATCGCGCGCGAGGTGGCGGACGCGCTCGACTACGCCCACCGCCGCGGCGTCGTGCACCGCGACATCAAGCCCGAGAACATTCTCCTGCAGGAAGGCCTCGCCGTCGTCGCGGATTTCGGCATCGCGCGGGCGATCAGCGCCGCGGCCGGGCGGGGCAGCCGCGTGACGGAGGTCGGCATCGCCGTCGGCACGCCGGATTACATGAGCCCCGAGCAAGCGAGCGCGGATCAGGCGCTCGACGGCCGCAGCGACGTCTACAGCCTGGGCTGCGTGTTGCACGAGATGCTGACGGGCCCGCCACGGCACGACGGGTCGGCCACCGAGGACGAGCTGCCGGCCGCGACGCCGCCCGAAGTGCGGGCGGCGCTGCTGCGCGCGCTCGCGACCGACGCGGCGGCCCGGTTCGCGACGGCGGGCGCGCTGGCTGCCGCCCTCGCACCGCGCCCACGGTTGCGGCCGCGGCATTGGGTGGCGACGCTGGTCGGGGCGGCGGCGCTCGGAGGTGTGCTGGTCGTCGCCCTGCCGCGGGTGTTCCGCGGGTCGGGTCTCGACGCGGGGCTGTACGTGGTGGCGCCGTTCGCGGTCCGGGACGCCGCGCCGCCGGGCCTCAGCGGCGACGAATCGCAGCTCGCGTTGTACGACGCCGTGAGCCGCTGGAAGGACGTGCGGCTCGTGGACGGGCTGCGCGTCCGCGATCTCGTGGCGCGGCGGGGCGGTCCGATCGCGCAACTCCAGGACGCGCTCGACGTCGCCCGCGCGGCGGGAGCGGGCCGGTTGCTCTGGGGCGAGGTCGTGCCGCGCGGCGATTCCGTCGCGGTGACGGCCGGCGTGTACGACGTCGGCCGGTCCGGGACGGCGGTGCGCAGCCATACCATCTGGGTGGCCACGAGCCAGGACGGGCATGCGCTCAGCGCGCGCTTCCGGGCGCTCGCCGATTCGCTGTTACTCGGTGCAGCGGGTTCAGGGGGAGTCCTCGCCCCGCAGACGAACCGTCTCGCGGCGCAGCTCGCGTACGACTCGGGCCAGGCGTCGCTCGGCGTCTGGGATCTGCCCGGGGCGGCCGACGGATTCCGTCACGCGGTGGCGGTGGACCCGGATTTCCCGGACGCGAACTTCTGGCTGGCCCAGGTGCTGGTCTGGAACGGCGCGCCGTCGGAGGTGTGGAGCCCGCCCGCGAGCCGCGCGCTGGCGTCGCCGCGCGGGCTCGCGCCCCGGGACGGACGGCTCGCCGAGGGTCTCGTAGCGATGGCCGACGGCCGGTTTCCGGACGCGTGCGGTGCCTACCGCCAGGTGCTGCGCCGCGATTCGCTCAGCTTCGCGGCGTGGTTCGGGCTCGCCGAGTGCAACGCCAAGGACAAGGTGGTCGTGCGCGATCCCGGGAGTCCGTCGGGGTGGCGGTTTCGCGGCAGCGTGCACGCCGCGTTCACCGCGTACAGCCGCGCCCTGCGCCTCAACCCATCGGCCCACCGCGCATTCTTCGGGCAGCTGCCGCTGTTGTTCTTCGTGGACGCGAGCTGGTATCGCGAGGGTCGCGGGCTGCCGCCGGACACGAGTCACTTCGGCGCCTGGCTGGGGCTCGCGGCGGATACGCTGGCGACCGTGCCGTACCCGTACGCCGAGTGGTTGAGCGGCTCCGTGCGGACCATCGTGCCGACGAACGCGGGCGCGCGGCAGCGCGTGCAGGAGATGGTCATGCAGATCGCGGTCGACTGGGTGCAGGCGTTTCCGGAGGCAGCCGGCGCCCGCGAGGAGCTCGCCGTGCTGCTCGAGGCGCAGGGCGCGGTGGCGCTGTCGCGCGCGGAGCAGCGCTCGGCGCTGGCGACACTGCGGCACGCGCGTGCACTCGCGCGGGATCCGGCACAGGCGCTGCGGTTGGCGATCGGCGAGACGCGCCTGCGCGTGAAGGTCGATGACGCCGACGGCGCGAAGCGTCTGGCGGATTCGCTGCTCCAGGCCCATCCCAAGCCGGCGCCGGCCGTGGCGGCGCAGCTGGCGGGGCTCGCCGCGCTGACGGGTCGCAGTCAGCTCACCGCCGACCTGCTGCAGCGCTCGGCGCCCGTGGACTCTCCCACCACGAACACCGCCGAGGTGATCACGGGCGATTCGACGCTGCATGGCGCGGCCCTCGCCCTGCTCGCCTACGCGTCGCTCGGCGCGCCGGCGGAGAGCGTCACCGTGCTCACCGCCCGCGTCGAGCGGTTGGTGACCGGAGGCTTCCGGCCCGATCGGCAAGCGGCGGCGCGGTCGGCGTTCGAAGGTCCCGCCGCGGTGCTCGCCTTCCCGATCACGGGCGCGACGCCGCTGCACCGCAGCGGCGAGCCGGGCGGCTATCTGCTCGACATGCAGCGCGCAGTGGCGCGCGGCGACCCGGCGGCGGCCCGGGCGCGCTACGACCGCGTCCGCACGCTGCGTCGCTGGCGGCGGCCCACGGACGTGGCGATCAGCAACACCTACGGCGAGGCGTGGCTGTTTCTCAATCTCGGCGACACGGCGGCCGCGGTGGCGGTGCTGGATTCTTCGTTGAACAATTTGCCGGGCCTGGGCGGCAATCTGTTGGACTATGTGCCGCAGGCGGCCGGGCTGGTGCGCGCCATGGCGCTGCGGGCCGAGCTGGCCGCGGCCGCCGGCGATCAGCGAACGGCCCGTTGGTGGGCGCAGCGCGTGACCACGCTGTGGCGGGACGCAGATGTTCCGCTCCAGCCGCTGGTGCGCCGCATGCGGCTGCTGGCGGGAGCGACATAACCCTGTAGCGCCCTGAGGGGGGACCATGTCGATCGCAAGGGAAGGGGGGCGTTCGCCCCTGCCGATCCTGATACTCGTCGTGGCAGTCGCCGTCGCCGTGTGGTTCCTGCGGCCCCTCGTTTATCGCGGAGAGACGCCCTCCGGGCCAACGCCGACGGCGGCGCCCACGGCGTTCTTCACCGGGTCGCTGGACTCCGCGCCGCGGAGTGCGGTGCTGAACTACGCGCGCAGTCTGGATTACGACTCGAGCCACGGCGTCGGCGATTACCGGCGCCTGATGCTGGGCAGCTGCCCGCGGTGCACGTACGGCCCGCATGTGTTCCTGCGTCCCGAGCGCGGCGCGGCCACGCTGCAAACGACCATGCTGGCTGAGGGCCGTGTCGTCGCGCGGCTGATCAACTCCGACGCCGAAGCCTACCCCAAGTTCAACCTGGCGCCTCACGATACCGTGTACTGGTGGGTGGATCGGCGAGGAACGGGTGACACGTGGCGGTCGGTGTACGTCTCGTCCGACCCGGCGCGGAGGCTGCAGCCTGACACGCTGGTCGTCACCAGCTACCACGGTTACGCATGGCAACGCACCTTGGCGCGGTTCTTGTGGCGCGACACCGACGAAGCGCTGTGGGTCGCGTGTGACATGACCGGGTGTTGCCGGTCGTCGGGGGCGGACCTGTACTGAGTCGTGAACATCGGGCAGGGGCTGGGCGTACAACTAGCGAACCCGTTTCCAACGGAGCGATTCACCATGCACCGCCGAATGCTCACGCTGTTCCTCGCTGTAACATCAGCCGCCGTCCTGCGCGCGCAGGGAGGCGGAATGGGAGGCGGGCAGTTTCAGCCGCCGCCGGATCACTGGCTCACGATGGATTCGCTGGCGCAGGCGGTCGGCTTGACCGCCGATCAGCGCGCCAAGGTGGCGCCGCACTACGCCGAGCTGAACGCGGTCGTGAAGAAGGGCGCCGACCGCCGCGTCGCGTTCCGGCAGTCGATGGGCGGCAGCATGGGCGCGATGACGCCCGAGCAGCGCGAGGCGATGCGGCCCAAGATGGACTCGATGCGGACGGAGATGGACGGGCTGCAGGCGCAGGCCGACATGCACTACGGCGCGATCCGCGCGCTGCTCACGGCCGACCAGCAGGTGAAGTTCGACGCGTTGCCCAAACCGCGCGTCGCGGCGATGCGGCGGCCGGCGCCCGGGCAGTAGCTGCGCCGCCGTCTCTGTTCAGGTTGCGACGCGGGCGGTAGGTTCAGGGCGGGAGCTCCCGTCCGATGCCCCGCCCGCGTCGTTGTCTTTCCCCGCTTTGGGCTGTCGTGATCGCGGCGGCCTGCGCCCGCCACGGCGGCACTCGCCACGCCGCGTCACCTCCCCGCGCACAACCGGTCGAAATCGCGCTGCACGTGACCAATCATCACTGGCTGGACGTAACGGTCTCCGTGGAGCACGACGGCCAGCGCACGCGCGTCGGGGCGGTCACCGCGGCGACGAGCGCGGAGTTCGTGCTGCCGCTGCGGCTGTTCGGCGTGTCGCGGGAGTTCCGGCTGGTGGGAGAGGCGATCGGCAGTCCGGAGGTCGTGCGCACCGAGACGCTCACGATCCAGCCGGGGCAGTTCATCGAGTGGACGTTGGAGCACGATCTGCGGCGCTCCAGCGTCGGGGTATTCTAGCAGATTACTTCGGCGGCGGCGGACCCGCGGTGTTGCTGGGGATCAATCCGATCCCAACGGACACCTTGTACGTCGTGACTAGCGCAACGATCAAGGCTCCCGTGATAAAGGCGGTTCGCCCCTTGGCGAGCCTGCGTTGGTCCAGCTGGATGACGTACTCCCGGTTCAGGATGACCGGCTCGCCCTTCCATGTGATGTTCTCGCCGTGGTGCAGGCTCACGCCCGTCACCGCCAGGGTGAGCCCTCCGGCGTCCGCGCTGACGAGGCGTCCGCGCACCGACCGCACGTCGGGACCGATGGTGCGGGCCAAATGGTCGGCGCCGGTGTCGGTAATCGTCGCCGAAAGGTAGGTACCGGGCGTGGGGTCGGGCGTCGCGAGCGGCTGGTAGTAGTAGCAGCCGGCCGCGGCCCAGGCGAGAACGCTGGCGAACAAGCAATTGCGCATCGTGGCGGTCGCCTTTTCTCCAACGAGTGGGGGCGGGTCACCAGCGTCGGCGCCCGCCCCCAGGAAGCTACCGCGGCCCCCGGGCTACGGGCAGTCCGCGGTGTCGTTCGGATTCCGGAACCCGTTGGTGGCGACTTGGGTGCCAGCGTCCGGAATGTTCTTGTTCACGTTTCCCTCGCTGCCGCTGTAATAGAGCCGGCCGGGGATCTTGCCCCGCCAAATCGGGTTGACGCCCACCGCGGTGTACGGCGCGAGCGCCGGGATGCACATGCGCCGATAGTCATTCCAGGTTTCGATGTTCTGGAACAGCGCGACGTACTTCTCGGTCATGATTGAGTCGAGCAGCGCCACCCCGGTGATGCCCGCGAGCGCCGACAGCCCCGGGACGGCACGCGCGTTGTTCAGATGTGTGAGGGCCGTGCCGTCGTTTCCGGACGGATTCGCGGCCGTGCTGTAGGCCTCGGCCAGAATCAGCTCTCTCTCCTGATACGTCACCAGCGGCTGCTGGAACGAGCCGCACGACGACGGATCCGGGCACATGCGAAGCGATCCGGACAGCGCGGACACTCTATTGCCGGGCTGGGGCACGTTCACGTCCTCGCCGCCATAGGGCAAGCCGGTGTTCGTCCACGTGACGTGGTTGTCCGTCGTGGTTGCCCCGACGATCGTCGGCCAGGTTGGCTCGGAGCCGCCCGAGAGGCTGTCTGGTACCGCTACTGCCGTGACCTCCTCGCCGTTGCCGTTCGGATCGAGGATGCGGTTTCCCTTTGCGTACTTGTGGCTCGCTTGCCACTTCGCGCTCGCGTTCTTCCCGAAGTACGCGGGTAGCCGGGGGTCGTTGCGCGCTACCAAGATGTCCACCAGCGCCTTGCCGGCCACCACGTCCTGCCCGAAGGTCGTCGTCTGGAACTGGTACCAGATGTTGCGTTCCGCCGTCGCTGGGCTATGGAAGGCGAGTAGATCTCCAGCGGGGCTGGCGATCCCGGCATTGGCTTCCGTGATCGCGTTGCCGTAGATCGTCGCTTTCGTTGCGGGGTTCGCCTCGATGGTGTGGAGCAGGAAGCGCGCCTTCAGAGTATGGGCGGCCGCAATCCACTTGGCCTTGTTACCACCGTAGACGAGATCGAAGGCCTGAGGCCCGAGGCCGGGTTGCGCCGGCCCCAGTTCAGCAATCGCCTGCGACAGCAGCGACTGCACCGAGTCGTACACGACCAATTGATTGTCCAGGCCGGGCGTCGGATTCGACGCGACGGCCTCGGTATAGGGGACGTTACCCCACAGATCGGCCGCTACGCCGATGTCGAACGCCTCCCAGATCTTGACGATGCCGAGGAAAACGCTGTCGCCGGCGGAGCGCTTGGCCGCCTCGATTTTGCGGAGGTCGAACAACCCGCCCCCCGTGTAGACCTCGAACCAGTTGCCGTCCCAGCTGAACTCGTTGACGGTGTAATGGGCGAACTGATCGACGAACCGGCCGCCGACGCCCATGCACTGCTGCATCCACATGCACACCGTCATGGCGACCGTGTTCTCCTGAGCGCTGAACATGTTCGCCTGCATCCCCACGAATAGCTGCTCGGGCGTCGCCTGGACGGGATTGTTGGGGTCGTTGGTGAGCTTGTCCCCGGTGAGGAAGTTGCCACAGCCCGCCACCCCGAGCGCCAGACCCAGAGAGACGACTGCGACGTTGATCGCGCGAAGCATAGGTCGATCTCCTCTCGGCTAGCGGTTCAAGGTGATGGTGACCACGAACGACCGCGTCTGCGGATTCCCGAAGTATTCCGACCCCTGGATCGGGTCGGTGGACCCGCCGCCGCTCACCTCCGGGTCGTAGCCGGTCCACTTGGTCCACGTGTGCAGATTCCGGCCCGCGACGCGGATGTCCACGCTGCTCACGCCGATGAAGCTCTGCACCCACGGCTGGTCCAGCGTATAGGTCAACGAGATCTCGCGCAGCTTGACGTAGCCGTTGTTCTCGAGGCACGCTTCCTCGACGCCTGTAAACGGGCACGCTGCATCACTCTGCCGATACCAGTTCTCGCCGATCGGCACGGCCAGGCCGGCCCCGGGCCCGACCACTGGCCCATCGAACCAGCCCCCCTTGCCGAACACCTTCGTGTTGCCCGTGCACGTGGTTCCGTTGCACGTGGCGCGCTGCTCGGTGTCCCTGTGGGTGCCGTAGCTCCACAGCGCGCCCTTCACGTCGTTGGGCACCATGCTGCCGTGGCGGATGTCGAGGAGGCCGGAGATCTGGAACTTCCGGTACCGGAACCCCGTCCGCACGCTCCCGGTCCAGCGGGCATTCGGGTTGGAGAGAATCCGCAAGTTGGGGTCGGTGACCGGGAACCCCGTGGCGTCGATGTACATCGCGCCCTTGGGCGCCCCGGCGCACGCCGTGCCGACCGCGCCGCTCAGGAGCGAGGGGTCGGAGACCCCGCAATGGATGTATCCCTGCGTGCGGGTCACGCCGATCTCCTGGCCCACCTGGGCGACACCCGTGCCGAAGTAGATGTACTGCGGGCCATTCAGGTCGAGCACGTAGCCGCGGTTGCGCGCCCACTGGAGTCCGAGTTCCCAGCCATAGTCGGGCTTTTGGACGGGACGCATGTTGAGGGTCGCTTCTTGGCCCCGGTTGCGGAACTTCGCGGCGTTGGTGTACTGGAAGCTGTAGCCGGTCGAAGGGGCCACCGGCGTCGGCAGGATCACGTCCACCGTGGTCGAGCTGTAGAGGGTGAGGGAGACGTCGGCGCGGTCGCGGAACAGACCGAGGTCGAAGCCCGTCTCGAGCTCCTTGGAGCGCTCGGGCCGCAACACGTCCGCCGGCTTCTGGCCGCCGGTCAGCAGCCCGCCGAAGCCGTTCTGCGTCGGGGTGACGCCGGTCCCCTGGGCGATGCCGCCGAAGATCTGGGAGAAATACGTCAGCGAGGTGACGTAGGGCGGGGGCTCGGTGCCGGCCTCCCCGTAGGCGAGCCGTAGCTTCCCGAAGGTGAGCCACGGCCGCTCGCCGAGCATCTTGGTGAACGTCCAAGCCGCGCTGCCTTTGGGGAACCAGGCGCGCCGCGAGAGCCGGCCGAAGTTCGAGAAGCCATCGTTGCGCAGCGAGGCCGTGAGGTAGACCTGGTCGTAGAGGTCGAATGTGACCTGGCCGAAGTACGACTCGCGATGGATCACGACCTCGTTGTCGACCGGCAGGTCGCGGGCGACGGTGTTGGACAACTTATAGGGACTGGGGGCGACGAGCCCACGGCCCACCGCGAACAGGTTCCGGGTGTTCTGGCTGCTGAGGTTCTGGCCGAGCGTCAGCGTCCCGCTGACGCGCGGGTTGACCGTGAATTGCGCCGTGCCGGTGAGGTTGTGGTCGATCTGGTAGTTCACAACCTTCCCTTCGATCACACGCCCGCCATTGCACACATCCGACGACGAGATCGGGCAGCCCTCCACGCGCTCGTCGCTG
>Ga0209375_1002505_pt1 | contig 13176 bp, 15 predicted proteins | sample GraSoiAngelo_131_FD_185888 | JGI IMG/M metagenome (GOLD analysis project Ga0209375, IMG submission 185888) | Grasslands soil microbial communities from the Angelo Coastal Reserve, California, USA - 14_0929_02_30cm (SPAdes) (version 2) | ecosystem: Environmental > Terrestrial > Soil > Grasslands ... | reverse complement strand
AATGGCTGCGGAACGAAACGTTTCGACTGGAGATCAAGCGTCAGCGGGAAATAGTCATTGAACGCGCACTGGACAGCCTCAAGTCCAATATTGCCAAGGCCACTCAAACGCTGGTGAAGCACCTGGATAGCAAGCGGGAAAACATCAGTATCCGTGCGGCTGAGAGAATAATCGAGTTCGTGCAGAAGGCGCTTGAGCATGAAGAATTAGAAAAGCGCATTGAAGCGTTGGAAGAAAGACTCCTTCAGCATGGAGAAAATTATAGATGAACAATCTTGAGAGGAGAATCGAGCGGCTGCAAGAAAGAGTAGGCACGATGAGAACAAAGCTGACTATGAATCGTCGGCAACTTGATTTCAGACGCTACAATGAAGAGGCCTGAAGTTTTGATCGCAAACGAGCGGAAATGAACCTGAAGTGGAGAGTTGAACGCAAGGAGAAAAGGCTTCGACCGGCTTCTCGGCGATCAGTGTCGTAGAGAAAGGCCTGGACGGGGACTATCAAAAACTGCGATGCACAAGCTGGAGTATCGGTTAAGGAGGCTCGAGGTCAAGCACGGCGCTTGCAATCATCACCCCCCTCACGGCCTTCCCATCATTCTTAATAATCCTACAGACGAAGAGATTCAGCAAAAAGAAAAGGAGTTAGCCGAATGCCCTAGCTGCCGGAGGAATGGGCGACCGGAGATATACATCCGGAGATATTGGAATCCAGTAATCGACAAGTAAAGCAAAAAAGCGCAACATACTTCCGATAACGCGGTTCAAACGGCGTAGTCAGAGAACTCACTTGCCGTGGACTCGGATGAAGCGCCATGTGGCCCGTTGGCTTCCGCACATCAGCTTGGCCTAGCCAGCAGCTTCTTTGCAGGCTAATTCGCAGCTCCCTTAATAGTTCGGCTTCGCGCGGCGGGCATCTGGAGGCCGGCGGGTGTCGAGGGGCCCCTTACGTGCTCCCGTGGTCCGGCGCCTCCGAGAGGGGCCGTGAGGTCTCTTACGCGCTCAGTTACGTGGGAGGATTCTCGTATGGATAGCATCGACAACTTTCGTGAGCGATTCGAAGCCTTGGAACAGCAGACAAAAGCCATGGGAGCGCATACCAGCACGGTCGCACGGCGGCGGCGCTGGTGGCCCATCACCGGGAGTGTGGCAGCTGTGGCGGTCCTCGGGCTCGCTCTGGCGCTCCCCCTCCCGGTCTTGGCGAAGACCTTCTTCACCTTTACCACCATCGATGTCCCTTTTTCCGGGGCTTTCCAAACAACTCCCACAGGACCACACAGAGGCGAAACTCGTATGACGGCAAAAAGTCCATCAGTTGAGAAAACACTGTCTTTCCCAAATTCATCAGCCATCTCCTTGCGTGAAGATGCGCAAGTGTGGCTTTGGAAAGATTTTGATTTCAAATCGATAAATCGCATTTTGAGGAAAAAACCCAGTTTGTTAAATGACTTTTAACGTCTCGTAACTTCAACGTTGGGACAGTAGTGATTGAAGATAAGTCTTGACAGAATCGCCACAGCATAGGTATATGTGCGTGGGATGAATTCATTGATGTTGGGTGGCTGAGGCTGGCGGAGCTATGTCCTCAGGTCAGGCCAAATGCTTGATCTCTTGAAGAGGTGGCCTTTTATTCTGTCGAGAAAGACGTATCTCCTCCCTGAGACTGCAATAATATTTCCACAGTTCGCGGAAAAGGTCAGCGGTGTTCGGCGGCCCGAAAAAAAAGCTCAGAAGGCAGGCCTAATTAATGCCGGATAAAAGTCTTTCCTTGAAAAAGGCCCCCTGAGTCCGCATTTTCCATAGCCTTCTCTTTCTGTCCTCGAAAACAGGCATAGTAGAATAAACCGTAGGAATGGAAGTTCCTCGCGCGCAGTTTCGCATGACGTCATTTCAAGCTTTTGTATCCAATATTTTTCGTGCTCTAAGCCTTATCTGGCGATGTTCCCGCACCCTAACGGTAGCTGGTATAGCACTTGTTTTGATACAGAGTCTGCTTCCGTTGGCAGGGCTTTATCTCATGAAGATGGTCGTGGATGCGCTGACGGTCCACCAACCAATCAGCTTTAGGCGAGTAGCTTTTCTTATTGCCCTGTCGGCAGCAATTGCCTTACTCGACATCCTGTGCACTTCGATAGCCGATATTATTCGTGAATCTCAGTCACGAGTCATCACGGATCACATGTACGACATTCTCCATGCTAAATCCGTAGAGGTCGATTTGGAATACTATGAAAAATCGAGCTACTATGACACGCTGCACCGAGCCCAACAGGAGTCTTCAACCCGGCCAAACCGGATCTTAAACGATCTGCTGCAAGTCGCCCGGAACGGGTTTTCTGTCCTAACGATGGTCGGCTTGATCATTTCGATTCATTGGAGTATCGCGATTTTCCTGATCGTGACTGCCATCCCCGGCCTTTGGGTTCAGCTAAAACATGCGGGGAGAACGTATTCCTGGGAGCGAGAGCAAACCCCCTTGGAAAGACAAAGCTGGTATTTTAGTTGGTTGCTTACCCGTGATTCTCACGCCAAGGAAATTCGGTTGTTTAATTTAGGATCGATTTTCGTCGAACGTTTTCGCGGCTTACGTGAGCAGCTGGGGATGGAGAGACTAGATCTGCTCAGGCGCCGTTTGATCAGCGAGGGAACAGCCGATGCAGTGACAACAGTAACGGCGTTTGCTGCGTACGCTGTCACCGCTTACCAAACGATTCAAGGCATCATCACAGTGGGCGACCTGGTTATGTTCTACCAAGCTATTCAGCGCGCCCGCGCCTACGTTCACCAGCTCCTTAGCAGCATGGCAAGTCTCTACGAGAACAATCTTTTTCTTTCTAACGTTTATGAATTCCTGGACCTTAAACCCAAAGTGACCGAACCGATTCATCCCAAACTTGTCCCTTGCCCGATGCGCGTTGGTATTGCTTTTCAGCATGTCAGTTTTCAATACCCCGGCGGGACGAGGAGAGTACTCCATGATATTAATCTGACCATTAGACCTGGCGAACATATAGCTCTGGTCGGCGAGAATGGTGCCGGGAAAACAACCTTGATAAAGCTGCTCTGTCGGCTGTATGACGTCACGGAAGGTTCCATTACTTTCGACGGAATCGAGCTGCGGGATTTTTCCCTAGGGGATCTGCGACGGGAGATTAGCGTCATTTTCCAAGACTATGCGCGCTACAACCTCACGGTCCGTGAAAATATCTGGTTCGGGAATATTCATCTTGCTCGCGAAGATCCGGGCATCTTTGAAGCCGCTCGCCAAGCCGGGGCTCACGACGTCATAGCGAGTCTTAAGAATGGCTACGAAACCATTTTGGGCAGATGGTTTGAAAACGGGGAGGAACTCAGCATTGGAGAATGGCAAAAAATCGCATTAGCGCGGGCCTTTCTACGCCAGGCGCAGCTTATCGTTCTGGATGAGCCCACGAGCTTCATGGATGCTCGAGCAGAATACGAACTTTTCGAAAGGTTTCATCAATTAACCAAGGACCGCACCGCCATCCTTATCAGTCACCGTTTGTCGACTGTTAGAATGGCCGACTCCATCTATTTTCTAGAAAACGGAAGCATTGTCGAAAGCGGCACTCACGATCAGCTCGTCTATCGTGCTGGAAAGTACGCAAATCTATTTGAAAGACAAGCACAGAATTACAGGTGAACTCCCGCATCAGGAGCGCAAAATCTCGCCGTCCCCCTTCTGACCAACGGAGATCTTGCAGACCCACCTTGACGCGAAAACACGCGAGCGGCTCAGACTCCTGCTTCGACAAGAGCTAGACTGGCCCTATCTTATCCAGACTGCGCTTACGCATCACGTGTTACCTCTTGTGTATTCGAGCCTGAACGCAAATAACCCCGAAGCTGTTCCTAAAGCGAGCCTAGATCAGATGCGACATCACTACCGCGCCAACGTACAGGATAGTTTTTTTCGGACCGCTGAATTGCTCAAGCTGCTAGCGCTGTTTCAGAGTCATGGAATCAAAGCCATCCCTTTCAAGGGACCGGTTTTGGCGGCCTCGGCCTACCGAGATTTTTCCCTCCGCCAGTTCAGCGATTTAGACATTTTTGTGGAGAAACGGCACATTTTTGAAGCCGGAAGACTGCTCCTCTCGCACGGCTATCAGTCAGGCTCCGAAGAGGGCGATGAGTTGGAGCACGATAGTGATCATGAGGAAGTAGCGTTTCTGGGGCCGCAATTCTACGTGTTTGTCAAACCGGAACGTCAGATCCGAGTGGATCTTCAATGGCGAATCACGGAAAGTTATTTTGCTTTCTCGCTCGACAGGGAGGGCTTGTGGGAGCGTCTGGTTCCGGTTGCCTTTGCCGGCAAGACGGTGCTCACTTTCGCGCCGAAGGATATGCTCCTGATCCTTTGCGTGCACGGATCCAAACACCGCTGGGAAAGGTTGAAATGGATCTGCGACGTTGCAGAACTCCTTCGCGTTTCTAAAGAGGAGATCGATTGGGGAGAAATCCAGCAGGAAGCTTCCCGACAGGGCGTCGAACGGATGTTCGGACTCGGACTCTTTCTGGCACACGAGTTCCTGGGTACAAATCTTCCGAAAGAGATTTTCAAGAAGGTCCTGGCAGACGGAGCGACGAAATCGGTTGCCCAGCAGGTACGCAAGAGACTTTTCGCCCAAACGAAGGACCCACCCGGGGATGCTAAGAAGGTTATCTTCTATCTCAGAACAAAGGACCGCTGGCAGGATAGGTTGCAATTTTCGTTCTGCTATCTCTCTCAATGGCTCCGTGTCATGGTGACTCCAACCTCAATAGAACGAGAGGTTCTGCCATTGCCTGATCCTTTTTTCTTCCTTTACTATTTCTTTCGCCCTTTACGGTTGACGGTAAAGCATGGCTGGATCGCGCTAACGCGCATTTACAAGGGAAGCGACTCAGCGAAGTGATTTCAAAACCATGCGCGTAATCATCACCGGCGCGGCCGGTCGAATTGGTAGCCAACTCGTAGCGGAACTATCCGACTCGCATGAGCTCTGCCTTATCGACCGCGACCAAACAGCGGGGGGAAACTCGATCGTTGCGGATTTATCGAGTCGTCCGGTGACCAACGGTTGGAGGAGTTGGCTCAAAACAAAATCCTGGCGGTGGCGCGACGCATTCGAAAGAGCCCGGGTCGTAGTCCACCTTGCAGCGAATATAGAACCCTTAGCGCCGTGGGAAAGAGTTCTTCCCGACAACATCCAAGCAACCTGGAACGTCCTTGAAGCCGCGGCCATGCATCGCGTTCCCCGAGTCGTTTTTGCTAGCTCCAACTGGGCCGTGAAAGCGCTTGAGCGAAAGTTGGCCCCCGCTTGTTATTTACCCAACGGACCCAAGATCGGCTCAGATGCTTCCCCAAATCCTATCACCGCCTACGGGCTGTCCAAGGCTTTGGGGGAGTTAGCTGGCCGAATGTTTGTCGATGAGAAAAAGTTGCAATCATTTGTCGCGGTGCGCATCGGTCACTACAATCCAACCCCCCCGGCGGATGATGAAGAGATCCGCACTCGCTGGATCGGATCGAACGATATCCGCAGTCTACTGCGACGCTGCGTCGAGGCCGAATTAGGAGGCTTTCATGTCGTCTACGGCGTCTCCGCTCAGCCGACGGTTCCATATGATTTGTCGCACACCCGCTGTCTGCTTTCCTGGCAGCCGCGGCAAGTCCCGTAGTTAGCAGCAAGCGAAAACAGCTCGTCTCAAATGAAGGACAGCGTTGGAAAAGGGGAGGTTATGGGTGCTCCTATCGGTAAGGGGCCAGCAGTTTTCTATGCCCCGCACCAAGATGACGAGGCAATCGGTATGGCGGGCGCCATTCGACAGCACAAGGAGGCAGGTCGTCCCGTCTACTTAGTTTTACTGACGAGCGGCGCTAATTGTTCATTGTTGGACATCTTAAATGGTTTGACATGGTGTACGTGGCACCAAACAAACCACAACTTTGAGCTCACGATGGAGCAAATGTGTTGGGCAAGAAAGATGGAATTCGTGGCGAGCGCAAAACGACTTGATGTAGATAAGGTCTTTATGGTCAACGATGGACAAGGTCTTGACCTGAGCATGAGCTATAACAAGTTGGTCGACTGTGTCAAGCAAACTATCAAACGCTTTGAGCTCCAATTCCCTGGGGCATCGCATAATCTGGTGAGCGGAAGTCTCGACCTGCTGCCAAGAGGAAGCGCCACAATCAGGAACGCAATTCATCAGGCATGCTGGGATGCCGCGATAAAACTAAACGGCAACATAACTGATTTCCGTTTCTACCGTGTCTATGTTTATTGGAAAGACCGCGCGGATCGAGAGTCCGGATTTCAATCTGATCTCAAGCGCGAGTGGCAAGCTTGCAAACAAGCCGCACTAAATGAATACAAGCTGTTTTCTCCCGAGGCCGGGCGTTTCGCCGTCGGTTACCATAGTGTCCGGCAGCTCATCGACGCAGCTGCTACGGATTCCAAGGAATACTTAGATTTGCTGCCGCAGTCTCGGCGAAGAGTGTGGAGAAAAATCAAGCAACTTGTTTCTCTTGATAATTGTAACGCGGCGGCAAGCGTCTCGCAAAAGAGCTCATGGTGAGCCGGTCTTCAAAGTTGGGCTGGTCTGCACTGACACAGATCCCTGCATGGCATGGGTCCATGAAGGAACTCTTGCGCACCGAGCTCGAGACGGAGCTGCGTCGCCTTATGGGTGTTTGGTTTCCGCGCAGCGTTGATCGGGAACACGGCGGGTTCCTCTGCGATTTCGACCATCGATGGAGACCCGGGGGATCGCAGCTCAAGATGCTTGAGTACCAAGCGCGGCAGACGATCGCTGCCGCCCGCGCAGCGGCTCACTTGCCCGACTTCCCAGACTTGCGTGAGGCGGCTGCGCATGGCTTTCGTTACCTCAAGGACAGGATGTGGGATCCCAGTCTCGGCGGTTGGTACAGGCTGCTCGATCGGATCGGGGAGCCCCTCGAAGGGGCGACGAAACATGGGCATGGCTCGAGCTACGCGATCTCTGCCTGTGTCGCCTGCTATGAGCTGACTGGAGATCTGGAGTGTCTGGCGCTCGCGAAGTCAGCTTTCGCTTGGCTGGAGGAGCACGCGCACGACGAGAAGCACGGCGGTTATTTCGTTTTCTACCGCCAGGATGGAACCCCGGTCCTGTCGAAGGATCAAGGACTGGCACAAGGCCAGAACCTGGATGCCATCGGGACGCCGATTGGCTTCAAGGATGCCAACACCACCTCGGATCTCCTCAAGTGCTTTTCCGATCTCTATCGAGTCTGGCCCGACGCGCTGCTCAGGAAGCGCCTCGAGGAGACGCTGTGCATTCTGCGCGACCGCCTCGTCGTCGGACCCGGAGTGATGCACTACTACGCTCATCTCGACTGGACGCCGCTACCCGATTTCGCCCAATACGGGCAAATTCTCCGTACGACGAATCACTTGGTAGCGGCATCGGAAGCCCTCGTTGGAGCCGTGGACCCGACGACCCAACGGGTCGCGAGATCCATGGTTGATACGATGATTCGTATCGCGTGGGATCCCGACAAGGGGGGATTCCACCTAGCCGGATCCAGTTTCGGGCCGTCCTATCTCGAAGACAAGATGGTCTTCGTGCGCGACAAGAGCTGGTGGCCCCAGGCCGAAGGCATGACAGCGCTTCTGACAATGGCTCGGCTTCACCCGGCCGATGCAGCTGAGTACGGAGCGAATTTCGTGCGTCTATGGGAATACATGAAAAAATACGTGATCGACGCGAAATACGGTGGCTGGCTCCCCGCCGGTCTCGATACAAATCCCGAGGCGCGCAAACGGCCAAAGGCCAGTGTGTGGAAGGACGCCTCGCACGAGACCGCCGCCCTGCTGGATTCCTTCCGGATGCTTGATTCGCTCTGATCGGCCCGGGCAGAGCACGACGGAGGAACGATGACAGCCAAAAGCACGCTCCTGGCGAGAATTCGGCATCGGATCCGTGTGCGCCGGCTGAACATGACGCCCGGGGTCCTGATTGCTTCCTCCACTTACATTGCCAAGAGCGCGATGATCCAGACGGACTCGGACGGCTGCTCGTTCGGAGGACGCATTGTCGTCTCGGACGGAGTAACCCTTTCCGACGGCGTTACCCTCGCCACCTATGGCGGCAGCATCGAGATCGCGGCCAACGCTTACGTCGGCCCATACTGTGTCCTCTACGGCCATGGAGGCCTCGCGATCGGTCGCAACACGATGATCGCTGCGCAGACCGTCATTGTTCCCGCCAATCACGGCTTCGCTCGCATTGATGTACCGATGAACGCGCAGCCGCTGACGATGAAAGGAATCGCTATCGGCGAGGATGTCTGGATCGGCGCCGGCTGCCGCGTCCTGGACGGAGTGCGAATAGGAAATGGCGCGGTGATCGGGGCCGGATCGGTCGTCACCAAGGACATCAACGCTTACGCCATAGCGCACGGCGTCCCGGCCACAGTCGTGGGACGACGTGAATCAGGCGCTGCCACCAGCGATGCTTTTCAGCCGTGAGCTGCCGGAGACACCATAACCTGCGACGCTCCTGCGCCGTCAGTGGCCCTCGAGAAACGCTTTCGAGGTTCCGAGTAATCCATTCGACCTTTCTCATGGCGACGATGATCCGATCCGCGTTGCTCTGAAACAACGAGAACCGCAGCATCAAATCCGCCAGCACCGGCCGGAGAGTGTTTGCCTCGCCGTATCCGTGTGCCGACGCCGCGGCGATTACCCTGTCCAGTTCCCATCCGCGAAAAAACGGCGAGGTGGCGATGGTCTCCCATCCGGACCTCTTGCAGGCGGCGAAGGCGGGTGCGGCGTCGTCCGTGGTGATGTTGAACGGTCGGATCGCGAAGCGAAACGGGTTATCCTTGCGATACGGTTCGATGATCGCTGGATTCTCAATCCAGAGTCCGAGCGACCGGACGTAGCCCTTTTTTCGCCACTCGGTCGTGAGCTCTACCTGTCGCTGGTTCTCGCCAGGATCGGCCAATGGCACCACCACCAGGCAGTCGACGTAATCAGTGCGCAGCTGTTCCAGAATAATTTCGATGTGCCCGGGACGGTAGTACTCCGCCTCCCCCACCGGATCGCCGGGCGCGAAATCCGTGAAGAAGTTCCACGCCAATATCGTTGCTTCGCCACGCCTGCCGAGGGCGTCAAGCACGTTGCCGAGCGCGACCCGTTCAGGTTGATAGGTGGTGTCGAACCAGCGAATTCCATGATCCAGGCACGATTCGACGATCACACGCTGTTCCTCCGGTGAAGTGGCCGGGTCATTCCCCTGCTGACTGATGAACGAATGCCCTCCCAGGATGAGTGGTGTCGCGATCGCTCGATTCATGTTCGATTCCTCGGATGTCCTTTATCGGTGAACTCAGAAGAGTCGCGAAAAAGTGTACGGAAACTCCCCCTTTAAACTTGTCACGGGGCTGATGGACGGCCACAAATCGCCCAAGGTCAGCGAATAACACTCGCTCTTACGAAGTCAATTCCAGGAAACCCAACGACGGGGAGCCTCACCGGGAGTTTTGAAAAGATACGCAAATTTAGAGAGCACAGCCCACTTACTTACTGTTCGGCTCCTACCTTGCCTTCTTATACATGAACTCTGGTCCATGATCCCTCGATCATAACTAGCAGAGGAAGCAAATGACATCGCCTAATTGATTCTGCTCTTTGATAGCCATCTGATTGCCCGTATTCAGGTTACCGCTTAGAAGCTGCTGTACAATCGTCATCATACTGGTTGGCCGGTGCAAGTCAGTCACTGTACGACAGTGCCTCGCAATGTCGTCCTCGCACCTCTGGAATCGAGAACGCGACCGAGTCGCCATAATGGTTGTTGGAACGCAGCAGTTCTTGAGGGACGAAATCAAATACTTTGCAATTGAGATGATCAGTCATGAAAAAGCCGTTGATTAGCTGTATCATCCCCGTATTTAATGGGGAGAGGTATTTAACGGAAGGGCTCGATAGCATCCTGGCGCAGACCTACCGACCAATCGAGATCATCGTCGTCGATGATGGTTCTACCGATGGAACGCGTGAGCTAGTGGCTTCCTATGGTGATCAGGTCCGTTACTTGTGGCAACCCAATTCCGGGCCGGCGACGGCGCGCAATCAAGGACTGAGCGCAGCGTCGGGCGAGTTTGTGGCTTTTCTTGATGCGGATGACTTATGGCACCCGGAGAAGTTGGAACGTCAGATGGCCCGCTTCGATGCCCGTCCGGAATTGGATTTGTGCGTTGCCCATGTCCAGAACTTCTGGATTCCGGAATTACACGAAGAAGAAGAGCAGTTTCGTAACCATCGCGTGGCGAGGCCGTTGCCGGGTTACGTAACGGAATCCCTTCTCGCCACTCGCAGTCTCTTTAAAGCTGTCGGACCATTCAACACCGCATTGGGCCACGGAGATAGTACCGAATGGTTTTTGCGCGCTGCCGAGCACGGTGCTGTTACGGAATTGTTGCCCGATGTGCTTTCGTATCGGCGTTTGCACCAAGCCAACCGGAGCCGTTTGTTAGCTTCTAATAGTCGGGACGAGTTCGTGAAGATTGTAAAGGCGGTCCTTGATCGCCGGCGCCTTCAGAACAAAACAAAACTCAGCGATGACGACTCGGAACAAGAATAGTTAAAAAAGGAGGTTCTATATGCAAGCTTTACATCATCGCCTACGGCCACGCGGAGAAGAGGTCGCTGCGAAAGTGATCGACGGCGAGGCGATCATTATTAATCTCGCCAATGGAATATACTACAGCATGGACAAGGTAGGAGGGCTGATCTGGGATCTGGTCCAGGTCGGATACAGCCTCGAGGAAATCATAGTAGCCGTGACCGAGCGCTATGATGTCTCACGCGAACGGGTTCAGGCGGATGTTCAGGAATTGGTCGAGGAACTTCTTCGGGAGAACCTGGTTTCCGTGTTGGAGAACGGCGCTTCCGTCGAGAAGCGCCAACTTGAGCAACAAGAAAAACATCTTTACGAAGTTCCCAAATTGAATATCTATAGAGACATGGGAGACCTCCTGGCCCTCGATCCGCCGACGCCGGGTCTCGGAGATACTCCGTGGAAAGACCCCGAAGACGAAACGCCGAAGAAATGACGATAATGGAAAGCCGCTTTTGACGACGCCCGTCCGGCGTTGGAGCTGGGCGCCCACCTGCAAAGTTTTGGATTCCAGAACTGAAGACGAGCAATACGCTTTCAGCACCACCAGTGCCTCCGCTTACGGAAAATCACTCAACGTGTGGATAGCTCGGCTGCAACATTCAATGCATCAGCCGGAAATCAAACGATTCGGCGTTCCAGCTCTCTTCGTCGCGATATTTTTAGCGAGCGCCGGGCTGCGTGTCGACATTCTAAGCAAGGTTGAAGTTAAACAATTCCCGGATACAGCATCCTACACGAAAAAAGCTTCCTGGCCTCTATGGGGAGGAGATGGACGCCTTGGGCCCTTTGGAGCGCTCAAGAATTGGTGGCTCGATGGCCGTTCTCCGACCGTGCCATTTTTTTATAAGTTGGCGGGCAATACATCTCACTCGATCGCCGTCTTTCAGGTGTGCTTTTCTATATTGTGTTGGGGATTGCTGGCGCTGCTGGTTGCGCGAGCCGTTCAGTTTGCTTGGCTTAAGCCCTTCGCCTTTTTGATCGTTCTCATGTTCAGCCTGAGCGCACATATCATCATGTGGGATGGGATTATATTAAGCGACTCGATTTCTTTTTCTCTCATGGCGCTTGTTATCGCCAATTTTTTTTGGCTCCTCGAGAGCTGGCACTGGCGGAAGGCGGTCCTGGTTCTAGTCGTTGGGCTCCTGTGGGCATTTAGCCGCGATACCAACGCTTGGTTGATTCTGATGTTGGGCTGCTCACTCATCATCGTGGCCGCTTTGCGGTGGTCTCGGCACTATCTGTTGATTGGAGCCGCGTTTGTGATGATCTTCGGCGCGAACGAAATATCACAAAATTATTCCCAGCGTTGGGTGATGCCTTTCATTAACGTCGTAGGACGAAGAATACTACCTAATCCCGAATGGACGGCCTATTTTGCAGGGCTTGGCATGCCGGTTACGCCGGCCCTAATGCGGCTTTCCGGACAACTTGCCTGGCATCAAGACCGCGCATTTTACAAAGACCCGGCTTTGCAGGACTTCCGAGACTGGGTATCGAGCCGGGGCAAATCGAGTTACACGCGATTTTTGTTGTCGCATCCGGCTATGACGCTCCAGGAGCCGCTTCGTAATATCGGAGCCTTGATCGTTCCGAAGCTTGACTACTATGGCGCTGACGACGCTCCTCCCATACTTGGGGGAGCCGTCGCCGAAGCCATCTACTTTGAAAAGTGGCCGATGTTATGGGGGTGGGCATCGGGAATAATATTCGGTTGTGCGTCCGTGATCGCGGCCCGGACGCGCCAACCAAGGTGGCTTATGCCTTTACTAATGGTGGCGCTTGCCTATCCGCATGCCGCCCTCGCCTGGCACGGCGATGCGAATGACGTAGGTAGACACGCCTTGCAGGCAGGAGTGCATTTCCAGCTTGGATTATGGATCCTACTCCTTTTCGCGGCGGACATGGTCTTTGCTAACAAATTTCGGCAGCGTGCGCAGCGGCTGATTCAAATTCAACCGGGCGCCGCATCCGTTTAGGGCAGTGTTAGGGCGTTCAGCACCACATAGTTATGACTCAGCCTCTCATAAGCTGCATCGTTCCCGTATTTAACGGCGAACGTTATCTCACCGAGGCTCTTGAGAGCATCCTGAAGCAAACCGATGACCGTTCGACAGATGGGACGGCGACACTTGTCGCCAGCTATGGTGATCAGGTTCGATATCTGTTTCAACCTAACGCTGGGGTGGCAGCCGCGTGTAATCTGGGAGTCCGGGCCTCGCGCGGTGAGTTCATCGCGTTTCTCGCTGCGGACGATCTATGGCATCCACAAAAGTTGGTCTTACAGATGTCCCAGTTTCAAAATCGCCCGGAACTCGACCTGTGTCTCACCCATATGCAAAACTTCTGGATTCCCGAGTTGCGCACGGAAGCGGAGCGCTTTCGCGATCAGCCCCTGGCGCAGCCATGGCCCGGCTATCTTCCGCAGGCGCTGCTGGCAAGACGCGCCGTCTTTGAAACCGTTGGCCTGTTCGATAACACGCTGCGCTATGAAGATGCCAAGTACTGG
>Ga0209375_1002501_pt1 | contig 13185 bp, 19 predicted proteins | sample GraSoiAngelo_131_FD_185888 | JGI IMG/M metagenome (GOLD analysis project Ga0209375, IMG submission 185888) | Grasslands soil microbial communities from the Angelo Coastal Reserve, California, USA - 14_0929_02_30cm (SPAdes) (version 2) | ecosystem: Environmental > Terrestrial > Soil > Grasslands ... | reverse complement strand
CGGACGTCTCTGCGGGACCCCGCCTCAAATCTGCTTTCGACCCCCACAACATCTTCGTCCCCGGTCGCCTCATTTGAATCCGGGCCTTGCGGCTCTTTTTTCGCTTTTTTCTTTTGACACACTACCCCTTCTCTTTCAATATACAAATTATATGCCATTGTAGTTAAGCAACTAAGCTCGATTCAGCGTTCGTGTCCCATTCCACTGCAAACAGGGTCGAAAGACGCAGGGTCGCAATCACGGCTGACCTAAAAACAAACAACTTAACGCGGTAATGGGCATTTTTTGCACTGTACGGGCTTCCATTCGCGGGCCGGAGGCCCTGAGGGACACTTACACAAAACAGGGGGGTGGGGTGCCGAGGAAGGGAGGCACGGCTTATGCGCTCGAAATGCCGCTCGCCACTTGTTATCGTAGACCGTGGTCCAGCAGCCGCAAACTCCCGTAGAATCGACCGCGCAGAAACCTTCATCCATGCCCCGCTCTGCTGTCCCCGGCCAGACTCTCGTTTACGAAGACTATGCCCGTTGCATTCACTGCGGCCTCTGTCTCAACGCCTGCCCCACCTACCGCTTGTGGAACCTCGAGGCCGATTCTCCGCGCGGCCGCATCCATCAGATGATCCAGGTCGAATTGAACCAACAACCCATCACCGATTCCTTCGTCGATCACATCGACAAATGCCTGGACTGCCGGGCGTGCGAAACGGCCTGCCCGTCCGGCGTCGAATATGGAAAGCTCGTTGAGCATGCCCGCGCCCGCATCGAGCGCGATTATTCCCGCTCCTGGCTCGCCACCGTCACGCGCAATTTTGTGTTCCGCCACCTGCTCCCCGAGCCGCACCGGCTCATCGACTTCGCCTACGTCATACGTCTCTACCAGCGTTCCGGCTTGCAGGCCATTGCGCGCGGCATTGGCATTTTGAAACTTCTTGGTCTCGCCGAGCGCGAACGCCTCCTCCCGCGCATCGACGACAATTTTTTCTTTGGCCGCCTCGGTTCGACCTTTTCCGCCGCTGGTCCGCGCCGCGCGCGCGTGGCCTTCTTCGCAGGCTGTGTCGCCAACGTCACTTTCTCTCAGCTCAACGAAGCCACCGTCCGCGTCCTCACCGCCAACGGCTGCGAAGTTGTAGTTCCCAAGGAACAATTTTGCTGCGGCGCGCTTGCTGCCCACGCGGGCGTTCGTGATGCCGCCCGCGATCTCACGCGAAAGAATCTCACCGCGTTTCTTTGCGAGGATTTTGACGCCATCATCACCAACTCTGCTGGCTGCGGCTCCACGCTCAAGGAATACGATCATCTTTTTTCCCCGGACGAGCCCGAGCACGCGCAAGCCCGCGCTTTCGCAGGAAAAACTCGCGACGTCACGGAATTTCTTGCTGCTTTCGGTCTTACCGCAAAAATGAAGCCGCTTCCCATCCGCGTTACGTACCAGGATTCCTGCCATCTTCTCCACGGTCAGAAAATCCGCGAAGCTCCGCGCGCTCTTCTGCACGCCATCCCCAATCTCGATTTTGTGGAATTGCCGTACTCGGAAATTTGCTGCGGCTCCGCAGGAATCTACAATGTCACGCAAACCGAAACGTCTCTCGAATTACTTGCGGAAAAAATGCATCATGTCAAATCCACCGGAGCTCAAACCATCGTCACTGCCAACCCTGGCTGCCTCTTGCAACTCCGCGCCGGCGCCTCCATCCATCGCAGCAACCAGGAAGTCCTCCACGTCGTCGAACTCCTGGATCGTGCGATAGTATCCGCATGAGTCCGCCCCATGCGCGCATCGCGCCATTCACGGTGGCTGGCAAGCCAAATTTTCGTTAGCCCATTACCTCGTTATTTCTTTTACGTCGCCTTTTCTTCAGAAACGGTTACGCCCCTCCCGCAGCGATGGGGGTAGCTGCGAAAAGGGCGCACCGTCTTCAGGAGAGAAGATCGTGTCGACTGCCTTGCAGTCGCCTAAAGCGATTGACTGTCTTGCAGTTGCCTAAGCGTTCGACTCCTTTGCAGTCGCCTAGACTGATCGACTGCTCTGCAGTCAAAGGAACCGAGGGTGAACTCAGTTGTCCGCGGGAGGCGGTGGTGGCGCACCGGGCCCGCCTTTGAACTTCTGAATGAACCTTCTGTTCTTGCCGGCCGTTACCGTGTAGTCCGATGGCACGGAAAAGAGCGAAGCAGCCGGCTCCGTCCGCTGAATGTTCGTCAGTGTATAAGTCGATTCGCCACTCCACGGATTGGTCCGCTTGCTCATGACTACCATTTGTAGATCGTTGGAAAACCACGTCTCGCGCACGATGACGATCGGCTTTTCGTTTCCGATTTGCCCCGCGGGAATTGTGCGCGTTAGGCGCGTTCCTTGCGCGCTGACTCCCGAAATCGTCTGGGTGCCGAGATCTTCTTTCTTGAGATGGCCGGAGGCGATTTCCTCCTGCTCGCGAGCCAGCACCTTTTCCTTGAACGCGCCCCTCATGGGGTCCTTCATTCCGCGAAACGGACGGCCCATTTTCTCCGCAGCTTTCGTTTCGGGATGCAACACAAAGCTGGCGTTCGCGACCGGATCGATGATTACCACGAACGACTTCAGCTGCCCGGAAGCCGCCAGCGGACCAAATCCCGACAGCGTCACCTCCTTGCGAAATCGTCCCTGGCTGTCGCGGAAAAGGTTCACCTGCGACTTGCGAGAAATGTGATTCCCGTCCGCGAGAGTCTGGGTCGTTTCCTGAACGGCTACCGCGCTGAAAGGCGCGGCGGTCACCACTTGGCCGCCGTGCAAACCTTCAAATCCCAACAACTCGACACCGTCAGCCACGGGCCCCGGCAGCATCCCGTCACCTGGCCCGCCGGCGATCACTGCTTCCGGCGGAAGTGGCCGCCGCGGTGCTTCCTGAGCCCGCAACCACGCAGCGGATCCTGTCAGCGTTCCAGCGAGAAGCAGGTTTGCGAATACTCTGCGATTCATTATTTCGTCTCCTCTTCTCTCCCGAACTGTTGCGAACTCTTTGCCATGGCAATCGCTGTCAGCCCCTTTTTCAATTGCGCGATCCACGCTGTAACCACCCTCTCGCGCTCTTTCCGATCCGTTTCCGCCGCGTGCTTTACTCTTTTCCAAAAAGCTGCTGCCTCCATTTGCGTGTCCCCCTTCGGGGCGCGATGCAAGCACCCCACACCCGACGAAACATTTATTGCGGCAGCCGTACCGCCTGCGGCAACCCATCGTCGCCGACGAGCAAATCCACCCGGATCCATTCACTGGCTCGCTCTTCGTTGACGGTCAACCCCAGCGCACCCAGCGCGCCGCGTTGCATGCGCACGCGCAGAATCGCTGCGTCATCGGTATCCATGGCAATCGTTCCCGGCAGAAGCGTGAAGCCGCTCAATTCATTGTCGGCCACCAATGCCTCGGAACCGTCCGATCCGGCGGAAACCTGCGCCGGCATTCCATTCGCAAACCCGACAGCGTTTTCAGGATTCGTTCCGGCGCCGGCATTATTTTCCGGAGAAATCTTTACAGCCGACTTGGAACCCGTATGCTTCGAGGCCACATCCTGCTGGCCATGGCGCCAACTGCGCCAGCTTACGACTCCGGCGAAGATAGCCGCAGCCGCCAGCGCCCACGCCGCAACCATGGCCGCTCGCCGAACTTTCAACGTCACATGCTGTGTACGGAACTCCTGCAGGAGCCTCATTTCCACGCGCGCAGGTGCTTGAGCCATCGCGGTATCTTCGGCAAATGCCCGCAGCTCAGCACCAGCCGCCTGCCAGGATTCCAGCAATGCGGCGCATCGCGAACACCCACCGGCGTGCTCACGCGCCGCCACACGTTCCACTTCGCTCAAAGACGTGTCACGCTCCGCGTCCAGTCCAATCAGTTCAAATTCTTCGCAGTTCATCTCGCACGTCCATTGCTGACTGCATCCATGTAACGACCGATGTCCCTGTGGGCCGAAATACGGCCAACATTTTTGGTGTCCGCCGCACTGCCAACAAATCTCGAGTCTTTCTTCATCGCGCCGCGCTCGCGCGACGCGGCACGTCGCGCAGCATCTCCAGTTTGGCCATCAGCAAAGCCCGTCCGCGATGCAGCCGCGAACGAATCGTCCCGATAGGGCATCCGGCCATTCGCGAGGCTTCCTCGTAACTCATTTCTTCCAATTCGCAAAGCACCACGGCTTCGCGAAACTCCACGGGCAAGTCCAGCACTGCAGCACGCACCTGCTGCATACGTTCGCGCCTTTCCACCCATGTTGCCGGTGTTGACGCATCCTGCAAGACAATCCTGCTACCGGTGCCGTCTTCGTTTTTCTCTTCCAGCGGAATTTCCCGCGGCAAACGTTCCAGGTGTTTCATCACCCGGTTGCGCGCCACTCCATAAAGAAAAGCTCCAAGCGCTCCCCGCGTGGCGTCGTATTTCTTCGGATTGCGCATCAAGGTCATGAACACATCCTGCACAATCTCTTCCGCGGCCCAGGTGTTCCCGGTCATGCGCAGCGCAAAGCGGTACATCGCCGCCTGGTGCCGCCGGTACAGGAGCGTGAAAGCCTCCTCATCGCCCCTGGCGGCCCGCAGCAACAGAACGTCGTCTCTGTCTTGCTCGGCGATCCTCATCTCTCCTGGTAAGACGTTCTGGCGGCTCTCAACTATCACTTCCCGCGGCGTCTTAGAAAAGTTCCTGCCCCAAGCAGCAACACGAAGCGAACGCCTGAAAGTCCTTGTTTTGACAATGGGTTAGACGCAAGAGAGGGCTCCCGCGTGTCGGCCCGGGTTGTCCGCGCGGCAAAGCTGACCGCAGGAAACAGCACATCAATTGGCTGCCAAGTGGAGCTATCGTTTCACGCTGACGGTTGCGGTTCGGAGTTGGTAGATTCCTGTGCGGGCGTCGGACCACACGATATGAAATAGTCCGTCAGCGGTGGGTACCAAGCCGCTGTAGTCACCGCCAGCCCCGAAGGTCCCGTTGTCAAATGCTCCCTTATCTTGAGGTGTATCGGGACAGGATGTGGTGCTCGACACGCGAACCTCTGGAAGAAACGTTTTTCCGCTATCGAGTGAAACCGTGAAATAGACATCGAAGCAACTCTTGTCACGAATTTCGTACCAGCTCACACCGATAGCATCGTCCTTATTGACAGCGATGCTCGGAGTGAAGGAACGCGCGGTTTCGCCATGATTCAGGCGCAGGGGTTGCGACCACGACTCGCCTCGGTTGTCCGAACGTTGAACGAGCACTCCGTTGAACTTGTCGGCGATACACAGCCAGAAAAGGCGATCCTTGCCATCCACCGCCATCGAGGGCCATCCGCCACGTGACTCGCACGATTCCGAGACGAGAAGCGGCTCGGAGAAAGTTCGCCCTTCATCGCTGGACCGAACCAGCCATGATCGAGGTCTGAGAAGCCATTTGTCCCCATGTTGGCAGCAGTAATCGTGAAACCCAACCACAAACGTGCCGTCACTGAGAACCACCGGCCCTTCTGCTTGATATCCCAGGTTGCTCGCGATGACATCAGTCGGCGGGCCAAAGGTCCTTCCGCCATCCTCCGAGTGGGCAACGGAGACGGAGTCTCGGTGTTGGTTGAGACTGTTGTGCACGCCTCCCCCTGACGCTACGTAGACCTGGTTCCCTTGCGCGATGACCATCGGATGATCGTGGTGGGCCCCCAGTCCTAAGGGAGAATTCGGCCAAGTTCGGCCTCCGTCAGGTGAACGAAATAGGAAGAGATTATCGTCGTGGCCGGGCACATAACCTCCCATGACCATGATTGCAGAGCCGTCCTGCAGGACGACGCCCCAAGGATCGAAACAGGCTTGGACAGGGAGTGCGCTGCGCGACCAGCGCTGGCCGCCGTCAAATGAGGCCCACGCGACGCATGTTCGAGCGTTTCCATCAGGAGAATCAAATTGGATCACACCGACAAGCATGTGATTCGGGTTGCTGGGGTCCCCACTCAGATGCGATTCAACGAGAGGTCGCGCAGGCCCGTCGACACTAAGCAGCCGATCTTCACCGATTTGAATCGCTGGATGCTCTGGCATTTGGAGCATTAAGACAAAGACGGCGATCAACAATGCGGTCCGTTTCACTCTTGTTTTCCTCAATCAGACCGGGACCAAACTATTTCATTGCGTCATCGAACTCCACAAACATACTACGGCTGTGAAACTAGCACGACTTCTTGACTCGTGTATTTAATCTCATACAGCCTGAGAAGATTCTCGCTCGAACACGATCGCGGGTGGCGCATATTATGGCAGTGAGATTCTGGGGCGGCCTTCACTCTTATCGAAGGCCACCCTAGAGGATCCACCGGGCGAATTCCCGGGGCTGTTTACTCTTTCTTGGGCTTGAACATGCCGGCGGCGATTTTGGTCACGAGGTGGCGAGGGACGAGGCGTTCGCTATGGGCGCCGAGATAATTTCCGAAGCCAGAGATGACATAACTTTTTCCGGCGGCCAGAGCTTGCAGTCCGGTACGCGCAACTTTTTCAGCGGTCTCCATTCTACGTTGGAACTTTTCCTGGCCGGCCACGACGTGAAATTCGGATTCCGTTGAGCCCGGGCAAAGCGCGCAAACGCGAATTCCGTAGGGTTTCACCTCTTCAGCGAGACCTTCGGCAAAAAGCAAATCGAATGCTTTCGTGGCCGCATAGGTGGAAATATAAGGTACGGCCTGGAAGGAAGCGGTTGACGCGAGGATGAGAATGTCGCCGCGGCGGCGCGCGATCATTTCCGGCAAATATAAACGGGTCAGGTGCACGACCGCATGGCAATTCACCTGCACCATGTCGAGCAATCGCTGTTTTTCAATGGAAGGGAATTCGCCATATTGGCCGAAGCCAGCGTTGTTGATCAGCAGATCGATTTCGATTCCTTTTTCCCTGGTGAAGGAAAAAATCATTTCCGGGGCGTTCGAATCCGCTAAGTCTGCTGGGAACAGTTCGCTGTTGATTTTATGAGTTGCCGTCAGCCGGCGAGCCAATTCCGCGAGGCGATCCTTCCGCCGCGCAGTAAGCACGAGGTTTGTTCCACCAGACGCCAATTCTTCGGCGAGAGCCACACCAATTCCGGCGCTAGCTCCGGTAATCAGCGCCCACTTCCCTCGCCAGTCTTTCATCCTGTTCTCCTCGACTGTCTGCTCGTGTTAATTCCGGACGGATGGCAATCCAGCATCCTCAGCGGCCACGCGCCCGATCACCGACCAGTCCTTGTCCTGATTGCCGCGCGCTAGCGCGGTAATAAAGCGATCGCGAAGGACGCTGGCGATGGGCATCGGCACGCCTGCTGACTCGGCTGCTTGTAGCACCAGCCGCACATCTTTCAATCCGAGCGGCAAGGCAAATCCAGCCGGCTCGTGTTTCCCCTGCACGATCAGTTCACCATAGGACTTATACACCGGCGCGGTGAACATCGTCGTGGTCAGAAAGTCCAGAAGCATTTGAGGATCGACGCCGGATTTTCGCGCAAAGGTGAGCGACTCCGCCAGAGATTCCAAGACCGTAGCGATCAGGAAATTCCCACAGAGCTTTACGACGTTCGCCATGGAGGGCCGCTCGCCAACGACGAGCAACTTCGGCCCCATGGATTCGAACAATGGTTTGCAGCGCTCGACGCTCGCGGATGGCCCCGCCGCCACCACCGAAAGCTTGGCCGATTCAGCGGCTTCGGGCCGTCCGAACACTGGCGCCGCAACAAATTGCTGGGCCGCCTTAGCGTGTTCCGCGGACAAGCGATCGCTGAGCGCCACACTGATCGTGCTCAGCGAAACATGAATGCTGTCTTTGCGAAGCGACGACAGGACTCCGCTCTCGCCAAAGACGAGAGCCTCCAACGCGGCATCGTCCGCCACCATTGTGAAAACTACGCTGGATCGACATGCTTCAGCCACGGAGCCGGCAATGTTCGCGCCATCCGACTGCAAAGATTCGGCGCGTGCTCGCGTGCGATTAAAAACCGTCAGGCGATGTCCGGACCGCAACAGACTCTTTGCGATCCCCGTGCCCATTCTTCCAAGTCCAATCAGTCCGATTTCCATTTCTGATTCCTCTCTCAGCAAAGAGCTTGCTGCGCCCCCCATCGACTTGCTCACTATTCTGGCACAGCCGCAACCGCCTCAACTTCGATAAGGAAACCCTCACGGAAAAGCCGCTTCACTTCGACCGCCGTGCTGGCTGGAGGATTTGCCGTGTTTACGAATTTATCGCGCACCTCGCGCACGGCGGGCAGCTGCGTGACATCGAGAACATAATAGTTCAGCTTGACCACATTCTCGAACTTGGCGCCGCTGGCCTCCAGTGCCGCTTTCAGGTTCTCAAAAGTCTGCTGCGCTTGAGCCCGCATATCGCCTTCACCCACAAGTTTTCCCGCCCGATCGAGCGACACTTGTCCGGCGATGTAGATAATCCGCGCGGGCCGCACTTCCACTGCCTGCGAATATCCGGGCGAAGGCGGTAACGCATCAGACTTTATGAACCGCACGGCATTTCTTTGTTGTTCCATATTCAAGGGCTCCTTTGGTTTAACCGTATTCCGTGGCTGGGAGATGATCCCGACCACCAGTAAACACACGCCAGCCAGCATCGTTCGCATGGTTCCTCCAGTTTTCCATTCGTGCGCTAAACTCCGCTGCTTGAACAAAGCGTGTCTATGCAGCGCGAATCTTCACCGCGCGTCTCGCATGGTGCACTTGAACCAGCGGAAATTGAATTTCGGTTAGCGATTCAGTTGTGCTGCTGGGCCGGGCTTCCTGCCAGTAGATCTCACGTTTTGGTCCAGCCAAGCGGAAGGGGCTGGAGGCGAGCCACGCCGAGAGCACACGATAGGCCTTGTCCAGAGTTCGATCGCCACCTACGTGAAACAACGAGGCGACTGTCGCAGCGGGAAGTTGAAAAGTTTTGACTTTGCCCCGCACAGGAATCGGCCGCTTCAGGAAGCGCAAGACTTCGCAGTCAATGGTCGAGCCTTCGTTCGCGCAGGTATGCCACAGAGCCGCACGCTCTGCGGATACGTTGGCTGCGCCCACACGGCGTTCTACTTCTTCGAACATTTCTTCGGCCTCTTCATAGCGATGGATTTTCTCGCGCAAGGATACAACCCAGACTGGCCGTGTCTGCCGTACGAGTATCTTTGGAGAAGCATTACGCCGATTGGCTTTCAGTGCGCGTAGATTCGCATCGAGTTCGGCCAGGCGCCGGGAATCTTGTTTCATTTTGTCAAGGAGCGCGGCACGCCTCTCTTGGAATACCTCCCGCAGTTCTTCGGCACTCAATCGCCTGTCCAGGAGTTCCCGAATCTCCAAAAGAGAAAATCCCATTTCCTGGAACTGCTGAATCTGATGAAGCTGCGGCAATTGCCGCGCGTCGTAGATCCGGTAGCCGTTGTTAAGATTAGTATGAGCGGGCATGAGCAAGCCGACTTGACAGTAAAAACGCAAGGTCCGGGAAGAAACATTTCCCAGCCGCGCGAAATCTCCAACTCTCATTGGTGCCCCCTGTTTCCTGTCTCTGATGCAGCCTACAGGTTGACGTTGCGTCAAAGTCAAGCGGAGATATTGGTTGGAATGGCTGTGGCTGGAAATAGACGGACGCCACCGGGAGATGGAAAGAGGGGTACGGCTCCTGGACGCGCGAGTTATTCCTTTGGCTGGCCTAGGACTGCGTCTTTCCAGCGGCCGCCTTCGCGTTTGAGACGATCCATCAGGCGGCGCGCCCAGACAAATTCGGCGGCCAGCAAACCTAACCCAAGAAAAATCACCAGCAAACCCGGCCCGGGAGTGACCAGCATAATGCCACCCACGAGCAGCAAGGTGAATCCAGCAATGATGAGGAAAACTCTGCGGACCTGCTCGACCGTGCGGAGGATCATGTACCTCTAGGGAATCGGCTTTCTGGCGGAGAGGGTGGGATTCTAGCCTCCGTCATTAGCCACCTGACAGAGTTTAAGGGCGTTGAGGCGCTACCGCAAGATGCAGTGTTTTCAGCATTTTCCGAGGAAGTGCTGGAAGGCCGCTCTGGACACGGTGATTTCGAGGGGACAAAATCAGCTTAATCGGTGGGAGTGGTAGCAAAGGGAGCGCGCGGAAACCCGCTAAAAACCAATCTTTTTCGAGAGTTCAGGAGTCATGCCGCCAAGTTCCTTGAACCGGGCTGCGATGCGGTCTTGAATCTTCTGTTGCTCCTGCGTGTCACCGGAGGGCAGGAAGCGGTACCACTTTGCTAGCTGCTCCCGGCTCGCGGTTTCGACTTGCGTCATTGTGGGAAAGTCCGGGCGATCAACTATATTCATAATCTTCGCTTGTGCCTTTCCTCTTAGTTCAGTCTTTCGATTCCAGACTGACATTTTACCAAATGGCTTCTAAGTTTGTCCGCATCGACTCCAGCCTCAGAACACGCAACGAAAAACGCCTTCTCACTCTCAAATAGGAACCATTCCGCGTTGTTGCGCCGTGCGGATTCCGGCTCGCTCAAGGTTAGGTCTTTTATGAATTGAAGGACTGTGTCCGCGCAAGGACCGTCCTTGATAGCACCGTTGCTCGCGAACTTTGACAACGGATGTGGCAGGCCAGATCGTTCTCGCAAGCCTTTTAGATCGAAGGATTCTATCAACAGTTCTTCCAAGGATTGCAGGTGGTTGTTCAGCATCGTCGCCCTCGCACGTCAGGATGTGCGGGACGCGAACTTGCTTCGAACTGGTGTGTTACATCACAATGCGTCATAGCCGTGAGGCTCGTTTCGGCGAACTCGCGGTCAGGGATGCGTTGGTGCCACACACCAGCGCGTCCCGCTAACGGAAGCTACCTCTAACGTAACGGCGGAGTCAATCCATCTGTGGTTCTAGGACTGGTTCGGCACAGCGCCCGTCAACCACGCTTCCCCTCTCGCAGTTTTTTCGAAGATGCTACAATCCTTCCATGCTAGGTGATTCATTTCAAGTGGCTGAGTGGATTAAGGCTGCCGCCGCCTCAGACTTAGCGTCAGGGCTTGGTCGGAAACATAATCCCACACTGCTGGATTGAGAAATCGTCTCTGCCGGGGCTTGAACAATCAATGACAGGTCTTGGACGTTCGTGCTTCTGGCTGGGACTCCTAATTTACGTCGGCAGCTTTTGGCTGACTGCTGTAGCAGGGCCTGGGGTATGGACGTTAAGACCGCCTTCCATTGCTATATGGGTCACTGAAGCGTTTATTATTTCTTTGAATTACCTTCATCAATCTCACATCGAGACCTTCTTGGGAGATTTGACCCCCATGAACGTGTCGGGCATGTTGAACGGATGGATCAATCCGGTATTTTTTCTTGCGATGGTTTTTATGCTAGTGGACAAGACACCCAGGTTGACCAGAATATTTCGGTATGTTGTTCTCTGTATGGTTCCTCTCTGCTGGGTTGCGCTCCTGTACCAACATGTATACCCCCGCGAAGGCTATATTCTGTGGACGGCAGGGATTCTCTTGGTTTTATTTTCAAGAGGTCTCCCCTGGTCGCCGGTTCGTACAGGATCGACCCCGAGTTGACAGCCATGAGCACCCAACACTTTTTTAGAAGCGACCAAGTGCGCCATGCCTCATGGTGCGGGATGTGTTTGCGGTAGAAGGGACATGCCACGACAGACCGGAGGTCGGGCGGGGGAAACGGCCAACTTCGGGTTGAAGTGGCTTGCCGTTAAACCTTGACGCGGGATTCTCCTCGTCGAGCAGTACTAACCATTCCGGTTAGTCCAATAGATAATTGACGTGGCGTTTTTGCATGGATACCGTGCGGTGAAGAACAATGAGGACGCGCTACGACATTTTGCAGAAGGATCGCAAAGGAACATTCCAGTGGCTGGAAACTGTAACCGACATCGAGACCGCCAAAGCTCGCGTACTGCAATTGTCCTCGGAATCCCCGGACGAGTTCATCGTTTTTCGTGAGACCGACCTCCAAGTGGTTGCCACATCTCAGGCCATGCAAACCGACAGCGAAGTACTCAGGGAATTTCCCCAGCAGCGATTGCAGTCTTTTGCCGATTGACGGCTCAGTGTGTCGTGGGAAGCTCTTGATAGCGCAAAGGACGCGCTATGGGACCCTTCTTCCCCCGACGGAGCCAGCGATGAACGGCAGGATTGAGAAACGCCTTCCTACTTCAGTTCCCGTCTATCTCGCAAGCCTAGATGAACCGCGCTCTCGGGAGCGAACACTTACGGAAAATGTCAGTCCCCACGGTGCGCGTGTAATCAGCCAGCGGTACTGGCAGTCTGGCGAAGAGTCGCTTATTACGCCTTTAACGGGAGAATTTCGGCAAGTGGGAAGAGTGATTTATTGTTTGCCAAAAGGGGAGGATCGCTTTTGCCTGGGCGTTGAATTTCCGGATCGCACAGTTAAATGGGGCGAGCATTCCAATGCCTAGCCTAGTCGAACTTGCCCGGGGAAAGAAAGTTCGCCTTCTGTTTTCCAGGCGAAAGCCCTAGCCGAGGATACACAGTTTGCTAGATTGACCTTCCTTCGCGGATGATAGAGCCTCTGATGAAAAATGAACCGATATCCAACGGGCATTGGAATCGTCAGGAGGCAAGAAAACGCAAATGGCTCGATACCTCCGCATACGCTGCATCGTGAAAACCGAGCGAACGGGCGCACATGAGCGCATCAGTGCGATTTGTGGGCTCGCGCCAGATGGAAGTCATTGGACCCTAACACACGGGGACGCTGTTTCACAGGTCGAGAGTGGGACTTGTGCGTTTTACATAGAGAGACCCGGAGGTCAGCGAGCCGAGGTAATCGTCGCAATGGATGTTCACGCCCACAAGTACCTCAAAACGGTCGCGGATAGAGACCAACCTGACCAACTTTTGTTTCTCCCGGCATGTCTTCATGTCGCGCATTCACCCAACTCCGTGCCGAGCCAGCGCGTTGTCGGTGCTTAAGCCGTAGAGACTCGTTGGAAACTCAGACCGCGCCGGATTATATTTCTATTTCCAGTGATTACTCCCTGCGGTAGCTCCTCTCTTTGAATTCAGGTATATCCGTTGAGGTTCCTGGCGACGGTCGAACTCTTTTGGGACATTTGGAACAAGAGGCAGCAGAATACGAGACACCGAGCATTGCAGCGGTCTCCGACATCGTCAGCCACTCGCCATTCTTCTCGGCCGATCGATATGCATGGATTCCCCGCACACGACGCAAAGAGCTGACACGGTGAGCGGTCCAACTCTT
>Ga0209375_1002492_pt1 | contig 13213 bp, 19 predicted proteins | sample GraSoiAngelo_131_FD_185888 | JGI IMG/M metagenome (GOLD analysis project Ga0209375, IMG submission 185888) | Grasslands soil microbial communities from the Angelo Coastal Reserve, California, USA - 14_0929_02_30cm (SPAdes) (version 2) | ecosystem: Environmental > Terrestrial > Soil > Grasslands ... | reverse complement strand
CCGGTTGCCCGGCGCATCAGGCGCCGTTTGCTGGTTGAGCCGATTGACAGCCGCCTGAACTGGGAGCAGCGGTAGGAATGTGAGAAGGCAGAGCAACCAGTAAGGGTCCGGCAACCGCCAGGTACCAGTAATAAGGAAATACGCGAGCGCCAGAAGACCGCCACTGGCGAAAGGCGGCACGTTGGAGGCAAGGGCCTGAGCCCTGATCCTGTTGAAGAGTGAATAGGCGAACAAGACGCCAAAGATCGCTCGAGGCACAGGCCAGAGATCTTCCTTCGTGCGTGCACGCTCGCGAGTCCAGTTTTGATAGAACCAGTAGATCTCATAAAGCCCGAAGGTGACGATTGACATCACCGCGAGCTTGCCCGTCGAGATGGGAAAGTACGGTGGGGTTGTGGCCGGCGAGGCCGGTTGCGCTTCGGGTGGAGTCATTGGGTTCTCCGAGAGCGTTGCTGCCTAACGGATCGCGCTGAGGCTGCAGCGCCTAGGATTAGGGGAAGGAGGCCGCGCTGAAACATGGATGTCCCTATATGAATACCCCAGTACGGGTCGGTGCGTCACCTGGCGCTGCCTAACGGATCGCGCTTAAGCTGCGGGCGACTCGCCCGCAGGGCGCAGTGATATTGAACGTTAGTTCGTGCCCGCTGGGGCACAACACTCCGATTCCTTTACAACGATCACCGCCCGCCAGCTTCAAGCGCTTGTTAGGCTGCGCGACCCGATTCCCGACGTCAGCGGTGAAGGCGCAAGAGGCCAGGGCCAGCCGCGTAGTCCGCGGGGTCATCGAGATCCACCGCGCTCCCGTCTAGAAGGACCGTGCCTGAAAGCTGCAGTGGAGGACCACCGAGAGTGGGCGACACAAGCGTGAGCACGCGATTGGCAAGAGTAAAGGTGCCGGGATACGCCCGACCGGCGATGGTGACCTGGCCCCCGCCGCGGGTGCAGTCGTATATCTCGTGGACGTTCAGCGAGGCGCTATCTGCAGGCCCAATGGTCAGCGTTGCGCCCGAGACAGTGTAGTCGCAGTTAGTGGTAGCCCACCGAAGGATCGGAGGAGAAACGCCATCGACTGACACAAGCGAATATGAGCCAGGCAGGAGCCTGGGCTCTGCCGGGTTGGTGCACGCAGTGGCGGCGACGAAGAGGATTGCAAACGGGCGCTGAGCGGAGACTCCCAGCATTGGACACCTCGGCTGCGCTTGTTGCCGTACGGGCAAAAATGGCCCCCCAGGCAGCGGATGGCAACGGTCCGGCTGCAGGTCGGCTCGCCGTTGCCTAACCGCGCAGCCTAACGGATCGCGCTTAAGCTGCGGGCGACCCGCTCGCCGGCGCAAGGCCGGTGGACGACCGTCCGTGCCCGCCAGGGCACAAACACTCCGCTTCCCCTAGAGCGATCACCGCCCGCCAGCTTCAAGCGCTTGTTAGGCTGCAGCAATTCCGGCTCGGTTTGTTCAGGCAGCGCTCGGCTTGGCCTGGAAATACCCATACCCCACGAACAACAACAGGTAGATCAAGACCGACGACCAGCCCAGCGCATTGAACAGACCGGAAAGCTGGCCCGCGAGAGCGATGACGAGGCCCACAACGAGCCCGCCAGCGTATCCACGCTGGACTGCACGAAGGGTGGGAGTCTCGGCGTGGTTCCGAGCCAGCCAGGCTACGAGCCCGATTTGGATGAGCGCGGCCCCAAACACGCGGGCCATGAACGTCCCGGCCGCGTCCGTCGCCACGCCGTAGAGCGCCAATGTGGGCTTCGGTGCCACCACGAAGGCGATGCCGAAGGCGAGCGTGATGATGGCATGAAGGAGCATAAAGGCAGCGCGTGTCATCGGAACCTCCCGCCGAGTGACCACGCAGGGTCCTCAGCTTTCAGAGGAAACGCTGCAGCCTAACGGATCGCGCTTAAGCTGCGGGCGACACGCCCGCCAGGCGCAGTGTCATTGAACGATAGTTCGTGCGCGCCAGCGCACAACACTCCGCTTCCCTTAAGGCGATCACCGCCCGCCAGCTTCAAGCGCTTGTTAGGCCGCGTGATTTGGGCCTAGGGAATCGAGGCGACGCCGCCGCGCATTAATCACGAACGTCAGTGCGCGGCCTTCCATGTTCTGGATGTGCGGATTTGTCTGGCCGAATTTCAGATACAGCCACCTCCCTAAGACCATTCGCAGCGGAAGCATGAGCAGGGTGGTGAGGAGGCCCAGCCACCCTTGGAGGACCAGAAACGTGAGGATGCCTGCCAGTAAAGGAGGCACCGTATCCAAGCGTAGCTATCGCGGTGCCGAGGAAGATGGGGGGACGGAGCCAGACCCAGAGCCATGATACGCGCGAAAGCAGGGGCGACGAACCCAAGAGGTAGAACCGCGCTATCTCGAAGACGTACCCTCCGAAAGAGCACAAGAGCCCAAGGAGGATTGACCGCGTGGCGACCGCGCCAACGAGAAAGGTGATCTCCGGAAAGCGGTGCAGCCAGTTGACAAGATGGTGAGCCTCCGCAACAATCTCCGCACGAATGCCGGATTGGCGCGCCTCAAGGTCAGCTGTTACTGTCATGAACTGCGCTGTCTGAAAGCCTCCGAAGCGGAGACCGCGAGCGCTGTAAAGGGAACCTTGGACGTCAAGTGCGGCCATCCTCATGTGGGCCCCGTTACGCGTAATCACCTGCGACTGAAGGCACGCGGCCTAACGGATCGCGCTTAAGCTGCGGGCGACTCGGTCGCAAGGCGGCGTGTAGTTGAACGATAGTTCGTGCGCGCCAGCGCACAACACTCCACTTCCTCTAAAGCGATCACCGCCCGCCAGCTTCAAGCGCTTGTTAGGCAGCCCCGTGCCGCTTCCGGAGTCGTTCCCGCAAAGCATCCATGCGTTCGGTATTCGTAGGATCTTCGCTCTGCCCGAAGTTCCAGCATGAGGAAAATGTGTCAGCGAACCGGTAATTGCTCATTGCGAGGCGCTCGACAGGCGCAAAGAATCTGTCGAAGTGGTGCTCGAGCAAGTGCTCCAGAACGCAGGTGGCCACCGCCATACGGACCTCGGCGCTGTCGGCGGCGCCCCATTTTTCCACCAGCTCCCAAACGGGGCCGGGCTCCTCCTCGACGAAGTCACCGAGGCGCACGGAAGCTTTCCAGATGCGGTCCTCGTCCCCGGACGCGAGGCCCGTCTCGATTTCGTTCACAAGGTCGGGTGTGAGGAAGCTCATTTGGGGCTGCCTAACGGATCGCGCTTAAGCTGCGGCGCGCTGAAGAAAAATTCATTCCTTAATCTACGCGCGCCGCCAGCTTCAAGCGCTTGTTAGACGGCCCGCGCATGCGCGCTCAAAACCTTGGAGATCCTTGAGCACGCTCCTTTGATCTCCGAGCGCATACCCTCGACGCTTAGCGGTGCGTCACGCCAGCGCCGGGCGCTGAGAATCGTCTCAAGGAAGCGATAAACCTCGTCCAACTTCTCCCGCATCCAGAGCGAGGCCCATTCCTGACCTTGCAGCTGGAAGCGGATCCCTTTCGCGCGAGCCAAGCGCTTGGGATCAGGCCCCGGCTCGAGCGCGGCCATCGCCCGGAGTTCACTGAGAAGTGAAAGCGCGTCCTGTCGGGTGAGGTTACGAAGCTTCATGGGGCCGTCTAACGGATCGCGCTTAAGCTGCGGGCGACTCGCCCGCCGGCGCAAGAGAAGTGGACGACAGTCCATGCCCGCCAGGGGCACAACACTCCGCTTCCCTTATAGCGATCACCGCCCGCCAGCTTCAAGCGCTTGTTAGGCGGCGTCACTTCCGCCCGGCCGTGTCGGGGCGTGTGATAAGCACGAAGCCCTTCGCCAGTAGAGTGGAGTCTGCAGCGTTGGGGTGCGCGACATGCAGCGTGTTCATCAGGATCCGATGCGATGTCATTAATGTGACCCCGAGCGTCAGGAAGTCGGAGTCCGCACCCGCCTGCCACATATCGACTTCGACGTCTTGGCGAGCCCGTGATGTGTCTTCCTTATCTGAGTACCCGCTCCATACAATGGCGCGCCGTGCTTGGAACCAGAATGAGAACTTACCCTGACCCCCCTGGCTGTAGGCACTACCTCGATCGGCTCGACAGATCGGGACCGAGGTCGTGTACAATAGGGCATTATCGAACCGCAGGTCGAGGCGCATTGTTGGACCGCCACACGTCGCAAACCAGAACCAGACCGTATCGCTCGAGGTGGCGCGCAGGAGCGGTTGAGCAAGCGCGGGAGCGCAGACGGCTGGCGAAGGCGTGGCGAGCGCGAGGAGCGCCGTGAACGCAAGACGATGGTTAGCCATGGAGAGTTGACGCCGCCTAACGGATCGCGCTTAAGCTGCGGGCGACCCGCTCGCCGGCGCAAGGGTCTTGGACGGTAGTCCGTGCCCGCCAGGGCACAACACTCCGCTTCCCTTAAAGCGATCACCGCCCGGCAGCTTCAAGCGCTTGTTAGGCCGCGAGCCGGTACAGACCGGGTACATAGGTAACACTCTAGACCGGGAACATGGGTGACACTAGACCAGGGCAGACCTTGGCCTCGAGGGCAAGCATGCCGTGGCTGGAGACCGCACCCATGGACGAACGTGAGCGCTTCATCGCCGATCACCGGCTGGACCTGTACACCATGACCGAGCTGTGTCGGCGCTACCATGTGAGCCGGAAGACCGGCTACAAGTGGATCGACCGCATGGAGGAGGGCGGACGCGCCGCACTGCGCGATCGCAGTCGGGCACCGCATCACTGCCCACACCGCATCGCGGCGAACGTGGCGGAGTGGATCTGTGCGGCGCGCCAAGCGCACCCGAGCTGGGGGCCGCGAATGCTGCTGCAGTGGTTGGAGCGCCGAGCCCAGGACCTCGATTGGCCCGCCCCGAGCCCAGCGGGCGATCTGCTGGCGCGCCGCGGCCTGGTCAAGAAGCGGCGGCGCCGCCGGCCCCACTACCATCCGGGCGTGGTGGCGCCGGTGACGCACGCGCCCAACGACCTGTGGACCGCGGACTTCAAGGGCCACTTCCGCACCCGGGACGGGGTGTACTGCTATCCGCTGACGATCGCCGACCTGCACACCCGCTATCTGCTCACCTGCCAGGGTCTGCTCTCCACGAAAGGCCTCGGGGTGCGGGCCAGCTTCGAGCAGGCCTTTCGGGCCTACGGCCTGCCGCGGGCGATCCGCACCGACAACGGCGTGCCGTTCGCGACCACCGGCATTCACGGGCTCTCGCAACTCAACGTCTGGTGGATGCGCCTGGGCATCCAGCACCAGCGCTCCCGGCCCGCCACGCCGCAGGACAACGCCGCCCATGAGCGCATGCACAAGACCCTGAAAGCGGGCGCCATCCGGCCGCCGCGCGGCTCGCTCGCGTCCCAGCAGCGCGCCTTCAACGCGTTCCTGCGCGGCCGTTCACCCAGCGATCGCTACCACGTCTCTCCCCGCCCTTATCCCGAGCACCTGCCCCCGCTGGAGTATCCCGGACACTTCCTGGTCAAACGGGTCACTAACGCCGGCACGTTCCGCTTCAAACACCGGCTGCTGTTCATCGCCAATGCCCTGAAGCAACATCACATCGGCTTGGAGGAGGTCACCGACGGGATCTGGTCCATCTACTTCCATCGCGTGCTGCTCGCGCGGCTCGACGAGCGCGACTATGTCATCCGGGACTGACACCCCACACCGTGAGTGTTACCCATGTTCCCGGTCTTCTCTGTTACCGATGTTCCCGGTTGCTCAGCCCCAATCCGCAGCAGCCAGATGATGGTCAGGGCAACCAGGCACGCTGCGACACCCGAGAGCAGACCCACGGCAAAGGATGTCCCACCCCAAACGACGGACGCGAGACCTGCGGCTAATGTCACGCTCCCCAACCAGAAAGCCAAAAGCGCCCGGGCCCAGCTGCGGCCCCAGAACGTGGTTACTGCACTCAGCAAGGCGAAAACACCATAGGCGAGCTGAGTACCGGTTTGGGCTATCTGACCCAGGGTGTGAGACTCCGGGATCTGTTGAACCCCCCCGCTGAGACCGAGCCAAGCGAGGCCAAGCAGGAGCATGAGGGCAACCGCGAGGAGGCCTCGACGCATGATTGGGTTTGGGGTCACGTGTTTTCGCTCGCGGCCTAACGGATCGCGCTTAAGCTGCGGGCGACCCGCCCGCCGGCGCAAGGCCGTGGGACGAAGTCCGTGGCCCGCCAGGGGCACAACACTCCGCTTCCCGTAGAGCGATCATCGCCCGCCAGCTTCAAGCGCTTGTTAGGCTGCACCCTTCCAATACGGCCGTCAACAACCATCCGTCTTTTGCATGCACTGTCTGTTCAGCCGCAGGACGGCGGCCTCGACTTGGCGCATGTCTGCACCCAGGCGTACGCGCAGAATTGCCATGTCTGGCTCCGTGGGGTCCGGTGCAATAACCGCAAGGCCATGTATGGGATCTTGCGATGGGGCGAGAAGCCCTGCCGTTCCCAGGCCACTCACACCTGGTGGAGTAGTGAATTCGGCCGTCACGCTGTCCAGATTGGTTACTGAGTCCCGCGCATATTGTCGAGGCTCGAACTCGGAATCGGGCACAAGGTGTTCATTCTTGACGCCCTCGACGAATCGGGCGAGAACTCTTGGGAATAGTCGCGAGGCGTAGCTGGCCACACTGAACCTGCCGGACGTCCCAGCGAAACTAAGACCCATTTCAACACCGGGGCCCACGAGTTTCGGAGGCATGAAGTGCGTTGTATCGATGGGCGTCGGCGTGACGAGCACGCCGCTGCCCGATGATCCGTACCAAACCCGGCAATGCCAGCCGGCAGGAGCAAACACCCCCGGCGCTTGCTCCCCCTTGTAATAGGCGATTGCTCCCGCCGGCACATCGCCAAGGGATACGACTCTCGGTTGACCCTTCGGCGCTTCAATGGGCCCCATCTGGCCATCGGCAGGGCATCCAACAAACGGGACGGTGGCCTGCTGGGCTTGGCACCCTGCCCAGAGGACTGCGAATGCGAGTGTAAGACCGACCAACAGTGGGTGCATGGATGGGTGCAGCCTAACGGATCGCGCTTAAGCTGCGGGCGACTCGCCCGCTGGCGCAAGAGTAGTGGACGAGAGTCCGCGTCCGCCAGGGCGAAAACACTCCGTTTCCCTTAGAGCGATCACCGCCCGTCAGCTTCAAGCGCTTGTTAGGCCGCATTGACTTGCGCGGCGAAGTTGTCCAAGGACAGAAACAATGCGGTCACATCAACGAAATGCATGAGGTTGGGCTGTGCCGAGCCGGTAATGACGACACCAGCAGGCACCAATCCAGTAGCGGTACGCGCGATCACGATGCCGCCAGAATAGCCCCCGAAATCGGAAATGGTTGCCGATTGGCGGACCTTAAGTTGGTGTACGTGCTCGTCAGTTGCGCCGCTGTACTCGCACTGAACAATGAACCGTTGATTCGTAATGGTGTCCCTTTCATAGTCGACCTCGTTCAAGCCAATTCCGGGATAGCCGCTCACCACCAAGTCACCGCCAGGAACGAATACCGCTGATGCGAGCTCGGGTGTCTTCTCCGTTACGGGCGCGCGGACGGCAAGCCAGTCGCCAAGGTTGGCCGTTGTGGTAAGGCGTACCAGAAGCAGGTCGTGGCAGTCGTCCGCGCCTCGCGGCTCCCAGTGGTAGTCGTAGGCGAAGAACTCATTGAACCCATCATGAACCGGAATACGCGCCTGGTCCGGTTTGTAGGTGGCAAGGGTATGGCGCGCAAGCACCGCATAACTCCGATCGCGGAACTCACAGAGAAACGCGGAGCCCCGCTTGGTGAAGCGGTACTGAGGCTCGTCGGCATGCTCGACAAAGAGCGGGCGAGAGGCCTCGTAGCAGCGTGACGGGACCAATGGCTGCAAGGTCAATGCGGCCTAACGGATCGCGCTTAAGCTGCGGCGCGCTGAAGAAAGAGTCATTCCTTATTCTACGCGCGCCGCCAGCTTCAAGCGCTTGTTAGACAGCCCGCTGACGATCGGCGAACCGCGTCATGGGTGGAGTCAGGGACTGCTCCAGCCGCCAGTAGTTTGTGATAGCCCGGTCCAGAATGTCGACGGCCTCCTCTCGGAGGTCAAGCGTGACAGCGTGGGGCTGCCCTTGTCGTGGTGCTTCAATTCGTTCTTTGCGCGATTGGCCCGATCCGCAAACTGTTTCGCCCCTGCTTCCTCATTGAACAAAGCCCGGTACATCTCTACGGCTGCTTTCTTCAGCGAGTCAAGGGAAGGCTCGGCCGCAATTTCAGAAAGGAGCTTGCCGAGGAGCTCTTCAGCTGCCCCAGCCAAGGTGATCACCGAGAAGAGATCTTGGCCTTCCTCGAAGAGGCGAAGCGCAGTCTCAAGCTGTGTGAGGGCGATGCAGCGCTTGTCGTAACTGGCTTGCGGCACCAAGCCTCGGCGGGCTGTCTAACGGACCGCGCTTAAGCTGCAGCGCACTGGTGAAAGATCAAATACCCCTACGTGCGCTGTCAGCTTCAAGCGCTTGTTAGGCAGCACGTGGTGGTCAAGGTCGCCGTCTGCTGATCATTTCACTCACCTGAACGCCATAACCACCATCAGATTGCTCGTTGTAGTACACCGATACGGTGCGTTGCCCGGCAGTGAACTTGGCGATCCTAGCGACGCCGGCGGGATCTTGGGGAGCCTCGTAGCTTGCCATGACCAGGACAGGTTGTTGCTGCAATCCCAAGGATTGAAGCGCGCCCATCAAGGCCATACCGAAGGCTTTCTCGTCATTACGGCCAGAGTACCACTCCCTCGAAGCGATCGATACCAGCCCATGCCAGAAGCTCACGGAACCGATGGGGGCGTGATTTGGAGAGCGGTCGCGCACGGTGTAGTTATTTGAATCCAGCGGATCGAGCGTAAACCGCTCACTGAGCCTCGCGATTGTCGTACGCTGGCTATCGCCGATGGCGACTATCACCCCGCCCATCGAGAGTGTCTGCGCTGAAAGAGCTGCCGGCGGAGGGTCTACGGAGGCCAAGCAGATGCAGGCGATACGCAGAATGACCGAGCGATTCATCATCCGGTGCTCCGGAGTCGGGACGCGAACGACACGTGCTGCCTAACGGATCGCGCTTAAGCTGCGGGCGACTCGCCCGCAGGGCGCAGTGATGTTGAACGATAGTTCGTGCCCGCCAGGGCACAACACTCCGTTTCCCCTAGAGCGATCACCGCCCGTCAGCTTCAAGCGCTTGTTAGGCGGCGTCAGGTGCAAGGACCCTGATACACCACGATGCGCGTCTGCCATCGCACGCAGCGCGTGTAGGCCGAGGTGCCAAAACCTCGGTACGGGGGACAGTCCACGTGTTCAGAGCTCGGCGCATCAATGAGAGGTACGATGCGGTACCGGCCGTCGGGCTTGACTGCGAGAGCTAGGTCCTGACGGTCCCCAGCAGGGAAATTGAGCAGCAGCTCGTCGCCGTTGATGGCCCGGGGCCAGTGATCGACTGGGACCGGCCAGACGCGCAACTCACGGCCATGGGCGTCGACCTCGGCCATTCGCTCCCCCTCGAGGCGCTGGTCCTTGGGAGGGAGCCTCGGCGCGAGAGTGAACGCGGTGGTACCACAGGGATGGTCGGCAACAGTGAGGCCGCGCAGCGCTGAGTCAGGTACTGTGCTCCGCACCCAAAATGTCAGCGGAACGCCGCGTCCGGCGTAGGAGTTGTTGATCATCCGAGCGGCGCGGGTCGGGTCCGGAGGGAGCTGCGACGCCAGATGTTGCCAGGCGGTGGCCAACGTGTCGCCCTGCCCCACTGAAGGCGTTGAGCCGAGCAATATGAGAGTGAGGGCGAGTGCAGCTTGGCGCATGCTTCCCGTGCTGCTGCCTAACGGATCGCGCTTAAGCTGCGGGCGACTCGCCCGCCGGCGCTAGATTGCTCGGCGTTAACCGGTACCCGCAAGGGCACGACCCAACGGCTTCCTTCAAACCGAGCGCGCCCGCCAGCTTCAAGCGCTTGTTAGGCTGCGCGACCCGATGTCCGACGTCAGCGCTGAAGGCGCAAGAGGCCAGGGCCAGCCGCGTAGTCCGCGGGGTCATCGAGATCCACCGCGCTCCCGTCTAGAAGGACCTTGCCTGAAAGCTGCAGTGGAGGACCACCGAGAGTGGGCGACACAAGCGTGAGCACGCGATTGGCAAGAGTAAAGGTGCCGGGATACGCCCGACCGGCGATGGTGACCTGGCCCCCGGCGCTGGTGCAGTCGTATATCTCGTGGACGCTCAGCGAGGCGCTATCTGCAGGCCCAATGGTCAGCGTTGCGCCCGAGACAGTGTAGTCGCAGTTAGTAGTAGCCCACCGAAGGATCGGAGGAGAAACGCCATCGACTGAGACAAGCGAATATGAGCCAGGCAGAAGCCTGGGCTCGGCCGGGTTGGTGCACGCGGTGGCGGCGACGAAGAGGATTGCGAACGGGCGCTGAGCGGAGACTACCAGCATTGGACACCTCGGCTGCGCTTGTTGCCCTACGGGCAAAGATGGCCCCCGAGGCACCGGATGGCAACCGTCTGGCTGCAGGTCGGCTCGCCGTTGGCTAACCGCGCAGCCTAACGGATCGCGCTTAAGCTGCGGGCGACTCGCCCACCGGCCCAAGGGTGTGGGACGAAGTCCGTGCCCCGTCAGAGGCACAACACTCCGCTTCCCTTGGAGCGATCATCGCCCGCCAGCTTCAAGCGCTTGTTAGGCGGCGGTGCGGCATGGCCCCACCTGCATTAGGGCCCTGACGACGCAAATCGGATCGTCACCATTATCGCATTGAGCGCTTTGGCCTCTTCGGGGGAATGTGCCTCGGCCTGGACGTAGACTGCTGGCGCCGTGCTCCAGGCGGTCGTCGTCCAGGTCCCCCGACACGCAGTCTGTGTCACCACCACCATCACGCTGTCAACCATGTAAGGCGTGTTCGTCGGCCGCGAGCACGGATCAGAGCGCGGCAGCGGTGGCGCTGGGTTTGCCGGAGGCGGGGCTATCTCGCCGACACTCGCGACAGTGCCGGTGATGGCCATCGTCATCGCCCTTGTCGACGGACTGATGGATTCAGGGCGGCCGAGACCCCAGGTGACCGACCCTTCTTTCCCGCTCCACGCCCTAGCGTCCAGACTGTCCGACGCCGGTCGGCTTGGCCCCCACGACCCGGGAATGCAGAACGTGAACCCGGACGCCCGCACCTGGCGCCAAGACGAGTCCACACGCCCAACCTCTGAGATCGGACACGGCCTGTAAGCCCTTGGCAGCGTCTTCGGTACGGAATGCGTGCAGGCCACGGAAAGTGCGAGGCAGAGTATGAAGAGTAGCATCAGAGATCGTAGATCGTGTCTCATAGACCCCTCCAAGCTCGACCGCCGCCTAACGGATCGCGCTTAAGCTGCGGGCGACCCGCTCACCGGCGCAAGGGTGTTGAACGACAGTTCGTGCCCCGCCAGGGGACAACACTCCGGTTCCTTTAGAACGATCACCGCCCGTCAGCTTCAAGCGCATGTTAGACGGCGCGCTTTTCACCGATGCTCGAGCGCGCCGCGCGCTGCTGCAGGGCCGCGCCCGCCTTGGGTTGGGAAGTTGCGCGTGGGCAGCCACCCGATGGAAGGAGGTGCGCGGCGCGGCACGCCCGTGGCGCGGCCTTGGGGTGGTGCGGCGCGGCAACCCGAGGCTAGTTCGCGAGCATCGAGGCTCGGCGCCCCCCGCCAATCACCGTACCGAATGAATTCACGAAGGAATGTTTGTGGAGTGGGAGCGCGCCGCCTAACGGATCGCGCTTAAGCTGCGGGCGACTCGTCCGCCGGCGCAAGGCTGCTGGACGAAGTCCGTGCCCCGCCAGGGGCACAACACTCCGATTCCCTTAGAACGATGACCGCCCGCCAGCTTCAAGCGCTTGTTAGGCGGCGTCTCCACCGGGCCAAATAGTAGGTTCATTGCTTCCTTGAACAGAGCATGTGCTCTCGATTCGTCATCGGGAGAGCGACCCGGTCCAAGAACCAGGGTCTTGCCACCTGTGACGTGGATGGTCGGGACATACGAGGCAGCCGGATCCATCCACCGTGACAGCGAGAGCGCTTGGAGCCGGATGCGAGGCGGGCGCGTCTGAACTCCCTGTCCGTCCGCAGGTCCTCTTGATGATCGCTGCGATGGCACGAGCAGCAGCGTCGAAGGCTTCTTCGCCGTCAAGGTAGCGAGAGATGACGGCCTGCACCTCGGGGAAAATGTCCTCGATGTCTTCCATAGTTGGTTGACGCCGCGGTTGGTTAACGCCGCCTAACGGATCGCGCTTAAGCTGCGGGCGACCCGCCCGCCGGCGCAAGAGTAGTGGACGACAGTCTGCGCCCGCCAGGGCGCAAACACTCCGCTTCCGTTAAGGCGATCACCGCCCGCCAGCTTCAAGCGCTTGTTAGGCGGCGGGCATCAGGGCGCCTTTGACTCCGTGTGCATCACCGTACGCCACTGCTGACCACGCATCTGCCAAACGCTCGCTACCCAGTATGTGCCAGACAAGTCCTTGCCGCCTGACTCGGCATTCACAACCACCTTGTAAGTAAGCAAGACGACTTGTGGGCCCAGACGGTGAACTGTGAAATCGCTGAGATGGTACTCTCTAAGGTTGGCTGGGCGTACTTGCGATATTTCGGTATCGCGATTGCGCAGGCCCTCGGCGTAAACACCAACAAACGATGAGTCGAGGCCAGCGCTGAAGGCGTCTATCCGCTTATCCTTGACCGCCTGCCACATGCCCGTCTCCTTACTCATCCAGTCGACGGAAGCCTGGGCCAGCGCTGCCGTGGTGCTGCAGAAGAGCGCGCCTGTAATCAGCCACACCGCACGCATCGTGACCTCCGGGAGTAAGGATTGAGATTGTCCGCCGCCTAACGGATCGCGCTTAAGCTGCGGGCGACCCGCCCGCCGGCGCAAGACTGTTGGACGCAGTCCGTGCCCCGCCAGGGGCACAACACTCCGGTTCCTTTAAAGCGATCAGCGCCCGTCAGCTTCAAGCGCTTGTTAGGCGCCGGCCTCCGCCCACCGACAGACCGCGATGAGCGCCTGCTCCTCGAGACTGCCCGGACCGGGGCGGATCCAGACTGCCGTGGAATCCGTGGCAACGCGCGGAGGCTGCTGGCCCCGGACGTCCTCAGTGGACAGAATTCGCGTCTGCCCGCGCCGGCAGTCTACCTCACGCCTCTCGAGTTGAACGTCTGCCAGGTCCGGCACAGGTGTGGGGAAGGTCCACCGCAGCCAGACGCGGCGTTGG
>Ga0209375_1002489_pt1 | contig 13215 bp, 14 predicted proteins | sample GraSoiAngelo_131_FD_185888 | JGI IMG/M metagenome (GOLD analysis project Ga0209375, IMG submission 185888) | Grasslands soil microbial communities from the Angelo Coastal Reserve, California, USA - 14_0929_02_30cm (SPAdes) (version 2) | ecosystem: Environmental > Terrestrial > Soil > Grasslands ... | reverse complement strand
TCGCGACCGTTACCGGATCGATTACGAGCGGAACGCGATTGCCGAACTTGCCTGAAAGATCGACAAGAGCGCCCGCAACCGTTTCGACAATTTCGGCGGAATACAGCAGTCCCGTCTTCGCAGCCGTGATCCCGAAACTCTTCGCGAGCACTTGAATTTGCTCGCGAATGATTTTCGGAGTGACCGGCTCGATTTGCGATACTTTCCCCGGTATCTCAGCAACGACGCAGGTGAGCGCCGTCAATCCGTAAACACCGAGCGCCGAAAAAGTTTTAAGATCGGCCTGGACGCCGGCGCCAGCGCTGCTGTCCGATCCGGCGATGGTCAGCGCGACGGGCGCTGTAGCGGTGCTCTGTGAGCGTCGGTCTTTTTGTCTCCCCATCGATTTCGGCGATCACTGACGCCGCTACAAGTTTACGCGCCGTTATCGCCGATGGCTTCGACCGGACACCCTTCCATCGCTTCTTTGCAGAGCGCTTCCTCTTCCGGACTCTCCGGTTGTTTGTAAACGTAGGAATGGCCGCCGTCGTCGTTGCGTTTGAAATTGGCGGGCGCGGTTTCGCGGCACAAATCGCAGTCGATGCATTGATCATCGACATAGAATTTTCCCGCTACGTTTTCGGCGTATTTATTTGCAACGTCGGCCATATTTTTCCGGTAAAAGCGAAGTTGAACGTTAGGAAGAAACGCTCTCAGCGCAATTGAATTTGCCCGTTGACGATCTTTCGCGCAACCGCCAGACGTCGTTGGCGCGTTAAATGAGTAAAGCGTTGAGCTGTTGAATCGGCAGTGCTGTTAGACAACCACCGTTTTAGTCGTTTAACGCGTTAACGATGTAACGATTTACTCTTTTTCTGATGAAACAGGAGACCGCCAAAACCCTGCGAGCTTTTGCAATTGAATTGGGCATCTATGCGGTCCTGGTCACCGGCTATTTTTTCCTTGTGTTGCATTTGCTGGGAGGGTGGCTCTACGGGCTCGAGGTTCACCATCGATACACTTATGCCGGCGTCGCGATCCTACTCATCATCGGTCAGGCCGTTGTTCTCGAAAGTGTTACCACCTTTTTGCTCCGCCTTATTGGAGGCCGCTCCGAATAAGCCATGTTTTTTCCAATTTCCGGGGCGCACATCAGCCCGATCTATCTGGTCATTGTAGGGTTTCTCGTCGGGATTCTCGGTGGATTTTTTGGGGTTGGAGGAAGTTTCATTGCGGGCCCCGCCCTACGCCTCGTTGGTTTGGACTGGAATTTCGCGGTCGGCACCGATCTCGCGCATATCGTCGGAAAATCAGTAGTGGCGGCAAAACGACACCGCGCACTCGGGAATGTCGATCTTCGCCTCGGATTGATCATGGCAATCGGAACAATTGCCGGCGCGGAGGCAGGCGCGCAGTTGATTCAAATGTTAAAGCGCGCGGGCAATGTCAACCTGATCGTGAGCATTGTCGCAATTGTTGTCTATCTGAGCATCTCGGCCTTCATGTTGTGGGAAAGCCAAAAAACACTAAGGTCGCAAAAACGACGATCATCCAAAGAAAAAGTAAAAGGTCCAATCGCGAAGCGGGACAGATCGGCCTTCGGACCCACGACGCGCACGATCCAGCGGCTGAAGATTTGGCCGATGATTGCTCTTCCCACATCCGGCGTGAAAGCGATTTCGCTCTGGATGATTCTCCTGGTTGCATTCGTGGGCGGGGTGTTCGGAGGCTTTCTCGGCGGAGGTGCTGGTTACATTCGGATGCCGTCGATGGTTTATGTGCTCGGGATTCCCACTCACCTGGCGGTCGGCACTGATTTGTTTGAGATCATCATCTCAGCCAGTTACGGCACGTTCACCCATGCGATTAAGGGCAACGTGGATATCTTGATTGCGCTCGTCATGCACACCGGCGCGGCCATTGGCGCGCAAATCGGTGCCATCTCCACACAATATTTTGCCGGACCGAAAATTCGACTCGCTTTTGTGCCGCTGCCACTGATCGGCGCAGTCATCGTTATTTATACCCTGTTCACCGGACACAAATTGTAACCTCGATGAAAATTTTGATTTGCAGTGATGGAATGCCTGCCGCCGAAAGCGCGATCCAATTGGGAGGATTGTTGGCAGGGCCGCTGCAGGCTGAAACGACGATCCTTGGCATCGCCGAAAAGTCAGGCGACGAACGCCCTTTGCGCGAAGCGCTCGAGAAGCAGGCGCAATCCCTCCGTGCGCAAAAATTCGGGCTGGAGATCAGCATGCACGCTGGCGAACCCGTCCGCCAGATTCTCGATCAGACATCCAAAACGAGCTACGATCTCGTCGTAATCGGGGCGCGATGGACTGGAGCGACCGGGTATTACTGGCGTTCGGAAAAGACCTACGAAGTGATCAAAGCGATTCAGCCGCCGGTGCTGGTGGCAATCGGCGAATGCAAACAATTGAAGCGTTTTCTTGTTTGCACAGGCGGAAAAGAATTCATCGAGCAAGCGATACAGCTCACAGGCAAATTGGCTGCGGCACTCGGGGCTTCCGTGACGTTGCTGAACGTCATGGCCGAGCCGCCCGCGATTTATGCCGATTTGGTGCAACTCGAAGAAGATGTCAGTCGACTGCTCGAATCAAAATCAGAACTCGGAACAAATCTCCAGCGGCAAAAAAGAGAGCTCGAACGCCTTGGTGTCTCCGCCGAAGTGCGGCTTCGGCATGGCATTGTGATTGACCAAGTTTTCGAAGAAGCGCGTGATGGCGACTACGATTTGATCGTGACCGGCACGTCGCAAGCACGCGGGCTGCTTCGCCATTACATTATGGGCGATCTCACACGCAGCATTTTGAATCATGCGGATTGTCCCGTGCTTGTCGCACGCGGCGGACGGCCGGTAGCCATCGGCGGTTTTTGGGATCTTCTCAAACGCCTCTTTCGCCGTAAGCGAAGCTGAAGGCGTTTTTGCGCAGTGCCTTGCGAGTCTTTGATCCAATCCACAAGGGTCGTGCAAGAGAAATTTGAGCAGCCAACTTTACACAGCTCGCGCGTGCGCCGTTGGCTCGGGCATCTTTGGCACGAATGGACGATCGAAAGTTGGCGTCCGATTGCTCCAGCTTTCGCCAAACCGGAGCCGAGGAAATGGAATGACGCGCGTGTGACGGTGGCGTGGCTCGGTCACTCGACTGTTTTAATCAATTTTTTCGGCATAAAGATTCTCACTGACCCAGTACTGTTTCCTCGCATTGGAATTCGATTATCCGGATTCACTATTGGCCCGAAACGTTTAATCGCGCCCGCGCTCAAATTCGACGAGTTGCCCAGGATCGACATCGTTCTTTTGTCACACGCGCATTTCGATCACCTCGATCTGAGAACGCTGGATCGGTTTGACGAACACACCACCGTGATCACGGCACCGCACACGACGGATTTGCTTCGTTGGACGCGATTGCGCGACGTAACTGAACTTCGCTGGGGCGAGCGTAAGTGGGTCGATACTTCCGCCGGCAAGATCGACATCCTCGCTTTCCGCGTGAAACATTGGGGCGCGCGAAAGCAGCGGGATACTCACCGCGGTTACAACGGCTATCTCTTGGAAAGAAATGGCCGTCGCATCATTTTCACCGGAGACACGGCCCTGACAAACGGTCTTGCCGAACTGCGTGAACAAAGCAGCATCGATCTCGCGATTATGTCAATTGGCGCTTACAACCCGTGGATCCGATCGCATTGCACGCCCGAGCAAGCAATCGAGATGGCAAACGCCGCCGGCGCGCAATTTATCATGCCAGTGCATCACCAAACATTCCGTCTCAGCTTCGAGCCGTTGCGCGAACCGATCGAGCGTTTCGAAAACGCACTGCGCACTCAGGCCGGGCGTATCGCACTGCGGGAAATCGGCGAGACATTTGTCTTGCCGATGTAGATGCGCGTGTCTTCACGCGCAGTTTGCCGCTGAGGACAGCGGCCGCTACACTTGCCGACGTGAAGCGGAGCAATCTTGTGCGCGATGGCGATGGCTGGGAAACGGTTTCGAGCGATCGGCATTTTGCGAACACTCATGTCGAGGTCGTGACCGATCAGGTGCGAACCCCGGCGCGTTCGCGACCGCGGGCTTGGACGGTGGTGCACCGAAAAGCAGCCGTCATCATTGCGCCCATAACCCCTGACGGAAAAATCGTTCTCATCCGGCAGGAACGCGTACCGATTCGCGCGGCGATTTGGGAAATGCCCTCCGGTCAGATCGATAACTTGCTCGAGCCAGATCAGAAAGAAATCGAAGCGGTCGCCGTCCGCGAACTTCGTGAGGAGGCTGGTTATGAACTAGCCAAGGGCGGCGAACTCACTGCGCTCGGTCATTATTTTTCGTCGCCCGGTTTCAGTGACGAACACGGTTACTTTTTTCTGGCGCGTCCGGTTAAGCGCTGCAGAGAGGCATCCGCGTGCGACGAAGGGGAAGCGATTCTCGATTGCCGCGAATTTGGCATAGAAGAGCTGCGCCGCATGATCGCTGAGAATGAAATTCGGGATGCAAACACCTTGAGCATGTGTGCGCGGCTCGCGGTACGTGGTTTTCTGTCCCTTGACCGGCATTGAGAGACTGTCGATTCAAATGGCGCTACGAGACATTTTCAAATTTCGCGAGCTACCGGAGAGCGAAACTTCAAAGCCGTTTCTCGAGCATCTGGAAGACTTGCGATGGACCATCGTGAAGATGGCGATCACGCTCGTCGTCGCGATGATCATTTGCTTTGCCTTTCGGTCGGGACTCGTGCGTGTGATGCAGGCACCATTGCGCGACGTGGGTCCGCAGATCGGTGCGCTCAAAGCGCTTGGCATCACGGACTCGATCGTGATCTCGTTTCACCTGGCGTTTTACGCCGGCATCGTTATTTCCTTTCCGCTCCTCCTCTATTTTTTGGCGGAATTTGTTCTGCCCGCGCTTACCACGGTGGAGAAGCGCTTTTTGCTCCCCGCCATCTTCGTGAGCTTCGCGCTATTTCTCCTTGGCGTGTTCGTTTGCTATTTCTGGTTGTTGCCCAAGACGATTCTCTTCTTCTTCCGCGACACCGAGTCGCTCGGTTGGACACCGACGTGGACGGTGCAGCAGTATTATTCTTTTGCGACGCGGTTCACGATCGGTTTCGGTCTCGCTTTCGAATTACCGGTGGTAGTGCTCGCCCTCGTGCGCTTCGGATTAATCACGTACAGATTCATGGCGCGCACCCGCCCTTACGCGATCGTGCTCATTTTTATCCTGGCCACGATCATCACGCCGACGCCGGACATCCTGACGTTGATCGCGATGGGACTTCCGATGTGTCTCCTTTACGAAAGCTGCATCTGGATTGCGTGGCTGATGGAGCGCCGCAGATCGACATCAATCGCCGTCTGATCGCGTGGACCATCCTGCCTACGAGTTTGTTTTCAGCGCATTCGCTTTCATTCTCGGCGCTGCGGTCGGCTCGTTTTTGAACGTCTGCATTTATCGCCTGCCCCTGGATCTCTCGGTCAATGAGCCGCGCCGCTCTTTTTGTCCAGCTTGCAAAAAACCGATCCCCTGGCATCAAAATCTGCCGTTAATCAGCTGGCTCGTCCTTCGTGGTCGCTGCGCCAATTGCGGGAGCAGAATCGCCTTTCGCTATTTTGCCGTGGAATTGCTCACGGCGCTTCTTTTCCTAGCGATCTGGCAGGGCTTTTCGTGGCAAATGGCAGTCGCCTACTGGATTTTTGCTTCATTCCTTATCGCTGGGACATTCATTGATTTCGAGCATTTCATCATTCCAGACCGCGTAACGATTGGCGGGATGATTGCCGGATTCGTTGCCAGCCTGGCAGTGCCGGCTTTGATGGACACGAATTCGCGGCTTGCGGCGGGCATTCGCTCTGTGCTCGCGGCTACACTGGGCTACGTGGTGCTTTTGATTGTTCTGGAAGCAGGCAAAATCGCGTTCGGAAAAAAAAGAATCCGTTTCGATGCACCGACACCATTCATATGGACAAAACGCGATGACGACGCCGATTTTGTAGTTGGCACTGAACAAACTTTGTGGAGCGACCATTTCGCCCGCGAAAGGGATCGGTTATTGCTCCAGTGTGACGAAACGAAGATCGACAATCACACTTATGGAAGTGTGACATTGGACTTTCATTACGACCGCGTTGGAGTGGAAGGCAATGTGCTCGTGCTTGATCACGTAACAGAGATTTCGGGAGTGGCGCGCGAGCTCCAGATTCCGCGCGAGGCGATGGGTCGCGGCGACTTGAAATTTCTCGCGGCGATTGGTGCATTTCTGGGATGGCGCGCTGTATTGTTCAGTCTCTTTGCGGGATCCCTCCTCGGCTCGATCGTTGGACTGATCGCGCTCGTTGTGGGGAAGCGCGTCTGGTCGGCGAAGCTGCCCTTCGGACCTTATCTCGCTTTCGGCGCCCTAACCTGGATCTTTTTTGGCGATGCTTTTCTGGGTTGGTATATCGGATTGCTCAATCCGTAGTCGCCGCACTTAGAAAATTGCGTGAAGACGTAACCTTGGCGCCAGTAACTTGTGAAGGTCACTCATACTGATTCAGCCGCAATCGGGGCGCCGATCCCGTCGATTTATTCTAGATTTTGCACGCCTCGGTTTGAGCCGCGGCCGCAGTCTGATTTGCTACTACGCCCGCTCGTGAACCTAACATCAATCCTAGATTGATAAGCTCACATTTCCACCAACGCCGCAACCCTCGCCACATTTGCTTCCGAATGCGGGCGTCCGGAACAAATCCATCGTAAAGCTCGCGCCATCCAGCGTTTCGTCTGCCATAGCATCCCGTCGCCCATCGCCGGTTCGCAAGGGCCACCAGACGGCGATTGTAAAACGTCATCATGCTAGCGGCGAGCCGGCCCCCGAGACCGCCGAACGGCAGATTGAGAAACTCACACTCAGGGTCGCGGTAACTCGACCTGACCAAGCCCAGGTAATAGCTGCTTACATCGAGCAGCAGCGCAGCCGACATCAACTCGGCATCGCCCATATAGTAGTATTTGTCCTTATATAAGCTTTCGAACCAGGAACGATAGGTGACCGGATACTGCTGGTTGTAATAACGAAGCCGGTCCGCGACATTTTCGCCCGCCACGCTGCGCGCCAGCAGATCGGCCACGTAGTAAGAGGTGTAAGAACAAAAATCCAGACCCGGGCTGTAAAGCGGATCGATGAACCCGGCCGCGTCACCTACTGCGGCCCAACCATAATCGCAAACTCTTTCACTTTGATAGGGCAACATCGACAAGGCATGCACGTCGCCCTCAATCACTCGCGCCGCGCCAAAGATTTCGCGACCGACGGGATTGCCGAGAATGTGCGTATGGAGCCGTTTGCCCAAGCTCGGTCCTTCCGGAAATTTGAAAACACGGCTGTCATAAACGATGCCGGCGCTGACGTCACCGCCGTGCAACGGAATGATCCAGACCCACCAGCCGCGACCGAACAGATGATTGGTGGCCCATTCGCGGCTGGTGCGACAACGGTTGGCGTAATCGGGAAAGCGTTCTCGCCATTCGTAGCTGTCCCATTGTTTGACCCCGCTAAATCGGGCCCAAACTGCATTGATGGGGTGCTCGGTGTTTAGCCGAAGATGTCCGAGCTTCCGTGCGAGCATGGTCGCGCGCCCTGTCGCATCGACAACCCAACGGCAAACCACGCCGCGTTCGCTAAGATCGACAACGGCATTCAGCGTTTGTCCATTTGCCCCGTTTAACTCGCATTTCGTTACCTTGGCTGGACGCCAAAGATCACAGCCCGCTTCCACCGCGAGTTCGAGCATGTGTGAATCGAGTTTTGCCCGGTCCACTTGAAAAGTCGGCATCCGGCTTTGGTAGCGTGAGCCGACCTCGACGCAATCGTCAAACGCTTGGTCGGGCCGATTTGAAAACCACAGACGCAGTCCCTGTTTCGCCAGTTGATGGTGACCGAGGTAATGGGTCAGCCCCAAAATTCTTGTCATGTAACAACTGCTCACTTCGGTAGTCGATTCCCCAACTTTGCGGTCGAACTCGGCTGTTTTTTCGATGATCAGGACGCGCGCTTCGGGCCGTTTCCGTTTGAGCATGAGCGCGGTCGCAGCGCCCGAAAACGCGCCGCCGATGATTACGACATCGTATTCGAAATTCATCGCCACCCAGAAAATGGACGCGACAGGTAGGAAACGCAATCAGGTCAGGCAGGCGAAGGATCCAACGGCATCGAATTTTTCTGGCACATTTCGTCCGCTCGACGGAGTCTCGCCCACCACTACATGATCTTCACGAATGCGCGTTTAATTTTTTCCGATGGAATCCGCGATCGGCTCGAACTCGTTGCTAACGAGGGAAAAATCGCGGCAATTCGTGAACAGACGCGTGCGCGCGGAAAAGACGTTATCGATCTTGGAGGAAACTATCTCGCGCCCGGTTTTGTCGATCTTCATGTGCACGGCGCGGTCGGTCGGGACACGATGGAAGCCTCGGCGGAGGCGTTTCGGGCAATTTGCGGTTTCCATGCGACCGGCGGAACCACCTCGCTTCTGCTGACCACGGCGACGGCGCCGATGGATAATCTCATTGCCGTCCTGAATGCAGTCCAAAGTTGTCGATCTTCCATCAGCGGGATCGCCGGCGTTCATGTGGAAGGCCCGTTTATTTCAAAAGCGAAATGCGGGGCGCAACGCGTAGATTTAGTTCAAGATCCGTTACCGGTCGCGATCCGGCCGTTACTTGAGCACCCGGATGTGATCAGGCGGGTGACGATCGCGCCGGAGTTGCCGGGAGCGCTTGAAGCAATCGAAAATTTTCACGGGCATGGAATCAGCGTGAGCGGCGGCCATAGCGATGCGTGGGACGAGAATGCCCGAGGCGCTTTCGACCGCGGGATGCGCAGTGTAACGCACACATTTAATTGCATGTCGAGCGCGCGCCGCCGCGGGATCTATCGCGTTGGTGGTTTGCTCGAGTTCGCCTTGAGCGAACCGGAAATTCTTTGTGAGCTGATTGCGGACGGTCATCACGTTTCGGCGACGTTGATGAAAATGTTGTATCGAGCGAAAGGCGCCGCCGGAATTTGCCTCGTCACCGACGCGACTGCGGGAGCGGGATTGCCCAATGGATCTCGATTTTCGCTCTTTGGGAATGATTGCATCGTGGAAGGCGGCGTTTGTTTGCTGGCGGACCGTTCAGCGCTGGCGGGCAGCGCGTCTCGCATGATCGATCTTGTCCGAACGCTGGTGAACGATATCGAGGTCCCCCTCCACGAAGCAATCGCGATGGCGACGAGGAATGCCGCGCGCGCGATTGGTCTTAAAATGAAAGGTCAATTGGCGATCGGAACGGACGCAGATTTGATCATTCTTTCGCCAGAGCTGGAAGTCCAGCGGACGTTTGCCGCCGGCGAAGAAATTTTCTCGTTAGATCGACAATAAAAACTCCGCAATTTCGAGCGATGCCCGCGGTCTGCTCAACCGGCTGATATTCGCTGCCCATTCCCGCCATTGTTTTGCGTCGTCGGCAAACGCCCGCTGAACTTGCGCGACGGCCTCGGCAGGCGAATGCGCAATTACGCCCGAGTTTGTTTCGACGATCAGCCGGGCATTGCCTTCTTCCTGACCGGAGACAACGTGATTAATAATCATCGGACAACCGGCCGCGATTGTTTCCTGCACGGTTGCGCCTCCAGCTTTTCCGATGAGCAAATGGCTCTCGTGAAGCATGCGCGGAAGGTCCTCGGTCCAACCGATGATGTCGATCTTGCGATGACCTGCCGCCTCTTTGATCGCTGAACGAAGTGCGTCGGCGCGGCCAACGGTGACGGTCAGATGAATATCCAATTCGACAAGGCGTCGCACGAGCTCGGATGCTTTCATCGTTGGTGGGTTTACCACATAAAGGACTCGTCGATGATTGCTCGGAGGCGATAGGCGATCCTGCGTTAAGTCAGCAAATTTCGGGCTGACGGGAAAACCAAAGATCTTAATTTTCTCTGGAGGAAGTAATCAGCCACGCAATGATACCAGATGGAATTCACGGTGATAGAATCGGTGATAACCACCACGTTTTTGCAGTCCGGCGATGGCCCTGAAATTTGGTGAAACAGATAGGGAAAGGGTGGAAATGTCGAAACGATCACGTCCGGTCGAAATCGATCGAGCAGAGTGGCGAAATGCCCTTTAAGTCGGGAGAATCGACGGAAACTTTTGTCGAAGTCTTTTTTGCGCTCGAGCCATCGATAAACGTATCCCCAGGATTGCGGCCAACGGTTGATGACCGCGAGATAAACTTTGCGCACGAATTCATTGAGTGATCCGTACGTCTCGGCAAAGAGATCGCGCAATTCAACCTCGCTCTGTTCTGGGGCGACCCGAGCCAATCCATCGCGAACTCCTCGCGCAGCACTATTGTGACCCTCTCCAAAGCTGGCGGTAAGGATCAGTATTCTTTTCACGATTCGTTAGGCAAGGCTGGCAAGACTGATGCGGACGGAAGTTTAATGGATATTTATGCCCGGCAAAGTAAACTCTGAGGAGATGAAATATCTCGGATTCGTGTGGCGAGTCTTGCGCCGCCTAGTTTGGGAAACAGCGACCGATACCACGACCGGTCTGGCTGCGCAGATGGCTTATCTTCTTCTTTTTGCTCTCGCGCCCGGATTACTCTTCCTCTGGCATTTGCTCGGTCTCTTCGGCACCGATCCGGCGAAGCTGCATCAAATATTTCTTCTGTTGCAAAGCTTTATGCCGCCCGATCCTAAAGTGCAGGACATTCTCGATACAGCAGTTGCCAGCGTGGTGGTAACAGGCTCCAGCGGTCTGCTCGCAAACGTCGGGATTATCGTCGGCATTTATTTCGGGACCGTTTTCATCGCCACCATCTCGCGAGCATTGAGTCAAACCCATGGCGTGCGTGAAGATGCCCACTGGTGGTCGAAGTATATCATCTCATTTCTACTGCTTTTCTGGTTCGGGATCCTTATTCTTTTTTCCTTTAACGCGGTGGTCTTCGGTGAAACGCTCGCCGGAATTGCAGAAGTCAATTTTCAGCTCACCATCCCATTGCAGGAATGGGTTGCCGCTTTAAGTTTGCCCTTCACCGCGCTGGCACTGATCGGTTTGGCGCTTCTGCTTTATCTCCTGACGCCAGAGAATTATCTCACGATTCGTCAAGCGTTACCGGGTGCCATCTTCTTTTCCATTGGCTGGATTATCGCGACCAAACTCTTTCAGATCTACGTGGCAAGATATGATCGTTACAACCCGACTTATCTCGCGCTGGCGTCAATCATCGTGCTGCTCACCTGGATGTATCTGACTTGTTTACTGCTGCTTCTTGGCGGGAAATTGAACGCGATCCTTCGCCGCGAACGTGAACGTGCACGCAAAGTAACACTGCGCGAGATTGCTCCAGCAGCGCACGTAGCTTGACTCTCCGAATGTTCTGACTTATCCGGTTCCGCTCATCTCGGTCTCTCGGCTTTCCCATCTATGTCGCTCGCGTCCGCACGACTCCATTTGCGAGCAGGAGCTTTCGCGAGTTGATCGCACCGCGCGCTCTGTTACGCTCCGTCGCAGTGCTGCGTTTTCGCCTTCGGCTTGCAACTGCGCTCGCGCTTGGCGCGATTGTCGGCAGCCTCCTTCACGCGCAAGTCAGTGATGAAGAAAAGCGCAAACGCGAGGAATTTCTGGAGACGCGCCAGGAGACCGACGCCGTCTCGTCGCCGACGCCGGAGGAGTCGCCAAGCCCAATTGCGAAAGCGAAAGCGGCAAAGCAGAAATCGAAGAACAGAACCGCGGCGTCGGCGAAGGCGGGGGAATCACCCAAACCCAGCCCAAAACAAAATTTAGCGGCGAAAAAATCCAGCGAAGAAGAAGAAACAACGCCTAAGCCGAAACCGAGCGAAACACCCGAACCAAGTGTCGCTTCGGCAAGACCGAAGAAATCACCGAGCGCGACGCCAAAAACAAAAGCTACGAAGAAAAAATCAGCCCGAAAGAAAGAAGAGTCGCCGAAGCCAAAATCCAGAACCGCGAAAGGAAAAGGAAAACCGAAAGCAGTAGAAACGCCAAAGCCCGAAAAGAGTCCCACGCCACTCTCAAAAGAATCTTCCGTCCCATCTGAAAGCCCGACCCCACCGCCACCCCACGCGGTTGCTGTGCCGACTCCGGTGGCATCGCCGCAATCAAATATTCCGCGCGCTGTTCCGGCGGAAGAGCGAGCGCAAGTTGTCATAGAGAAATCCGGTTTCGAAGCAGATCAAGGTCTCGAACCGCTGCCATCCCCGCCACCGCGTAGAGGTTTTTGGCCGTGGTCCAGGAGCCGTTCGAGCGCCTACCGTTATCTGACGAGATCGGTGATCGAAGAGATCCGCCGCGCGCCGGTGCAGCGACGTCGTTGGCAATTTATCGTTGTCCACAATAGCGGGACACGGCAGGGAAACGCGCGCGTCTTCGATTATTACCATCGGCATGTCCGCCGGATGCAGAATGGCCTCGCCTATCACTTCGTGATTGGCAATGGGACATCGACCGGCAACGGCCAGATTGAGGTAGGAGACCGGTGGCGGCGCCAAATCAACGGCGGTCATGTGCACAGCGATTATTTGAACAACATTTCGCTCGGCATTTGTCTGGTGGGAGACTTCAATCGCGACAAGCCAACCCGCGCGCAGCTCGACTCGTGCGAAGAACTAATTCGCTATCTGCGACAGCGCTGCGGCAAGATCGACCGGCACGACATCGTCGTGCGGCCACATCGCGAAATGAATCCGCCGCGTTGGGCTACTGATTGTCCGGGCGATGTGTTCCCCTATTCCTGGTTCCGGAGATTTTAGGAATGAGCGCGCGTCAATTCCGTTGTGCCACCATCAAATTGGCTTCTTTGTAGTTCCAGCGATAACCGAACCCGAAGTCAAGCGGCGGTGGATTGCTTTGTGCGAAGAGCTCTTGGAGTTTGGGCTGGTAATGTTGTTTGAACAGCTCAATCGGACCGAGGTAATTGCCGAAAAAGCGCAAGTTCCACTTGCCTGGATCGAAGTAAGCCAGCGGAATTCCCGAGTCGTCCTGCACAATTCTGTTGCTGTGCGCGAGAATGAAATTGCGGATCGTGGCGAAACCCTCCTCGAACATCAAATAGGAAGAAGATTTGAGAAAACTGGAACCGGTGCCAAAGCGTTCGCAAAACTTCAAGAAACCGGGATTGGATTTGATTCCCCCATCGGAGATATCGGTGGTGAAATAGTACAG
>Ga0209375_1002485_pt1 | contig 13228 bp, 18 predicted proteins | sample GraSoiAngelo_131_FD_185888 | JGI IMG/M metagenome (GOLD analysis project Ga0209375, IMG submission 185888) | Grasslands soil microbial communities from the Angelo Coastal Reserve, California, USA - 14_0929_02_30cm (SPAdes) (version 2) | ecosystem: Environmental > Terrestrial > Soil > Grasslands ... | reverse complement strand
GCCATGATCAGGAGCAGGTCCACGTCGTCGAGCACCTCTTCGGCGAGGGCGAGCGGCGAGGCGGGATTGAGGGCGAGCCCCGCCAGCAGATCGCGCTTGCGGATCGTGTCCAGGTGCCGCTGCACGTGGGTCGTCGCCTCGGGATGGAAGGTGAGCACGGAGGCGCCGGCATCCGCCATCGCGGCGATGTAGTGCTCGGGCTCCTCGACCATGAGATGCACGTCGATCGGTTTGTCGGTCAGCTGGCGCAGGGCCGCGACCATGTTCGCGCCGAAGGTGAGGTTCGGCACGAAGCGGCCGTCCATCACGTCGACGTGCAGCCAGTCGGCGCCGCCGGCCACCACCTGGCGCACCTGGTCGGCGAGCCGGGTCAGGTCGGCGGCGAGGACGCTGGGCGCGATGCGGATGCCGTTCGTCATTGCGGGCTCCGGGCCACGACGATGTCCACGGCGGTGCCGGGCGGCGCGAGGGTGCCGGCGGCCGGCCGCTGCGCTATGACCGTGCCGGGGCTCGCCTCGGACGTGCGCCGCCGCGTCACGCCGCCGAGCTGCAGCGCCTCCATTTCGAGACGCACGCGCGCGTCGGCCTGGCTCATGCCCAGCAGGTCGGGCACGGTGATCGTCGCCTCGCCGCGGCTGATCACCAGCGTCACGCCCGTCCCGGGCGGGAGCGCTTCACCCGCGGCGGGGCGCGTCAGGCCCACCACCCCCGGCGGCACGCGCGGCACCTGGATCGACTCCACCTGCGCGACGCTCAGCCCCGCGGCCGTGATCAGGCGGCGGGCGACCGACCCGTCCAGCCCCGTCACGTCGGGTACCGGAATCTTGGGCGGTCCGGCGCTCGCCACCAGAGTCACCCGGCCGTCCGCGATGGCGCTGACGCCGGGCGGCGGGTCCTGCCAGATGACGATGCCCTGCGGCGCGCTGGGGTGGGGCTCGGTCCCGCCGTCCACGACCTGGAGCCCGGCCTCGCGGATTTCGCGGGCCGCGTCCTGCACCGTCAGCCCCAGCACGCGCGGAACCGTCTGCCGGGCGTGGAGGATCGGCGTGGGGAACACAAAGAGGAACGCGGTCATGTATCCCAGCAGCACCATCCCCAGAACCAGCAGGACCCAGCGCGTCGCCGTGCGGCGCTCGCCGAGATTGGGCATCCGCCAATCGCGCACGGGGGGAATGTGGCGACGGAATTCCATCAGGCCCTCCGCGCCAACCGGGCGGCGTACGCGCCGTCCATGCCGTGACGCTGGGGCAGGGACTGGAAATCGCCCGCGGGCGTGAGCAGCTCGGGCGCCGCGGCGCCGGCCACGGGCGCGCGCGTGAACTCCGCGTGATCGGTCAGGAACCCCTCCACCACATCCGTGTTCTCCTCCGGTTCCAGAGAGCAGGTCGCGTACACCAGCACACCCCGCGGCCGCACCAGCCGCGCCGCAGCCTCGAGCAAAGCGCGCTGTCGTTCACCCGCGCGGGTGATGGCGCGCTCGGTCACGCGCCAGCGGGCGTCGGGGTGCCGCGCCATGGTCCCGGTCGCGGTGCACGGAGCGTCGACGAGCACGGCGTCCCAGCCGGATCCCGCGAACGGGGCAGCCAGAAGATCGGCACACAGCACGCGGATCGCCACTCCGGCGCGGCGGGTCGTTTCGGCGAGGCGGGCAATCCGGTGCCGGCGCACATCCCCGGCGACGACCCGGGCCCCCAGGCGCTCCAGCGTCACAGCCTTGCCGCCGGGTGCCGCGCAGGCGTCGTACACCCGGGCTCCCGCGGGGATCGCGGCGAACCGGCAGACGAGCGCGTGGGCGGGATCTTGGACTATGAACCCACCCTCGGTGAAGCCGGGGAACTTCGCGGGATGGGGGATGGGGGATGCGGGATGCGTGACGACCAACCCTACCGCGTGCGGCGCCGGCCGGGTCTCGAGTCCAGCTGCGTGGAGCCGCGTGGCCAACGTTTCTGCGTCCCAGCGGGCGGGTTGCAATACCAGGTCCGGCTTCGCGTCGTTCCACGCGAGCAGTCTTTGAGCTCCCTCGGCACCGAAGCTTTCCCGCCAGCGCTGCACCAGCCAGTCGGGGTGGGAGGGGGCCACATCCCGCATCCCCCATCCCGCATCCCGCCTCCCCCATCCCCCATCCCGTGCCAGCTTTCGCAACGCCTGATTTACGTACCGCGCCGCCGCCTCTCCCGCCGTCTCCCGCGCCAGCTCGACGCTGGTCGACACGGCCGCGTGCGCGGGGACGCGATCGAGGGCGCGCAGCTGGTAGGCGCCGAGGCGCAGGATGTCGTGCAGGCGCGGGTCGGCGCGCGTGAGGTTCAAGGCGTCGTCGAGCTCGGCGCGGCGCCGCAGCACGCCGGCGGACAGCTCGTAGGCGAGGCGGCGGTCGCGCTCGGCGAGGGCGGCGAGGTGGCGGTCGCGGGCGTCGTTGAGCGTGGCCCCGGCGCGGACCGCCTCGAGGATCTCCAGCGCCGCGCGGCGCGCGGCGGTCGCGCCCTTAATCCAGCAACCCCTCGAGCGGCGAGGACGGCATCGCGACTTCCCGTTTGGGCATGCGGCCCGCGAGGAATGCGACGCGGCCCGCCTCGACGGCGAGGCGCATCGCGTGCGCCATCGCCACGGGGTCCTGCGCGGCGGCGATCGCCGTGTTCATGAGGATGCCGTCCACGCCCTGCTCCATCGTGAGGCAGGCGTCCGACGCGGTGCCGACGCCGGCGTCCACGACGACCGGCACCTTGAGCCGACGCTTGATCGTCCGCACGGTGACGGGATTGAGCAGGCCCAGCCCGCTGCCGATCGGCGAGGCGAGCGGCATCACCGCCGCGCACCCGGCGTCCTCGAGCCGCAACGCGGTGATCAGGTCCTCGTTGGTGTAGGCGAGGACCTTGAACCCTTCCTTCACCAGTACGCGCGCCGCCTCAAGCAGCCCCTGCACGTCGGGGAGCAGCGTTTCCTGGTCGCCGATCACTTCGAGCTTCACGAACTCGTTGAACCCGGCCTCGCGCGCCAGCCGCGCGTAGCGGACCGCGTCCTCGGCGGTGTAACAGCCGGCGGTGTTGGCGAGCAGGAAGAAGCGCTTGGGGTCGAGGTGGTGCAGGATGCTGTCGTCCCGCGACCGGTCGAGATTCACGCGCCGCACGGCGACGGTCACGATCTCGGCGCCCGACGCCTCGATCGCCCGCGTCATCGTTTCGTTGTCGGGATATTTACCCGTGCCGACCATGAGGCGCGACTGGAACGTGCGCCCGCCGACGGTGAAGGGCGTGTCCTTGAGTACCGCGACGGCGGTGGTCATCAGCCACCTCCTACGAAATGTACCAACTCGATGGCGTCCCCGGCCGCGACCGGCGTCTCGCCCAGGGCGGGCCGGCGCACGATGCGGCGGTTGTGCTCCACGACGACGGTGCGGGGGTCGAGCGCCAGCTCCGCGAGCAGCTCGAGCAGCGTGACGCCGGGCCGCACGGTCCGCGGTGATCCGTTTACGACGACTTCCATAACGCCTCCAGCATCTGCCGGGCCGCGGCAGCGGGCTCGGTCGCATCCCATAGGGCGCGGATCGCGGCCACGCCGTGCGCGCCCGCCTCCCGGACCTCGCGCGCGTTGCGCGCCGTCACGCCGCCGATCGCGATGACCGGAAGACCAAGCCCCACGATCTCGCGCAGCGCCCCCAGCCCCAGGGGCGCGCGGTCCGGGTGCGTCGCGGTCGGGAACACGGGCCCTGCCAAAAGATAATCGGCTCCCCCAGCCTGAGCCGCCTCCGCCTCGGCCAGGTTGTGCACCGACCTGCCGATCCACCACCGGGCCGAGAGCCGGCGCGCCTCCTCGGGCGACAGGCTTTCCGGGGTGAGCTGCACCCCCTCGGCATCGACGGCGAGGGCGATGTCGAGGCGGTCGTTGACGAACAGTCGGACAGTCGGACTGTCGGACAGTCGGACCGCTAATTCATAATGTTCCAAACCCGTGAGGGTATGGCCGCGGGCGTGCAAGGCAAGGTCCGCGCCGCCGCCGGTCGCCAGCTCACGGGCGATGTCGCCCAAGTCGGGGCGGCGCGCGATGCGCTCGTCGGTGATGGCGTGGAGTCTTGGGAGCGGCGATCTCACACGAGCTGCTGGCCCACCTTGATCCCTCGGCCCCGGATCCACTCGGCGGCGGTCATGCGGGATTTGCCCGTCGGTTGGACCTCGCCGATGACGACCGCCCCTTCTCCTGCCGCCACCAGTAAACGGTCGTCGGCTTTCAGTACGGTGCCGGGGGGGCCTGCGCCCTCGGTGACGCCGGCGCGGAACAGTTTGACCTCCTGGCCATCCAACGTCGTCCAGGCTCCGGGCTTCGGGTCGAGGGCAAGGGTGGTCCGCATGACGGCGTCGGAGCCGGCGTCCCAGCGGATGCGCGCCGTCTCGCGGGTGATCTTCGGGGCGTGCGTGGCGCGCGCGTCGTCCTGGGGGACGGGCTGGACCAGGTTCTGCTCCATCAGCGCGAGCGCCTCGATCAGCGCCTGCGCGCCCATCTCGGCGAGGTGCCCGGACAGCTCCCCGCCGGTCATGTCGTTGGGGATGCGATGCGGCAGCTGGTGCAGGATCGGGCCGCTGTCGAGGCCGGCCGTCATCTGCATGATGGTGACGCCGGTCTTCTCGAGGCCGCGCAGGATCGCCCACTCGACCGGCGCCGCGCCGCGCAGCTCGGGGAGCAGCGAGGGGTGGACGTTGACCATGCCGCGCTTCGGGATCGCCAGCAGCTCCGCCTTGAGCAGGTGCCCGTAGGCGACGACGACGCCGACGTCGGGTGCGAGGCGGCGCATCTCGGCGAGGAACTCCGGCGTCGACGGTGGCTCGGGCTCGAGCACGGGGACGTCTTCTTCGAGGGCGGCCACCTTCACGGCGGAGGGCACGAGGGTCGAGCGCGAACGGCCCTGCGGCCTGTCGGGGCGGGTGACGACGGCGGCGACGTCGAACCCTTCGCCGAGCAGCGCCTCGAGAGACGGCACGGCGAATTCGGGCGTTCCGAAGAAGACGACGCGCACCTACAGCTCGCCGGCCGGCTGGGGCGTCACGTCCTTGAGATAGCCCTTCTTTCCCTTGCGCGCCTTCTTCCATTTGGCGACGAGGAGGCTGCGCTTCACGGCGCTCAGATGGTCGAGGAACAGCACGCCGTCGAGGTGGTCGATCTCGTGCTGGACCGCGCGGGCCTTGTAGCCGCCGACCTCGGCGCGGTACGAATGGCCGTCCCGGTCCAGCGCCTCGACCACCACGCGCGTCGGCCGTTCGACGTCGCCGAAGATCTCCGGGATCGAGAGGCAGCCCTCCTCGCCGATCTCGGTCTCGGCGCTGCGCTCGACGATCACGGGGTTGATGAGCACCAGCGGCGGCGGGTGCTCCTCGCCCACGTCCACGACGGCGACGCGCTGCGCGATGCCGATCTGGTTGGCCGCGAGGCCCACGCCCTTGGCGGCGCGCATCGTCTCGAACAGATCGTCCACCAGCCGGCGCACGGCGTCGTCCACGCGGGCCACGGGGGCCGAGCGCTGGCGCAGCACGGGCGAGCCCAGCAGGTGGAGGCTGCGAACCGTCACGACGCCTTCGCCTCCGCGGCGCGCTTGGCAATGGTGGCGATGTTGCCGCGCAGCACCACGAGCTTGGCCTCGCCGCTGCGGATCGTCACCTCGCTGTCCTTCAGGTGCACGACCTCCCCGACGATGCCGCCCGAGGTCACGATCTGGTCGCCGCGCTGCAGCGTCTCGAGCAGCTTCTTGTGCTGCTCCTGCTGGCGCCGCTGCGGCCGGAGAATGAGGAAGTAGAGCAGCCCGAAAATCACGCCGAGCTGCAGCAGCAACAGTCCCATGCCGGGACCGGCGGAGCCCGACGGAGCGAGCAGCAACAGGAACAGGCCTCGAACAGTCACGTCGTTTCCCCTTGGGTATAGCGGCGCCGCCAATCGGCGGCCCACCGCTCGTAGTCGCCGGCCCGAACGGCGGCCCGCATCTCCGCGGTGAGCCGCATCAGGTAGCGAACGTTGTGGAGCGAGAGGAGCCGGAGCCCGAGCAGCTCCTCCGCCACGAACAGGTGCCGCAGGTAGCCGCGCGAGAACGTGGTACAGGTCTCGCAGTCGCACGTCGGGTCGAGCGGCCGCGCATCGTCGCGATGCGCCGCATTGCGGATGTTGACTGGGCCGTCGGCCGTGTACGCCGCACCGTTGCGCCCGTTGCGGGTCGGCGCGACGCAGTCGAACAGGTCCACGCCGCGCGCCACCGCCGCCACCAGGTCCTCGGGGAACCCGACGCCCATAAGATAACGGGGCACGGCGGGCGGCAGCCGAGGCGCGAGCCGCTCCAGCATTTCGTACATCACGGCTTTGGGCTCGCCCACCGACAGCCCGCCTACTGCCAATCCCGTCCATTCAGCCTGATCCAGGATCCGCCGCAGGCCTTCGATACGCAGCTCGCTGTGCGCCCCGCCCTGGAGGATCGGCCACATGGTTTGTCGGACAGTCGGACTGTCTGACGGTCTGACAGTTAGGCGCTCTCCGTCCGACTGTCCGACGGTCCGACCGTCCGACAATTCCCGATGTCGGCGGGCGCCCCGTTCTAGCCACTGCAGCGTTCGTTCCATGGCATCCCGTGCAGTGGCGAGATCCGCGCCTCCCGGCACTACGTGATCGAACGCCATCGCGACGTCGGCGCCGAGGGCCCATTGGATTTCCATGGCGCGCTCCGGCGTCAGAAAGCGGCGCGACCCGTCCACGTGACTCTGGAACTCGACGCCGTCGTCGCTGACCGTCCGCGACCCCTCCAGCGAAAATACCTGGAAGCCTCCGGAATCCGTGAGCAGCGGCCGGTCCCATCCCATGAAGCGGTGCAGCCCGCCGAGCCGGCCGACGACGTCCTCCCCGGGGCGCACGTGCAGGTGGTAGGTATTGGCGAGCACCAGCGACACGCCGGCGGTGCGCAGATCGTTGGGCGAGAGCGCGCGCACCGTGCCCTGGGTGCCGACCGGCATGAAGCACGGCGTCCGCACCTCCCCATGCGGAAGCGTCAACGTGCCGGCTCGCGCTGCGCCGGAGGTGCTCTCGACTCGGAACTCGAACAACGGCTCGCCCCTCCCCAATGCGGAATTCGGAATGCGGAATGAGGCCTGGCGAATTCATTCCGCATTCCGCACTCCACATTCCGCATTCAGATCACCAGCATCGCATCGCCATAGCTGTAAAACCGGTACCGCTCTTTCACCGCTTCACCGTACGCCCACATCACACCCTCGAACCCGCCGAAGGCGCACACCAGCATCAGCAGTGTGGACCGCGGCAGGTGGAAGTTGGTCAGCAGCCGGTCAACCGCGCGGCAGCGGTAGGGAGGATAGATGAAGAGGCGCGTCTCGCCAGCCCCCGCCTGCACCCGACCGGCCGCGTCCGCCACCGTTTCCAAGGTGCGGACCACTGTGGTGCCGACGGCCCACACGGCGCCGCCGGCCGTGCGGCGCTCGTTGATGAGCGCGGCGGCGGCGTCATTGACCGCGTAGATCTCCGCGTGCATCGGGTGGCGGGCCAGGTCCTCGACGTCCACGGGTTTGAAAGTCCCCGGACCAATGTGCAGGTCCAGGGTGGCGATGGCGGTCCCTTTCCTCTTTATATCGTCCAGTTGCTGCGGCGTGAAATGCAGCCCGGCGGTGGGCGCGGCGACGCTGCCCTCGTGGGCGGCGTACACCGTCTGGTAGCGCTCGCGGTCGGCGGCCGTCGGCGCTCGCTTGATGTACGGCGGCAGCGGCACCTCGCCGTAGCGGGCAAGCGTGGCGCGGGCGTCCAGGGCGCCGACGAACCGGATGCGCCTGAGGCCCCCGCCCAGCACCTCGAGGATCAGGGCCGCGCTGTCGTCGCCGAACACGACCCGTCGCCCCGGCTTGAGTTTGCCGCCGGGATGTCCCATGGCCAGCCAGGCGCCGTCCGGGCACTCCCGGACGAGCAGGAGTTCGGTTCGGCCGCGGCGTTCCCCGCTCCCCGCTACCCGCTCCCCGTGGAGTCTGGCCGGAATCACCTTCGACGCGTTCAGCACTAGCACATCTTCGGGGTGGATCAGCGCGGTGAGGTCCGCGAACCGCCGGTGCGTGACCGCGCCCGACGCGCGCTCGAGGACTAGCAGGCGGCTGGCGCCGCGGTCGGCGAGCGGCTCCTGGGCGATCAGCTCGACGGGGAGCGCGTAATCGAATTCCGAAGCTTTGTGCATGAGAGTGCGGAGTGTGGAATGCGGAATGCGGAATGGCAAATCGACGGTCGCTCGTCAATTCCGCATTCCGAACTCCGCATTCCGCATTAGTCGAAGATGGTGGACTGGTCTCCGGCGTTCACTGAGCGCGGCGGGGGAAAGCCGAGGTGCCTGTAGGCACCCGGTGTCGCGCAGCGGCCGCGGGGCGTGCGCGCGAGGAAGCCTTGCTGCATCAGGAACGGCTCGTACACCTCCTCGAGCGTGCCGGGATCTTCGCCCACGGCCGCCGCGATTGTCTGGATGCCGACGGGGCCGCCCTCGAACTGTTCGATAATGGTCCGCAGGATGCGCGCGTCCATGTCGTCCAGCCCGAACTCGTCCACGTCGAGCCGCTTCAGCGCTTCGAGCGCCACCGCGGCCGTGATCTTGCCACCGGCGCGCACCTGGGCGTAGTCGCGCACGCGCTTCAAGAGCCGGTTCGCGACGCGCGGGGTGCCGCGGCTGCGCCGCGCGATCTCGGCCACGCCGGCCGCGTCGGCCTGGACGCCCAGGATCCCCGCCGAGCGGGTGATGATCTGCGCGAGATCGTCGGAGGGGTAGTAGGAGAGCCGCTCGACCAGCCCGAAGCGCGCCCGCATCGGCGGCGTGAGCAGGCCGAACCGCGTGGTCGCGCCGATCAGCGTGAAGCGCTCCAGCCGCATCGGGAGCGTCTGCGCGTGGGGCCCGTCGGCGATGCGCACGTCCACCCGGAACTCCTCCATCGCGGGGTAGAGGAATTCCTCCAGCGCGGGGCGCAGGCGGTGGACTTCGTCGATGAACAGGATGTCGCCGGGCTTCAAGGCGGTGAGCATGCCGACGAGGTCGCCGGGGCGCTCGAGCACGGGGCCCGACGTGACGCGGATGTCGACGCCCAGCTCGCGCGCCATCAGCATCGCCAGCGTCGTCTTGCCGAGGCCGGGCGGGCCGAAAAACAACGCGTGGTCGAGGGGCTCCTGGCGCTGCTTCGCGGCGTCGATCGCGATCTGCAGCGACTCCTTCACCTTCGCCTGGCCGACGAACTCGTCGAGCCGCGACGGGCGCAGCGCCGCGTCGCTGACGCGCTCCTCGGGGAGCACTTCGGGGGTGGTGATCTCGGAGCGCATGATCGCTACGTGGGCCGCGCCCGCCACTGCACCGGCCGGGTCTCCGCCTGGATCTCGTGCCGGGCGTGACAGGAGTAGCACTCGTCCTCGGCGCGCGTCGCCGCGGCCGGCACCAGCCGCCGGTTGGTCGACCCGCAGCGCGTGCAGATCCACTCGGCCGTCGTCATCGGGGTCGTCATCTCTCGGTCAGGAGTTGCAGCGCCCGCCGCACCAGCGCTTCGGCATCGAGGACCTTGCCGCCGTCGCCGGCCAACGCCCGGCGCAGCGCCTTGTCCGCCTCGGCGGTCGAGTAGCCCAGCTTCTCCAGCGCGCGCAGCGCCCCCGCGGCGGGTCCGCCGGCGGCCGGGGCTCCCGCGTCGGCCTCGCCCACAAAGTCGCCGACCTTGTCGGCCAGTTCAAGCGCCAGCCGCTCGGCGGTCTTGCGGCCGATGCCCGACACCGAGCTGAGCGTCGCGATGTCGCGCCCCTTGATGGCGCGGGCGGCACGCGCCGCGCCCAGGGCCGAGAGCACGGTGATGGCGAGCTTGGGCCCGACGCCGCTGACGCCGAGCAGCCGCTGGAAGAAGCGCCGCTCCGCACCCTCGAGGAAGCCGAACAGCGACCAGCCGTCTTCCCGGACGACCAGCTCGGTGACGAGCGTGACGGGCTCCCCGGCGCCGGGGAGCCGCTCCATCACGCCCAGCGGTACGACGACCTCGTAGGCGAGCCCACCCGCCGTCTCGATCACCACGCGGTCGCCGCTCTTGGCGGCGAGCCGGCCCGCGACGCTGGCGATCACGCGCGGATGATGCAGGTCAGGGCCACGGCGACGCCGTCCGCCGCGTCCGCGGGGCGCGGCGCCGCCCGCAGATGCAGCAGCCGCGCCACCATGGCGCCGACCTGCGCCTTGGCCGCGCCCCCGACGCCCACCACGGTCTTCTTCACGGTCGCGGGCGGAAACTCGGTGATCGTGAGCCCCTCGCGCTGCGCGGCGAGCAGCACCACGCCGCGCGCGTGGCCGAGCACCAGCGTGGTGCGGACGTTCTTATGATAGAAGGCGTTCTCGATGGCGAGGTGGGTGGGCCGGTGGCGGCGGATCAGGTCGGCGATGCCGTCGTGCAGCTCGTGAAGGCGGCGGGGGAGGGAGCTGCCCCGGGCGAAGCGGATGACGCCGCACTCGACGAGGTGCCCGAAGCCGGGCGCGCCGTTGCCGGTCTCGACGATGCCGTAGCCCGTGACCGTGGTGCCCGGGTCGATGCCCAGGACCTTCACGTCACCCGGTCACCGCGGCGAGCGCTTCCGCGTCGATGTCGAAGTTCGAGAACACACGCGCGACGTCGTCCATCTCTTCCAGCGCCTCGATGAGCTGCAGCAGCCGCTTGGCGTCTCCGCCCTGGACTTTCACCGTGCTCTTGGGGAGCATCGCCACCTCGGCGCTTTGCACGGGGATGCGTTTCGCCGCCAGCTGGTCGTGTACGGCGTGCAGGCGGTTCACCGGCGTCGTGATCAGGAACACGTCGCCGTCGCGGCTCAGGTCGTCCGCCCCGGCGTCGAGCGCCGCCTCCAGCGCCTGGTCCTCCGTGGTCTTGGTCGCGTCCACGGCGATCTGCCCTTTGCGCTCGAACATCCACGCCACCGAGTTCGCCGCCCCGAGGTTGCCGCCGTGCCGGGTGAACACGTGCCGGATGTCGGCGACGGTGCGGTTGGGGTTGTCGGTCGTGGCCTCGATGAGGATCGCCGCCCCGCCGGGCCCGTAGCCCTCGTAGGTGACTTCCTGGTAGACGACGCCCTCCAGCTCGCCGGTGCCCTTCTTGATGGCGCGCTCGATGTTGTCCTGCGGCATGTTCTCGGCTTTGGCGGCGTCGATGGCGGTGCGGAGGCGGGGGTTGCCGGCGGGATCGCCGCCGCCCTGCTTGGCGGCGATGGTGATCTCGCGGATCACCTTGGTGAAGGCGGCCCCGCGCTTCTGGTCGGCGACGGCCTTCTTCCGCTTGATCTGTTTCCACTTGCTATGGCCGGCCATGGGACCTCCGCGTTCCAAGTTAGGCTTGACCCGTCGCCGACGCCACGGCTAGGATTCCGGCCCCATGCGCTCATCGCTCCTTCTCGCGCTCACCCTCGTCGCCGCCTGCGAGCGGCCGGCCGACCGGAACGTGCGGGCGACGGTCTACCGAGCCCTGCACGGGGTGCTCGTCTATCCGAACTCGCTCCTGATTCAAATGGACGCGGGAGACAGCGCGGGGCAAGTGACGCTGACCACGGTGGACTCGCTGAGCCACGTGGTCGCCTGGTTCCGCGAGGCGCTCCGGCTGAACGCCTGGGCGCTGCAGAGCGACGCGCAGGACCGGGACGGGACCGTGACGCTCTACGCCGAGAAGAACACGCGTCCGGTGTGGGTGCGGCTGCACGCCAACATTGGCGGACCGGGAACGACGTATACGGTGATCGGGGGGATTGTCGCTGGGGATACCGTGAAGTAACGTCGGACGGTCGGACGGTCGGACTGTCGGACGCTACCGGTCCGGATCCAGCATGTCCTCGAACCGCATCCACCTTCTATAGAAGTAGAGATCGACGAAGCCGGTGGGCCCGTTGCGGTTCTTCGCGACGAGCAGCTCGGTCGCTCCCTCCACGCCGCCGCCCGGCCGGTACATCTCCTCCCGGAAAATTGCCAGCACCACGTCGGCGTGCTGCTTGATGGCGCCGAGGTGGCCGAAGTCGTCCAGCGTGGGGCGGGGGTTGTCGCGCTCGGCGTGGAACTTGGGCAGCTGGGCGACGACGAGCAGCGCGACCTGCCGCTCCAGCGCGACCGCCTTCAAGCGCCGCAGTACCTGGGCCAGCTCCTCGTCCTGTGGTCCCCGCGCGCCGCTCGCCGGCGCCGGCACCAGCTGCAGGTAGTCCACGACGACGAGCGCGAGGTCGCGCAGCGGTGCCAGCCGCTCGAACGCCGTCTCGAGGTCGGGTGCCGCAAGCGGCAGGATCGTCAGCGGCAGGCCGCGCAGCCGCACCGCCGCCGCGCCGATCCCGGCGCGCATCTGGTCGTTCATCTTCGCCGCGCGCAGCTCGTCCACCGCCACGCGCCCTTCGATCGCCAGGGCGCGCTCCATCAGCCGCTCCTCGTCCATCTCCCCCGACAGCAGCGCCACCGGCAGCTCCTGCTGGGCGACGCGCAGCGCGATCCCCAGCGCCAGCGCCGATTTCCCGGCGCCCACGTCGCCGCCCAGCATGATCAGATCGCGACGCCGCACGCCGCCTCCCAGCAGCTTGTCCACCGAGGGGAAGCCCGTCGGGATCGTGTCGCCACCCAGGTCGCCGGGGCGCTGGCGGTCCACCCGGTGCACCAGGCCTTCGAGCGACGGGCGCTTTTCGAAGCGGCGGGGGCTCATACCGGCACTAATGTAATGCGGTCGGTCGGACCGCCAGGCTCACGGCCTCTGCCGCCTCCGCGCCCAGCACTTCCCGCGCCGGCGCCAGCAGCTGGCGCAGCACGCCGGCGGCGGCCTCCGGGGTCGCGGCCTCGAGGTGCTGCCGCGCGGCGATCAGCGCCCGCTTGAGCGGCCCCGGGAGCGCGAGCCCTCCCAGGCGCAGCTCGATCGCCTGCAAACGGCGGCGGTGGTTCTTGGGGCTCACGCGGTCCGGTCCGAACAGGGCCTCGGCCGCGCGCACGACGAGCCACAGCGCGTACAGGCCGTCGCGCTTGGGTCCCCGCCCCGCCTCCGCCAGCAGCCCGACGAGCCGCTCCTCGCCTTCGGTCGTGGGGCTCATGCGACTGATCCCGTTCCGCCGCGTGGCCGTCTCAAGATCGGCTCGCGGGGGAGGGTTGGAACGGGATCACCGGTGCGACCGCCGTCATCACGTCCGCTGGTGAGATGTCGACGAGACAGCGGTGGTGTCCCATCGGACAGCGCGCCGAGCCCATGGCGGAGCAGGG
>Ga0209375_1002483_pt1 | contig 13235 bp, 8 predicted proteins | sample GraSoiAngelo_131_FD_185888 | JGI IMG/M metagenome (GOLD analysis project Ga0209375, IMG submission 185888) | Grasslands soil microbial communities from the Angelo Coastal Reserve, California, USA - 14_0929_02_30cm (SPAdes) (version 2) | ecosystem: Environmental > Terrestrial > Soil > Grasslands ... | reverse complement strand
CCGCCCGCCGGCACGGCGAGCGGCGCGCCCGCCCCCTCCTCGGTGCCCTCAATGCGAAGTACACCTTCGCGAGCTTCGTCGTCGGCGCCTCGAACCAGTTCGCGCACGCGGCGAGCAAGGCCGTGGCGTCCCAACCGGGCGACCACTACAATCCGCTCTTCATCTACGGCGGCGTCGGCCTCGGCAAGACACATCTCGCCAACGCGATCGGGCACCAGATCCTCGAGCGCAACTCGCTCGCGCGCATCGCCTACCTGTCCTCCGAGGCGTTCATGAACGACCTCATCTCGTCGCTGCGACGCGACCGCATGGGGGAGTTCAAGGAGCGCTTCCGGAAGGTCGACGTGCTCATCCTCGACGACGTGCAGCTGCTGGCCGGTCGCGAGCGTACCCAGGAGGAGTTCTTCCACACCTTCAACTCGCTCTACGACCAGCGCCGACAGATCGTCCTCACCTCCGACAAGGTCCCGAAGGACATCCCCGACCTCGAGGAGCGCCTGCGGAACCGGTTCGAGTGGGGGCTGATCGCCGACATCCAGCCCCCCGACGTCGAGACGCGCGTCGCGATCATCGAGAAGAAGGCCGAGATGGAACGCATCCCCCTTCCGCACGACGTAGCGCTGTTCCTCGGCAGCGAGTTCGTGGCGAACGTCCGCGAGCTCGAGGGGTCGCTCACCCGGCTCGGGGCGCACGCCTCTCTTGCCCACCGACCGATCACCGTCGAGTTCGCGCGCGAGGTTCTGCAAGCGGTGCTGAAGCCCCAGACGCCCAAGGTGTCGTTCGACGAGATCGTCACCGCCGTGTGCAGCCGGTTCTCGGTGCGGCCGATCGACCTGCGTTCGAAGCGGCGCAGCAGGAACGTGGTCCTGCCGCGACAGCTCGCCATGTATCTCTGCCGCCGTCTCATGAGCGTGTCGTTCCCGCACATCGGGGAGCTCTTCGGGCGCGATCACTCGACCGTGATCCATGCCACCACGGTCACCGAGCGACGCATCAAGGAGGACGCGGCCTTCCGGGCGACCGTTGAGCGACTGGAGCGGAGCTTACGAGAGCACTAGTCCGGGGAAACAATTCGCAAGCCCACAGTGGACAAGCACGGCGCACTCTTCTAGATGGCATCGAGGGGTTACGGGCTTGTCCACACACTCCACACTCCCTACGATGACAACGATCTTGGACTATAAGAGAGCATACGGAGTACCCGGAGAGGGTCTGGGTAATCGGAACAAGTCAGGAAGGGTGAGGTAGGCCATGGAGTTCACGGTTCGGCGCGAGGACCTGGTTCGGGGTCTCTATCTCGTGCAGGGGGTGGTCGAGCGACGAAACACCGTGCCGATCCTCTCCAACGTCTTGATCGAGCCTGCCGGCGAAGGGATCGCGCTCACGGCGACGGACACCGAGGTGGGATTGCGCCGCTTGGTCACGGCCGAGGTGAGGAAGAAGGGTGCAGTGACCCTGAACGCACGCAAGCTCTACGAGATCACGCGCGAGGTCTCGGCCGAGGAGGTCGTTCTCAAGTCCGTGCAGGCCGGCTGGGTGGAGGTGCTCGCCGGCCGCTCGAAGTTCAAGATCGTGAGCCTCGACCCCAAGGATTTCCCGCAGCTGCCGCTCGGGACCGATGCGCCCCCGGGGGCGGCCCTTGCGATCGCTGCGGGGACGCTCCGGGAGATGATCGACCGCACGCTGTTCGCGGTGTCGTCGGATGAGACGCGGTTCAATCTCTCGGGGGTCTTCCTCGGCAACGAGGACGATGGGGTGCTACGCATGGTGGCTACCGACGGGCACCGCTTGGCGATGATCGACCGCCGCTTGCCGAACGCAAGGATCGAGCGGGGCGTCGTCATGCCGCGCAAGGGGCTGGTCGAAGCGCGGAAGCTCCTCGAGGAGGTAGAGGACGCCGAGGTGACGATGTTCGTCTCGCCCAAGGACATCCGCCTGGTCCTGCCCTCCGTGTCGTTCTTCATGCGGCTCGTGGAGGGCGACTTCCCCGACTATCGGCAGGTGATCCCTGGAGCACCCCGCGCGCAAGCACGTGGGAACCGCGATGACTTGCTGTCCGCGCTGCGACGCATCTCGCTCCTGGCGAGCGAGCGCTCGCACGGCGTGAAGCTGCATCTGGAGCGCGGGAAACTCGAGCTGTCGGCGAGCAACCCCGATCAGGGCGAGGCCTCGGAGGAGGTCGACGTTCAGTACACGGGCGAGCCGCTCACGATCGGCTTCAACGCGCGCTACTTGCTGGACGTACTGGCGGTGCACGCGGAAGGGGAAGTGATCGAGCTCGGCTTCACCGACGAGGTCGGGCCGGGGGTCGTGCGGGGTTCCCAGGACCCCGACTACACCTACGTCGTGATGCCGATGCGGCTCTGATCCCGGTTCGTCCCGAGAGCCCCGATCGAGCCCCCTGGGCAGCCGTTCTATTTGTGGCCGGAGAACAGCTGCAAGCCATGAGAATAGCGATGTAATTTTCGTCGCCCCGGTATGGCGTCGGAGCGCTCCAACGGGTAGAATCGGCAGAGTAACAAAACTGCTTTTCGGAGGTCCATGAGCACGCCCGAGACCGGGTCCGCCTACGGCGCCGCGAACATCAAGGTCCTCGAGGGGCTGGAGGCCGTGCGCAAGCGCCCGGGCATGTACATCGGAGACACGAGCGAGCGCGGTCTCCATCATCTCGTCTTCGAGGTCGTCGACAACTCGGTCGACGAGGCGCTCGTCGGCCACTGCACGCGCATTGCGGTCACCATCCACATCGACTCGAGCATCACGGTGGACGACAACGGGCGCGGCATCCCGGTCGAGATGCACGAGGCGGAGGGCGTCTCGGCCGCGCAGGTCGTGATGACCAAGCTTCACGCCGGCGGCAAGTTCGACAAGTCGGCCTACAAGGTGTCCGGCGGGCTCCACGGCGTCGGCGTGTCGGTGGTGAACGCGCTCTCCGAGACGCTCGAGATGGAAGTGCGGCGGGACGGCAAGGTGTACTTCCAGCGCTACCACCGCGGCGATCCGGAAGCGCCGATCCAGGAGACCGGCGTCACCGATCAGCGCGGCACCAAGATCACTTTCAAGCCGGATCCGCTCATCTTCGAGACCACATCGTTCAGCTTCGACATCCTCTCGCAGCGCCTGCGCGAGCTCGCGTTCCTGAATCGCGGCATCCACATCACGATCGACGACGAGCGCGACCAGAAGTCGCACGAGTTTCTCTACGAGGGCGGCATCGTCTCCTTCGTGCAGCACCTAAACAAGGCGAAGACGCCCATCCATCCCGACGTCGTCTACCTGCAGGGTGCGCGCGATGGCATCGAGATCGAGATCGCGCTGCAGTGGAACGAGGGCTACGCAGAGAACGTGTACGCCTTCGCCAACAACATCAACACGATCGAGGGCGGCACGCACCTGGTCGGCTTCAAGTCGGCGCTTACGCGCACGATCAACGCCTACGGGGTGGCGAACGGGATCCTCAAGAAGGACGACGAGGCGCTCCAAGGCGACGACGTGCGCGAGGGGCTCACCGCGGTCGTCAGCGTCAAGGTCCCGGAGCCGCAGTTCGAGGGCCAGACCAAGACCAAGCTCGGCAACAGCGAGGTGAAGGGGACGGTCGAGGCGCTGGTGAACGATCGCCTCGCGATCTATTTCGAGGAACACCCCGCCGAGGCACGAAGGATCATGCTGAAGGGCCTCGAGGCCGCGCGCGTCCGCGAGGCGACCCGCAAGGCGAAGGAGCTCGCGCGGCGCAAGGGTGCGCTCGACGGGGGCGGGCTCCCGGGCAAGCTCGCCGACTGCCAGGAGCGCGATCCGGCGCTCTCCGAGCTCTTCATCGTGGAGGGCGACTCGGCGGGCGGCTCCGCGAAGCAGGGCCGCGACCGCCGCAACCAGGCGATCCTCCCGCTGCGCGGCAAGATCCTCAACGTCGAGAAGGCCCGCTTCGACAAGATGCTCTCCTCGCAGGAGATCAGGCTGCTCATCACCGCTCTCGGTGCGGGCGTGGGCAAGGAGGACAAGGACCTCTCCAAGCTACGCTACCACACCATCATCCTCATGTGCGACGCCGACGTCGACGGGGCCCACATCCGCACCCTGCTGCTCACCTTCTTCTACCGGCACTATCAGGAGATCATCGAGCGCGGGCACCTCTTCATCGCGCAGCCGCCGCTCTACCGCGTGAAGCGGGGGCGGACGCAGCAGTATCTGAAGGACGAGTTCGGGCTCGAGGACTACCTGATCGAGCTGGGTGCGGGGGACATGACGCTCCGGGGTCAGGGCGGGCCCGCGATCGCCGGCACCCCGCTCAAGCAGCTCGTGAAGAAGGCGATCCGCCTGGAGAAGGTGCTCGACGTGCTCGAGCGCAAGGGCAGGAATCGGCACGTGGTGACGGCCCTCGCACGCCAGCCGGCGATGGACGCGAGCGTGCTCACCGACGAGGCCGGCCTGCGCCAGGTGGTGGCGGCGGCCGAGGCATACCTGAAGGTCGCAGCGCCGGACCTGGTGCCCGTGAGCTTCTCCTTCGAGCAGGATCGCGAGCACGCCTGTCTCTCGCTGATCGCCTCAACGCGCACGAACGGCGCCGCGCACCGCAATCTCATCGACCGCGAACTCTGTCTCAGCCCGGAGTTCGAGGAGCTTCGCCGTCTGGCTCGCGAGCTCGCCGCCGCCGGCGAGCCGCCGTACACGATCGGCGAGGGCGAGGCCGCGGAGCTGGTACCGAATCTGCAGCAGGCGGTCGCGCGCGTCATGGCCCAGGCGCGCAAGGGCCTCGAGATCCAGCGCTACAAGGGCCTCGGCGAGATGAACGCGTCGCAGCTCTGGGAGACGACGATGAGCCCGGAGTCCCGCACGCTGCTCCAGGTGAAGATCGAGGATGGCTACGAGGCCGACGAGATCTTCTCCACCCTGATGGGTGACGAGGTCGAGCCGCGGCGGAAGTTCATCGAGGCGAACGCGCTCAACGTTCGCTTCCTCGACATCTGAGCATGGACGAGAAGGGGCAGCGGCTCCCGGTCAACATCGAGGACCAGATGCGCGAGTCCTACATGGACTACGCGATGTCGGTCATCATCGGGCGTGCCCTGCCCGACGCACGTGACGGCTTGAAGCCGGTCCACCGTCGCATCCTCTACGCCATGTTCAGCGAGGGGCTCGTCCACAATCACCGCTATTCCAAGTGCGCGGGCGTGGTGGGCGAGGTCTTGAAGCGCTACCACCCGCACGGCGATTCTGCGGTGTACGATGCGCTGGTCCGCCTGGCGCAGGAGTGGAACCTCCGCTATCCGCTCATCGACGGTCAGGGCAACTTCGGCTCGATCGACGGCGACTCCCCCGCGGCCTACCGCTACACGGAGTGCCGTCTGACGGAGCTGGCCGAGGAGCTGCTTGCCGACATCGACAAGGAGACCGTCACTTTCGTCCCCAACTTCGACGACTCGACGCAGGAGCCGCTCGTCCTGCCGAGCAAGGTGCCGAACCTGCTCATCAACGGCTCCGCCGGCATCGCCGTCGGCATGGCCACCAACATCCCGCCCCACAACCTGGGTGAGGTGTGCGATGCGCTGGTGGCGCTGATCGAGCACCCCGAGCTGACCGTCGACGAGCTGATGCGATACATTCCCGGGCCGGACTTCCCGACCGCCGGCTTCATCTGCGGGCAGGGTCCGATCCGCGAGGCGTATCGCGAGGGACGGGGCATCCTCACGGTCCGTGCCCGGGCGACGGTCGAGACCGACGAGAAGACCGGCCGCTCGTCCATCATCGTGACCGAGATCCCGTACCAGGTGAACAAGGCGCGTCTCATCGGGCAGATCGCCGAGCTGGTGCGCGAGCGGAAGCTCGACGGCATCGCGGGGGACGGCCTGCGCGACGAGTCCGACCGCGACGGCATGCGCATCGTGATCGAGCTCAAGCGCGACGCGGTCGCCGAGGTGCTGCTGAACCAGCTCTACAAGCACACGGCGCTGCAGGAATCGTTCGGCGTGAACATGCTGGCGATCGTCGAGGGGCGGCCGAAGCTGCTCAGCTTGAAGGACGCGCTGCAGGTGTTCTTGAAGCACCGCCGCGAGGTCGTCGTCCGCCGCACGGTCTACGATCTGCGCAAGGCCGAGGAGCGGCTCCACATCCTGGCTGGCCTCAAGATCGCGATCGAGCACCTGGACGAGGCGATCGGCATCATCCGCGCCGCCGTCGACCCCGCCACCGCGCGCCAGCGCCTGATGGCGACCTTCGCGCTCTCGCAGCTCCAGGCGCAGGCCATCCTCGACATGCGCCTCCAGCGCCTGACCGGTCTCGAGCGCGACAAGATCGTCGAGGAGTACGCCGAGACCGAGAAGGCGATCGTGCGCTACCGCGCCATCCTCGCCGACGAGCGCGAGGTCGCGAAGATCATCGGCGACGAGCTGCGCGCGCTGCGCGAGAAGTACGGCGACGAGCGGCGCACGCGGATCGTGGACGAGGCCACCGCCATCTCGGTCGAGGACCTGATCGTCGAAGAGGACATGGTGGTCACCATCTCGCACGAGGGCTACATCAAGCGGAATGCCGTGGCCCTCTACCGCGCGCAACGCCGCGGCGGGCGTGGCAGGATCGGGGCCAGCACGCGCGAGGAGGACTTCGTCGAGCACCTCTTCGTTGCCTCGACGCACTCCTACCTGCTGTTCTTCACCACCTCGGGGAAGGTGTTCTGGCTGAAGGTCCACGAGATCCCCCAGGCCGGCCGCGCGGCGCGCGGGCGGAGCATCACGAACGTGCTCAGCTTGCAGCCGGAGGAGAAGCTCTCGGCCTTCCTGCCCGTGCGCGAGTTCCAAGAAGGGCGCTACGTGCTCTTCGCGACGCGCCGCGGCCTGGTCAAGAAGACGGATCTCATGCAGTACGCGAGCCCCCGGCCCTCGGGCATCATCGCCATCGCGCTCGAGGAGGGCGACGAGGTGATCGGCGTTCGCCTGACGGACGGCTCGCGCGAGGCGATCCTCTCCACGCGCGACGGCCAGGCGATCCGCTTCAAGGAGGACGAGGCCCGGCCGATGGGGCGCGACACCTACGGCGTGCGGGGCATGAAGCTCGATGCGGGGGACGAGGTGGTCTCTCTCGACCTGGTGGAGCCCGGCGCCACGCTGCTCGCGGTGTCCGAGAACGGCTATGGTAAGCGCACCGAGATGGAGGAGTATCGTCTCACGCGGCGCGGCGGGAAGGGCATCATCACCATGAAGACCACCGACAAGACCGGCCGCGTGATCGGCGTTCGCATGGTGACGGACGACGACCAGATCATGCTGGTCACGAGCGGTGGGAAGGTGATCCGCTTGCGCGTGAACGAGATCCGCGTGATCGGCCGCAACACGCAGGGCGTGCGCCTGATCGGTCTGGAGGAAGGGGAGCGCGTCGCGTCCGTCGCCCGCCTCGCCGAGCGCGAAGACGAGGGCGAGGTCAAGGACGAGCCCGTGCCGCCCGTCGACCCGGACCCGACGGCCGGCGCGTAGACGGCGACGGTTCGACGTCGAACCCGCCGTCGCGCTTGCGCGCCGACGTCCATTCGTGCCAGCCTTCTCGCCCCAGCCATGGCGGCGGTCACCATCCTCGCAGCGTGGAAGTCGAGGTGCCGCGACTTGATGACCCGCGGCCTCGAGCGAGAGACGGACTGAGGGAAGGAAGGTGCATGCCGAACCGCTCAGCAGCGTGCAAGCACGAGGGATGTAAGCGGCCCGCCGACGGTGGGAAGGGTTATTGCCGCCGCCACTATGCCGGCTGGAAACGCGGCGCTCTGCCCAAGAGTCGCTACAAGACCTGTCGCGTCGAGAGCTGTCGCAAGCGGATCATCGCGCGCGGGCGGTGCGAGGAGCACTTCGCGCGTGACTACCCCGGAAAGCGCGTCCCGCACGCTGCGGAGGCGCCGGCCTCCGGCTGAGGCAGCGGCCAAGGTCAAGAGCTGATCCGTCGGGTCCCCACGGGAACCGCCGTGCCGGCGGTCCACACCAAGTGGCCTAAATTGGCAAGCACGGTCACCACTCGTCCGTAGTAGTGGAGGGACGATGACGATTCCGGAGCGCGGTAGTGTCCGGGCGGAGGGGTTGTCCTAGTTCGGCGTCCCTCCACGTTCGCCGCCGAACTGCTCCCGTGATACGGAGCGCTCGTGGATGTCGTTGCGCTCCTACGGCAGAATGCGATCGGGCTTGTTCTCGTCATGGTCGCTGCCTATGTCGGGATCGGCGTGTGGCGACGGCGACGACGTCGGGCACGGCGGCAGTACCCGCGACTGAGATGAACGGAGTGGCTCACTTTGACAACGCGAGTGGCGTCATTCGGTCCAAGGACGCCAGCACCTTCGTCGCGGTGAAATTGACATTCCCCCAGCGCTGTGTTCGTATCGCTGGTTCCCGCGCCCAGCCCGGTGAGCGATGAAGAGGACCTATCAGCCGAGCAACCGCCGCCGCAAACGAACGCATGGCTTCCGCGCCCGGATGGCTACGCCCGGCGGGCGCCGCGTCTTGAAGCGGCGGCGCGACAAGCGGCGCCGGCGCCTGACGGTCGCGATTCCGCCGAAGCAGCCCGGGTGAGCCGTGGCCGCCTCGCACAGCTACCCGAAGGCGGTCCGCCTGCGCCGGCGTGCTGAGTTCCTCGCCGTGCAGCGCGAGGGGCGCCGTCGGCACAGCGAACACCTGGTGGTGATCCGCCGGCCGGCCCCTGGGCTGTGCTCCCGTCTCGGCGTCACGGTGAGCAAGCGGGTCGGGAACGCGGTGGTCCGCAGCCGCGTCAAGCGGCTGCTGCGCGAGGTTTTTCGCGCGCGCCGCGGCGACATCAAGCCGCCGAGCGACGTGCTCGTGATCGCGAAGCCCGGTGCGGACACCCTCACCTATGCCCAAGCGGCTACCGAGTTCGTGCGAACCCTCGAGCTGTCCGCCGGCGGGTGACAGACCACGCCCGCGGCCGTTTGCGCGGGCGCTGATCACGCTGCTCAGGACGTATCGCCTCGTGCTGGCGCCGGCGTTACCGGCCACGTGTCGGTTCGCTCCGAGCTGCTCGGCGTTCGCCATCGGAGCGATCGAGGAGCACGGTGCGGTCCTCGGCACCTGGCTCGCCGCGCGGCGGGTCGCACGCTGCCACCCGTGGCACGACGGCGGCTACGATCCGGTCCCCGCGCGGAGAACGTGAGTCGTGGACCAGCGGAGACTCCTGATCGCGTCGGCGATCTCGCTACTCCTGATCTTCGCCTACCAGGAGCTGGTGTTGAGCCGCTACCAGAAGCGGCAACCGGCCACCCCGACACCCGCGGCGTCGAAGGCGGCGCCTTCCCGTGCGCCTCTCCCAGAACTCGCGAGCGACCTGGCGGCGGATCCGGGGGGCGGCGGTTTGGTGAACGTGGAGACGGATCTGTGCCGCATCACTCTCACGCCGGTCGGTGGGCGCGTCGTCGGACTCGAGCTCAAAGGCTATCGACGCTCGGTCGCAAGCGACAGCCCTCTGGATCTTGTGGAGGCAGGCCCCATCCTGCCCCTAACCTTGCAGCTCGGTCCCGGCGCCAGCGACGCGCGCTTGGCGTACCGACCGTCCCGGACGGACGTGGTAGTGCACGGCGGTGACAGTGCAGAGGTGGTGTTCGAGGTCGACTCAGCTGCCGGGATGCACGTCGCGAAGCGGTACCGGTTCACCGGGGACCGCTATCTCTTCAAGCTCGCCGCGAGCGTGTCGGGGGATGCTCCCGCGCCGTCGTCGCTCGGCCTCATCGTGACACCGCTTCGGGCTGACAGCCCGACGGCCGCGGCAAGGGCCGTTGCCCTGGTCGGCGACAGCCTGGTCGAGAAGCCGGTCAAGGACGCTCCAACGACCGATACCCCGTTCGTCGCCAGTGCGTGGGCCGGATTCGCCACGCAGTACTTCCTCGCGGTTGCGATGCCGGCGTCCGGCACGCTGCCCGCCGTGCTGACAGGCGCAGCGGGGGTGCCGGTCGTCAGGATGGACGCGGCGGTCGTGCGTCGAAAGGCGAAATTCGCCGTCTACGGCGGGCCGAAGGACCGCGAGGTGCTTGCCCGTGCGGGCCATGACCTGGGCCGGGCTCTCAACTTCGGGTGGTTCTGGTTCGTCGCGGTCCCGCTGCTGCATGCCCTCCGCGCGCTTCAGCGGTTCGCCGGGAACTACGGGGTGGCGATCATCGTGCTCACTGCCCTGGTCAAGGCCGTGACCGCGCCCCTCACTCAGACGACATTCCGTAACATGCGGGAAATGCAGAAAATTCAGCCGCAGATGGCGAAGCTTCGGGAGCGCTTCAAGGACGACCAGGTCGCATTCCAGAAGGAGGTCATGGAACTCTACCGCCGGCATCATGTGAACCCCTTTGCCGGCTGCCTGCCGATGCTGCTCCAGCTGCCGATCTTCGTCGGACTCTATACCACCCTCTCGCTGGCCATCGAGCTCCGTCATGCGCCCTTCGCCCTCTGGATAAACGACTTATCGGCGCCCGAACGGCTGATGGTGGCCGACATCGGCATCCCGGTACTGACGCTCCTCATGGGGGCCAGCATGTTCCTGCAGCAGTGGCTCACGCCGGCGCAGGCCGATCCCACCCAACAGCGGATGATGATGTTGATGCCCGTCGTCTTCACCTTCATGTTCCGCAACTTCCCGGCGGGCCTCGTTCTCTACTGGTTGATCAACAACCTGCTCACCATCGGACAGCAGTACCTCATGATGCGGTCCATGAAGTGAGGAGACGATATGCGGTCGATCGAAAGCGAGGGGGATACCATCGACCAGGCCATCGAGAACGCCCTCCGTGCCCTGAATGTCACCCGCGACCAGGTGGAGATCGAGATCCTCACCGGTGCGACCCGCGGGCTACTCGGGTTCGGGGGGAAGAAGGCCCGCGTCAGGGCAACGGTGCGCGCGCCCCTGCTCTCCGGGCTCCGTGGTTTGGAGAACGAAGCGGCCGACATGGATTCCCGGGAAACCTTGCTGCCGGTGGAGCACGACGAACCTGCGCATCGACAGGTTCGAGACACGCGCGCCGAGCCTCCGCCAGAGGCAGCATCTCACGCGGCGGCGCCGTCTGCGGCGTTCCAGCTCAGGTGCAAGGACACACTCGAGGCCATCCTCTCGCGCCTTGGCGTGTCGTGCGCTGTCCAGGTGGGGCCCGGAGCGGACCCGGGGAGCGTTCTCCTCGCGGTGAGCGCCGACAGCGGCGGCCTCCTCATCGGCAGGCGGGGCCAGACTCTCGATGCCCTCGAGTACATCGTGAATCGGATCGTCGGCCGAGAGGACGCGGTTTCTTCGGGGCGGGTGATGATTGACGTCGAACGTTATCGGGAGCGGCGGCTCGAACATCTGACTCAAATGGCGCAGCGGCTCGCTGAGAAGGCCAAGCAGACCGGGCGGCCCGTCACGCTGAACCCCATGAGCGCCAGGGACCGGCGCGTGGTCCACCTGACCCTGCAGGGCGATACCACCATTTCGACGCGGAGCCAGGGCGAGGGCCACTATCGGAAGGTGATCATCCTGCCCGCCGATCGCATGCGGAGGCCGCCGCGCCCGTAGCCACCCGAGAGCTAGTGTCCCGGACCCGAAGTCCGTTGCCGAAGTCGGGGGTGGGTCGGCGGCGCTGGCGCGCGACGACGAGGAATAGTTGGCGCTATTCCGAGGAGGAGCAACGCAGCCAGCGTCGTCGAGACGCCCGCGAATTTGGTGACGGGCCTCGTTCGGGACACTGGGAGCGTGACCCGAGATTCGCTTCCGTCGCCCCGCGGCCGATTGCCGTCGGAGCCGGGGCGCGGAACTCCTCGAAATACCGCACGGGTATTCCTCGTCGTTCCGTCCCCCGCCTGCTCGGCGCTCGACCGCGGGGCTCGGTCTGGAATCTTGTGGGTCGCACTCGTAGCCGCGGCCCCACCTGCTGGCCCATGGTCCGGCGCGCATGACGCCTCTGGAGGTCCGGCTCCTGGACGCCGCGGCGCGCGAGTTCGGTGTTGACGTGGGCCACGGCGCGCTCGACCGCCTGGCTCGCTTCCTCGACCTCCTCGCGGTCTGGAACCGCCGCATTCACCTGACCGGAGCGCGCGGCCTCCCGAGTCTGGTACGCAACCACGCCATCGACTCGCTCGCACCCGCCGCGCATATCCCGACGACGGGGCCTGTCGTCGACGTAGGCAGCGGCGCTGGTTTCCCGGGAATCGTGCTCGCGTGTCTTCGCCCGGACCTGGAGATCGCGCTGATCGAGTCCCGACGCCGACGCGCGAGCTTCCTGCGCGAGGCGATCCGCGCCATCCCGCTCCCGGCGGCCCGCGTCCTCGAGATGCGAGCCGAGGAGGCGGCGACCGATCCCGAGCTGGCGAGGCGCGCCGCGGTTGCGATCTCGCGCGCGCTCAGGCTCGATGTCTTTCTCGCCCTGGCGGTGCCCCTCCTGGCACCGCATGGGACGGCGATCGCAATGCAGACGCCGCGCACGGCGGGTCTGGCTCGCGAGCGCGCCCTCGAGCATGGGTTTCGACTGGCCGCCAGGCAGGACTATGCCCTGCCGGGCGGCGCCGCCCGTGCGCTTCTTTTCTTCGATCGCGGCCCGCCTGTTTCATAGCAGCGGCTCATATGCTAAACGACGCGCGTGGCGTGGGGGCGGGATCGCTTCCGCTCCCTCGACGGATGGAGCTGGGTGATGGGCCGGGTGATCGCGGTGGCCAATCAGAAGGGTGGGGTGGGGAAGACCACCACGGCGATCAACCTCGCGGCGGCGTTGGCGCTCCAGGGGCACTCGACGCTCCTCGTCGACCTCGATCCGCAGGGCAGCGCGACCACGGGCGTCGGCGTTCGGCCCGCCGACGGCGAAGACACGATCTACGAGGCCTTGCTCGGTGGCCGTGCCATGGCGGACATCGTGCGGCCCACGGCCATCGACCGGCTCGCGGTCGCACCGGCCACGCGGGACTTGGTGGGTGCCGAGGTCGAGCTCGTCCCCCAGCTGGCGCGCGAGAACCGGCTGAACGAGGCCCTCGCGAGCGTCCGCACCCGGTACGACTTCATCCTGATTGATTGCCCGCCGTCGCTCAGCTTGCTCACCGTGAACGCGCTGCGCACGGCGGACTCGGTGCTCGTGCCGCTCCAGTGTGAGTACTACGCGCTCGAGGGGCTGACAGCGCTGCTCGACACGGTCGGCCGAGTACGCGACGCCTTGAACCCGACGCTCGCGCTCGAGGGTTTGCTCCTCACGATGTTCGACGGGCGCAACAGCCTCGCCCGGCAAGTCCAGGACGAGGTCCGCTCCCACTTCGGCG
>Ga0209375_1002479_pt1 | contig 13248 bp, 10 predicted proteins | sample GraSoiAngelo_131_FD_185888 | JGI IMG/M metagenome (GOLD analysis project Ga0209375, IMG submission 185888) | Grasslands soil microbial communities from the Angelo Coastal Reserve, California, USA - 14_0929_02_30cm (SPAdes) (version 2) | ecosystem: Environmental > Terrestrial > Soil > Grasslands ... | reverse complement strand
TCGCCGACGGTCGCGAGGTTGTTCTCCGCGTAGCAGGCGGTCACGCACGCCGAGCAGCCGGTGCAGCGCGAGAGATCGATCGCCATCGCCCAGCGCGGATGCGTGCCCGCGTAGCCGCCGAGCGCGGCCATCTCGCGCTGCGCCTCGGCCCACCCCTCCTCGGCCCCGCGCGCGTAGGCGGGCGTTTCCTCCGCTTCGAAGACGTGCTTACCGGGTCTGAGCCGCTGCGCCTGAGCGAGGGGGAGGACGTTGACGATGCCGTGGCCGTGCTCGCGCGCGTTGCCCTCGGTCGTCGCGAGGAAGACGTGCTCGGCGGTCTTGGTGACCTTGACGGCGACGACGAACGTCCGGCCGCCGGCGCGATTGGGCTCCCCCGGCAACAGATCGAACGCGTTGAACGAGCGGCCCGCCGCGTAGCGCCCGTACGCGACGTGTCCCTGCCCCGTCGGCACCGCGACCACCCGGGGCCGCACGGTCGGGGTGATCCACACCGGCGCGCGCACCTCGCCCGCTTCCGACTTGAGCAGCACCACGTCCCCGTTCACGACCCCCCACTTGCCCGCGGTTTCCGGATGCACCTCCGCCCAGCCGTGCCAGGTGATCTTCGAAACGGGGTCGGGCAGCTCCTGGAGCCACGGCTTGTTGGCGCCGCGGCCGTCGTGCAGCGCCGGGTGCGGGAAGACGACGGCCGTCGCATCGCCTTCTGCGAAGGGGGGCGCGGCCTCGCCCATTGCGGCGATCGCGCCCGGGCCCAGCCGCACCGACCGTGTCGCGATTTCGGTATAGACACCGCCGTGCGCCAGCGCCGCCGTCCAGAACTCCTCGAAGCTCTTGCCGCCGCCATGCCGCCGGTGCACGTCGCGCCACGCGGTCTGCAGGTAGTCCTTGAACGTTCCGGTGCGGCCCGCGGCGCGCAGGATCGCGTCGCCCGCGTGCATCGTGCCGGGGAACACGGGCGCCATGACCGGCTGCTGCAGCGCGTACACGCCGGCGCGCGGCCGCGCGTCGTTCCATTGCTCGAGGGGGTGCAGGTCGGGGAGCACGAGATCGGCGGCGCGCGCGGTCTCGTCCGGATCGGACGAGAAGCTGACCTTGAACAGCACCTTGCCCAGGGCCTGGGCGAACGCCGCGTCGGCGTGCGCCGGGTTCGCCCCGTGCACCAGCAGGACGGCGACTTTTCCGCCCGCCATGTCGCCGCGCAGCGCCGCGAGCTGGCGATAGCTGCCCGCAGCGTCCTGGGTGAGATCCGGCCCGAACTGCACGGTCCGTCCGACGGCGCCCGCAACGTAATTGAGGATGTTCACCGCCGCCACGATCTCGGCGCCGTTCGCCGCCTGGGCGGCCACCCCGCCGGCGACGGCGAGCCCGCCACCCGACGCCGCGAACTCGCGCGCCAGGCGCTCGATGGTCTTGGCGTCGACGCCGATCTGCGCCGCGACCTTGTCGGGCGCGTGTGCCGCGAGGGACGGGCCCAGCCGCGTCGCGTCGGCGGGCGACCGGGCGAGCCGGCGCGACACGATGACTTGGGCCATCGCGAGCGCCAGCAGGCCCTCGGTTCCCGGCGCAGCCGCGATCCACTCGTCCGCGGAGAGCCCCGTGAGCGACAGGCGCGGGCCCACGTACACGTACTTCGCCATCGAGCTGTCGGCGCCCGCCGCGAACGCGTGGGCGCGCGTGAACGCGTTCTGGAACTCGACCGGGGAGAGCCACGTCTCCATGAAGTCGGCGCCGAACGAGACGATGTACTTCGCGGCCGCGAAGTCGTAATGGGGCACGGCCGCGGTGCCGAACGCCAACCGGTTGCCCTCACGCAGCGCCTCGAGCGCGAACGACTCGAACGCGATACGCCGTCCACCCACGGCCCGCATCCATTCGTCCACCAGGTCGCCGAAGGCCCCGGTCTCGTGTCCCGTGACGAACACGATCCCCTTCCCCTTCGCATCCGCGACCTTCTGCGCCAACAGCTGGATCGCCTTGTCCCAGGTCGTCTCCGCGAGCTGCCCGTTGGCTCCACGCAGCCGCGGGCCGGTGATGCGGTCGGGGTTGTAGAGGCCCTGGAGGCCGGCCTGGCCGCGGGCGCAGAGGCGGCCGCGGTTCACGGGCGAGTCAGGGTTGCCCTCGAGCTTGACGGCGCGGCCTTCGCGGACCCGAGCCCGGAGGCCGCAGCCCGCCGCGCATTCGCGACAGGTGGTCGCGTACCACGTGGCGACGCCGGGGATCTGGTCATCCGGCGCGACGAGGTACGGGAGCAGCCGCTGGGTCGGCTCGGGGCCGATGCCGCAGCCGGAGAGCGCTGCGGCGCCACCCCCGGTAACGCCGAGGATCTTGAGGAACCGCCTGCGGTTCATCGCGTCAGTCATAGCGTCTCCGCAGCCGTCCTAGAAGTGGCACGCCGTGCAGTCCTGCGTCACCTTGCGCTGGACGTGGCAGCGGACGCACCAGCCCATCTTGAGCGTCGCGACCTGGTAGATCCGCGGCTGTTTGGCGACTTCGCCGTGGCAGTTGGCGCAGGAGGCGGCGTCCGTGCCGAGCACTTTGATGTGGCGCATGTGCGGAAAGTGCACGAAGTCGGGGACGGCATAGACGCGGATCCACTCGGGGGGCGACCGATCGCGCCACGCACTCCTGATCTTCGTGATCTCGGCGCGGTGACTGTCGGTGGTGCCGTTGATGATCTGGTGGCACCCGATGCACGTCTGCACCGAGGGAATCCCCGGCTCGCTGGAAATCGCGGCCGAGTAGTGGCAGTACATGCAGGGGATGCGGTCCTGACCGGCGTGGATGTCGTGGCGGAAGAATATCGGCTGGCGGGGACCCTTGAGCTTCCCGGTATCGCTCTGGCTCAAGACGGGGGCTCTGAATCCCGGAGCGGCAGGCCCGCCCTGCGCCGCCACCGGGCGGGCGAGCAAGAGCACCGCGATTCCTCCCCCCCACATGCACCACTCACCCTTCGTCATCAACGCGATAGCCTCGATGGCGAATGTTTACGACGTGTGGTTGTGCTGTGCTGCTGCGTGCCAGCGTGCGGGCGCCGCAATGTATCTCCGCCCGGGAACCCCGCACAAGGGCGCGGTCACATCATTCGGGCCGCGCGAGGAAGTGGTGTTTCATCCGGACCACGTCGACGAACGCGTCGACGGCGTCCAGATCGCCGAAGCTGAGCCAGCACCACCGCAGGCCTTCGGCGTGCACGCCGTCCCGCACCGCCTGCTTGATGACCCGGGGCAGCCCGTTCGCCAGCACCAGCTCCTGCTGCTCGGCTTCCGTGAGCACGAACGTGCCGCTGGCTCCCGACTCCATGGGATGCAGGAACCCGAGCTTGCGGCCACCGACCTCGTACATCCACACCCACTTCCACGTGGTACCGAGGTACACGACCTGCTCGGTGACGTGCTTCAGCGCCCGGAGCCCCTCGCGGGCCCGTTTGAAGCGGCCCGCCGCCCGCGACGCTAGGTCGCGCAACGGGGCGTCGACCTTGGGCCGCTCCCGCGGATTCAGATAGAGGTTCGTGGCCCAATACTCGGCCGGTGGCTTACTGGTCATGGGCATGATGGCCCACCAAACCTACGGTACGGGTCAATACCCACGTCCGTCACTGGGACAGACGCCGCATCCGCAGTAGCGCGAAGACGGCCCCGACCGCCAGGTAGACACCCGCCAGGGTCGTCTCGCCGCGCCCGAACGCCCGGACGGCGAGATAGACCCAGATCCCCAGCCACACGATGATCAACACCCAACCACCCCTGCTGATGGCCATCGGACTCCTCCGACGCGGACTGGAAAGCGACCCGCTCTAATGTACGACGCGACCTGCCGCTCGCTCCAGCACGGTCCAGCGGCGCCGCAGTCCGGTCAGGGTGCGTTGCAGCGCCGCGACGCCGGCCACCGCCTGTGACGTGGGCGCGGCGTCCGTCTCCTCGACGACGTCGTACAGGCCGGCGAGCTGACCGGCCAGCCGCGCCAGTCCCGGCTGCGCAGGCCGCCCTGGGGCCGGCTGACCGCGGGCGCCGCCGTTCTCCAAGGAGTCCGCACGGCTGTCGAGCGCCAGGAGGGAGTCCGCCCGCGGCCCGGCGCCCGCCTGATCCCGTTGATCCTTGAGACGCGCGCGCAGCGCCCGCACCTGGGCGAGCAGCGTCGAGTCCTCGCGCATCGCGTTGGCGAGCTGAGTCACGAGGGTGTACTGCTGGACGAGCCCCGCCGGGGGCGTCGTCACGCGCGGGTCCATCCGCACCGACAGCGTTTCCGCGTGGATGCGGGCGTCGACCGTGAGGCGCACGGTGTAGCGCCCGGGGACGACGATCGGGCCTCGCGGCTCGCGCGGAGTGTCGCGATACACGGCCGCGATCGGATAGCCGTGCTGCGTGGCGGCCGGCGGCGGCCCGCGTAGGTCCCACACGAACCGGTGCATCCCCGCCGCCGCCGAGAGCGGCTGGGGCGGGCGGATCCACCACGGCGGAATGTTGGCCGTCGAGTCCGGCGGCTCGGGGACGTCGTCGCTGGCGAAGCGCCGCACCACGCGGCCGGCGGCATCTCGCACTTCGAGCGCGATCGGCCCGGTGGGCGCGGTGCCGAGGAAGTAATAGAGGATCGCGCCGTCGGGCGGATTGTGCGCGGTGGGCTCGTCGGGCGGGAGCGGCGTATCGGTGTTCTTGTTCCAGCGCACGCGGTAAGCGACGCCGGGGCGGAACAGGACGACGTCAGCCGTTGCCGGTCGGCCAGCCAGCTGCCGCAGCGGAGACATGTCGTCCAGGATCCAGAACCCGCGCCCGTGCGTGGCGATCACGAGATCGTTGCCGTGGACGACCACGTCGCGGACCGATGAGGCCGGCAGGTTGAGGCGCAGCGCCTGCCAGTGATCGCCGTCGTCGAACGAGACGTACACGCTGCGTTCGGAGCCCGCGAACAGGAGTCCCCGGCGCACCGGGTCCTCGCGCACGACGTTCACGACCTCGTTCGACGGTATTCCCTCAACGATTTCTCTCCACGTCTTTCCCCCGTCTTTGGTGCGGTAGATGTGGGGATGCACGTCGTCGAGCCGGAAGCGGTTGACGGCCGCGTACGCCTCGAGCGTATCGACGTGCGAGGCCTCCATCAGCGACACCTTGCTCCACGGCGTCAGCGCGTCCGGAGTGACGTTCTTCCAGGTGCGCCCGCCGGTGTGCGTCACCCAGATCAAGCCGTCGTCGGTCCCGGCCCACAGCAGGTTCCCTCGCCGGAACGACGGCGCGATCGTGTACACCACGCCGCGGTGCTGCCCGTGCTCGGGGTCGAGGCTCGTGAAGGCGCCGAGGTTCGCCGGCACGTCATAGCTGGGACGCGTCAGGTCGGGGCTGATCACCTGCCAGTGGCGGCCACCGTCCAACGTCTTGAAGACGACGTTGCCCGCGAAGTACAGCACGTGCGGGTCGACCGGCGAGAACAGCACGGGCATCGTGCGGACGAAGCGATACTGCCCGGAGCGCACGGGGTCCGGGGCCACGTCCTGGACGTCGCCGGTGTTCCAGTCGAAGCGTGTGAGCTTGCCGCCGTAGACCAGGTTGGGGTGCAGGGGATCCGGCGCGACATACCCGTATTCCTCTGCGCCGACGGGGTGCCACTCGCGGTCGGTGACCTGTCCGTCGTTGCCGCGGCTCGCGACGCCCGCCGAGCCGGACTCTTGTTGCCCCCCATAAACCCAGTAGGGGAAGCGGTTGTCGGTCGCAACGTGATAGAACTGCGCAGTGGGCTGATTGTACCAGGAGCTCCACGACTCGCCGCCGTTGACAGTGACGATCGCACCCTGATCGCTCGCGATCAGAATGACGCGGGAATCCCCCGGATCGATCCACACGCGGTGGTAGTCGTCGCCGCCGGGGGCGCCACGGAATGCCTGAAACGTCTGGCCTCCGTCCGTCGACTTCCACGTCACCACGTTGGCAACGTAGAGGACGTCCGGATTCCGGGGATCGACTCTCACCTCGTTGAAATCCCCGTCGCGCCCCCACAGGCGTGGGTCGGCGTTGACGCGGCGCCACGTCTCGCCGGCATCGTCGGAGCGGTACAGACCGCCGCTACGCGTCGCGCCTACGACGGCGTAGATGCGCTTGCCGTCGCTCGGCGCGACCCCCAAGCCGATCCGGCCCACGCCATCCTGGGCCGACGGCAGGCCGGTGCCGAGCGGCCGCCACGTCGTGCCGCCGTCGGAGGACTTGTAGAGGCCGTTGTTGGTCGACAGCGTCCACGAGCTGCCGATCTCCCACGGCGCTTGCCGCGCCGCCCACAGCACCGCGTAGACGGTGTTGGGGTCGACCGGGTCGAAGGCCAGATCCATGCCGCCGGTGTTTTCGTCCTTGGCAAGCACCTGCAGCCACGTCGCGCCGCCGTCGGTGGAGCGGTAGATACCGCGCTCGGGGTTCGGACCGTACGGATGCCCGAGGACCGCCACGAACACGCGGTTGGGATCCTTGGGGTCGACGAGGATCGCGGGGATCTGCTGGCCCTCGCGCAGTCCCATGTTCCGCCAGGTGGCGCCGCCATCGGTGGACTTGTAGACGCCGTCGCCGACCGAGAGGTCGGGCCGCTGCAGCCCTTCCCCGCTGCCGACGTAGATCACGTTCGGGTCGGACGGGGCGACGGCCAGGGCGCCGATCGAGCCGGTGGACTGGTCGTCGAAGATCGGCGTCCACACGCGGCCGTAGTCGGTCGAGCGCCACACGCCGCCGTTGTTGACCCCGATGTAGAACAGGCCGGGATGTCCGGCGACACCGACGGCGGCCACCGTGCGCCCACCGCGGAACGGCCCGATGGAACGCCAGCGCAGGGCGGCGAAGCGCGCGGGATCTACCTGTTGCGCCGCGACGGAGGTCCACGCGAACGCGGCGGCTGTTACAAGGGCTCTGGTCACGAGACTTCTCCTGGTTTCGCGATCGCTCGCGTACACGCCTTGAACCGGCCGCGATCCAGCAGGCGGCCGACGCTCTGCCCCGGGACCGCCATGCGGCCGTCCACGCTCATCGTCAGCTTGATCACGTCCACGTCGCGGCCATACCAGCGCGCGCTGGGCTCGAGGTCCGAAGGGTACACGCACTGGGGCAGCGCCGCGACCGCCAGCGCCGCCTGGGAGCCGAGCCCCGACTCGGGCATCGTGCCGGCCCACAACTTCGCCCCACATTGCTCGGCCACGCGGTAGATCCGGCAGACCTCCGTCAGACCACCGACTCGGTGCACTTTGATGTTCCAGATCTTCGGCCCATCCAGCTCAGCGACCTGTCGCGCCCATGCCGCACTCCGCAGAGTCTCGTCGAGGCAGATGGGCGTCTTCAGCGTCTCGGCGAGGCGCGCGTGCCCGACGAGCTCGTCGGGCGCGAGCGGCTGTTCAATGTAGAGCAGTCCCGCCTGATCCAGCAGCCGCAGGTGGCTCTCGTGCGTGGGCCACTCGTACGCTCCGTTGGCGTCGACGGTGAGCGGCACGTCCTTGCCAGCCATCCCCTGACGCGCGGCACGCACGGCGACCTCGTCCCATCCCGGCGCGACCTTGATCTTGACCCGCCGGTAGCCCTGGGTGAGGGCGTCGTACACCTGACGGGTGAGCGTTGCCGGCTGCCGGTCGACCGGGATCCCTACCGCGACGCCACATGGCACGCTCGCCGCCGCCGGGACGGCGAGGCGCTGGGCCAGGAGCTGGGCGAGGCCGACGTTGCTGCGCGCCGCCTCCAGGTCCCACGCCGCCGTCTCGACACCCGCGCGCGCGAACGGATTGCCGCGCACGCCCTCGCGCAGTGCCGCGTCCACCTCCTCGGGTCCGGCGAACTCCCGGCCCACGACGCGCGGGATCAGGACGCGCCGCACGAGGTCGGTGGCTCCCGGGAGCGTCTCCTCCGAGTAGAACGGCAGCTCGAACGGCGGCGACTCGCCGTACCCCGCGCGCCCGTCCTCGTCGTGAAGCACGACGACGAGCGAGCGGCGCTCGGTCATCGCGCCGCCCGAAATGACGAACGGCTCGAGTAGCGGCAGCGTCAGCTCGAGCAGCTCAGCGCGGGCGATGCGCATCGGGCACGAGGTCGAGAAAGCGCAGCTCGCCACCCCGCCGCTCCAAGGTGCCCTGATCCTCGAGCTCCAGGAGGCACGCGACGAGGCCGTCGGCAGGGTCGAAGATCAACTTGTGGAGCGCGCGCTGCGTGCGCGAGCCGTGCGTCGCCGGATACTCGCTCAGCGGAAGCTGAAAGAAGGTGTGAAGCTGAACGGCACTACAGCCACGTCGCGCATACTCGATGAGGATGCGACCGGATTGAATATTCCCCGTCCCGCACAGTTCCGGCATTACCAACCCCGGGCGCGAGCCCGGCGTGGCAACGCCGCCTCGGCTTGGGGCTCGGTCCAAGACCCGCAGGTTGCGGTCGCTCAGATCCCAGCCCCCATACGCGACGCCGAGATCCTCGTCGAAGAGCCGGTTGAAGACGACCAGCGTGTCGGCTGTGCCCGCCGCTTGCAGCATCTCGAGCTGGAAGTCGTCGTCGAAGCGGGCGTTCATCAGTTTCACCCCGAGCCGCACGGGGGCGTGGCGGCGGATCCGCTCCGGCACCTCCCGCAGCCACCGCAGCACCTGGGCGCGGTCCGCGGCGAGGGGGTCGCCGGCGAGCGTCGGCGAGAAGTCTTTTTCGAGATGCAGCGGCCCATCGCCCCACGCCGCGGCGAGCGACTGCGTCGTGAAGCGATACTCCCCGTCGCGAAACGGCTCATTGAGCTTCGGCAGGTGGTACTTCACCGACGGCACCACCAGCAGCCGGCCCGCTCGCGTCAGATCGCGCCCCGCACGCACGAGCGCCAGGTAATCGTCGAACGAGCGATCCCACCCCCGGCCCTTCCACGTCACCGTCCACCCGTCGGCGCCGCTCGCGGCCCGGCGTTGCTCGACCTTCATCTTGGTCTCGTGGATGGCCCAGGCGGCCATCGACTGATCGCCGGCGTCGTCCTGCGCGATCACCGTCTTGAGGACCGCGAATGCGAGCCCCGCCTCGGCATCTTCCTCGAGCTGTTTCGCGTTCAGCGACAGCTGTCCGGACCCTTTCCCGATCGGATGCGGCAGGGTCGCGCCAAGGTAATGCGCCGAGAGGTCGAGGTGGTACGTCTCGCGGACGTGGCTGGCGAAGTTGCGTGGCAGCGAGCGCCCGAAGCGCTCGAAATCACGCGCGAGCTGCGCGCGCATCGCGGACGGCCCGGCGGACGGCCTCACGCTCGGCATCCGGCAGCGGCGGTCCCCAGGGATCGTCGCAAGCGTCGTCGGGGATCACGCCCTCGGCGGCGAGTGCCCAGAGCATGCGCCGGATATACCCTTCCACCGGAGCTGCGAACGTCGTCGAGCCAAAGGCGTCGAGCAGAGACGTCAAACGGAAAAACGTCTCGTACTCCCGGTTGCGCCAGCCCAAGAGCACCTGCGCCTGCAAGTCAGTCAGCGCCGATCCCATCCCGATCAGGGCGGCGCGCGCGCCCATCATGATGGAGTAGCCGAGAAAGCGGTCCTCGCCGGTGATGAGCAGCCGGTCGGGATGCTCCCGCAGGGCGGCGGCGAGGCGCTGAAAGGTGACCACCGAGTCGAGCGTCGCGACCTTGATGCCGATCACGTTCGGCAAAGCGAGGATCGCGTGCAGGGTGGCGTCGTCGTAGGGGATACCGCCTGCCGCGTCGTACAGATAGAAGGCGATGACGGGCAGCTCCGCGCTCAGCGCGTCGTGGTAGGCGGCGGCGTCAGCGCGCCGCGGAAATGCGAGGAGGGCGTCGGCGCCGCCCGCCCGGGCCTCGCGCGCCATCTCCACCGAGTTGGCGCCGGCGACGATCACCTTGTCGGGAATCGCGCCGCGCCACGTTGCGAGCACAACCCGGCGCTGCTCGGCGGAGAGGTGCAGGCCCCGCCCCGTGTGCGCCCACACCGCCACGCCGGCGACTGGCTGCGCCGCCATCCAGCCCGCGTAGGCGCGCTGTGCGTCTTCGGCGATGGCGGCTTTGCGAAACGGCACCGGCACCGCCGGAACGAGGCCCGACTCGAGACGGCGTCGGACCGATGGATTATCCAAGCACGCCCTGCGTCACGTTGCCCGATTCGATGGCCGCCCGATCGCGCTGGCTGAGATCGAGCAGATCCAGCTTCGCCACCGCATTCTCGGGGATCCGCAGCGGCTGGCCCGTCCCGAATACGAACCGCTCGACCCCCACGGTAGCGATCAGATGGGCGAGGTGGTCCTCGGGCGGGCCCCAGATCCACGCGATGTCCCACCACACGCGCGCCTGCTCGGCGGCCGTCGAGCCCCAATGCACTTCCTCGATGAACGGGCGGTCGGCATGGGTGATGACCAGCCGCACGTCGGGATCGCTGCGCAGCAGCGCCCGCACCGAGGCCGCCGCGAGCTCGGGCACGAGGTCATGCGGGTGCCGCTGGCGCGCGTCCTCCAGCCGCACCGTCATCAGTAGCGGCAGCTTCGCGGCCCCGCACGCGGCGGCGAGCACCCGCATTTCGTCGCCGACGGGGGCGAGCCCGAAGTGGTGCGGGTCGCAGCGGACCGCCGGGGCGCCGCGCGTGGCGGCGTCGCTCAGCGCTTCTTCCCAGTGCGGCAGTGCCGGGTGCACGCACGGCACCGGCTCGAGGCGCTCGTGCGCGTCCGCCGCCTCGTACAGCCAGGTGTTGCCCTCCGTCGGGTCGCGCCAGAACAGACTCGGAAGGTGCGTCACCCACGCCGTGTCGATGCCGGTGCGATCCATCGCGGCGAGCAGCGCCTCCGGCGAGGTTCCGGGCACGCGGCGCCACGGGTAGGCACCGAGGAAGCCGTTGACGTCGAGGCGCATCAGTCGCCGGGGAAACTGCGAGGCGGGAAGATCCGTGCCGCGTTCTTCCAGCGGATCAGCTCCAGCGGCTCGGGCGGCAGCAGGCGCTCGAGATACCGCAGCTTGGCCCACCCCGTTTCCATCGTCATATCGGTCCCCCACAGCAGCCGCTCGGCACCCACCGCGGCGAGACACGCCTCGAGCATCCCCCCGTCCACGCCGCTTCCCGAGAGATCCACGAGCACGTTCCCGTGCCGCGACACCACCGCCAGCGAGTGCAGCCAGTCCCCGCCCCCGCCGATATGGGCGAGAATGAAATGCACCGTCGGATGTCGGGCGGCGAGGTGGCACAGCTCGGCGGCGTCGGACGCCTCCTGGCCCGGCCAGTCCCGACGACGGTGCTGCCAGATGTGGTGGAGGATCGGCAGCCCGTGTCGAGCGCCGGCGGCGCAGATCGGATCGAGCAGCGGATCGGTGGCGCGACGGCTCGCGGCGAGCTTGATGCCGACGGCGCCGGCCGCGCGGCCCCGCTCGATCTCGGCAAGCGCGTGGTCCGGGTAGTTCGGGTTGACACAGACATAAGTGCGGACGCGCCGGGGCTGCTCGCGCTGCAGGCCGAACGCCCACTCGTTGCCGTAGGTCACGTCGGCGGGCGACGGGAAGTACGTGGGGGAGCTGCGGCCGAACGTGCCGAGCACCGAGTTGAGGTGCACGGTGATTCCGATGCGTTCCCCGGCCCGGAGGCGGCTGGCGTTGTACTCGCGCCAGTCGGCCCGCGCGCTGCGCTCGGGGAAGAAGTGGGCGTGGACGTCGATGAGCATGTCGAGCAGGAATCTACGCGTCGCGCAGCACCTCGCCCAGGATTTCCAGGGTCCGGTCGATGACGCCGTCATCATGGGCCAGCGACACAAAGTTGTACGCCGTCCGCTTGAACAAGAGGCCCCGCCGCGCGCAGCCGACCGCTACCGCCCGGGAAACGTCCTCGCTCGCGAACTGCAGGAAGCTCATCGCGGCGACCCCGCCGACCCCGACGACGCGCTCCGCGTGGTCGCGTTGCAGCCGGTGGAGGCCGTGGAACAACCGCGTCCCCACCCGCTGCAGGTGCTCGCACACCTGCTCGCGCTCGAACACGGCGAGCGTCGCCTGGGCCGCCGCGAGCGCCACCGCCTCCGTCGCCAGCGTCGAGGAGATCCAGGTGCGGTGGGCGTGCTCCATCAGTTCGGCCCGACCACCCACCACCGCCAGCGGGAACCCGTTCGCCAGCGCCTTACCCAGCACCGCGAGGTCCGGCTGGACCCCCCAGCGCTCGGCGGCGCCGCCGATGGCGATACGGAACGCCGTCTTGATCTCGTCGAAGACGAGCACGGCGCCGGCGCGCCGCGTCTCCGCCCGCAGCGTTTCGAGCCACTCCCGGCTCGGCTCGCTGACCACCAGCGGTTCGACGACGACCGCCGCCAGCCGGGACCCCGCGTCGCGGATCATCCCTCGCGCCAGCGCGGCGTCGTTGAAGGGCAGCTCGGCGAACACGGCGCTCGTCCCCGCGGGTACGCCCTCCGCCCGCCCCTGCGACCAGTCGAGCCAGCCGTGATAGCCGCAGCCGAACACGAGCTCGCGGCCCGTCGCCACACGCGCCAGCCGCACCGCTGCCGCCACGGCTTCCGCCCCGGTCTTGAGAAACCGCACGCGCTCGAGCCACGGAATCCGCCGCGCCAGCGCCTCGGCGAGCTCCGCCTCGAGGACCGGCGGCAACGGGCCCACGACGCCGGCGTCGAGCGCCACCTGCGCGGCGCGGTTCACGGCTTCGTGGCCGTACCCCAGCGCCACCGCACCGAGGGCCATGACGTAGTCCAGGTACTCGCGGCCGTCCGCGTCCCAGACCCGGCAGCCCCGCGCGCGCGTCATGCGGCGCGGGACGCCCGGCTCATCGCCCGCGCCGAACAGCGCGTCGGGACGCTTACTGCCGGTCGAGGTGAACCCGGGGATCCGCGACTCGCTCACCGTATTTGCCGATCTCGATGGCCATCGCCCGCAGCAGTTTCGCCTCCCGCTGGTCCAACGGCACACGGTGCACGACCTCGCGCACGGTGCGCATGATCTGCTCGCGGTCGCGAGTCTTGAAGAACTCGACCACGGCGAGCGCCCGCTCCACGTCCGCGAACAACCGCTCCAGCTCCTCTACCGTCGCGGGGGGTGCCGCCCGCCGCGGCGCCTTGAACGGGCGTTCCTCGGCCCCCCCGGCCAGCGCCAGCTCGTAGAGCGTCACCGCCACCGCGTGCCCCAGGTTCAGGCTCGCGTAGTCGGGCGCCGTGGGAATCGTGACGAGGCGGTGGCAGCGGTCCAGCGCCTCGTTCGAGAGCCCTTTGTCCTCCCGCCCGAACAGCAGCGCCACCGCGCCGGTCTCCGCGGCGGCGAGCAGCTCGGCGGCCGCGGCCCGGGGGCGCTGCACGTTGCGTT
>Ga0209375_1002478_pt1 | contig 13254 bp, 13 predicted proteins | sample GraSoiAngelo_131_FD_185888 | JGI IMG/M metagenome (GOLD analysis project Ga0209375, IMG submission 185888) | Grasslands soil microbial communities from the Angelo Coastal Reserve, California, USA - 14_0929_02_30cm (SPAdes) (version 2) | ecosystem: Environmental > Terrestrial > Soil > Grasslands ... | reverse complement strand
CTGTTGTTCTTCGTCGTCTTCGAGTTCGGCTTCGTCGCGGCGGCGGCGCTCCTCGCCTCGCCCATCCTTCGCGTGATCCCGTGGCCCTCCGTGCTCGGCGCGAACTTGCTCGCAGCGGCCGCCATGAGCGCCTACTTCTGGCGTCGCCACCCGCACCTCGTCGTCAGCCCCTAGAGAACTGTCATAGAGGAGCGCCACGGATTCCCCGGGGCGCTCCGAACGTTTGGGGGGTTTGGGGGGCCATTTCGGGGCCCCCCATTTTCTAGGTCTGCGTCGGCTTCAGCCAGGGGCGCGGGCCGGGCGGCGGCGTCCAGACCGCGAAGCGATCGAGCAGCTCGGACGGCGTGTCGGCGAAGAGCAGCAGCGCGAGATGCTCGCGGCGAACGAACCCCTCGCGGACGGCGTGTGACAGCCAGCGCAGCAGCCCGTCGTAGTACCCCTTGACGTTGAGCACGCCGACGGGCTTGCCGTGGATACCGAGCTGCGCCCACGTCAACACCTCCAGCGTCTCCTCGAACGTGCCCAGGCCGCCGGGCAGCGCGACGAAACCGTCCGCCAGCGCATTCATCGTCGCCTTGCGCTCGTGCATGCTCTCGACCACGCGCAGCTCGGTGAGGCTCGCGTGCGCCAGCTCCTTCGTGGCGAGCGGTGCCGGGATCACGCCGATGACCTCGGTGCCGGCGGCGAGCGCCGCGTCGGCGAGCACGCCCATGAGCCCCACCGAGCCGCCGCCGTAGACGATGCCCAGCCCGCGCGCGGCGCACTCAGTCGCCAGCGCGCGCGCCGCCGCCGCGTACTCGGGCCGGGCCCCGGCGTTGGAGCCGGCGAAGACGCAGACGCGGTTCACGCCCCGCCGAGCCAGTCGCGCGCGAACTCCGCGGTCAGCGTGCCCGTATACACCTCTTCGACCGGGCCCTCGAGCCGCAGCGACCAGTCGGGCCGTACCTCGACCACCAGCGTGCCGCCGGGCATGCGCACCGTGACGCGGCCGTGGCGACAGAGACCGTTCTTCACCGCCGCCGACGCCGCGCCGCACGACGACGAGCCCGATGCCAGCGTGTAGCCGGCGCCACGCTCCCAGATCAGGATGTCCAGCGTGTCGGGCGCGGCGGGGCGGGCGAACTGCACGTTGGTGCGCTGCGGGAACGCGGGATGGCGCTCGAGCAGCGGCCCCAGGCGCCGCGTCTGCGCCTCGTCGAGTCGATCGACGAAGACGACGCAGTGCGGATTGCCGACCGACACCACGGTCGCGGTGACCTTGCCGCCGTCCGGCAGCTCGAGCGGCACCGCGACCGCCTCGCGATCGGGCCCCGTCATCGGAATGGCGGAGGCGCGGAAGCTGGCCGCGCCCATCTCCACGGTGACGAAGCTCATCCGGCCATCGCGCACGTGGCAGGTGCACTCGACGATGCCGCCCTTGGTGTCGACGCGGAATGTCGTGCGGCCGCGCGCGTCACCGTGGTCCCAGAGGTACTTGGCGAAGATGCGCAGGCCATTGCCCGACTTCTCGGCCTCGCTGCCGTCGGGGTTGAAGATCCGCAGGCCGAAGTCCGCGCGCGACGACGGAACTTTCAATAGTATCCCGTCGGAGCCCACACCCCAGTTGCGGTCGCAGACGCGCTCGATCGCGCGCGTGTCGAGCGGCCGCGGCAGATCGGCTTCGTTCATGACGATGTAGTCGTTGCCGAGCCCGTGGCCCTTGGCGAACGGGATCATGCGCGCGCCAGGTCCACGCGGCGACCGGTCGCCGCGGACAGGTAGCCCGCGTAGATGACCTCGACCGTCTCGCGCGCGAGCGCGCCGCCCGACAGCGGCTCACGCCGCATGGTGATCGCGTCAACAAAATCGTCCAGCTCTTGAGGATAACCACGAATCCAATCCTCGTCAGGACTCGGATATTGCCAGCCGGCCTTTGTTTCGACCTTCTCGCTGATGTACTCGTCCCGCCATGTAGCGCCGTCGGGCGCGTAGGCGGTCAGCGTCGTGTTCGGCGTGATATTGGCGTTGATCACGGCGTTGGTGAGATACGCGGTGACCGTGTTGCGCACGCCGCCGAGCGTGATGTCGTTGCTGTGCACCGTGGCCTTCGTCCCGTCCTCGAACGTGATCAACGCCACCGACCAGTCCTCGACGTCCTCCACCGCCGTCCGATGATGCGGTGTCTTGCCCGCGATGCGCGGCAGCTTCGTCAGCTGCGCGACGTCGGCCAGGACGGAGCGCGCGCGGATCGGCCTTCCGGTGCGCTGTTCGCCTTCGTAGTGCTTGAGGTGCAGCACGACGCCCACCGGATGACTGCCCATGCGCAGCAGCGCGCCGCCGCCCGCGGTCTGCCAGCGGCGCGCGTAGGCCGCATGCGAGCCGGAGTGGCTCTCCTCCGCGCGCAGCTCCATGATCGCGCCGCCGCTGACGTCGAGCAGCCGCCGCAGCTTGGCCACCGGCGGCGCGTAGACGAAATCCTCCGCATAGCACAGCGTGACGCCGGCCTTGGCCACCGCCTCGAGCACCGCGTCGGCATTGCGCAGGGCGGTGTCGAGCATGCGCCCGCGGTCGACGTCGGCGGGACCGAAGAATCCGGTCAGCGGCTTCTCGACGATCACGTGCTTACCCGCGCGCGCGGCGGCGATGGCGACCTCGTGGTGGCTGTCGGTGGTCGAGCACACGTCGACGACGTCGACGTCGGGGCACTCGACGAGCTGGCGCACGTCGGTGAACACCCGCGGGATGCCGTGGTGCTCGGCAAACTTCTCGACGTCGGCCCGCGTGCGCGCGCAGACGGCCGCCAGCCGGACGCGCGCGGGAATCAGGGAACGGTAGTTGACGGCGTGCAGGTCGGCCGCGAAGCGCGCGCCGACGATGCCGACGCCGAGAGCCGGCACGGCGGGGGCTCCTAGCGCTGCGAGATCGGCACGTACGTCGCGCGCGTCGCGCCCGTGTACTCCGCGCGCGGACGGATGAGGCGGTTGTTGCCGTGCTGCTCCAGCACGTGGGCCGCCCAGCCCGCCACGCGGCTCATCGCGAAGATCGGCGTGAACTGGTCGGTCGGAATCCCCATGGCCGCGTAGCCGGCGCCGGAGTAGAGATCGACGTTCGGATAGATGTGCTTTTCCTCGGTCATCACGCGCGCCACGGTATTGAGGATCTTGACCTTACTCTCATCGCCCGCCTGCCGGCCGAGCTCGGCCGCCAGCCGGCGCAGGTGCTTGGCGCGCGGATCCTCGACCCGGTACACGCGGTGGCCAAAGCCCATGATCCGCGCCTTGTCGGCGATGGCCTTGCGGATCCATGCCTCGGCCTTCGCGGGGTCCTTGATCTTGTCGACCATGATCATGACCTGCTCGTTGGCGCCGCCGTGCAGCGGGCCCTTGAGCGCGCCGATGGCCGAGGTGATCGCCGAATACATGTCGGACAGCGTGGCCGCCGTCACGCGCGCCGCGAACGTCGAGGCATTGAACTCGTGGTCGGCATGCAGGATCAGCGCGACGTCGAAGGTCTTCGCGGCCAGCTCGGTCGGCTTCTTGCCGGACATCATGTAGAGGAAGTTCGCGGCGAGGTTCAGCTTCGGGTTCGGCGCGATCGGCGCCTTGCCGCGGCGGATGCGCTCCCAGGCGGCGACGAGCGTGGGCATTTGCGCCGTCAGCCGCATCGCCTTGCGGATCTCGGCCTCGCGCGAGTTGTCGGGATCGTCGGGATCGAACGCGGAGAGCGCCGAGACGCCGGTACGCAACACCTCCATCGGCGTCGTCTTCTTCGGCAGCCCGCGCAGCAGCGCCACCAGCTTGGGCGGCAGCTTGCGCGTGGCCGTCGCGCTCAGCGTCTTGTAGAACGCGTCGTACTCTTTCTTCGTCGGCAGCGCGCCGTACCAGAGGAGATAGACGACCTCTTCGAACGTGGACTGCGCCGCGAGATCGTCGACGTCGTAGCCGCGGTAGATCAGGCGCCCTTCGCGCCCGTCGATGAAACAGATGTCCGACGTCGAGACGACGACGTCCTCGAGGCCGGCCTTGTTGACGGTACTCATGGCGTCAATCTCCTCGCGGGGGGTGAGGTCGAAACGGTTGGTTTGTATCATGGAAGCCTGGACGCTTCAACCAAGGCGGCCATGCGAATCATCGATTTCTACGACCAGCATCCGATCAGCGAAGGCCAGGTGCTCGACGCCGTGGGGCGCGCGCGCGGCGGCATCGACGGGACGCTCACCGCGGACGACCTGTTTCCCTTCGACCAGGATCACTACGGCGGCCTCGGCGCCGTCGACGCCCTGGCGCGCCGTGCCGGCATCAGCGCTTGCTCCCGCGTCCTTGACATCTGTGCCGGCCTGGGCGGTCCCGCGCGGTTCCTCGCCTCGCGCCGTGGCTGCCGCGTGGTCGGAGTCGAGCTGAACACGGGGCGCGCGAGCGGAATGGCGCGGCTCACGCGCCGCGTCGGTCTGCAGCATGCGGTGACGGTGGTGCGCGGTGACGCCACAGCGCTGCCGTTCGCCGCCGCGCGATTCGACGCCTGCGTGAGCCAGGAGGCGCTGCTTCACGTCGCCGACAAGTCCGCCGTGCTCGCGGAGGCGCACCGCGTGCTCGTTCCCGGCGGCCGGTTCGCCTTCACCGACTGGGTCACGCATCCGGGGCTCGGTGACCTCGAGCGCGCGCGGCTCGAGGACTGGATGGCTGCGGTCACGCTGCAGTCGCTCGACGGGTATCGCACGCTGCTCGGGCGCGCGGGCTTCCGTGCCGTCGAAGTCGAGGATCTCACCGACGAGTGGCGGGCGATCTTGAAGCAGCGCCTGGCGATGTATCGCGCGCTGCGCGAGGAGACCGTGCGGCGCCTCGGCGAGGCCCGCTATCGGGCGTACGATGCGCTCTACGTGTTCTTCGTGCGACTGGTCGACGCGGGGAAACTCGGAGGCGGCCGCTTCAGCGCGAGCCGATAGGACACATGGGCATCGAACGCCGCCGATGGATTCTTCGTGCGGGTCCTGCCGTTATCGTGATCGCCGTCATCCTCGTCGGCCTCTACGCTGTCTGGCGGTGGCCGGCGCGCCACGCCGTTGCGCCCGGTGATGCCGCGCGTGGCGCCACGCTGTACGAGACGCTGCCCTGCGCCTCCTGCCACGACATCAGTCGTCCGTGGCCTGGCGGCGACATCTGCCCCAACCTCGGCAACATCGCCACCGAAGCGGCGCGCATCATCCTCCAGCCGGATTACCACGGCCACGCCACCGATGCCGCCGGCTATATCCGCGAGTCGATCGTCGATCCCAACGCCTACATCGTGCCCGGGCCGACCTATCGTCAGGCGGACGGCCAGAGCGTGATGCCGAAGACGTTCGGCCAGTCGCTGGCACCGGCGCAGCTCGACGACCTCGTGGCGTTCTTACTCACACGCCGCTGAGGAACCTTTACGGCGGATGTACGGTTTAGCTGTCGCGGTCAATTTTCTCCAGGAGGTCGGCAAATGGGTGCTCGTGGAAAGGTTCTCGCCCTCGTGCTCGGAACGCTGCTGGTGGGTGTCACGTCGTTGGTCTTTGCCGCGGACTCCGGGTCCGCCAAACTGAATCCGCAAAACAACTCGGGCGAATCGGGGACGGCAACGCTCACGAAAGCCGGCGACAACCAGACGAAGGTTGTGCTCGACGTCAAGGGCGGGCCCTCGGGCGTCTCGCAGCCCGTGCACATCCACAAGGGCAGCTGCGACAAGCTCGATCCCAAGCCGACCTATCCGCTGTCGCCGCTCGTGAACGGCAAGTCCGAGACGACCGTCAACGCTTCGCTCGACAGCCTCGAGAAGGGCGGCTACGCGATCAACGGCCACAAGTCAGCGCAGGAAGCCTCCACCTACGTGTTCTGCGGCCCGATCGGCAGCATGTAGCGCGCGCTCGACGCGACCAGCACACGAAGGGCTTACGGCGATGGCCGTAAGCCCTTCGTGTGTCACTTGATCTTCTTCAACAGGTCGCCGAGGCCCTTGTCGATCTTCCCCTTGTCGACGTCGCGCAGGATCGTGGCCGGGTTCACGCGGATCGAGGGCGACGATGCGTTGCCGGTGACTTTCGCCTTGAGGTCGCCGCGCCCGTGGGAAATCGTCATGTCGAGGTCCATGTTGCGCGTGGCGAAGCCGAAGGAGCCGGCGATGGCGACCTTCATCGGCTTGCTCGTATAGAGGAGGTCGCGCGTGGTGATGACGCCGTTCACGATCTGGTAGGTGCCCGTGATCGATTCGAACTCGAGCGGTGAGTCGCCCAGGTTCGGCAAGTCGTTGCTCAGCAGCGCGGAGACGGCGCCGCCGACGCGGACGATGCCGGACAGCAGCGCGAGCGCCTGCCGGCCGACCACCTTGCCGTGGCCGATCTTGAGCGTCCCCGGCCCCGAGAGCGTGTGCCAGAGATCCTGCGCGCTGAACGTCGCGCCGCCGGCGAGGTCGAGCGGCCCGGTGATCGCGTAGCCGTCGCAGAGATAGTCGACGAGCACCTTTTCGAGCGGCACCGCTTTGATGCCGAGGTCGCTGATCTGCGTGCGCATGCCCGACGCGAGCGACAGCGACAGCTGCCCCGTGATCGTCCCCTCACCGAGCGATGTCGTCAGCGGGCGCGACGCGAGCACCTGATCGCGATAGCCGGCATTGAGCTTGAGCGTGCCGAGCGTCAGCGTGCGGCGCTTGGGCTCGGGACACGTCGGCTGCCCCTGCGTGACCGACGGCTTGGTGACCTCGATGTCACCGCTGACCGCCGGCGCGCCGAGCGTTCCCGACAGCGCGAGCTTGCCCTTGAGGGCGCCGCCGAAGACCGGCGTCGGCCCCAGCGCGTTCTTGGCGAGATCGCCGATGTCCTTGCCGTCGATCGTGACCACGCCGCGCAGCTGCGCGTCCGTGAGCGGCTTGCCGCCGTTGAGCGCCACCTGGCCGTCGGCGACCTTCACGGCGAGGTCGCCGGGCTTCACCTTGAAGTCACTCTTGAAGGCGATCTGCGGGCCGCCACCCGTCAGCGTGAGATCGAGATCCTCCACGCGGTATTGCGACGTGACGCCGCCCTTGGCGTGCGCGATGTAGGCGACGGTGCCGTGGTCGATCGAGATCTTCGACGCCAGCGCCCCGGCCGCGCCCGTGCCGCCGCCACCGCCGCGCGGCGGCCGCTCGCCGGGTTTGGGCTCGCGCGCACCCGTGCCGAGCGACGGTGATGACCGGCTTCTTCAGCTCGATGTCGCCGAGCTCGACCCGGCCGGTGAGCAGCGGCCCGAGCTTGAGCCGCACCTTGCCGGTCTCCAGTTGCACGAACGGCGTCGTGCCGAACTGTGGATCCTCGGCGATCTCGAGACCGTGCAGCGCGACGGCGGGCAACGGCAGGACAGAGATCGACATCGAGCGGAACTTCACGGGGCGTCCGAGCGCCTGCGAGGCGTTGGACGCGATCAGGGCCTGCACGCGCAGCGTGTCGACGAGGAACGGCACGGCGATCAGCGCCGCCACGACGACGAGCACCAGCGCCGCGACGACGCCGACCAGCCATTTCAACGCCCGGCTCACGAGGCTGCGCCGACGATCAGGCGCTCTGGATGGCCGACAACCTCCACGGATTCGGCCCGACGGGACGGGTGAACGTCCAGAACTCCTCGAACTCCTGCGGCGTCTTCGCGCCGTCGACCAGCGCGCCCGTCGTATCGTCCACGGTGTAATCGACGAGCGAGCCGGCGAGGTACACGGTGACGAAGTCCTGACCGGATTCCTGCCAGGCCTCGGTCACCTCGCTCCTCCGCACGTTGATCCCCTCCATGCGGTTGCTCTGGCGGGCCGCCCGCAGGCGATCGCACTGGCTCGTGAGCTCCGTGTACATTCGCGACGTGACTCGCGCGCTCACCGGGCTCATGTCGCGCGCCGTGAGCGCGCGCTGCACGTCACCGAAGAGACCACGCGCGGCGTCGCTGACGACGCCGGGATCGAACGTCGAATCCATCGAGCGAATATGAGCGAGCCCGCGATCGAGTTCGCTGGCGACCGCCGACGGCTCGGGTGCCGTGACGTCCTGCACGCCGCCTCCCGCATAGCCGCCGCCGGCGTACGGAGCGCCGGCCGTCGCATATGCCGGCTGCGCGGCACGCCGTGCGCTCATGAACCGGAACAGCAGGAACAGGCCGCCGCCGATCAGGATGATTTCGAGCAGGCCGATCCCACCGCCGAAGCCGTGACCGAAGCCGCCGAACAGCATGCTGCCGAGCAGCCCGCCGAGCGCGAAGCCGGCAAGGCCGCCCATCATCCCGCCGAACCAGCCACCGCGCGCCGGCTGCGGCGTGGACGTGGGCGACGTCGGTGAGCTCAGCGAGCGCGACGGGCTCGACGGATTGCTGGGTGACATCGGCGCCGGGCGCGCGGGCGCGGACGACGAGCGGGAGCCGCGACTGCCCCCGCCGCCCGCACGCGCGAGCGCGTCGCCGGCCTGCAGGGCGAGCAGCGCCGCGAGCGTGAGCGCCGCGAGCGCAAGCGTGGATCGTCTCATCGTGCACCTCCTCGGATCATTGGATCATTCTATCCGGTCTGCGCGCGCGCGCAGGTCTTTCTTGAGAATTTTGCCGGTGGGATTCTTCGGCAGTGCGCGCACGAACTCGATGCGGCCCGGCACCTTGTAGTCTGCGATGGCGGCGCGGCACAGCATCTGCAACTCCTCGATGCTCGCGTGCGTCCCCTCGGCGAGCACGACGAACGCCTTGACGGCCTCGCCGCGCACGGCATCGGGGACGCCGACCACGGCGGCCTCCTTGACCGCCGCGTGACGGAACAACACCTCCTCCACCTCGCGCGGGAAGACCTTGAAGCCCGAGACGTTGATCATGTCCTTCACGCGGTCGACGATGAAGAAATAGCCGTCGGCGTCGCGGTAGCCGATGTCGCCGGAATGAAACCAGCCGTCGCGGATCGCCTCCGCGGTGGCCGCGGCGTTGCCGAAATAGCCCTTCATGACGTTGGGCCCTTTGATCACGATCTCGCCGCGCTCGCCGTCGGCGACCTCCCGGCCCTCGAGGTCGACGATCTTCATCTCGACGTTCTCGATCGGCGTGCCGACGGAGCCGGGCTTGAAGGCCACGTCGTGGTTGTACGACGCGAACGGCGACGTCTCGGTGAGGCCGTAGCCCTGCTGGATCCAGCGCCCGAAGCGCTCGTGCCAGCGGCGCTCGACGTCCGTGGGCAGGATGGCCGCCGCCGAGAAATACAGCCGCACGGAGGCGAAGTCGAGCGGCCGCTCCATGGCGAGAAACAGGATGTACATCGTCGGCACGGCGTAGAAGATCGTGATCCGGTGCGCGGCGATGGCGTCCACGAACGCGTCGGGGACGAACCGCTCGTGCATGATCATCGTGCCGCCCGCCGTGACGAGCGAGTTCATGATGGCGTTCTGGCCGAAGCAGTGGAACATCGGCAGCGCGCACAGCCCGCGGTCCTCGGCCGTCATCTTCAGGTGGTGCACGGTCGCGTACGCGTTGGAGACGATGTTGGCGTGCGTGAGCATCACGCCCTTCGGCCTGCCCGTCGTCGCCGAGGTGTAGAGGATCGCCGCCGTCGACTCGCGATCCAGGTCGAGCGCGCGCCGCGGGGCGCCGCGTAGCGAGGCGAGGTCCTTGGCGTTGAGCAGATGGCGCACCGACGGCATCCGATCCCGCGAAGGCAGGTTGGCCGAGACGGGGTCGGCGGTGATGATGGCCGTCGGCTCGGCGTCGCCGACGATGTACTCGATCTCCTCCGCCTTGTACGTGACGTTGAGCGACAGCGGCACCAGCCCGCACTTCTGCGCCGCGTAGTAGGCGAGCGCGAACTCCGGCCAGTTGGGCAGGTGCAGGCCGAGTCGATCACCGCAATGCAGACCGAGACCGGCGAGGCCGCCCGCGAGCGCGGACACGGCGGTGTCCATCTCGCGGTAGGTCCAGCGCCGGTCGCCGGCCATGAGCGCAGTCCGCTCGGCGTGATAGAGGGCGGCGCGCTCGAGCAGCTGCGCGACGTTCACGGAATGAGCAGCACCTTGCCGGTCGTCTTGCGGCCCTCCAGCGCGCGGTGCGCTTCGGCGGCGTCCTTGAGTGGGAACTCGAACTCCATGCGCAGCTTCAGCTTGCCCTCGCGGATCCAGCCGAACAGCTCGCCGGCGCGCTGCTGCAGCTCCTCGCGCGTGGCGATGTAGACGTTGAGGCTCGGACGCGTCAGGAACAGCGAGCCCTTGGTGTTGAGGATCTGGGGATCGATCATGCCAATAGGGCCGCTCGACTGTCCGTAGAGCGCGATGAGCCCGCGAGGCGCCAGGCAGTTGATGCTGCCCTCCCACGTGTCCTTGCCAACGGAGTCGTAGACGACCTGCAGGCCCTTGCCGCCGGTGATGCGCTTCACTTCCGCGGCGAAGTCCTGCCGCGTGTAGAGGATCGTCTCGTCGGCGCCGGCCTCTCGCGCGAGCTTGGCCTTCTCGTCCGTGGACACCGTGCCGATCACCTTCGCACCGCGCAGGCGCGCGATCTGGCAGAGGATCAGGCCGACGCCGCCCGCCGCGGCGTGCACCAGACAGGTGTCACCCTTCTTCAACGGATACGTGGAGCACGCGAGATAGTGCGCGGTCATGCCCTGCAGCATGATCGCCGCGCCCTGCTTGGTCGACACGCCCTGCGGCAGCACGACCAGCCGCGCGGCCGGCACGGCCGCGGACTGCGCGTACGCGCCCGGCACGCCGGTGTACGCGACTTTGTCGCCGACCTTCACCTCGGTCACACCGGGACCGACGGCGGTGACGGTGCCGCCCGCCTCGAGGCCGAGCGTCAGCGGCATGTCGAGCTTGTAGAGACCGCTGCGCTGATAGACGTCGATGAAGTTCAAGCCGGCGGCGTCGATCTTGACGATCGCCTCGCCCGCCTTCGGTTGAGGCTCGGGCACGTCCTCCAGCTTCATCACTTCGGGACCGCCGGACGCGTGGATGCGGATGGCTTTCATGCGGGACCTCCTGAACGTGTGGACGCGGGTCGCGATTGCGAGCGTCGAGTATAGCATCGGCGCCGCGCCGCGCCGGCGTGTGGGGCGGCGGTGCGGCGCGGGGCGGGCGCGGCCTCGTGAGAGGCGTGTTTCGGGCAATGCGTCGGACCCGGCTAGGAATCGGTGCCCCATGACAGGCGCACCGCAGTGTCGATTTGCGTGGTCGAACGTGGCCGCGCCCGCCCCGCGCCGCACCCACCCCAACGCGGTGACGCTTGCCCAGGACTCCGCGATTAAGGCAGTGGAGGAGCGGGGGCTGCGCGCAGGAGACCTCGCAGCCAGTGGTACATCGCGAAGCACTCGAGGGCGAAGGCGGGGAAGCCGAGGTAGCCGAGGACGGGCATCTCGAAGATCTTCACGCCGCCGACGTACGGCACGGTGTACGTCCACTTGGTCGCCGCCCAGTAGTTCCAGAACTCCCAGAGCACGCCGCAGACGAGGCCGGCCCCGAGGAGTCCGAACAGCCGCGACGCGTTTCCGCCGCGAAGATCGGCGAGCCACGATGGACGGCCGGCGCGCGAATTGAGCGGCTCGAGCAGCAGCGCGAACGCCACCCAAACGAGCGGCACCAGCCAGGCGGAGACGAGCACCAGCGGCAGTGCGGCAGCGAGGACGCCGGCGGCGACGAGCAGGTGGTGCACTTCGCGTGACGGCCGGTGCGCCGGTCGTACGAACATGCGGCGAAAGACCGTGGTGCGCAACACCGTCGCCGTGAGGAACAGCGCGGGAAAGATCGTGGCGAACGCCCAGTCGTAGCCGACTCTCCTCAAGAATGGGTTCGGCTCGAGGCCATGGTAGTGCCACCAGAGCCCGGCACTCTGCGTGCCGCCACGCCAGAATCGCGGCGAATTGTAGAGTTCGAAGAGCCACCAGCACGCGATCGACGTCAGCGCCAGGAGCACGCCCTCGACGCGATCGGTCGTGAGATAGGAGCGTCCGGTCAGCCACGCGGCCAGCGCGTCCACGAAGAGCACATATCCCGTCCACACGATCGGCGTGAACCAGTGTGCGACGAGCGGCTGGCCGCCGAACAGCGCGGCCTCGGCGCCGAGGATGATGGCAAGACCGAGCCAGCCGTGGGGTTTCATCGACGAGTCTATTGTCGAAGGAAGCGGGGCGATTTCCGCGCAGAATTCGACGGCCGGGAGGCCTCCGAGGTCAGCGCATCTTGCCGAGGTCGATGGCGAACCGGCTCACGTCGCGCCCGTCGGCGTCCGCGACGATCAGCGTCGCCGGGCCGCGCCCGTTGATGTCACGGGTGGGAAAACCGTAGACGCAGCGTGCGAGATAACGGCCGTCGTCCTGACGCTGGGCCGTGCGCTCGTTCTGCACGAATGTCGGCTTGATCTCCCGGTCGCCCACGAGCAGGCGCGGCGCGTAGCCGCGCGCGAAGCTCTCGCTCTTGCCATGCAGCTCGGCCAGCAGCACGAGGCGGTCGCGATTCTCCTTGAGCAGCTTGTCGGGCTCGGTGGGCTTGAGGGGCTTGCCGCTGTAGGTCGCGTGGCGCGCGGCGATGACGAGACGGTGAAACGGCGTCAGCACACTCACCGCGTCGGCGCCGGCGCCCTTCACCTTCCACTCGGTGTCGAAGGTCTCGTTGCCGACGCTCTTCTCGCCGACGCGAATCGCCTCGCGGCGGCCGTTCTCGTCGAGTGTGAGCGCCGCCCCCGCCGCCGGCACCGGCGCCAGGCCGAGCCCGCCCAGCGGCAGGATCATCGCGAGCGCCGCGAGCGCGCGCCTCACGGCTTGGGGGCGCCGACGACCACGCGATTGAACGTGTCCGGCGCGAAGTACTTCGCCGCCACGCGCTGCACGTCGGCGGCGGTGACCTTCGCCACGCGCTCCTTGTATCGATCGGCGTAGTCGAGTCCGAGCCCCTGCTCCTCGACGGCGACGATGAAATCGGCCACCTTCGAGGTGGTGTCGAGCCGCAGCGGGAAGCTGCCGATGAGGTAGTCCTTGGCCAGCTTGAGCTCACGCTCGGTCACCGGCTCACGTGTCATCCGCGCCAGCTCCTCGCGCATGATCTCGACGACCTTCGGCACCTCGGCCGTTCGCGTCTGCGCCGAGACGATGAACGAGGCGCCATACCGCGCCGGATTGGCGTAGGAGTAGACGGCGTAGGCCAGTCCGCCCTCCTCGCGCACGCGCGAATACAACCGCGACGCGGAGCCGCCGCCGAGGACGTACGAACCCACCGTCAGCGGGAAATAGTCGGGATCGGTCTGCCGAATCGCCTGCCGACCCAACAGGATCGTCGCCTGCGTCAGCTCC